>ERZ777003.1679-NODE-1679-length-30936-cov-5.831676_pt1 | contig 30936 bp, 23 predicted proteins | sample MGYA00374956_ERZ777003 | MGnify/ENA primary metagenome ERZ777003 (study PRJEB29302, sample SAMN06268252) | bioreactor metagenome | isolation source: Joint BioEnergy Institute, California, USA | place: USA:Joint BioEnergy Institute, California, USA | collected... | reverse complement strand
GATGATGACACCGGCCGGCGTGGCGCCGGCGGCTTCGATCAGTGCCACTGATTCACGCACTGATGTACCCGCGGTGATCACGTCATCGACGATGACGACGCGCCCCTTGAGCGGGGCGCCGATGAGCGTACCGCCTTCGCCGTGATCCTTGGCTTCCTTGCGATTGAAGGCGAAGGGTACATCAACGCCGCGGGTGGATAGCGCGATGGCGGTAGCGGTAACCAGGGGAATGCCCTTGTATGCGGGTCCGAACAGCATGTCGAACGCGACGCCGCTGGCAAGCAGGGTATCGGCATAGAATCCGGCCAGCCGCGCGATGGAACCGCCGCGGTTGAACAGCCCGGCATTGAAGAAGTAGGGACTGTTTCGTCCGGATTTGGTTGTGAAGCTGCCGAAGCGAAGCACGCCCTGTTCGATCGAGAACCGGACGAAGTCGGTCTGGAGGCTGGATGCGATGGACATGGAAAGGGAAAGCGGTATGATCGGGTCCGCCATTATCGCAAGATTTGCCGCCGGCGTGACATGTGGAAGGCGCGTCCAGCGCCCCGCCGGCTTCGCCTGTTCAGATAAGGCAGGATTCTATTCGGAGCGTTCCTGGTGCTGCGTATCGTCACTTTCAATCTCAACGGCATTCGTTCGGCATTCAGCAAGGGTTTCCAGACGTGGCTTGCGGCCAGCGGTGCCCACATCGTCTGCCTGCAGGAACTCAAGGCCCAGGAAGCCGACCTCTCCCCCGAGCAGCACAACCCGGCGGGATATACGGGGCATTTCTTTCCGGCCCAGAAGCGTGGTTACAGCGGAGTGGGCCTCTACGTGAAAGAAGCCTGCGACCGTCTCGTGAAGGGATTCGAGGTCGAGGAATTCGATGTGGAAGGGCGCCTGATTCGTGCCGACTGGAAGAACCTGAGCATTGTCAGTACCTATCTGCCCTCGGGGAGCAGCGGCGACCATCGGCAGGCCGCCAAGTACCGGTTCCTCGACAGCTTTGGTGCCTGGCTGCAGGAGATCATGCGGGAGCACGAGGCCACCGGGCGCGAGTTCGTGATCTGCGGCGACTGGAACATCGCACACAAGGAGATCGATCTCAAGAACTGGCGCAGCAACCAGAAGAACTCCGGCTTTCTGCCGGAAGAGCGGGCCTGGCTGACGCGGGTTTTTGACGAGTTCGGGTTCGTCGATGTCTTCCGGCTGCTGGACGACCGTCCCGAGCAGTACACCTGGTGGAGCAACCGTGGCCAGGCGTGGGCCAAGAACGTCGGCTGGCGCATCGACTACCACATCGCAACCCCCGGCATTGCTGCCAGGGCCCGCCGTGCCTCAATCTACAAGGACGAACGCTTTTCGGATCATGCACCCCTGACCATCGACTACGACGCCAGCCTGTCCTGAGCATTCCGGTGCGCTGGTGCAGACCATCCTTTGCAAGCGTGGCGGATACGCTTATGCTTGAGTCTCGTGCATCTGTCAGGGATCCCTCATGTCTGCTTCAGGAAGTCGTTCGTGGTCATTCATACTGGGCATTTTCCTGCTCGCTGGCGCCGTGGCCCTGGGGTGGTCGCTGCGTGATTCGGTCGACCGATTCAAGCAGTACGAGCGCTCGGTAACCGTCAAGGGGCTGTCCGAGCGCGAATACCCTGCCGATGTCGTCATCTGGCCCTTGCAGTTCAGCGTGGCCAGCAACGATCTGGCTCTGCTGTACGACGATATCGAATCGCAAAGTCAGGCCATCATCGAGTTTCTTGCCAGCCACGGCATCCCGCGCGACGAGATTTCCGTTGCGCCGCCCGACATCAGCGACCGCCTTGCACAGAAATATGGTGACAATCGTGATGCGGAATACCGTTTCGTGGCCCAGCAGCGGCTCACCGTGTATTCCAATCAGGTGAACCAGGTGCGCCAGCTGCTGGGCGACCTCACCGAGCTGGGACGCCGGGGCGTCGTGCTCAGCGGCGACTACGATACGCGGCCCGAGTACCTGTTCACGCGCCTGAACGAGGTCAAGCCCGCCATGATCGAGGAAGCCACGCGCAACGCGCGTGAGGTGGCCATGAAGTTCGCCGAAGACTCCGGCAGCAAGCTTGGCAAGATCCGCAACGCATCGCAAGGGCAGTTTGTCATTGCCGATCGCGACAGCGGCAATCCGCACATCAAGCAGGTGCGCGTGGTGTCGACCATCGAGTATTACCTGTCGGACTGATCCGTAGGGCAGAATGCCCGACAGGTCTGGACAAGGTTCCGTATTGCCCGATAATCTCAGGCGGGTTGCAAGTCGTGAGTGCCTGACCCGTTGCAGCCAGCACCCGCCCGGCTTGTGGGCACAGCCCATCGTGCGGGGGAACTGCATGGTCCACGACATGTACGCCGCACCAAGAAAGCAACCACTCAACAACAGGCAGGAGACACGTGATGACACCAAGACTCAAACGGATGCTTCCCTGGGTATCTGCCGGGGCTGTCCTGTTCGCTTCTTCCGCATGGGCGGACATTACCGTAGGCATCTCGATTTCGGCCACGGGGCCGGCCGCATCGTTGGGCATACCCGAGCGCAACACGGTGGCGATGCTGCCGCGGGAAATCGCCGGCGAGAAGATTGAATACATCGTGCTTGATGACGCGACCGACTCTACCCAGGCGTCGCGCAACGCGCGCAAGTTCGTCGACGAAAACAAGGTCGACATCATTATCGGTTCCTCCTCGGTGCCCACCACCATCGCCATCGCCGAGGTAGCCAACGCCAGCAAGACGCCGCAGATCACGCTGGGGCCGGCCGACCTTCCGCCCGACCGTGAATACTGGGTATTCCGGGCGCCCCAGCACAACCGGGTGATGGCCGAGGCGCTGGCCGAACACATGGCCGCCAACAACGTGAAGACCCTGGGCTTCATCGGATACAGCGATGCCTATGGCGAAGGCTGGCTCAATGAAATGAAGAAGGCGGCCGAAGCCAAGGGCATCAAGATGAACGCCATCGAACGCTTCAACCGCACCGACACCAGTGTGACAGCCCAGGCGCTCAAGCTGGTCAGCGCGAATCCCGATGCGGTCCTGGTCGTGGCCTCGGGCACACCCTCGGCCATGCCGCAGGTCGCATTGCTCGACCGCGGCTACAAGGGGCAGATCTACCAGACCCATGGGACGGCCACCAAGGAATATATCCGCGTGGGTGGCAAGGCGGTGGAGGGCACCATCCTGCCCATGGGTCCGGTAGTCATCGCCGAACAGCTGCCGGATGACCATCCCAGCAAGAAGGTGGGCATGGAGTACAAGCAGGCCTACGAGAAGCAACACGGCGAAGGCAGTTTCTCGTCGTTCGGTGCCCACATGTACGATGCCTACCTGATCTTCGCCGCCGCTGTGCCCGAGGCCCTCAAGAAAGCCAAGCCCGGTACGCCCGAATTCCGCCAGGCGTTGCGCGATGCCATCGAGAACAACGCGGAAGTGGTCGCTACCCACGGCGTCTACCAGATGCGTCCGAACGATCACTGGGGCCTCGACCATCGCGCCCGGGTGCTCGCCAAGGTCGAGAACGGCGACTGGAAGCTGCTGCCCTCGGGCAAGTAAGTGCATTCAGGGGCCGGCGACGACGGCGCTGGCGGTACGTTGACATGCGGGCAAGGGCGGAGTCGGGCCCGCCCGTTGTACGATTGTCGTCATGACCCCCGCCCCTGGTAACCACCCGCCACAACCTGCCCCGCCGGCATCGGCTGCGGCGCACGAGCGTGGCCACGAGCACCACGCTGCGCGTCGTGGCCACACCCATGCCTCCGACCACAATCACCATAACCATTACCATCACGGCCGCGATCATGATCACGGCCATGTGCACACGCCAGCGATCACCGAGCAGAACAGGCGCCGCATCACCATCGTTTTCGTCCTGACCGCAGGGTATGCGCTGGCCCAGGTCGCAGGCGGGTGGCTGTCCGGGTCACTGGCGCTCATTGCCGACGCCGGCCACATGGTGTCCGACGCGGCGGCCCTGTTGCTGGCACTGATCGCGTACCGGGTGGCGGCCCGGGCACCCGATGCGCGCCGCACGTACGGGTTTCACCGCGTACGCGTGCTCGCTGCGCTGGCCAACGGGGCCACACTGCTCTTGCTGGTGGTATGGATCGTCTGGGAGGCGGTGGGGCGCATGCGCACGCCGACCGACGTGCTGGCCGGCCCGATGCTGGCCGTGGCGGTGGTCGGATTGCTGGTGAATCTGGCCGGAGCATGCATCCTCTGGCAGGGGCATCAGGGCGACAGCAACCTGCGGGGGGCGCTGCTGCATGTGGTTGGCGACGCACTGGGCTCGCTCGGAGCCATCGCGGCTGCCGTGGGCATCATGCTGACGGGCTGGATGATGCTCGACCCCATCCTCTCGATTGCGGTGGCCTTGCTGGTGCTGCGCTCCGCCTGGCGGCTGGTGCTCGATTCGATCGACATCCTGCTGCAGGCCGTGCCGCGCGGGCTCGATCCAGGCGTTATCGAAGCTGACCTCGCGCGCCTGGACGGGGTGGCGGAGGCAGGGCATTTCCACGCATGGACGCTGACGGACGACAGCATCGTCGCCACCGTGCACGTCACCCCGCGCCAGGGGGCTGATCCGCTCGAACTGCCGCAGCGGGTGGCCCGACATTTGCATGAACAATACGCCATCGAGCACGTGACGGTGCAGGTCGACGCGCCCGGTTGCCTGCAGTCGAAACATTCTTGAGCGGTCGCCATGCTGACCGTACACGAAGTGCATAAATCGTACCGAACGGCCCAGGGCAGCCTGCCGGTGCTGCGAGGGGTGAGTCTGCGCCTGGGGTCCGGCGAAAGCCTTGCGCTCATGGGCGAATCCGGCAGTGGCAAGAGCACGCTGCTGCATCTGGTCGCTGGTCTGGAGCGCCCGGACGCAGGCAGCATCCAGGCAAGTGGGCGGCAGCTGGAGAAACTGGACGAAGCGGGGCTTGCGCGTTGGCGGCGCGAGGGCGTGGGTCTGGTCTTCCAGCAATACAACCTCATCACCAGCCTTGATGTGGGCAGCAACCTGGCCTTTCAGGCGCGTCTGGCAGGGCGCTACGATCCGCAGTGGCTGGAGCGGCTGACCGTACGTCTCGGCCTGTCGGGGCTCTTGCGGCGCTACCCGGAGCAGCTGTCGGGCGGGCAGCAGCAGCGCGTGGCCATCGGCCGGGCTCTGGCCGCGCGCCCTCCGCTGGTGCTTGCCGACGAGCCGACAGGCAGCCTGGACGAAGCCACGGCCGAGGAGGTGCTCGGCCTGTTGCTGGAGCTGGTCGAAGAAACCCGGTGTGCCCTGCTGATGGTGACCCATAGCCGACGCCTTGCAGGCCGGCTCGGGCGGTGCCTGCAACTGCGCGCTGGCAGGCTCGAAGAGGTGGAGGGCTGATGCAATCTCTGTGGCTCGCCGTGGCGGCCCTGCTTGGCCATTGGCGCCGCCACCCGATGCAGCTGGTGGGCATGGTCGCCGGGGTGTGGCTGGCCACTGCCCTCTGGACCGGGGTGGAGGCGCTGAACGCGCAGGCGCGCGCCGATTACGCCCGCGCCAGTGCCGTGCTCGAGGCCCCGGTGCGGTCGCGGTTGGTGCCGGCCGACGGACGGGCTTTCGATCATGAAACTTTCCTGCAACTGCGGCGCAAGGGCTGGCGCGTAGCGCCGGTGCTGGAAGGCCGACTGCGAGTGGGCGAGACGACCGACATGGCGGTGCGTCTGGTGGGCATCGAACCGATTTCATTGCCCGCCGGTGCGCGGGTTGCCGGGCAGCGTCTCGAAGACATCGACCTGGCGGCGTTCACCGGCCAGCCCGGGCAGGCCTGGGTGGCCCCGGACACATTGCGCCGGCTGGGCGCGCAACCGGGAGAGCGTCCGCAGACGACCGACGGACACCGTCTGCCTCCGCTGATGGTGCAGGAGTCCCTTGCGCCCGGGATCGTCGTAGTGGATATCGGACATGCCCAGACCCTGCTGGATCAACCGGGGCAGATCTCGTATTTCCTGCTGGACACGGACCACCCGACTGCACTGCCGGCCGAGCTGACTGAAACCATGCGGCTGGAATCCGAGGAAGAGGGTGAACTGCAGCGGCTCACCGACAGTTTCCACCTGAATCTCACCGCTCTGGGGATGCTGGCGTTCATCGTCGGCCTGTTCATCGTTCACGCATCGAGCGGGCTTGCGTTCGAGCAGCGGCGCGGAACCCTGCGCATCGTGCGCGCCTGTGGCGTGAGCCTGCGTGCGCTCATGGGTGCGCTCGCTCTTGAACTGGGCATCCTGGCGGTCGCGGGCGGGCTGCTGGGCGTAATGACAGGCTATGTGGTCGCCGCGGCCCTCTTGCCCGACGTGGCAGCCAGCCTGCGCAATCTGTATGGCGCGGAAGTGGCGGGTCATCTCACCCTGTCGCCCTGGTGGTGGGGAGCCGGCATGGGGATGAGCCTGCTGGGCGTCTTGCTGGCCGGGCTCAGCACGCTGATGCAGGTTCGTGGCCTTTCCATTCTGGCGCTTGGCCAGACGCATGCGTGGTGGTCGCGTTTTTCCGTCCTGCTGCGGCACCAGGTGGCGGCCGGGGCACTGCTGGTGGTGCTGGCCTTGATGGCATGGCGCGTGGGGCAGGGCCTGTTGAGCGCCTTCGTGATGGTGGCCGCCACCCTGCTTGCGGCTGCCCTGTTCCTTCCGGCATTGCTCAACGGCCTGCTGGCGATGGTCGGGCGATGGGTGCGTCGGCCGCTGGTGCAGTGGTTCATTGCCGACAGCCGTCAGCAGCTGCCGGCGCTGTCGCTGGCCCTGATGGCTCTGCTGCTGGCCCTGAGCGCGAGCGTGGGCGTAGGCAGCATGACCGCCGGATTCGAGCGCACATTCATTCAGTGGCTCGACCAGCGTCTGGCCGCGGATCTTTACGTGACACCGCGAGACACGGGGCACGGCCTGGCCATCGCGGCCTGGCTGCAGGCGCAATCCAGCCCGGCCGTGGACGCCATCGAAGAGCAGTGGCGCGCCGAAACCCGCATTGGCGCAAACCGCGTGCTGATGCAGGGGGTCGGGCCGGATTCCCGTCTGCCCCGCTCCTGGCCCTTGCTGGAGGCGTTGCCGGATGCCTGGGCACTGCTGACGAATACATCGGCAGTCATGTTGAGCGAACAGCTGGCGCGGCGCCTGCAAGTGCGACCCGGCGATCCCCTCGATCTGCCCGTGGCAGCGCCCGGCCGCTCCCTCCGCGTCGTTGCCGTCTACGCCGACTATGGCAACCCGACGGGGCACATGTTGGTTCCACTGTCCTGGTTGCGGCGTCACTTTCCCGGTGCACGGCTGGCGGGGCTGGCCGTGCACCTGCGTGGCGCGGGCACCCCTGTGCTCGCACAACGGCTGCAGGAGGCGTTCGCGCTCGACAGTTCAGGGGTGGTCGAGCAGTCTGTCATCCGCCAGTGGTCCATCGACATATTTGATAGGACATTTGCTGCGACGCGTGCGATGAACGTCCTGACCTTGGGGGTTGCAGGCATGGCCCTGCTCATCAGCCTGCTTGCGCTGGCAGGGCGGCGTCTGTCCCAGCTCGCGCCGTTGTGGGCGCTGGGCGTGCGGCGGCGCCAGATGGCATGGCTGTCGCTGGCCCAGACGCTGATGCTGGCCAGTCTGACAACGATGCTGGCCATGCCCCTGGGCATCCTGCTTGCCTGGTGCCTGGTCGATGTTGTAAATGTCCATGCATTTGGCTGGCGCCTGCCGCTGTACGTCTTCCCCGGGCAGCTGCTGATGCTTGGCTGCATGGGCATCGGGGTCAGCCTGCTCGCCGCGCTGGCGCCGGCGGGCAGGCTGTGGTCGGTATCGCCGGCGCAGCTGTTGCGGGAGTTCAGTCGCGATGCGTAGATGGCTGGCACCGTGTCTCATGCTGCTGGCGCTGGGCGGCTGCGGACGTGATGATTCCGCTCCCCGGGGCGGCGGCTTCGCCGGTCTGGGGAGCGCAGTCGGAGGCTTCCGCGAGGTCGTGCCCGGAGTGCCACTGGCGTTTCCGCGCGACCATGGTGCCCACGAGGGGTTCCGCATTGAATGGTGGTACATTACCGCAAACCTGATCGATGACCAGATGCGTCCATGGGGCGTGCAGTGGACGCTGTTCCGTTCTGCATTGCGGCCGGAGGGCGGCAGCGGCTGGTCGGACCCGAACGTGTGGATGGGCCACGTTGCGCTTACCGGCCCGCATGGCCACCGGCACGCCGAGGCTTTTGCGCGCGGCGGCATCGGGCAGGCAGGCGTGAATGCGGATCCCTTCAGGGCCTGGATCGACGGATGGACGCTGCAGGCGCGCAGCAGCGGCGCGGCCGACGGCGGATGCGGCGACCAGGGGCCTGGCGATGGCCTGCGCCAGCTCGTGCTTGCCGTTGCGGCCCCCGGGTTGGCCTACGAGCTCAACCTTGATGCTTGCGGTCCTCTGGTGCTGCACGGCGAAGAGGGGTACAGCCGCAAATCGGGGCAAGGCCAGGCGTCCTATTACTACAGCCAGCCGTTTCTGCGGGTCGACGGGCACGTCGAGCATGAGGGCCGCCGGCATCATGTCCGTGGCCAGGCCTGGCTCGACCGCGAATGGAGCAGCCAGCCGCTGACCGCGGATCAGCAGGGCTGGGACTGGTTTTCGCTGCATTTCGCTCAGGCCGGCATCGGTGCGATACCGGAGCAGCCTGCACGGAACCCGACTGGGCACAAGCTCATGGTGTTCCAGGTCAGGCATGTGAGCGGCGATGCGTATCGGGCGGGAACCTGGGTAACGCCGGACGGCCGGGCGGTCACGCTGCGTGCGGACCAGATCCGCCTGCTGGCGCTCGAGCATACGCGCCTGGCCAACGGTCGGCGTGTGCCCACCCGGTGGCGGGTCGAAGTGCCGGACTTCGGCGTCGACGCGGAAGTGGTGGCGCTTGAGCCAGGGGCCTGGATGGACACGACGTTTCCGTACTGGGAAGGGCCAGTGACGGTGTCAGGCAGCGCCACCGGAGTGGGCTATCTGGAAATGACGGGCTATTGAGCGCGGCTGCCCTTGCCGAAGCGCATGCTGAGTGCGCTATGCTTCGGCCTTTATGGACCGCATACGGAGCCAGCCATCAAATTTCCCGCATACCGTATCTACGCGAACCGGCGCGTGTTTCCCCTGCTGGCACTCGGCTTTGCCAGCGGGTTGCCCCTGGCACTCACGGGTGGAACGCTGCAGGCCTGGGCTACGGTCGAAATGGTCTCGTTGCAGGCCATCGGTTTCCTCACCCTGGTGGGCTCGGCCTACACCCTGAAATTCCTCTGGGCGCCCCTGGTGGACCGCTATGTGCCGCCCTTTCTCGGGCGCAGGCGCGGCTGGATGCTGCTCACCCAGGTTGGGCTGGCACTATCGATCATGGCCATGGGGCTGTTTTCGCCAGGCCGGTCGTTGATGCTCCTGGCCCTGCTGGCAGTGCTGGTGGCCTTCCTTTCAGCCACCCAGGATGTCGCCTTCGACGCCTACCGCACCGACGTGCTGCACGCCGACGAGCGGGGCGCAGGCGCCGCCCTGTCCGTGCTAGGGTACCGCCTGGCAATGCTGGTGTCGGGCGGGCTGGCGCTGGTGATCGCCGACCAGTGGCTGGGCTGGGGGAACACCTACGTGCTCATGGGTGCGCTCATGGTGCTGGCTGCCCTCGTGACCCTGCTGTCTCCCGAGCCGGAGGCCACGATCGTTCCTCCCAGTACCCTGCGCGAGGCGGTCATGGGGCCATTGAAGGAGTTCTTCAGCAGGCGCGGGGCCATCACGCTGCTGGTGCTGGTCGTGCTATACAAGCTGGGCGACGCTTTCGCCGGGGCACTTTCCACTACCTTCCTCATTCGTGGCGTCGGATTCAGCCCCGGCGAGGTGGGCATGGTCAACAAGATCATGGGGCTCGCTGCTACCATTATTGGGGCAGTCGTTGGCGGTGGCCTGCTGGCGCGTCTTGGCCTTTACCGCTCGCTCATGCTGTTCGGTCTCGCGCAGGCTGTCTCCAATCTTGCTTACTGGCTCATCGCCGTCGCCCCCAAGAGCCTGGTGCTCATGGCGGCGGGCATCGGTCTCGAGAATCTGTGCGGCGGCATGGGCACCGCGGCGTTCGTGGCACTGCTCATGGGGCTGTGCAACCAGCAGTTCAGTGCCACCCAGTTTGCGTTGCTGTCGGCGCTGTCGGCCATCGGACGAACCTATCTTGCAGGGCCGTTGTCGCCGCCGCTGGTCGAGGCCTTCGACTGGCCCATGTTCTTCCTGATTACGGTGCTGATTGCCTTGCCCGGGCTGGTGCTGCTCTGGTGGCGGCGCGACGAGATACGCGAGCTCGATGCTGCAGCATGATCTGACACTCCCATGGCGCTACTACCTACTTTGTTCATTATCGCGATCACGGCCGAAGCGATGACCGCGGCCCTTGCCGCGGGGCGCCGCGACATGGACTGGGTTGGTGTCTGCATCATTGCCTTTGTCACGTCATTGGGCGGCGGCTCGTTGCGCGACGTGCTGCTCGGCCACTATCCCCTGACGTGGGTGCAGCACCCCGAGTACCTGTGGGTAACGACTGGTGCGGCGCTGCTGACGGCCTTCATCGCCCCGGTCATGAAGCACCTGCGCCGGCTGTTCTTCTGGCTTGACGCCCTGGGCCTCGTGGTATTCACCATCATCGGCTGCAATATCGCCCGGCAGATGGAGCTGCCGCTCACCATCGTGCTGGTCAGCGGCATGATCACGGGATGCGCGGGCGGTGTCCTGCGCGACGTGCTGTGCAACGACATCCCGCTGCTGTTCCGCAGTGAACTGTATGCCAGCGTATCGCTGCTGACCGGGTGCATCTACCTGGCCGTGCTGCATTTCGCCCCCGACGTTGGGATGACCCACAACGCGGCGGTGATCGTCTCGTTGGCTGTGGGCCTCGCCTTGCGCATGCTGGCCCTGCATTTCAACTGGCAGATGCCCAAATTCGTCTACCGCGACGACTGGGACTGATGCACTGGAATACCGGGCGATTTCACTCCTCCAGAAAGAGTGTGGCCACCGTTGAGCGCAGCCACTGGTTGGCCGGATCGTTATGGTAGCGCGTATGCCAGTGCTGCTTGATCGAGAAGCGCGGCAGGGCAAACGGTGTGGGCAGGGTCTTCACCTCCGCGATCTTCACCAGCATTTGCGCTACGCGGTCGGGTACGGTGGCGATGAGGTCGGTGTTCGCCAGCAGGTTGCCCAGTCCGGGCAGGGCGGGCAATGACAGCGCCACCTGACGGCGCACCCGTTGCTGGGCCAGCCCCTGTTCCACCAGATCATGCCCCATGCCGGGGGCGGTGATCACGACGTGCCGCTCGCTGAGAAACATTGCCTTGCTGATGTGCTGGTCGATGCGCGGGTGATCGCGCCGGACCACGCAGGCGAATGACTGTTCAAACAGTTTCTGCTGATAGAAGCCCGCTTCCAGTTCGGGCATGTAGCCGATCGCGAGGTCGATGTCGCCGGATTCCAGTGCGCGCGGTGTTTCCGAAGTAATGCGCAGGACGTCCACCCGGATCTGGGGAGCCAGTTGCGCGATACGGTTCATCAGCAGGGGCAAGAACTCCAGGTGGCTGATGTCCGTCATCGCAATATGAAAAAGCCGGGTGGAGGTGGAAGCGTCGAACGGCACTTGTTGCTGGACGGCCTTGCGCAGCAGCTCGAGCGCCTGGCGTAGCGGCTGCACCAGCGAGAGCGCATGCGGGGTGGGCATCATGCCTTCCCGGGTACGGACGAAAAGCGGATCGTTGAATTGCCGGCGCAGACGTGCCAGCGCGAGACTGACGGAAGTCTGCGCCATGTTCAGGTTCTCCGCGGCGCGCGACACGCTGCGCGTGCGGTAAATCTCGTCGAAGACTGCCAGCAGTTTCAGGTCCATTATCAAGAAATCCGCTAGTCCATATTTTCCCTATTTAATGGACATAATACGGCAGGATCGGTAACCTCTGGACCACGTCACCATGAAAACTGCGCGGCACGCCCATGTGGGTGCGCCGCATCAAGTCACAAGACTGTCGTGGCCGGGGCGCCGAAATCGTGGTGCTTCATCGTCCCGGCCCGTCTGCTTGCGAGAGTCCCAGATGAGCAATAAGGAACCCGATCCCAAGGGCCGGCCTCGCCGTGCCTTTCGTGACCCTGCCTATCGGCCGCTGTGCCAGGACCTGGCGGAGGTTCGCGCGAACATCGACCGCCTCGACCAGGAAATCGTCCGTCTGATCGCCGAGCGTGCCATGTACGTAAAGGACGCCGCTCGCTTCAAGGGCGATGCTTACCAGGTGTCCGCTCCCGCACGCCAGGCCGAGGTATTCGAAAAGGCTCGCCAGCTGGCACGCACCCACAACATGGGTTTCGAAGGCCTCGAGGAAGTGGTCGAGGCGACGTACCGAGCCATGGTGGCGGCATTCATCGCTAATGAACAGCGTTACTTCGATCAGATGATCGTGCTGGACCCCGATTCGTGAGCCATCAGGCGGAAGTTTTTCAAACAGGAGACATGACCATGCCTATGCAAGAGCGTGTTGTCGCTTCATTTCTGAAACGGCTGGGGGCGGTCACCGCAGTGGCCGTACTGGCCGCTCTGCCGTTCAGTCAGGCCCATGCTGAATGGCCCAAGGACAAACCCCTCACCGTGATCGTACCGTTCGGCCCAGGCTCCAGTCCTGACCAGGTCGCCCGTGTGGTTGCCGACAAGGCGTCTTCCATCCTGGGCCAGACCATAGTCGTGGAGAACCGCCCGGGCGCCAGCGGCAATATAGGTACGAACGCCATAGCGCGCGCCAAGCCTGACGGCTACACCTTTGGCGTGTCGATTACCGGGCCGATGGTGAACAACACCGTGCTGTACGATTCCCTGCCGTACGACCCGAAGAAGGATCTGGTGCCACTCACGCTTGCCGTGCACCAGCCCAACATCCTGGTGGTGCGGGCGGATTCGCCCATCAAGAGCGTGCAGGATCTCCTGCAGGCCCTGCGCGACAACCCCGACAAGTTCAACTTCCCGTCTACCGGCAACGGCACGGTCTCGCACCTCTCGGTCGAGCTGATGCTGCAACGCACGAACAGTACCGCGGTGCACGCGCCTTATCCCTCGTCGCCGCAGGCGGTCACCTCCATCGTGGCTGGCGATACGCAGTTTGGCGCGTTGCCCCCGATTGCGGTCATGCCGCTTGTGCGTGACGGCCGTCTGCGTGCCCTGGCGGTCACTTCATCGCAGCGGTCCAGTCTGCTGCCCGATATCCCGACCCTGGGCGAGGCGGGCGTGGAAGGCATTGAGGGTTCGGCCTGGATCGGCTTTGTCGCGCCGGCCGGCATTCCCGAAGACGTCCAGCAGAAGCTGACGGCAGCCCTGCGCGAAGCGCTCAACGATCCGGAAGTGGTGCGTGTGCTGGGCAATTCCTACATGGAAGTCGTGGGCAGCACGCCGGAGGAGTTCCGTCAGTACATGGACGAAGAACTCGAACGCTGGGGTCCGCTCATCAAGAAGCTGGGCATCAAGCTCTGAGCGGGCGGTAATCATCGTGCAATGGGCCGGTGCTGCCTGTGGCCGCGCCGGCCGGAGAAAGAAGTTTCATGATGGACATTCAAGAGCCGGCGCGCCGTACGCGCGTAATTGGCGAGTACGAAGTCGTGGTGCTGGGCGGTGGGCCCGCCGGTCTGCTCGCCGCGGCCGCGGCTGCCCGCCATGGGGCCAGTGTCGTGCTGGTCGAACGCTACGGGTTTCTCGGCGGCATGGGAACGGCAGCGGGCGTGTCGAATTTCTGCGGCCTGCACGCGAACGTGCGGGGCGAGATCCGCCAGGTCGTTCATGGCACGGTTGACGAACTGCTCGACCGCATGCGCGCGCTCGACGGCCTCAATGAGCCGCACGAACTGTTCGGTCGTATCCGGGCCCAGGCCTACGATCTGTCCGCTTACAAATGCGCCGCCGACCAGCTGCTTGAGGCGTCAGGGGCCAGCGTCCTGTTCCACGCGCTTGCCGTAGGTGTCGTGCACAACGACGACGGACAGCCTGATGTCCTGCTTCTTGAAACGAAATCAGGTCGGGTAGGCGTACGCGGTCGGGTCTTCATCGACTGCTCGGGCGATGCCGACCTGGCGCACTGGGCCGGGGTTCCCTACGAGAAAGGCGATGCCGGTCAGATGCTTTATCCCACGCTGATGTTCAAGGTGGGCAACGTCGACGCCGGCCGGGCGGGCGAAGCTTGGCGGGTCATCCCTCGGCTGATGGATGAAGCCGAAGCAGAGGGAGCCTTCCGGTTCCCGCGGCGGGGCGCCATCGTCCGGCCGCAAAAACGGCCCTATGAGTGGCGTGTCAATGTTACGCAACTGCGCCAGCCCGACGGCTCGGCGGCCGATGGAACCGACGTGCAGTCGCTCACCGAAGCCGAGCTGGAGGGGCGGCGCCAGATCGTGAACTTCGTACAGTTTCTGCGTGCGCGGGTACCAGGATTCGAAAATGCCTACATTCTGGATATCGCTCCGCAGGTAGGCATACGTGAAACGCGCCGTATCCTCGGTGAAGCCGTAGTCACACGCGACGACGTCGTGCAATGCGTCGATTTCGACGACTCCATCGGGGTCAACGGCTGGCCGCTGGAGATTCACGCGGCAGGCGACGTCAAGTGGGTATGGCCTGAGCCGGGTTCGCGCGGCTACAACCAGCTGCCGTATCGCATGCTGCTGCCGCGCCAGGACGCGGGCATCCATAACCTGCTGGTCGCGGGCCGCTGCGCGTCGATGACGCATGAAGGACAGTCGGCGGCACGGGTCAGCGGCAGCTGTTTCGTGATGGGCGAAGCCGCGGGCACTGCGGCAGCCATGGCGGTACGGGCCACCCCTGCGGGCATCGCGCGCCCCGCCGGCATCGACATTACCCTCCTGCAGCGCAAGCTCGAAGAGCAGGGGGTGTTCCTCGGGCGCGACGAGTGATGTGCTGATCCTGCCATAGCCAATCCATCCTGAGCGCCGGGTCGCACTTGCCGGTGGCGTGGCATCGGTCGAAAAAGCTCGGGCCAGAACCCATGGATGATGAATCCGCCCCCGGGTTCCGGGATGCCGCACGCGGTGTGCCACGCAGACCTTCCCGCGATGGAGGGGCGTGAATCAGGGGCATGGGGATGAGCATCAGTTCGTCCGGATCCAGCGGTAACAGGCAGGAGAGTCTCCGGCTACCCAGCCGGATTCCCATAACCACGTACAATGACGGTTTCGCGCCGCAACATACAGCGAAGCGAGCGGCGCTTTTTGTTGAGCGACCCGCGTCGGGCCAGTGTACCGGGTGTCGTGCGCTGGCCGGCCGCGAAGTGTGGCCGCTTTCTTGCGTGCCCGGGCCGGATGCGGCGGTGGCCAGGCGCATCGATTCTTCCGATGGCGCTGGCCGGCATGGCGTTCGCGACCGCATGCTGCCGCACCGGACCGATGGCTGCGCACGCGTTTCCCGCAGGTAGATTGCACTGATGAATCCCTTTGAACTCGCACTGGAGTATCCCCTGAACGACGTCCTGCCCGAGTTTGGCACGGCGCTCGAAGTTGCCCCAGGAGTGCGCTGGGTGCGGCTGCCACTGCCGTTTGCGCTGGACCATATCAACGTGTGGCTGATACGGGACTCGTTTGACGGGCGCGACGGCTGGACGCTGGTCGACTGCGGCGTGGCGCGCGATGAACTGAAGGCAATCTGGCAGCAGGTGTTCGCACAGGCCCTCGACGGGCTTCCTATCGTGCGGATCATCGCGACGCACATGCACCCCGATCACGTTGGGCTGGCCGACTGGATCGGCGGCCGTTTCGGCGCTCCTTTGTGGATGACGCTCAGCGAATATACGACGGCCAGGCTCTACTCCGAGGGACGGGTGCAGGGGGGCGCCACGGGGGGTGAGCGTTCGGCAGCCTTCTACCGTCTGCATGGCCTGACCGATCCGGACGCCCTGGACAAGATCCGTGCGCGCGCGGCGTACTATTCCTCGCTGGTGCCACGGGTGCCGCCCAGCTTCCGGCGCATCATGCATGGCGACCACATCCAGATTGGCGGGTACACGTGGCGGGTGAAGGTAGGATACGGACACTCGCCCGAGCATGCGTCCCTGTTCTGCGAGGAGCTGAATACCCTGATTTCCGGCGACATGGTGCTGCCACGCATTTCGAGCAATGTCAGCGTGCACGACGACGAGCCCGACGGCAACCCGGTTGAACTGTACCTGGCATCGCTGGATACCTACGACGATATTCCGGCCGACGCGCTGATCCTGCCCTCGCACGGCAAGCCGTTCCGTGGCGTGCATATACGGATAGAACAGCAGCGGCGGCATCATGCCGAACGGCTTGCGGAAGTCCGCGCTGCCTGTGCCACGCCGAAGACGGCAATGGAAATCGTGCCGCTGATGTTCACGCGCCGGCTCGACCTGCACCAGCTGACCTTTGCCCTGGGCGAGGCGGTCGCACATCTGAATCTGCTTTACTACGCCGGCGAGCTCGAGCGCATCCGCGAAAACGGCACTATACGCTTCATGGCTGCTGCGCGCTGACGCCACAGGCACGGCAACGGCATACGTCCGTCGGCTCACCGCCGGTGGTGCGGGATCAGGTGTCCGGGTCGGGCCCGGGCGACCGCAAGGCCCGGATGGCCTGAGCCTCGGTCGCGAAGATGCAGTCGGGTGGAATGGTGCGGAGGATGCCGGCGCGCTGCAACCGGTCTTCCACCTGTTTTTTCATTGATGTGAACAGAATCTGCACGCCCTGCCTGTGCAGGTCGGCCAGCAGGTTGCGTACCGTGTCGACGCCGGTGGTATCGATGTCGTTGATTGGCCCGCAATGCAGCAGCACGCGGCGGATGCCGGGGTCGTGCTCGCAGGCCTGCCGGATGTAAAGGTCAAGCCGCGGCGCTGTCACGAAGTTCAACGATGCATCCATGCGCACGGCGAGCAGGTCGGGAGCGAGCCGAGGCAGGTCGAAGCGCTGCCGGTCGCGCAAGGTGCCATCCGGATGTGCCGACACCTCGATGAGCCGGGGAGTGGCGCGCTTGTAAATGAAGTGCACCAGCGCCAGGATGAACCCGGCAAGTACGCCCCATTGCAGCTGGGGCGCCGCCACCCAGGTGGCGATCAGCGTGACGAAAGCAATGGCGGCCTCGCTGCGCGAGGCGTTCCAGAGCTCGATGAACCAGCGGGGGCGAACGAGGTTGAGTACCGAGGCGATGATGACGGCGGCCAGGAAGGGCATGGGCACCCACACAAGCGCCGGGGTCAGCCACAGCAGACTGGCTGCCACAAGAACGGCGGTGACGCCAGCGGCCCACCCGCTGACCGCGCCCGAGTACTGGTACAGGGCCGAACGCGAGAAAGACGCGCCCACCGGAAAGCCACCGCTCAGGCCCGAGCTGATCTTGGCCAGTCCCTGTCCGATCAGCTCCTGGTTGCCATTCCAGCGTTCGCCGCGTTCGCGCGAGAGGGCGCGTGCACTGCCCAGGGCCTCGATGAAACTCACGAGCGCAATGACCGTGGCTTCGGGCAACAGTTGCCGCAAGTCATTCCAGACCGGCAAACGGGGCAGGCCCAGTGGAGGCAGGCCCGACGGAAGCTCGCCCACGACGCGGCCGCCAAGTGCGCGAAAGTCGATGAGCGCGCTGATCACGGTGCAGATCACTCCCGCAATCAGTACCAGGGGCAGACGTTTGCTGAAGCGTTTGAATACCAGCAGAAAGGTGAGCGCACCCGCGCCCATGACGAGGCTCGGCCAGTGCACTGCCTGCAGAGTTTCCCGCCAGCTGGCGTCGGGCGGGGCGGCCTGCACAGCATTCAGGCCGAGCAGCGAAGGCACCTGTGACATGAGGATGAGCACCGCTGCAGCCTGGGTGAATGCCCCCACCACGGGCAGCGAGAGGAGATCCACGATCGATCCCAGACGGAATGCCCCCAGCAGAATCTGGATGAGCCCGGACATGATCGCGAGCCAGATCGCCAGGTGTACCCAGTCGGCGGAAGCCGGCGTGGCGAGGCCGGTGAGCGAGCCCGCGACGAGCATGGCGCTCATCGCCGTGGGGCCAGTGCCGATGACCCGACAAGAGCCCCAGAGCACCGCGACGATGGCGGGCAGCAGGGCGGCGTATAGCCCGGTGATGGGCGGCATGCCGGCCAGGACGGCATAGGCGACCGCCTGCGGCACGAGCACCAGGGCCACCGCCACACCCGCGCGGGCGTCGGCGATGAGTGTGGCAGAAGTGGGACGCGGCCAGTCAAGGAAAGGTAGCCAGCGGCGAAAATGATGGGCAATACGCAACATGTGTAAAGGTTAGCACTCTGAACATGTAAATTGGCATGAAATCCGGCTCGCGCCCGTGCGCGTGAGTCGATACGGGGGCAGCCGCCTGCCGTACGCATTCCATGTACTCACGATTCGAGGAAGGACCATGCCAAGCGACAAGCGCCCCATCGAGATATCCCCGCGCGATTTCGACGCCGTACTGTTCGACCTGGATGGCGTGCTCACCCCTACGGCCAGCCTGCACGCCGCAGCCTGGAAGCAGCTGTTCGACGAGTTCCTCGAGCAATGGTCGCGCGCGACGGGCAAGCCGTTCGAGCCTTTCGATGTCGATCACGACTATCGCCAGTACGTGGATGGGCGCCCGCGTTACGACGGGGTGGCGGCGTTCCTGGCCGCCCGTGGCATCGACCTGCCGCGCGGCGACCCGGACGACCCACCAGGGGCGCACACGCACATCGGCCTGGGCAAGCTCAAGGACGATCATTTCCAGCGATGCCTGCGCGCCCATGGGGTGATTCCGTACGCCTCGTCGGTGGCGCTGGTGCACCGCCTGCGGCGCGAGGACTTCCGGACGGCGGTGGTGTCTTCCAGTCGCAGTTGCACGCAGGTGCTGCAGGCAGCCAACATTCTTGATCTGTTCGACCGGCGCGTGGATGGCAACGATCTGGACGCGCTGGGTCTGCCCGGCAAGCCGGCGCCTGACGCCTTCCTGCAGGCGGCGCGGCGCCTGGCGGTCGAGCCGGGCAGGGCCGTCGTCGTCGAGGATTCGCTGGCGGGTGTGCAGGCGGCGCGAGCGGGAGGCTTTGGCCTGATCATCGGGGTGGCACGTGAAGGGGACCCCCAGGCGTTCCTGGATAACGGGGCGCATGTGGTGGTGCGTGATCTTGACGAGGTGACGGTGGCCACACCCTACACTGCCTGGTCGCTGGTGTACCACGGGTTCGACCCTGCCCACGAGGGCATACGCGAGGCCCTGTGCACCCTGGGCAATGGCTACTTCGCCACGCGTGGTGCCATGTTCGGCGTGGTGAATGATGGGGTGCATTATCCCGGCACCTATCTGGCGGGCGGATACAACCGCCTCAAGAGCTTCATCGAGGGGCGGGAGGTCGAGACCGAAGATCTGGTGAACTTTCCGAACTGGCTGATGCTGCAGTTCCGCATCGACGATGGCCCCTGGTTTGATCTGCGCGCGGTCGACATCGAGGCCTATCGTCTTGAGCTCGACATCTATCGAGCCATGCTGTTGCGGTACGTGCGCTTCAAGGATGCTGCGGGGCGGGTAACCGAACTGCACGAGCAGCGCCTGGTGTCGATGCTGAACGTGCACATTGCGGGCGTGGAGCTGACCCTGACTCCCCTCAACTGGAGCGGCATGCTGACGCTGCGTTCCGCCATTGACGGGCGTGTCGAGAACCGGGGTGCCAGGCTGTACGAACGGTTCAGCAGCGTGCATCTCTGTCCGGTGTACGCAGACGAGATCGACTCCGAAACCGTACGCCTGATGGTACGTACGTCGCAATCCGACCTGCGGGTCGCGATGGCGTCGCGGCTGCGTCTGTTCAACCATGAAGGCCAGCGCCTGGTGCCACCGCGCACCTTCCAGCGGGAAGAAAGATGGGTGGCGCACGAACTCCAGGTCGATGCAGAGCAAGGGCGATCGCTGCGCATCGAGAAAGTGCTGGCGCTGTTTACCTCGCGCGATCCGGCGATTTCCGAAGCAGGTCTTGCCGCCAGCAAGGCCGTAAGTCGCGCGGGTGATTTCGCCGAACTGCGCGATGCCCATTGCATGACGTGGGAACATTTGTGGCGCCGGTTCGACGTGCGCTTGCGGCCGGCCGGGCGCGGGTTCCGCCTGAACGTACTGATGCTGCTGCGCCTGAACATGCTGCACCTGCTGCAGACGGCTTCCCCGCATTCCATCGGCATGGATGTCGGCGTGCCCGCACGCGGCTGGACGGGCGAGGCCTACCAGGGCCACATCTTCTGGGACGAGCTCTTCATCTTTCCGTTCTTCAACCTGCGTGTGCCCGAGGTCAGCCGTTCACTGCTGCTCTACCGGTACCGGCGGCTCGATGAGGCGCGCCACGCGGCCCGGGCGGCGGGCTATCGGGGCGCAATGTTCCCCTGGCAAAGCGCCAGTGATGGCCAGGAAGAAACGCAGGTCATGAACCTGAACCCGCGTTCGCTGCGCTGGGTGCCCGACAATACCTACCTGCAACGGCACGTGGGCAGCGCGATCGCGTACAACACCTGGCAATACTTCCAGGTTACTTACGACATCGAGTTCATGCATGCCTACGGTGCCGAACTCATCCTCGAGATCGCCCGGTTCTGGGCCAGCATGGCCACATACAACCCGCAGCGTCAGCGCTACGATATCCGTGGCGTCATGGGGCCCGACGAGTTCCATGACGCCTACCCGGGTGCTGCGAGGCCGGGCATCGACAACAACGCATATACCAATGTCATGGCCGCGTGGGTGTTGTGGCGGGCGCTCGACGTACTGGACATGATGTCGGCCATGGGGCGCGCGGAACTGATGAAGCGTCTGAACATCTCGGCAGACGAGGTCGACCGCTGGGACGACATCAGCCGCCGTCTCTACATACCTTTTCACCGGGATGGCATCATCATCAGCCAGTTCGAGGGCTATGAAGACCTGAAGGAAATAGACCTGGACGCCTACCGTGCACGCTATGGCAACATCCAGCGCATGGAGCTCATCCTGGAAGCCGAGAACGATAGTGCCAACAATTACAAGGTGTCGAAGCAGCCCGACGTGCTCATGCTGTTCTACGTGTTTTCGCAGCGCGAGCTGGCAGGCATCTTCGAGCGACTCGGTTACGAGTGGAATCCGGACATCATTCAGCGCAACGTAGAGTACTACGGCAGGCGCTCATCGCATGGATCGACGCTGTCGCGCGTCGTGCATGCGTGGGTGACTGCACGCGTCGACCGGCGCGAGGCATTGCGATATTTCGTCGAGGCCCTGCAGAGCGATGTGCGCGACATCCAGGGTGGTACGACGCGTGAGGGTGTGCACCTGGGCGCCATGGCCGGTTCAGTCGATCTGGTCGAGCGCATGAGTACCGGTATCGAGGTAAACGACAATGTATTGCGCTTCAATCCCGAGTTACCGAAAGAACTCGATCGTCTGGAAATGCGTATACATTATCGCGGTCACTCGCTCGACATTCGCCTGACGCGTGACGCCCTGATCGTCCAGAGCCGCAACAAGGGGGTGCCGCCCATACGGATCGCCGTAGGTGATGTGCAGGTTCAATTCGAGTGTGCGACCACCCAGGTGTTTCCGTTGCGGCACGCCGACGACGCAGGGGAACATGTGGGGGCGGGAGGGGCCGAAGGTCACCGGCGCGGGTTGTTCGCTGCTTGGGCGGGTGGCGCCCCACGCAAGGATTCGGATGTTTGAGACCGAGTGTATAGTATCCGGCAGGGCATGGGCATGTGCCGGAACCCGTGCACCTGCACGGCCGCAGCGCGCACCGTTCGCTGCATGCCGCTCGCGTCATTTTCATATGTCAATTACTCATGAGCCAACAAATAGTCACGCGGCTGCTCCACACGGGTAGCCCCGAGTTCGACCCCGATAGTGGCGTGGCGCCGGTCAGCGTGCCGACGGTACGCACCAGTACGGTCCGTTTTGCCAGTACCGCAGTCCAGGACGAAGTCTTGCGGCGTCGGCGGGCGGGGGAGCGCATATCAAGCTACGGGCGGCAGGGCATGGATACGCACCGGGCGCTGGAGGACGCGATCATGCTGCTGGAAGGGGGAACCAGCTGCTTTCTGGCGCCTTCCGGCATGGCGGCGATTTCGCTGGCCTTTCTCAGCCTGGCGGGGCCCGGTGATCACGTGCTGGTGGTCGACAGCGCCTACGCTCCGGTGCGGATACTTGATCGCTCCCTGTTGCGCCGGTTGAACGTGGAAGTCACCTACTATCGGCCATGTGCTGGTTACGGGCCCGACGGGCAGCCCCACCCCGGCATCGGTGGTCCTGCGTCCGCCGGCAGCACCGGCCCACACGAAATCGCGTCGCTGATACGCCCCAACACGCGCATGATCTACGCGGAGAGCCCGGGTTCGCTGCTGTTCGAAATGCAGGATATTCCAGCCATCTCGCAGGTGGCGCGCAGCCGCGGCATTCCGCTGGTCATCGACAACACCTGGGGTTCCGGCTACTTGTATCGGCCGCTTGAGTTGGGTGCAGACGTTTCGGTGATTGCCGCCACCAAGTATCTGGCGGGGCACTCCGACGTCATGCTTGGGGCCGTAGTGGCACGCGATCGCGACATTGAGCGGCGCATCCACGAGTGCAATTACGCGTTGGGCCTGACCGTCGGGCCGGACGACGCGTCGCTGGTGCTCCGCGGCATGCGCACGCTGCATGTGCGGCTGGCCCAGCACGAACGCAACGCGCTGCAGGTGGCAAGGCATCTCGCGCAGCATCCGGGCATCCGGCGCGTGTGGTACCCCGCGCTCGAGTCCGACCCGGGCCATGCCCTCTGGAAGCGCGATTACCACGGCGCGAATGGCCTGTTGTCGGTAACCTTGAACACCTCCGACGAGACCACGGCGCGCCGCTTCATCGATGCGCTGAAACTGTTCGGGATCGGGTACTCATGGGGTGGGTATGAAAGCCTGGTATCGCTGGGCGAGCAGTCCGCCCTGGCCCAGCACTCCCGCTGGTGCGACGGCAATCACCAGCTGGTGCGCCTGCATGTCGGGCTCGAGGCCGTGGACGATCTCATCGCCGACCTCGATCAGGCCTTGCGGGCCGCGGGGCTTGACACGGGCGCGGCGTAGTCGGTTGCCGGGCTGCGTACCCGCCCGGCCGTTTCGGCGGGGCAGATTCAGTCGACGGTGGCTTCCAGCAGCTCGACCGGATCGCCGTACTTCGAGGCCAGTTCCACCACGGCGGGGTCGCGCAGGGCAACAAGAAAGCCCTCGTCGATGAGCAGGTTGTCGCCAGCCTTCACCGTTGCGTCAAACACGATCAGATCCTGGTGCACGGGTGGCTCTTCCCAGTGCGGCACGGCCTTGCGCATGTAGTCACTGGGTTTGGCCAGCTCTATGCCGAAGTGCAGGGCGCCCGGAGCGTTTGACCCGGCCGGATACACCGTATAGCGCGATGCCTTGGGGTTGAAGCCGCACCCGCCGCCTTCGATCAGCTTGCCGCCCACCAGCATTTCGCGCAGCAGCTGCGCTTCCTTCGATTCACCGCGCACTTCAGTCACGTAGCGATCCTTGAAGACGACGGCGATCTTTTCCTTGAAGAGTTCCGGAAAGCCGATGGCACCTTGCGGATAAAGCACTCCGTTGATGGCGATCTGCGCGTCGGTGTCGTTGTTCATGGCCACGCTGTCCCAGAAGTTGGGACCATGCGTGGGCAGGTAGTGCGCATAGCAGCCAGGCTCCGCCGCCGAGATCTGCCCCTGCCAGCGCAGGCTGGAGTACTGGGCCTTGCGCATCTCGGGCGTGAAGGGAATGCGCAGGTCGGTGCCGCGCTTGTCGGTGAAATGAATGTCGAAAGCCTGGCCTTCGGGGATGCGGCGCGCCGTGGCCCGGATGATTTCGCTGACGATCTCGACCGGAAAACGGGCCTGCGGCGTCTTGAGCACATCGAGGTCGCGGAAGTAGGTGATCTTGATCCAGCGCTGGCCTGCCTTGCGCATGGCCACGTTGAACGGATCCTCAATGGAGCAGAACCATGTGGAGACCACCACGGTGGCGTCCTGGATCAGAGGCTTGAGGGAATCCGGGATGGCAGGCAGGCGGGTGTCGGGGGCCATGTAGAGGGTCAGCGAGGCGCCGCGTGCCGCAGCGAGCCCGGAAAAAGCGTCGATTACCCGCCGGTCGAGCAGGGGATCGACGAGCATGAGGACGCGGTCGCCTTGCCGGATCGACATGAAGCGGCAGAAGTTGTCGACGGCCTGGAACCAGTGCCGCGTTTCGGTGATGCCGGGGTACAGCGGCGTTGGCATGGCCATGTAAGACTCAGGCTGGGTCATGGTGTCTCCTCTGGGTGGCGCCCGGCGGATGGCTGCCCACGCGGGCGTGGGGCTGGCGGCATCCACTACGGCTGCGCCGGAACGGGTGGAAAAATGGTCTGAGCCTGCTCGCGGACAGAGAATTGCATGCAATTTTCATGGATTGGCGCGCAGGCGGGAGATTATATATGTGATTGCATGCAACGATGGAGAGCGTTGGGGGTCGGTCTGAACGGGGTGCGTGCGATCGCCCGGGGCTCAGGCCCGTGGCAGGCGAGTCGGATGGGCTGGACGTCCGGCCTCTGGATCGAACGGCCGCGGAACGCAAGTGCCGGTCAGCTTCGCAGCACTTGCGGTTGCGGGGGCAGTGCAGGTTCGATGCCTGCGGACCGGCACAGCTCATGCCAGCTGGTGATGCGCCGCGCACGAATGCGCAGGTCGGTTCCCACCGGCATGACGGAGGTGAATTCGAATTCGTGTGTGTTCGGCAGCTGGTCGCGGGCCGGCAAGGCCACGGCGGGGCGTGCATCGCCCAGGAAGACGGGCGCCACGTAATGGATGATCTCATCGACAAGGCCCGCCTGCAGCAGTGCACCGCTGAGGCGGGCGCCGGCCTCCACGTGCACTTCGTTGATTTCATGCTGCCCCAGCCATTGCATGACACCGGCAAGGTCGACCTGTCCCCTGCCGTCAGGCATCGATATGATGCGGGCATTGCGCGCCTGCAGGTGTGCGGCAGCCGTGCCACCCGCGTGTTCAAGCGCAGTGAAGATCAGCACGGGTTCACCGTCGAGAATGCGCGAATCCGGAGGCGTGCGCAATTTGGAGTCGATGATGACGCGCAACGGCGGACGGGTGGTCTCCACAGCGTGCGGGGTAAGCTGGGGGTTGTCGGCGAGGATCGTTCCCACGCCGGTCAGCACCGCGCAGCTGCGCGCGCGCCAGCGATGCCCGTCCTCGCGTGCCGCGGGCCCGGTAATCCATTTCGAGACGCCGTTGTGCAGCGCGCTGCGGCCATCCAGCGAACTGGCCAGTTTCAGCCAGACCCACGGCGTGCTGCGGGTCATGCGCGCGACGAACCCGGGGTTCTGCGCCAGAGCTTCTTCCGCGCAGACCCCGACGGTGACCTGAATGCCGGCGGCCTGCAGCCGCGCCAGGCCACCACCGTTTACCTTGGGGTTGGGGTCACGCATGGCAATGACCACGCGCGCAGGCCGCGCCGCCACAATGGCATCCACGCACGGCGGCGTGCGCCCGTAATGGCTGCAGGGCTCGAGCGTGATGTAGATGGTGCTGCCGGCCACGGTTTCGTTGGCGGAGACGGCATCATGCAGCGCACAGACTTCGGCGTGCGGCCCGCCCACTTCCTGTGTTGCGCCTTCTCCCAGCTTGCGGCCGTCACGAATGATCACGCACCCAACCCGGGGATTGGGAGCCGTGATGTACATGACGCTGTCGGCAAGAGCCAGGGCACGGCGCATCCAGAAAATGTCGGTTGCGGCGAACTTCTGCATGGTGGTTCCGAATCGTTAGGGGTGCCGACGCTCGCTCGACGACCGGCAGACGCAACGGTCGAGCGGGCAGTGGGATTCAAAGGGTAGCTGAAATCGGGCTGGATGAGGCGCTCAGGGCTGGCCGTAGTTTTCCGGATTGCGGCGGCCAGAAGATCGCATCTCGGCGATCATCGTGGCGAAGGCGTCGATATCCTCGAAACTCTTGTACACCGAGGCGAAGCGGACGTAGGCAACCAGGTCAAGTTTCTTCAGCTCGGCCATGACGAGTTCTCCGACGAGTTGCGAGGGTACCTCCCGGTCGCCGCGGGTACGCAGGGCTTCTTCGATGCGGGCCACCGCGTTCTCGACCGCGGCTGCGCTGACCGGCCGCTTGCGCAGGGCCAGGGCCATGCTTGCACGCAGCTTGTCGGGGTCGTATTCGACCCGGTTACCATTGCGCTTGACGATCAGCGGCATGGTGAGGTCTGCGCGTTCGTAGGTCGTGAACCGGCGGCCGCATTCGCCGCACCTGCGTCGGCGGCGAATGGAATCTCCCTCATCGTTGGTCCTGGTCTCGATGACCTGGGTGTCAACGTGACCGCAGTAGGGACATTTCATGTGGCAACCCGTTCTGTTGACCGCCGCCGCCCCGCCACCGACGCCCGAGACGTCGAACACGGTGCTTCATGAGAACTGCGGCCCTGCATGAGCAGGGCCGGTGCCACGTCCGCTTGTCCCGCGGGTGCGGGGCGGGGACGCATGCAGCGGGATGCGGAGAGGGCCGTTCAGCCTCCGTACACCGGGAGGCGGGCGGTAAGCTCGTCGACCCGTTCACGCACGCGCGCGATGTTGGCCTCGTCGCGCGGATTGTCGAGCACGTCAGCAATGAGATTGGCCGTAAGCTCGGTTTCTGCTTCGCGGAAGCCACGCGTGGTAATGGCCGGCGTACCCAGGCGAATGCCGCTGGTGACAAAGGGCTTCTCGGGATCGTTCGGGATGGTGTTCTTGTTGACCGTGATGTGCGCCTTGCCCAGGGCTTCCTCGGCTTCCTTGCCCGTGATGCCCTTGGAGCGCAGGTCGACCAGCATGACGTGGCTTTCGGTGCGGCCCGATACGATGCGCAGGCCGCGTTTGACCAGGGTGTCGGCAAGCACCTGGGCGTTCTTCACGATCTGCTGGGCGTATTCCTTGAACTCGGGCTGCAGGGCTTCCTGGAAGGCTACCGCCTTGGCGGCAATGACGTGCATGAGCGGACCACCCTGCAGGCCGGGAAAGACGGCTGAGTTGATGATCTTCTCGTGCTCGGCGCGCATCATGATGACGCCGCCGCGCGGGCCACGCAGCGACTTGTGCGTGGTCGAGGTGACGAAGTCGGCATGTGGCACCGGGTTGGGGTAGACGCCCCCGGCCACCAGCCCGGCGTAGTGGGCGATGTCGACCATGAAGTAGGCACCGTTGTCGCGTGCGATCTTCGCCATGCGCTCGAAGTCGATGCGCAGCGAATAGGCCGACGCGCCCCCCACGATGAGCCTGGGCTTGTGCTGGGCAGCCAGTTCGGCCAGGCGGTCGTAGTCGATCTCTTCCTTGTCGTTGAGCCCGTATGAAACGAAGTTGTAGAGCTTGCCTGAGGCGTTGACCGGAGATCCATGGGTGAGGTGGCCGCCTTCGGCAAGGCTCATGCCAAGCACCGTATCGCCCGGCTTCAGAACGGCCATGTAGACCGCCTGGTTCGCCTGCGAGCCCGAATTGGGCTGTACGTTGGCAGCTTCGGCGCCGAACAGTTTCTTGAGCCGGTCGATGGCGAGCTGTTCGACGATGTCGACGAATTCACAGCCGCCGTAATAACGCTTGCCCGGGTAGCCCTCTGCGTACTTGTTCGTGAGCTGCGTACCCTGCGCTTGCATGACTGCAGGGCTGGCATAGTTCTCAGAGGCAATGAGTTCGATGTGCTGTTCCTGACGCTGGTTTTCCTTCTGGATGGCTGCCCAGACATCAGGGTCGGTTTGTGCAACGGTGCGATTGCGGTCGAACATGAGGGCTCCTGGATATAAAGCCGACGAAAAACACGCCAGTTTAGCCTATTTTTTAGGCATCCCTGGCGCGCTGGCTGACGCTTGTGGCTGATCAGCCGTTCATGCCGATTTCGGTGGGGGCGAGCGACGGGTTCAGCGTGTACGTGCCGGTAATGCTGGCCTGGGCAAGCACGTGGCCCTCCATGGCCTGGCGTACTTCCTGCGCGGTGAAGGAGCCATCGACCTCCAGGCGGGGTACGTCGAGCGCATAGACGGTGAACACATAGCGGTGCACGCGTTCGTCGTTCCACGGCGGGCAGGGGCCGTCGTAGCCGAAATACTCGCCGTTCATGTCGCGGTCCTGGGCGAACCATCGGGTGTAGTCGTTCAGCCCCTGGCGTGCATCGAGCGGGGCCACGGGCCCGCCTTTGCCGCGCGGCGTGACCGCGCTGCTGAAGGTTCCTTCCTCAACTTCTTCGTGCTCGGGCGACAGATCGACGAGCACCCAGTGGATGAACTCGGTGCGCGGCTGATCGGCCGGGATGACCTTGCCCTCCTGGTTGACGTCCTCGGGCCTGGTGGGGACGTCGGGATCGTGGCAGATGATGGCGAGCGACTGCGTGCCGGCAGGCAGTTCGGCCCATGCCAGGTGCGGGCTGAGGTTGTCGCTGAGCGCGATACGGGTCTTGGGGTCGATCGCGCAGAATGCGTAGCGGGCAGGAATGGGGTGTCCGTCGGCAAAGGAATTGCTCCAGACTTTCATGGCGTACTCCCGATAAGTGGTTATCGGGGCGGCAGGGCCGCCCCCACGCGGCAACATGGAGCTGCGCTTGGGAAAGAGTCAGTCTAGCCCAAGTGAGTCAGCTTAACGTCACGCGCGCGAATCTGCGTTTTCCTACTTGTATCACATACTTGCCGGCGGGCAGCACGAGTGCCTTGTCGTCTACCCGGTTGCCATCGATGCGCACGCCGCCCTGCTCGATGCTGCGCTGTGCCTCGCTTGCCGAAGCGCACAGGCCGGCTTCGCGCAACACCTTGAGAATGCCCAGTGGCGCTCCGGCCACCTGCACTTCGGGCATGTTTTCCGGCAATGCCCCGTGGCGGAACCGCGCCTCGAAATCCGCCAGCGCGGACTGCGCCGCCGGCGCGCCGTGGAAGCGCTCGACGATCTCCAGAGCGAGGAGCACCTTGATGTCCCGCGGGTTGCGCCCCTGTTCCGTCTCTGCCCGGAACTGCTCGATTTCGCTCATGGGCCGCATCGACAGCAGCTCGAAGTAGGTCCACATGAGCGAGTCGGAAATTGACATGAGCTTGCCGAACATCGACTCGGGGGCCTCGGAGATGCCGATGTAGTTGCCCTTGGATTTCGACATCTTGTCGACCCCATCGGTGCCGACCAGCAGCGGCATGGTCAGGATGCACTGGGGTTCCTGGCCGTACTCCTTCTGCAGTTCGCGGCCTACCAGCAGGTTGAATTTCTGGTCGGTTCCGCCCAGCTCGAGATCGGACTTCAGGGCAACCGAGTCGTACCCCTGCAGCAGCGGGTACAGGAATTCATGGATCGAGATGGGCACCCCATTGCGGAAGCGCCTGGTGAAGTCTTCCCGTTCGAGCATGCGTGCGACCGTGTACCGCGAAGCCAGCTGGATCATGCCGCGCGCCCCCAGGGCATCGGACCATTCCGAGTTGTAGCGGATCTCGGTGCGGGCCGGGTCGAGCACCAGGCTGGCCTGCGCGTAATAGGTTTGCGCGTTGGCCTCGATCTGCTCCCGGGTGAGCGGAGGGCGGGTGCTGTTCCGCCCGCTGGGGTCGCCGATGAGGGCGGTGAAATCGCCGATCAGGAAGATCACCGTGTGTCCGAGGTCCTGCAACTGGCGCAGCTTGTTGAGCACGACGGTATGACCCAGATGAATGTCGGGTGCGGTCGGATCCAGCCCCAGCTTGATGCGCAATGGCTGCCCGGTGCGGTGGCTACGGGCCAGCTTCTCGGCAAATTCGGACTCAACGAGGAGTTCGTCGCAGCCTCGCTTGACGATGGCTAGGTCGCGCTCGACTTGGGGATCAAGCGTAGCGGGCTGGATTTGCGAGTCGGCCATCTATATACTCTCGAAAGTTTCGGTTGAACAAAATTGTTAGTAATTGCAAAAACGCTTGCGAATCAAGCGCTTTTGCAAGATCCTTCGCGTAGTTTCTCAAAAGCTGCGCGCAAGCTCGGCTTCAATCGGCTGCCAGCCAGGCCTGGCGGCGCCAAATCTTTGCACCCGCAGATCATCGCCCCCCGAAACTGCGCGGGGCCGCATCGTCTGCGCATGTCAATCGCCAACATCTTAGGGTAATTCACGTATGCATTCCGAGTTCCGGCGGAGCACGGCAAAAAAGTCCGATTTCACACGGCGTTTCTTGCTGGTCACCGCTTTCGGACTTTTCGGGGCCGCGGCTGCGGTGGGAATGGTATCGCAAAACACCCAGCCGCAAAGTGCACCCGTCGTTCAGCACATTGCCGAACGCCTGCCGCTGCCTGACCTGGAAGAGCTCGTCAGCGCCGCTGACGCCAACGACGGCCTCTACGTTCGGGAAGAGCGCATTCAGCGTGGTGATTCGGTGGCCACGGTGCTGAAACGTCTCGGCATCAACGACGCCAGCCTGCAGCGTTTCCTGGTGAACGATCCGGCGGCGCGCAGCATCGCCCGCCTCTACCCGGGGCGCGTGGTGCAGGCTGCCACCGAGGCCAACGGTGAACTGCAATGGCTGCGCTACATACACACGCCTGCGGTCGAGCACAAGGGCCGTGTCGTGCAGCGCATGCTCGAGGTCACTCGCACCGCGGACGGTGAGTACCGGGCCACCGAGCGCGAGATGCCCGCCGAACGCCAGGTGAGCGTGGCCATGGGAACCATCACCAGCTCGCTGTTCGGTGCCACCGACGCGGCGGGGGTGCCGTATGCCGTGGCGCGGCAGATGGTCGACATCCTCGCCAGCGACATCGACTTCTTCCGCGACCTGCGCACCGGCGACCAGTTCCGTGTGGTATACGAAACCTTCACCAGCAACGGGCTGCGCGCCCGCGCCGGCCGCATCCTGGCGCTTGAGTTCATCAACAATGGCAAGGCCTACCAGGCGGTCTGGTTCGATCCGAAGGTCGAGGGGCAATCGCCGGGCTACTTTGCCTTCGACGG
>ERZ777003.1673-NODE-1673-length-31040-cov-11.726126_pt1 | contig 31040 bp, 18 predicted proteins | sample MGYA00374956_ERZ777003 | MGnify/ENA primary metagenome ERZ777003 (study PRJEB29302, sample SAMN06268252) | bioreactor metagenome | isolation source: Joint BioEnergy Institute, California, USA | place: USA:Joint BioEnergy Institute, California, USA | collected... | reverse complement strand
CGGCGCGCCGCTGGTGTTGTCGATGACCGTGTCGCCCGTTCCGGCGATGGTCAGCGGACCGCTACCCAGCGCGCCGGCATTGCTGATATTCAGCCGGCCATCGCTGACGAGCGTGCCGCCGGTGTGCGCGTTGGCGTTGTTGAGCGTGAGGCTGGCGCCCTCGTTCACGCGGATCGACGCCGGCAGCGGGCTGCCAGGGTCATCCTTGATCGCGCCGCCGTTAAAGACGTAGTTGCCGCTGACGATGTCCACCTGCATCGGCGCCACGCCGCCAGCCGCGATGTTGACCGTCTGCGTCGCGGCGGTGTTGTCGAAGATGACGTTGTCGCCGTCGAGGAAGGTCGTCGGCCCGCTGGGAACGGTCCAGTTGGTCGTCGCATAGTCCCACGTGCCGCTGACATTGCCGACCCACACCGGATTCGCGCCGGTGATCTGCAGCGCGATCGCGCTGCCGGTATCAACCAGCGACGCGCTCTGGCGAACCGAAAGCACCGCACCGCTGAGGATCGGATCGGCAAACGCGCCCAGGCCCAGCCCGGACAGGCTGCCGTAATCGATGATCGTGTACAGCCCCGAGTTCCAGGAGGTATCGGAGTTGAAGATGTTCAGCGTGATCGAGTCGGCGAGGTTGCTGGTCGTCAGCGTCCCCGAGCCGAGATCGAACGCCGCAGCCATCGAAGAGTTGATCGTCATGTTCAGCGTGGCTGCGCCCTGGAAGGTCATCGAGGTGAGGCTCTTGGCGCCCGACGTCGTAACCGACGTGCCGTCGCCCAGCACCAGGCCGCTGTTGGAGATCGAGCCATTGAGGATCAGCGCGCCTTCGCTGATCGTGGTCGCGCCCCTGTAGGTGTTTGCGCCGCCGACCGTGAGCGTGCCGGCGCCGATCTTCGTCAGCCCGCCGTTGCCGCTGTCCAGCAGCGGTACGTTGATGCCGATGTCATAGCCGTCGGTGTCGAGCGTGACGCCGCCATCCTTCACATACACCCACAGCGAGGCGGAGTTCTGCGCCTGGATGAAGTTGGCCTCGTTGCGCATCGCGCGGATCGTGCCGCCCTGGAGGTTCAGCGTGCCGGTGGCGCCGCCGCCGCCGTTGCCGGCGACGATCTTCGGCGTGATCAGCGTCCCGCCGAGGTTGAGCACACCGACCGCCCCACTCTGGCGCGCCAGGCTCAGCCCGTTGCTGACGCTGGCATTTTCCACATGCACCGTGCCGCCAGATTCGATGTTCAGCGTCACCGTGCCGGAGGAGCTGGAACCCGAACCGCCAGCCACCGTGATCGGCGCGCCGTTGTTGTTGCTGCCGCTGGAAGCCGCAGACAGCAGGCCGCCATTCTTCACGTTGAACGTGACGCTATTGATGTCGTATTCGCCGATGCGGATGCCGTCGCTGCCGACGGTGTTGGTCACCGTGCCGTAGAGGTTGACCGTGCCGTCGCCGGTAAAGCGGATGCCGCCGTTGCCGGTGCCGTTGTCGCGCATGAGCGTGGCGCCGGGGTTGATGTTGAGCACGGCGCCGGATTCCAGATGGATCTGCGACGAGTAGCTGCTATTGGCACCGTTGACTTTGACGAGGGTGTTGTCACCTTCGGCGCCCGTGCCGATGTTGAACGTCTTTCCGGCGGCGATGAAGATCTGCGAGGCAGCCGGCGTATACGTGCCCGAACCGGTGCTGGCTGTATATCGAAGCGTGAGGAAATCATCCGGCGTGCCGGTCAGCGTGTAGCCGCTGGCCTGCACGTTCAGGTTGTTGAGTTGGATGCCCGGCGTGAGCGTGATGAGGTAATCACCGTCGTCGCCGCCGAGGATGGCCATATGGCTGTTGCCGCCCGGCCAGGCGATGAGATCGACGCCGTTCTGCGTCCAGTAGTTGTCGACGCCCCATGTGCCGCTGCCGGCTTGGTACCCCTCCTCCGTGCTGGTGTCCCACCAGTAATCGGCTGCCGAAGCGAGTCGCGTGCTCAGCGGCAACAACCCCACCGCCGCTGCGAGTGCCAATCGTGTTCTTTCCGGAAGCCGCTTCGCCCGTACCCGCCTGCTCTCGCTGACAGCGCTCATCTTGTCCTCCGCACAGGAATGGAGCTCTCAGGTGAACTATTGACTTGCGAGTGTAAAACTACCCTCACCCCGGGCATTGTCAAGGGAAAAATCCGAGCAGTTTTTCCGGTTATATCCGGGAAATCACCGCCATGGCTTGGTAAATCAGTTGTAATCCATTTGCTCGCAGCAGATTACGGCAATATCAGTGCCGCAGGCCCGATAATGCCCTTAGAAACCGGCCTGGGCGGGAACAAGGCAGATTCAACAGGACGCGAGAAAAAGACGTTACCGAAGTGAAAACAACAGGTTACAGATAACATCCAGAAGATTTTTCACAAACGAACGTTTGAGCATGTTGGTGGTCTGCTGGTCGTTTTCGCGGCATGGGTGGCCGAGCCTTTTCCCGGAATCGACAGCAAGATCCCGCATGGCCTCTCCCGGCCCTCAACCGCGGGAAAACAGGACACATCTTCCGCGTTGTTGTAGATGCAGCCGATCGGTGTGAAAAGGCTACGCCCGGTGGGCAGGCTCAGCATGGCTGCGCGATGATGACGGCAGGCGCGGGGCAACCAGGATTCGCGCAGGCGGCGCGCCCAGATCTTCGATGCGATGCGAGATCTGCATCACCGCTCGCGCAGCGATGTCATCCGGACGCAGATCGATCGACACCGGCCGAGGATGCAGCGTCGACAGCCGCACGTTCTCGTTGTCGCACGAGATCACGACAACATCCCTGCCCAGGCGAACGCTGTGGCGCGACAGCGCCCGGTACACCTCGACGGTTTCCTCGTCGCGCGGGATGAACACGCCCACGCGCCCGCGGCGGGTCGCGACCAGCCGGCTGGCCAATTCCTCCACATCGTCGACCTGCATCGTCCGGGCGCCCAGCAGATGCGGCGACAGCGGCTCATCTGCACACACCAGCGCGCGAACCGGCTTGCCGAGCAGTGCAGCCGTCGCGAGGAATGCCTGGCCGCGCAGGTAGTTGATGTCCCACGTGCCGCGGCAGGTCAGGAAGACCATCTCATCGACCTTCTGCTCAGCCAGGTACTCGGCTGCGAGCTGCCCGACGGCGGAGTGATCGACCGTCACATGATCGATCGGCGAAGGCGCGAGCTGTGCGCCCATCACGCGGACGCTCGGCACCTGGTGATGGATGGCCAGCAGCTCCTCGTCCGAAACGCCCCCACCGACGAACAGCAATGCGCCGTCCACTTTCTGTTGGCAGATCTGAGCGGCGATCTGCTGGGCCGGCTGGATGTCCGCCAGCATGACGCGAAAGTCATGTTTCTTCGCGGCGCGGGTCAGCTCCGCCACGATGCGCGCCATGACCGGCACCTGGAACCAGGCGCGATGCCCCTGGCCGACGCTGAGAATCGCCAATACCGAATCGCGCTCGCGCTTGCGGCGAGCGGTCATTCGCACAGGGAGCTTCAGTTCCTCGAGCGCACGGCGAACGCGGCCAGCCAGCTCCGGACGAACCGGCTTGCTGTTGTTGATCACTCTGGAGACCGTGGCGACAGACACCCCGGCCTTTGCCGCGATTCTCACGATCGACATTCCCACTCCGTGGCTCGATGCAGGGTTATGGCCTTTTCGTGTCTCCCGGCCAGTTCGGCTGCCAATGCAGTTCCATCCTTCCGTTCTTCCAGCGGATAGGCAGCCAGACATATCCGCTGGTGGCCAGCGCCGGCGGCCGCCAGACGTCGAACATCGCCACCGGCTCGTGTGTCGCCGGGCCCTGCGGGATGATGAAGGTGCTCTGACCGCCGAAGGTCAGGTCGGCGTTCTCGCCCACGCACGGGTTGCCCAGCTCCTCCCACGGCCCCATGAACGTCTCCGCCACCGCCGAGCGCGCGGCATTGGGCTTCCAGCCGGTGCAGCCGGAGGCGATCATCCAGTAGCGGCCCTCGTGGCGCACGAAGGCGAAGGCCTCCATGTAGCGGCCGGGAAACGCCTTGCAGAAATCTCCGCTGACGTTCAGGTAGTCGTCGGTCAGGCGGGAGATCATCGTGTTGGCGTTCTCGTCGCTGGCGCCGATGTGATAGGCCTGGCCGTCGACATCGAGGAAGAGCGTCTGATCGCGGCTCATGAAGCCGTTGGGCCGCAGGCTGTGCAGATAGCGGAACGGCCCGGCTGGGCTGTCCGCCACGGCGACACCGGCGCGGGCGTAGGAATAATCCGGGCTGTCGACATGCAGCCACATGACAAACTGCTTCGTGCCCGGGTTGTAGATCACCTTGGGGCGCTCGATGACGCGGTGGATATGCAGATCGTGGGTCGGATCATCCACCGCCGGCAGGACGACGCCGACGTGCGTCCAGTTCACCAGATCCGTCGAGCTGTAGCAGCTCACGCCGACGTTCCGCCGCTTGCGCTGGCCGTCAGTGTCGAGGGGGTAGCCGCTGCGGTCTTCGCCATACCAGTAGTAGACGCCATCGTGCAGCAGGATGCCGCCGCCGTGGGCCTGGATCGATTGGCCGGCCTGATCGCGCCAGCATTCGCCATTCTCGTGCATCTTCACCTGTTCGATGGTCGAAAGACTCATGAATGTTCGCCCTAATGCCGTTGTGTGCGGGTACTTCCCGGCTGCCCTGCCATGGCGGCCGATCACTGCGATCCGGAACCGGCCCGCATCTGATAGAGCCTGTCGGCGATGCGGCGATTGGTCTGAATCAGTTCGAAGTTGGGCGTATCGGTGATGTTGACGAAGCCGCGGAGGACGGCTTCGCCGTCCGGCCGGCCGGAGATCGGCTGATCGCGATACTGGAAAAAGTGCGCGCCCACCATGTTGGGATGGCGAATCGCCGACTCCAGGTACTTCACGATCATCTGGGCACGCTGCTGCGGCGTCTGGACATTCTTGTCCTTGCCGCGGAACGGCGTCTGCTGCGGATCGGAATCGATCCCCCACTCGGTGCTCATGATGGGCAGATCCAGCTCGTTGTACTGGTTGACGCGCCCGTGCGGGGGGTTGTCGTAGATGTTGTAGCTGATGACATCACAATACTTGCTGGCCAATCGGACGACTTCCTTGTCGATGTGACCGTGGAAGCGCACGCCCAGGTACATGATGTTGGGCGCGACGCTCTTGACGGCATCGCGGCAGACCGAGAAGTACCGCTCGGCGAATCGCATGCCGAAGTCGCCGCAGTCCTCGAGGACCTTGGGGTTCTTCATATCCGGCGCCTCGCGGTGGCTGGCGAGGGCTTCCCATGACGCGTGCTGCGTGCCCCAGGCTTCGTTGAGGCGGGCGATGTTGCCGTACTTTTCCCGGAGCTGGCGGATGAACTCGATCTTGGCGTGGCGCTCGGGCGGGTTCTTGAGCGTTTCCTCGCCGATGGCGGCTGCGCGCGGCCGCCAGCCCCACCACCGCTCGTTGTCGATGAAGTAGCCGATGTTCCAGGGATCCTCGCTGGTCCGGCCGCGCTCTTTTTCCATGCGTGCGCGCACCGCCGGCTCCCAGGCGGGGTCGTAGACGTCGGGCATGCGGTAGTGGATCAGCGGCGCGCCGTAGTGGATCGCGACAACATATGGCGTGCGGCGCATCTCGTAGATCTCGCTGTCAGACCAGTTGCCGATCGTGTTGAAGCCCCAGCTTCGCATGCGCTGATGCGAGAGCGCGGCGACCTTCTGGCGGTAGTCTTCGCCATACTTGCGAAGCAGATTGGCTGCGGCAAAGTCGAAGCCGACCCACTGCCGCTCCTGGTAGTAACGATAGGTCGCCCCCTTGCCCCGTCGATAGAATCTGCCGAACAGCGGATCATCGCGCAACGGCAGCTTCTCGAACCAGTGCTCGCGATCGGTGATCGGCGAAATGTCGCCGCCGTAGCCGACGCCCGTCGGCCCGTGCGACCAGAACAGACTGCCGCTTGGATCGACCAGCCACCACTTGCCGTCATGCTTGGTGGCGTAGAAATGTCCCGTGGCCTTCAGCCTGGGGCCATTGGCCCAGCCGCCGTATTCGTTCCAGTCGGCTGGACCGGGCAGATGCTCGTATTCGCGGGCTTCCTGATCGCGGAGGCGGGCGAAGTCTTCGTTGGAGTAGACCTTCCCCGGCCAGTCGCTGTGGATGTACTGGCCGAACTCATCGACAAACGGGAAGAACGGCACGGGAGCGGGCTTGCCCTCGCCGACAAGGCGGATCTGCCCCACCTGCAGCTTCTGCCCGGCTTGCGGGGCATCCATGCGGATGGTCAGGCGGACGAGCTTCGCGGGATCGACGGTGTTGGCTCGGACATCGATCCGCTCGGTGTACATGTAGAACTGGCGGAAGACCTCGTAGCCGGGATCTTCCGGGCGGCGGACCAGGCGCAGGAGCATTTCATCGCGCTGGCCCGGCAGCAGGACGATGGCGCTTTCGCAGGCATCGGTCATGCCCTCGGCGCCGGGGTTCTCGGCTCGCGCGCGGACGGTGATCGGCGACGAGCCGGGATTGTGCAATTCGATTGAAACGGCGGCGTAGGCCGACCAGTCCCAGGCGTCCGAAGCGGGGCGGAAATGGACACCCGAAGCCCGACCGGCGCCAGCCGCCTGGATGGTCAGCAGCCCGTCGCCGGTGGAGACGGCTGCATTGATCGTTTCCAACGGACCGCGCGCGGCATCGATCGCCGGGCTGGTCTGAGCGCCAGCCGGGCGAGCGCCTGCGATCACCAATGCGAGTACGGCAACTATCAGATGGCACTGCCGTTTCACAGCTCGTCCCTCATCAAGCGTCCTGAGCGCCAGCGCCTCGACACTGTGCGGCTGGAGCCTCTGGCGTAAAGACTGACCGCGATTATGCCGCGGGATGGGAAAAGTTCAAGAAAATACGCCGGAAAATACAAGACACGTTTCCGATTTTGCCAGAAATGGTGTGCGATGGTTGACGCGCAGCGTGATCTGCGGACCCGCCCCGCTGGTGGGAGGCGGGCCCTCATCCAGAATATAAGTGCTGCTGAGAATGGCGGTTACGCGTCCCGCGGCTCGTTCAGGATCGGATCGCGCAGGCCGGCGATCGGCTGGGGCTCGGCCGCGTCCATGTCGAAGATGACGATCTCGTTTTGTCCGGACCGCAACCAGCAGCCGGGGCAGAAGAGCGTCTGCTGGGGCCCGATCGACCAGAATCGGCCGAGGTTGTGGCCATTCACCCAGACCATCCCTTTGCCCCAGGCCCGCATGTCCAGGAAGGTGTCGCCGACTTCGGTCAGCTCGACCGTCGCCCGGTAAAACGCCGGCCCGACCGGTTCGGCTGACCCTGCCTGCACCGGCGTGTACCGCAGTGTCGGGAGCATCCGATCGGATGGGAACGGGAAGACTTCCCAGTCCATCAGCGTCATGCCGGTCAGCTCGACATGGCAGGTAATGCCCTTGCGGTCGGCAAGGAACGGCCCGAAGTTCACGCGGCCGAGCGTGTCGACGACGATCTCGAGGATGGCTCGATCCATCGGGATGTCGTCCAGGCGGACGCGGTCCTGTTTCAGGCGGCGGTCGAGCGTTGCGAGATGCCGGCCGTTGAGGCGGACATGCGCATAGTCGTGCACATCGCGGATGATCAGCTCTCCCGGCGGCAGGCCGGTGATGTCGGTGCGATAGACGATGACGCCGTAGTCCTGGCCGTAATGCTCCATCGGCCGGGGTTGGACATCCCGGATCGGCTTGGGCAGATGCTCCAGCAGCGCCGCGCGCTCGGTCGGGCGGAATGGCGGGATCTCGATCATCGGCTGCGGCGCCGGCAGCTCAGGCAGCGGCTGATCGGCCAGTGGCTGCAGTAACTCGCGGACGGCATGGAACTTGCGCGTCGGCCGCCCCGCTTCATCCAGGCAGGCCCAGTAGTCATAGCTGCTGACGGTCGGGGCGAAGGTTTCATACGTATTGGCGCCGGCGGAATGGCCGAAGCTCGTTCCGCCGTGGAACATGTACAGGCTGAACGACGCGCCGTTCTCGACCATCCAGCGGAGGTCGTCGATGAAGGTCAGGGCGTCGCTGCCGTTGCGCGCCTTTCCCCACTGGTCGAACCATCCGCACCAGAACTCGCCGCACATCATGGGCGCATTGGGCTGATAGGCCCGCAATACCTGAAACGCGTTGGCTGCGCCCGAGCCGAAGTTGGCGACCTTGAGCGTGCCTTCGACGGCGCCGGCGCGCAGGCGGCGTTCATCCGGCCAGTCGCAGGTGAACAGCGGCACGTCATCGAAGCCGGCTTCGATGATCGTGTCGCGGACGAACTGCATGTAACGGCGATCGTTGCCGAAGGCGCCATATTCGTTCTCCACCTGCACCATCAGGATCGGCCCGCCGCGATTGACCGTCAGGCCAGCCAGCTCCTGCCCGACGCGCAGCAGATATCGCCGCGCCGCCTGCGTGTAACGCTCATCCATGCAGCGGAGGCGGATGTCTTCATGCCGCAGCAGCCATGACGGCAGGCCGCCCAGGTCCCACTCGGCACAGACATACGGCCCCGGCCGCAGCAGCACCCACAGCCCTTCTTCCTGTGCCATGCGCACGAACTCGGCTGCGTCGGCCTGCCCGTCGAAGACGAACTCGCCCGGCTGGGGCTCGTGCGCGTTCCAGAAGAGATAAGCGCAGACAGCGTTGAGCCCCATGGCTCGCGCCTTGCGCAGGCGATCCCGCCAGTACGGGCGCGGGATGCGCATGAAGTGCAGTTCGCCGCAGCGGATGGTCATCGGCTTGCCGTCGAGGCGGAAGGTTTGGGTGTCGTAGGTGAAGCGGCGCGTGGTCATGGTTCTTGCGATTTCTCCAGCAGTCGGGGTGTATGTCGAAGGTTCAGCTCCAAAGCGGAACGGGCGCGGGACACGGCTGATCCGCCAGCCGTGCACGCACGGCAACAAGGCAGCCGCAGTGCCGGCAGGTCGTGCCGTATCTCAGGTCGGGACAACTCGTACAGATCGCCAGGCGGCGGGTGCAGGTGGCATCGTCCGCCAGCTTCGCGGTGGGATGTGTCTGCAGATACTGCGACACAATCCGCTCGGCTTCGCCGGGCGCGAGGCGCACTGTCGCGCCGCAGCCTTTGCAGCCTGCAGGACGATCACCGCCGGTCTCGAAAGGATTATCCGCCATGGCAGTCGGGACGGGAAAGATCCATGGATGTGTCATACAGGGCCGGCGTGTGTCCAGCCGTCAGGCTGTTCCACAGCCGGCGGGAAGCGCCGCATGACCCCATCCGCTACTGGTCGTTGCTCATGGCGACAGCCGTTTCCGCGCTCGGATCGACCACGCGCGGCGGGATGACGATGCGTACCGGCGGCATGTCAGGCTGCTTGATTCGCGCGTGAAGTTGTCGGATAGCGTGATGGGCGATCTGCGCCGTGTTGAGGTCGATCGACGCCGGGCGAGGGTCGAGCGTCGCGAGGCGGACGGCTTCGTTATCGCAGGAAACGACAACGACCTCCTCGCCGATCCGCACGCCGCGCGCCGACAGCTCGCGATAGACCGAAACGGTGTACTCATCGCGCGGGACAAACAGCCCCAGCCGGCCGCGACGATCCGCCAGCAGGCGATCGATCAGTTCCGGCAGCTCCGTCGCCGCGACTGCGTTCGGACCGAACGCCTGGACGGCGATCCCCGGCGGCGAGCAGAGATACACCTGCACCGGCAGGCCCCGCCGCACGGCGGTTGCCACGAAGCTCTGGCCGCGAAGCAAAATCAGGTCCCAGCTTGGGTTGCAGGTCAGATACGCCATCTGCTCCACGCCCTTGCTGGCCAGGTAATCGGCAGCGACGTACCCGACGGCGGTGTTGTCGGCGGTCACATGGTCCACCGGCGAAGGCGCGATCTGCCCGCCCATCACGTGGACCAGCGGGATCTGCCGATGAATGGCGAGAATCTCGTCATGCGTGACCGCACTGTTGATGAATGCCAGCCCCCCGGCGATCTCGGAACGCCTGAGCTCGGCACTGCCGGCGGCTGGATCGCGGACCTCCGAGATCATGACGTCGCATTCCTGCTCCCGGGCGGCACGGGTCAGTTCCGCGACGACGGAAGCGATGACGGGCATCTCAAACCAGCCGCGGTACTCCTGGCCGAGGCTCATGATGGCCAGGGTCATCCGGCCGTCGCTGCTGCGAGCCCGGGACCGCCGGCGCGGTGGGCGCAGAGGAAGCTGCAGCTCCTCAGCCGCTCGGCGCACCTGCTCAACCAGCTTGGGATTGACGTTACGGCTGTTGTTGAGCACCCGCGATACGGTGGCGACCGAGACGCCTGCTTTTTCCGCAATTCTTGTGACCGACATTCATCAGCTCCCTTGGCGTACTGCGTCCCTTCACTCTACGGGAAAAGTCCGGGAAAATCGAGTAAAACCCATGGGCCGTGGGCCGTCAATGGCGTTTGGCAAAATCACGCCTGCCAGCGGATGGAGATGAAATGATTCTGGATGACCAGTTACTCACGTCGTACATCGACCAATTCAACCGGGCGGACGAGGAGACAGTTTACCAACAGATCCCGAACGCCCAGGCGGCGGCGTGGCTGGCGCGGCAGGCGCCCCTGTTCGAGTGCCCGGACCCGGCCATCCAGCAGACCTACTACTTCCGCTGGTGGGTCTACCGCAAGCACATCAAACAGACAGACGCCCGACGGCGTGATCGTGACGGAGTTTCTCCCAGCCGTCCGATGGGCGGGAAAACACAACTCCATCAACTGCGCCGCCGGCCATCATCTGTATGAAGGCCGCTGGCTGCGGCAAAGCCGCGAGGTTTTGCCGGATTACATCCGGTTCTGGTTCCGCGGCGGCGGCAGCCCGCGCGCTTACAGCACCTGGCTGGCCGATGCGATCGTCAGCTACTGGATTACACCCTCGCCGTCGAGCTGTTGGGTGATCTGGTCGCCAATTACGAAGGCTGGGACCAGTCCAACCTGCATGAAAGCGGCCTGTTCTGGTCGGATGACAATCGCGACGGGATGGAGATTTCGATCAGCGGGCCGGGATTGCGGCCGACGCTCAACAGTTACCTGTATGCCGACGCGAAGGCGATCGCACGGATCGCGCACATGGCCGGCAAGGCGGACATCACCGATCGCTTCTCAGCCAAGGCGGACGCACTCAAGCGGCTGATCCACGAGCGCCTGTGGGACGCCGATGCCGGCTTCTTCAAGGTCATCCCGCTGAAGTCGAAGGATGATCGCGTCTCGACCTGGAACTGGCGCCAGATCGACCCGGATCACAATGCCCGCGAGGAGCTGGGGTATGTGCCGTGGTACTTCAATTTGCCCGATCCGGGGCTGGAGTCAGCCTGGGAGCAGTTGATGGATCCGCAGGGGTTTTTCGCGCCGTTCGGCCCGACCACGGCTGAGCAGCGGCATCCGCGTTTCATGTTCGAGCATCCGCACGAATGCCTGTGGAACGGGCCGTCGTGGCCGTTCGCCACGTCGCAGACGCTGATGGCGATGGCAAACTTGCTTTCGCGATACGAGCAGACTGTCGTGACGAAGGCTGACTACCTCAAGCTGCTGCAGATCTATGCCGGCTGCCATCAGCGCGTGCGTCCTGACGGCACGCGCGTCGCGTGGCTGGATGAGAATCTCGACCCGTTCACGGGCGAGTGGCTGGCGCGGCGGATTCTGGAATCCGCCGGCTGGCCGGAGCACAAAGCCGGCCGCGAACGCGGCAAGGATTACAACCATTCAACCTTCTGCGACCTGGTGATCTCGGGGCTGGTCGGTGTGCAGACGCGCGAGCCCGATGCCTTTGCCGTGCATCCGCTGGTCCCAGCCGAGGCGTGGGACTACTTCTGCCTCGATCGGCTGAGCTATCGCGGCTACGAGATGACGATCTTCTACGATCGAACGGGTACGCGATACGGCCGCGGCGCGGGCCTGCATGTCTATGCCGACGGCCAGCCGCTGGCCCACGCGCCGACGCTTGCGCCGCTGCGCGCGAAGCTGCCGGCGTGAGGCGACCATCACGTCGGCATCAGGTTGACGACGTGATACGTCTCGCCGCTGAGGGCAAGGAACAGGCTGATCAGCATCCACGCGGCGACTGCGAGCGCTTCGCCGAAGACCAGGCCGATGAACAGCGGCCTTGCCTGGCGATACAGGGTCGCCCCGCCGAAGCGGCCGATCAGGATCTTCGCGGCCCATCCCAGCAGCAGGCTGAACCAGCCGACGTCCATGTACCACGTCGTGCTGGCCAGATATCCGACCGGCAGCAGCGGCCACGCCACCCACCGCAGCGAGGCGAACTGCAGCGCAGCCGTGATCACAAAGCCGATCGACATGTGCAGCGGGCTGCTGTGTGTCCGCGGCGAGAACCGCCCGGCTGCGAATTGCTGCAGCGGCGAGGCGATCAGATCCTGCGGCCAGGTCGCCGTCGCCATCGGATTCAGCGGCGGCTGGCCATCGACGGCCAGCGGCATGGCGTAGCGGTAGTAGCAGTAGAGCGACGCCACCGCCCCAGCCACGATCCCCACCAGCACGGCCCACGCGATCAGCCCGAAAAACGCTGCCGGCCTGCCCGGCCGACCCGACGCCGTGTCCGTCAGATACTTGCCGTGCATCGCGTAGGTCAGCAGCGTCTCGCGCGTCGTCATTGTGGCGTTGATGGTGCAGATGCCGGCGAAGTAGACATCCGCGCCCGTCAGCACGCGCGGTGACAGGCCCGTGATCACGTGCAGCGGACTGGCGTACGAACGGATGAACGGCAACCCCGTCTCCGCCACGATGCGCGCCACAACCAGATGCGCCGCGAAGATGATCCCGATGAACAGCAGCGCCACCCACGTCTGCACCCCCAGCGCCACCAGCCAGACAAACATCACCGCCGGGCCGATGATGCTCAGCAGCGCCGCCCATCGCGGCACGGGCGTCATGTCCGCGGCCGTAGCAGCCGCCGGCTTGGCGGATCGCATCGGCAGCAGGCATCGCACCGTCTCCATCAGCCGATGCCGGCCGATGAACAGGATGCCACACACAAACGCCACCGTCGCCCCCAGGTGCTGATCCTGCCATGCGGAATACGGGATCTCACTCTGCATCGATCGCTGCTGGACATTCAGCAGCTCCTTGAGCAGGTAGAGCGCCCACAGGCTGAAGCTCACGCGCGACGGGATGAAGTAGCTGAATCCGATCAACGTGAAGTAGATCGAAGCCACCTTCACCGACCAGTTGAAATAGACCAGCGGCTCATTGGCAAAGACGCTCGACAGGTCGTAGCGCAGCGGCGGCGCGGGCACATATTCCGGCAGGTACTGGTTCAGCGCCACCATCGACTGGAGGACAAAGACCGCCCCGGCTGCCACCCAGAACCCCTTGCTGCGAAACAGTCGGTTAAGCGCCTTGCCGGGCTGCGGGGGTTCGATCAGGGCGAGCTGCACCTGCACCAGCGGAAACGACAGCCGCTCATTGGCGGACCACTGCGGCCCGAGGATGGCTGCCAGCGCCAGCAATGTCGCGAACATCGAACCGAAGAAGATCCCCCATCCCAGCAGCGGGATCACCCATGCGCCATACGGCACCGGCTGATCCGGCGGCAAACGGTTGTAGAACCCTTCGACGATGCTGCTGCGCGCCCCCGTCTCCATGTCGACGGGGAACAGCCATTGCGGCAATCCCAGGCGCGTAAACGCCAGCCAGAACTCGCGATTCAACTCGCCGATGTGGAACGGCGACACGAGATTGGGCAGCCAACCGCGCATCAGCCCCTGGCTGGCCACACTGCAGCCGGCCAGCAGCATCGCGATGATGACCGCCAGTTCGCTCGTGCTCAGCGCCGACCGAGGACGAAACCGATGCAGCGGCCCATTGACCAGAACGATCAGGACAAACAGCAGGATGGTCAGCGCGATCGGGAAATAGCTGCCGACCAGCACCGTGTTGTTGACGACGTAGTCGTTGTACGGCGTCACCACGCAAACGGCTGCCGAAGCCAGCGTTCCCAACACGAAGCTTCGAAACGTGATCGCCCGCTGCCGCCCGACTGGCAGGTTGGATGCCGTCGAGGGATTGCCCGCCTTCTCAGCCTGCTGCTCCATCGTCCACTGCACCTGCCTTCCACATCGCCGCCGGCGAGCCGCGCGCACCCCAGCCCCGGCTGAACGCACGCCCCCGCTTCACGCCTGTAGCGCCAGCACGATAACCGATCGCGCTGGAAGCTTCACCGTCAGCGTGCCGCGGCCCAGGCGAACATCGTCAAATGCCTGCGGCACCACGGCCTCAGGCTGCTCGAATGTGTTCATCCCATTGATGCGCGGGCCGGTGAGCACGCGCCCCGATACGCGCGACACGTCGATGCCGCGCAGGTCGCACACCAGCTCGGCTGGGGCGTCGTGGTGCAGGTTACACAGCGACAGGTGGACCGTGCCCCGGCTGTCGCGCGAGGCAGAGGCGCTGATCTGATCGAGCGTCAGCGGCTTGTCCTTGCCGCTGGTCCGCTGAGCCGGATCGGCATAGGGGGCGCACTGCACGCGCGTCGCCAGCAGGGTCGCATCCTGGTGGACCTTGAACATCCCGAAGACGTGGTACGTCGGCGTCAGCAGCATGCGACTGCCTTCGGTCAGGATCATCGCCTGCAGCACGTTCACGGTCTGCGCGATGTTGGCCATCTTCAGGCGGTCGGCATGCTGATGGAAGATGTTGAACGTCACGGCGGCGGTCACGGCGTCGCGCAGCGTGTTCTGCTGGTAGAGGAAGCCGGGATTCGTGCCCGGTTCGACATCGAACCAGTTGCCCCATTCGTCCATGATCAGGCCGATCCGCCCGGCGGGATCATGACGATCCATGATCGCCTTTGTGCGGCGGATGAAGGCATCGATGCCGACGGCCTTGTGGAGGGTGATGAACCAGTCGGCCTCGGCGAAATCGGTGGCTGAGCCCTTGTGCTGCCAGTCGCCGGGAACGGTGTAGTAATGGACGCTCAAGCCGTCCATGAACCGCCCGGCTTCGCGCAGAAGCAGGTCGTTCCAGTCATCCTCATAGCCGCAGGCGATCTTGTAGAGCCTGCCGCCGGAGTGATGCCGGCAATAGCTGGCATACTGGCGATACAGATCGGCGTAATACTGCGGCCGCATGTTGCCGCCACAGCCCCAGTTCTCGTTTCCGACGCCCCAGAACGTGATCGGCCAGGGCTCCTGCCGGCCGTTGCGGCGCCGAAGCTCAGCCATCGCGCTGTCGCCGTCGGCTGTCAGATACTCCAGCCAGTCGGCCATCTCCCGCACCGTGCCGCTGCCGACATTGCCGCAGATGTACGGCATGCAGCCGAGCTGCGCGCATAGGTCCAGAAACTCATGCGTGCCGCAGTGGTTGTTCTCGACACAGCCGCCCCAATGGACGTTGATCGTCCTCGGCCGACGCTCGCGCGGGCCGATGCCGTCCATCCAGTGATACGTGTCCGCAAAACACCCGCCCGGCCAGCGAAGATTGGGCATGTTCAGCCGCTTGAGCGCCGCGACGACGTCATTGCGGAAGCCGCGCGTGTTGGGAATCGGCGAATCCTCCCCCACCCACAGGCCATCGTAGATGCATCGCCCCAGGTGCTCGGCAAAATGGCCGTAGAGATGCCGGGAAATCTGCCCCGCCTCGAGGTCCGCGTTGAGTATCAGCTTGTTCATCACCCGCTCACGATCGAAGCAGACGCCGTCTGCGACTTGCCCAGGACCCGGAGCGGGAAAATATACAGGATAAACTTTCCGTGCAAGCGGGAAAATGATTGCGATTTTTCCAGAAGCCTTTGCGGATGCCGATTGGCGACGCAAGGATGCGTCAATCCTGCCTCAGTTTGAACAAGCCGACGCCGCCAGCCCACAACTCTTTGGTTTCCGAGTTGTAGCGGAGAACCAGCGGCTTGACGTAGGGGTTGTCACCGAGGATCGATTCCCAAGTCTGCCCGCCATCGGTCGTGCGGAAAATGCCGCCGCGGACATCGCCGCCCCACGACACCTTCGACACCCAGATCCGGTTCGGATTCTGCGGGTCGATCTCCAGGCCGACGATGGCTTCGCCGGTGCCGAAGTTGGTCAGGTGTGTCCAGGTCTGGCCGTGATCCGTGCTGCGCCACAGCTCCGTGTGACCGGCATAGACCTCGCCCGACGGACCGACTGCGAGGTTGAACACCCACTTCTCCTTGTCGAAGACGAGTTGCCATGTCTCCCCGCCGTCGTCGCTGCGATAGACGCCGCCGTTCTCGTTGCAGGCGCCCCAGTAGAGACGGCGGCTGTCGGTCGGATCGACCACCAGGCCGAAGAACATCCGCCGGCTGGTCGGCTGATTCGGCAGTTGCTGCCATGTCTTGCCGCCATCGGTCGATTTGAACACGCCTCCGCCTGCGTGATTGCGCGCCGGCTCCGGGTCACCATCGATGCCGAGATAGATGGTCTGCGGATCGTTCGGATCGACCGCCAGCGCGCGGGCGTAGCCGCGATCCCACATCACATTCACGCCAAGGCGCTGCGTCGGCAGGCCTTCACGCGCGTACGTGAACGTCTTGCCGCCATCTTCGCTGATGAGAATGCCGTTGGGCTGATCGCTCTCCCACGGCGTGACGGTGGCGATGATCCGCTCAGATCCGCTCTCGCCCGTGACCGCCACGCGCCAGTGGTGGCCGCTTCGATACTGGATGTACTTCAGCGGATACAACTGCCGCCAGCTTGCGCCGTTGTCTTCGCTGACGAGCAATCCCTCATCCATCGCGACGGCGTAAACCTTGCCCTTGTGGAAGCGGATGTCCTGGATGCAACTGATGTCGGCGCCGCGGGCTGTTTCATGGAAGGTCTGCCCGCCGTCGGTGCTCAGCCAGTTGCGCCAGTTTCCCGAGAGGAAGATTCGATCGGAATCGGTCGGGCTGACCGTCATGCAGGCAATAGCGCTGAAGCCGCCGCCGCCCTGCGGAAGCGTGGGATTGGCGGCAAAATCCGGCTGACCGCCACGCACGCGTGTCCAGGTCTGCCCGCCGTCGTCGGAGCGGAAGAAGCTGGATTCCCAGCTCCGGCGCGTGTAGGCGTAGAGGCGATTGGGATCGCGGCTGTGGAAGGCGACCTGCCTCAGGCCGCCGGCGCCCTTGAAGGCGTCAGCTCCAACGGGCATCCACGTCTCGCCGCCGTCGCGGCTGATCATGACGCCGTCGTCGCCAAAGGCGCCCGCGATGAGCTGCGGATCGTGCGGCGAGATGGCGACATGCGATGCTGGTGGCGTGCCCAGGCGCGTCCACGTCTCGCCGCCGTCACGGCTGTTGAGAATGCCGTGGAGATTGTTGCACACGAACACGACGCGCGGATCGTGTTCGGAGATGACGACACTGGCGATCATCCCCGGGCTGGTCGCAACGCGCCGGCTTGTGCGCGGAACGGTGCTGTCGGCATCGGTGTGCAGCGCGACGGCGTCGAGGTAGACGTTTCCGTCGTAGCCGCGCTCCGTTGAGCGGATGATGAAGTAGACCGCACGCACCTGATGGATGTCGGGGACCTTCGTCAGATCCATCGACACCTCGGCCCAGCCGCCGACGGTGGCATCGGCCCAGGGGCCGTCCTGCCAGGCCCATTTCTCGCCAGTCTGGAGGACAAAATGCGCCTGGAGGCGCGGAGCCCCCTCGGGCACATGGAAGCGAGCCGTGATCTTGCGGTACGACGACCAGTCAGCCCCCGGCATCTGGCCGTTGTTGAAGACGCGCGCCACGCGGCCCGCATTGCTCCAGTCCCCCCGGCCACTCTGGAACAACACCGCCAGGCTGCCCTGGCCGCTGTACGCAGCCGTCGTGCTCTGCGTGGCGTTCTTCGCGAGCTGAAAACCCTTGTACTGCGTCTGCGCCCGCCAGCCTTCGGTGTCACCTGCCGTTTCGAAATCGGCCAGTAGTGTGATCCCCTGGAGGGTGGACGCGCCGGCCGACGCGTCATCCTCCGGCTGATCGTCCGGGAGGTAGTTGATCGGCTGCCAGTTCTGACCGCCGTCGGTCGACTTGAACAACCGCCCCTTGCGGTCGCCGACATAGACAATGTCGGGATCGGTCGGATCAATCGCGACGGGCACGACGCTGCGATGCCGTTCCGGCCGGATGTCCAGCCCGCTCTGCAGCGTCTGCGGCAGGGTCACCCAGTTGGCTCCGCCGTCGGTCGTCTTCGCCATCCCGCCCATCGTCATGATGTACAGCGTGTCAGGTTGGCTTTTGGAGATGGCGATCGCGTAGACGACATAATGCGGCAGGCCATTGTTGACAAACCGCCACTGCCGGCCGCCGTCGGTGGTCTTGTACATCCCCGCGACATCTCCCCCCATATAGATGATGTCGGGGTCGACAGGATGGAACGCCGACGGCCAGAAGAACCCGCCGCCACCCCACCCGGCATGCTCCCAGTGCCACTGCACGTCCGGCTGCTCCTGCCCGGGCGCCCAGGCACAGCCGACCAGGAGCAGCACAGCCACCAGCCGCATCACCAGCCTGCGCATGGACATGAGAATCCTGCCATTTTCTGCCATGATGGTTCGCATCATTCCCTATTACCCATTCGCTCCGTGACTGTTGAAGATGCAACTGCTTTGGGTGACAGTCTGTCGGCCATCGCATCTTCAACAGCCGCCGCGCACGCTCCCGGCTCCGATCACACTCTCCCTGAGCTCTGCAGTTTCCCGCCTGCCGCAGTTCGAGACTGCGTCAAATGTCTATCGGGCCCGGTCCAGATCACCCCAAACACCCGTCGCCTCGGGATATGAGCCCTTCAGGATGTACGTATTGGGTTGGGTCTGCGCCAGAACCATGTTCTGCATAAATTGATCCGCCGGAACCCACAGCCCGGCGCCATCGCCGTAGACCACGTTCATACCTTTGCCGTGGGGGAACTGATCCACGGCGCTGCGCAGCATGCTCTCGGCGAACCACGCGCAGTTCCGCAGATCGATGCGCGTCGTGCCGTAATGGACGACGCCGACCTTCGGCCAGCCGGGCGTCGGCTTGCACGGGACGCCATCCTGATAGCGCGTCCATCGGACGACCGGACGCGTCCAGACGCCGATCGTGAAGGATCGGTTGGACCACCCGGGATAGCCGGGCAGACCCCAATTGCCCGGCGGCCAGATGTTCGTCCCATTGGCTGCGGTGCCTGCCGTGATCGTCGTGAGGCCGTTCGGCAGATCGCTGGGACACCACAGGATGTTGGGGTTCTGCAGATAGCCGGCATAGTACATCCATCCCATGCCGGTGAAGCATCCCCAGGTGAACGGCGCCGGCTGGGAGCTGCCCACCACCGGGTCCCACACCTGGTTGCTGCGGCGCATGTCGCTGATGGGGTCCCATCCCAGAGGCACGGCGCCCTGAAAGTCCTCGGCATACATGCGCGTCTCGAGATAGACCTGCCGCATGTTGCTGAGGCAGGCGACGCGCGCCGCCGCCTGGCGGGCCTTGTTCAGGCTGGGCAGAAGGATGGCGATAAGGACGGCGATGATGCCAATCACAACCAGCAGCTCCACGAGTGTGAAGCCGGCTGGCTGCTTTCGGCCCACCTTTGGTGTACCAGGATGAGGCGTCAGAAGGCTTTTCATGGTCGCCTCCAAGAGGTGACAGACTCAGCGTATCCGCCCGGCGACGGGCTGCCCCATCGCCGGGCCGGACAGAACAGGATCACGCGCGCCTGCGGCGAAGCAGCAACAATCCACCCAAAGCCAACGACGCCAGCGAAGCAGGCTCAGGCACAACCAGAACGATGGCGTTGGGATTTGCCGCCGTGCCGTCATAGTCAATCAGCCATCCGGGCTCCAATCCCGACACGCTGAAGAACTCCGTGCCAAGGATGTTCGCGGAACCCACCGGCTTATCGGCGATCACGTACTCCGAAAGCGTGGGCGCGACGGCCGAGATGTTCAGCTTTAAATTGGTCAGATCCAAAACGCCGGTGTCAGCAATCTGGATGGCGATGAAATCGCTGCCGTCGATCAGGTAGTTGATCGTCCCGCGCTCACCGGTGGTCCCACCCTTGAGCTTGCCTGTCTTGTCGATCAGGATGTTGCTCGTAGCCAGAGAACCACCATTGTCGAGCGTCAGCAATCCCGCCGTGGAAACCCAGGTGAGGCCTGTGTACGTGTTCACCGCCGTCATCGTGACCTGGGTCGGGGAGTTTCGGGTGTCTGCGGCGATGATCTTGACTGCGAGCTTCTTCTCGGCGTCAGCGTCGCTGATGGGTCCATTGACACGGAAAATTCGGGTGCGCCCGACACTGGGCGATGCGACGGAGAACGTAAGCGTCGAGGTAGTGCCCGAAGCCACGGAATCGTCCAGTTTAATCGCACCGAACGTAAGCGTTGGATTGGTTTCGTGCTTGCTGGAGGTGCCAATCGACACAAGGAACCTAGCGTCGCCAGCTATGGTCGTTTCATCGAACGCGTAGCGCGCGTTGTTGACGCTTGATGTGGAGCTGATGGTCAACGTGCGGCCCGCCGCCACGCTCAGATCGTCGAACGTGTAGAGGACGTTGTTGTTTGGAGCGGAGATTGTCGCGTTCTGGGCAACGACGACGTCAACACCATAGTTGAAGCTCGTTGTGGTCCCGATCGCGAGGTTTCCGCCGGCCAGCGTCACAGCGTTCGAGCCCAGTGCGCCGGTATCCTCGAGGCGCAACGTGCCCGCGCTCACAGTGATGCCGCCGCTGAGGCCGCTGTTACTGGCGCCCAGCGAAAGCTGGCCGCTGCCGGTTTTCGAGAAGCCGTTCGTGCCGGCCAAGGGCACATTGATCGCCGCGTCCACGCTTGTCTGGATCGACGGCGTGCCTGAGCTGACGTCGAGTGTCAGCTTGCTCGTGCTGGGCGTACCAGGCGCAATGATCCAGCTACCAGCACTTCCGGTGTCACTGTCGCCAAACACCAGATGGCCGATGGACTGATCGCCATCAAGTGTCACCGTCGAGGCGGCGGTGATGTCCCGCTTGCTGAAGTCAGCCACGTTGTCCTGCCCGGCGGCTGGACCCGTCGGATTCCAGGCACCTTCGGTAGCCCAGCTACCCGATGCATCCCCGCCGGAGAGCTGATTCCATTCGTAGGTCGCGGCAGAAAGCTGCTGGACAGCGCCCAGCGTGGCCATCATGGAAATAGTGCTGATCGCGGCGCTACGGCTCCAGCTTGTCCTGTTGCACATGGTTACCTCCTTTGGGGCGTTGAATCCTGACCCTTCGCCAGGCGATGTGAGTTCATTCCTCATACTCCCCCCACCGACTCCCCCTCCGACAGTGAGCATGGGAGAGAGGTGATGGGTCGAACCGATTTGCCTTCGACAATTTCGCGGGCCAGCCGTGCCACGTGGCGGCCGATCGCCCGCAGGGGCAATTCAACGATCGTCGGGACAAAGCCCAGGTGCAGGCGATATCCCTCGATCATCTGATCAAAGCTGACGACGGACAGGTCCTGCGGGATGCGAATCCGGCCATCGCGGACCAGTAATCCCAGCGTGCGGGCATGCCAGGCACTGCCCAAAACCACCGCCGTCGGCTGCTGCTGTTGCAGGTAGGACATCAGCCGGTCGGCAGCAGCCGGGCCGGGCGGCATGTCCAGCCAGGTGACCAGCCGCTCATCCGGCTCGATCCCGCACTCGGTCAATCCCCGCACGTACCCCTCGCGGCGATGGAAAACCCACGGCGCCGCGTCCGCCCGCTGCACCAGCCCGATGCGGCGATGGCCGCGCTCATACAGATGGCGCACAGCCAGTGCAGCGCCCTGGGCGCCATCTTCGCAGACGGTCGGCAGGCCAAGATCCAGCAGGCGCGTGCCTGTCAGGATGCAGGGAATGTCCAGCCGCTGGGCCTCGCCGACGACCAGCGCATGGCGGCTGGTCGACGGCATGACGACCAGCGCATCCGGCCGGCTCTGCGATAACCGCTGAGCCAGCACGGACATATCAGCCGTATGGCTGCCCATGAGCTCGATGCAGATCCCATGCTCAAGCGCGTCCTGATCGATGCCGGCGAGAACCTCCTGGGAATACCAGTCGGGCGTTTCGTCCTCGATCATGCCGAAGGCCAGCACCGCCAGGCGGATGGTCGGCCGGGCATCGGTCCCCGCCCCCGGCGACCGCAGGCTGAACTGCACCCGCGGACCGACAAACGATCCTCGGCCGGTGTGCCGTTCGATCCACCCTTCCCGCTGGAGCTGTTCCATCGCTGCCCGGACCGCCTTACGGCTGAGCCCGGACATCTCAATGAGCTGGTTGTCGGAGAAGAAAGGCGCACCGACCCGGGGAGCGTGGCTGGTCAGATACTGCACCAGCCGCTCGCGGAGGCGATGAGACGCCTTCCGTGGTTCGTACGGACCCTTCAGTAGCAACTCCGGCTGCATAGGATAGTACGCTCTTAAAGACGGGAGCCTGTCTCTTTAATGCATCCCTGCTTCGGCCATTATCCAACAGAAATCCCCCTGATTTTTGGGATACAGGTTACCTATCGGGCCATTTTCCGCTCCCAAAGGTCCGGCATCGGCGTGCTTAAGGGTGGTTGGGCGAGGGGATTAGCCGGGACGGCGGTCTGTGAAGGACAATCTGGCAGCTCGAGACGGAACTAGCCATGTCCGGATCGGGGGCGACCACCAGCGGATCGAGATTCGCCTCAACCACTGGACAGACACGTCAACCGCCGCCGTCTGTGTCCAGCAGGCGCCTGTGGCATGCAATCCTCCCACGTTGAGGTCAGCGACAGCTCCCGACGGCATGTACGCACCTGCGCCGTCCAGAAGGTAGACAGAAGAATCCAGTTTTCGACGTCATGGGCCGGGCTACGCTTGGCGGTGGGTATTCGTCGGCCTCATCGCGGGAGTAGACGTATGAAAGGTGAATCCTGGTCGTCGCGTTTTGACCAGATTTTTGATGTAGCGATTGTTGGGGGTGGGTACGCCGGCTTTGCCGCGGCGTTGCGGCTCTCAGCGTTGGGCCAGCGCGTGCTGCTGGTCGATCGACGCGGTGACCTGGTGTGGGAGAGCGGCCGCGCGTTTGCGCTGCAGGCAGGTGCCCTCGCCGACCCGCTATGGACGGGCTTTGTTGAAGACGTCGCCGGGCGCGGCGGAGCCGCGGGGGATTTCATCGACGGCGCCATCGCGGAGGTCGTGGCTACCACGACGTTGGTCAGCCGTGGCGTAAATCTCCTGTACTACGCGTATCCTGTGGACGTGGAACGCGACGGCACTAACGTCGCGGGGCTCATCGTCGCGACCAGGAGCGGCTTGCGTCGCATCGCAGCCCGCCAGTGGATTGATGCCACTGAGCGTGGGGATCTTCTGCGGCTGCTGTCCCCCCACCTCAAATCGCGCCAGCCGGCAGGCTGGCAGGCGTACCTCTATCTTCAGCACCCGAATTGGGGCGATCTGCCCGGGCTCTTGCCGACGGCCTGGCCGAATCAGCGGTGTGTGGTGTTGGATCTGAAAAGTGATCGAGCCTGGCGCAAGGCCATCATCCCTGCATTGCAGGCGCTGCCTGCGTCGGCGCAGCAGGCCATCCTGAGCCACTGCAGCGTGGAGCCTCTGCCCTGCTACGACGCGGGCGATGCTGTCGTCGGCGATGTCGGGAACGTGGCGTGCGCTGCGGCGGCCATGGCGTCACAGGCGACACAGACGCTCGCGGATCGCTTCGCGCTTGGCTTGTCGGCTGCCTCGCGGCTTGGGGAGCTGCCGGCGCACGAAGTGACGGCTGACGAACTTCGAAAGCCGATCACCCCACCACCCCCCTCCAGCCGGATTACAACGGAAGTGCTCGTAGCCGGCGCGGGGACGGGCGGTGCTGTAGCCGCCATCGCGGCTGGGCGATCCGGCGCGAAGGTGACGTGCATCGATCCCATGCCGTTTGTCGGAGGCATCGGCACCGGTGGCGGCATTCACATGTACTATTTCGGCGTCGTCGGGGGGCTGCAGCAGGAGATCGATCGCAACGTCAAACAGGCGATGACGAGTGCAGGCCGGACCCTCAGCGGCGGGCCGTTCAACCCCGAAGCCAAGAAGATCGTCCTGGAGCGGATGCTGCGTGAAGCGAACGTCGATCTTCAGACGGATCTGTTTCTCTACGATGTGGAATGTCAGAACGGGCGGGTTGTCCGTGCGTTTTCGGCTGGGCCGGATGGGCCGGTTGAGATCGTCGCCCGAGCCTGGATCGACGCGACGGGCGATGGCGATCTGTGCGTGAGGGCGGGCGCGTCGTTCACGCTGGGGCGACAGGGAGACGGATTGCTCCATGCCTACAGCCAGTCGGCTGGCGCTTTGCGGGAGCGGCACGACGGGATCGCCCTGCAGATCCTGAACTTCGACGCCGGCTGGTGTGATCCAGGCGATCCGGAGGATCTGACGCGTGCCCGCATCGCAGGCATCAGCCATTACCTGCGCGATCGCTACGACGCGATGGCCCGCCCCACCTACATCGCCCCGGCGATCGGCCTGCGCCAGTCCCGCCAGATCGAGACGGATTACTTGCTGCAGTTGGACGACCTGATCCGTCAGCGGCGATTCGAGGATGTCGTGGGATTCACCGGCTGTCACTATGACAACCATGCCGTCGACTATCAGTTCGAGTCGGATGAGGCGTTGTTCTGGGTGTGGGCGCTGCAGTGCTGGCATGAGCCGATCGGCTGTGAGATCTCCTACCGGATGCTCCTGCCGCGCGGCTTGCGGAATGTGTGGATCGCCTCACGGGCGCTTGGGGTGTCGCAGGACGCGCATCATTGCACGCGGATGCAGCGGGATATTCAGCGCGTCGGCGAGGTGGCCGGCTGGGCGGCGGCGATTGCGGTGGCTGATGCGGGAGAGGTCGACATTCGACGTATCCCCTACGCGGCCTTGCGGCAGCGGCTTGAAGCCACGGGGGCATTGGACGCCAGGTCCGCGGTGGATCCGAATGCGTTTGGCGATGCCTACGAACTGGAGTCGGCGGCATCGGATGCGACATCCGCGAGCATTGCAGCGGGGATGCGCGATCGCCTCGGGGAAAGCCTGGCGATGCTGGACGCGGCAAGATCGGGAGCGGGGATCTGGTGGCTGTACCGCCACCCGGAGCTGGCGGCGCAAGCCGTTCGCCAGCGGCTAGGCCATTCGGATCCGCGCGTGAGCTGGCTGGCGGCATGTGTGTGCGCCATGTGGGGCGAGGCGACTGCCGAGCCTCGGCTGCTCAAGGCGATTGAGTCGCAGGAGTACGGTTTTGATGAAAGCGAACTCATTCGCGGCACACGGTGTTCGCAAGCCATCCGGCCGGACAACGATCGGCGTGTTGCGCCCCGGTGGCTGGTGGCAGCGGCTATGCTGAGGCGATGCGGCACCTTGCGGTGTCTGCCTGCGTTGGAGAAGCTCAGCCGGCGCAGTCCCCTGCCGCTGGACGTTCGCACCACAATCGCGACCACGCTGGAGCGACTGGCGCATCGCGGTCAGATCGGCGATGTCGACCGTGCCTTGGCGATCCTCGAGCGGCTGGAGGAGACACCGATCACGGATACGCGATCGATCCCGGCCCGACCGGTCGGCGCCCTGGTGCTGGGCAGCGATCACGGTGCGCACACCTGGCCGCTCACGCATCTGCCGAAGGGATCGGGGGATTGGTGGGCCTCAGCCATCGCGGCGACAACAGAAGACCACGGCTGGCAGGCGGACCTTGCCCTGGCCAGGGCGCGCATTGCGATGGGACTGCCCGCAGGCCATCTGATCAACCGTCGTCTGCACGACGATCGGGTGCTCGTTCGTCGATGTTTCCGTCAACTCACCAAAGCGCTGCGGGAGGATCGCCATTCCGCCCTCACCGCCGAAGGAGAGACTGAGCTGTTCAGCGGTGCGGCGAGCCGGTAGACTGCCGCGTCTGAATCTGATCGATCGTCTTTATGACTCAGCCTCACGCTCGACACATGCTGCGATACAACCCAGGTCAAACGGATCCTCGTCTGGTTCGCGTTTTCCAGATGCTGGCTGACGAGATTGGCACTGTACCAGCCCGCGAGGGCGAAGCGGCGACGCTGGAAGCCCGTCTCGGCGGCGAGGGGCCAAGCTTTGAATGGACAGAGGGCCGGCTTCGCGTTCAAGGTCCGTCGGTTCCGCAACTGCTGCGGGCGTTGGCGGCATGGCGCGGGTTTGCGCGCGAGGGGCACATCCCGGCGCGCCATGCGGAGAAGTGTCTGTTCGACACGCTCGGCTTGATGATTGACGCCTCGCGCAACGCCGTGCCCACGGTCGCGACCGTCAAGTACCTGCTTCGGCGCATGGCACTGATGGGGCTGAACCGTGCGATGCTCTACACGGAAGACACCTATGTCGTGCCCAGCCAGCCATACTTTGGATATCTCCGCGGCGGCTACACCGAGCAGGAGCTGCGCGAGCTCGATGAATACGCCGCGACGCTGGGCATTGAGCTGATGCCCTGCATTCAGACGCTGGGCCACCTGGCGCAGATCCTGCGATGGCCGCAGTTCAGCCATGTCAAGGATACCGGCTCGGTGCTGCTGGTCGATGAACCGGCGACCTACGAGCTGCTGGAGCAGATGATCGCCGCAGCCTGCGCCCCCTACCGTACGCGACGCATCCACATCGGGATGGATGAGGCGCACGATCTCGGTTTGGGACGGTATCTCCAGCGGCACGGTTTGAAGCCCAAGTTCGAGCTGATGAGCCGTCACCTGTCACGGGTCTCCCAGATCTGCGAGCGGCTGGGGCTGGAGCCGATGATCTGGAGCGACATGTACTTCCGCATGGCTTCGTCGACCGGTAACTACTATGACCGCGAAGCCAGGATCCCGGTCGAGGTGGCGAAGGACATCCCCCAGAGCGTGACCCTCGTGTACTGGGATTACTACCATATCGACGGGGCGTTCTACGAGGAGTGGATCGACCGTCACCGTGCGCTGGGCAAGGAGCCTGTCTTCGCAGCCGGGCTGTGGACGTGGGAGGTCTTCTGGCAGGACTTCGCCGCAGCCGCCGTGAATACGACGGCTGGCATGCAGGCCTGTCAGCGGCGCGGCGTGCGACATGCGTTCACAACCGCCTGGGGCGACGATGGCAATGAGGTCGATCTGCTGTCGATCCTGCCGGGCCTGCAGCATTTCGCGGAACTCGGATATGCCGAAGCCGTGGCCGATGCCTGCCTGCGCCGTCAGCTCTGGGGCAGCAGCAACATCGTGTGGGATCACTGGCGGCAATGCGGTCGCATCGACGACACTCCGTGGCGGCTGCCTATCCTGGACGGCGACGAGGCATCGGGCACGGGAAGCGATAGCCGGCCCAAGCCCGTCCCATCGCCGGTCAATCCCAGCAAATGGCTGCTCTGGCAGGACCCGTTGCTCGGCTTGTTCGATGTTCACATCGCCGGACTGCCGTTAACCGACTATTACCGGAAGGTGGCGGACGATCTGGCTGCCATTCGGGTGGAAGAAGGCGAGTTCTATCGCGGCCAGCAGATGCAGCAGCTCGCTGTTGTGCTGATCGACAAGGCGGAGCTGGGCGTGGACATTCGCCGTGCGTACGAGCAGAAGGACATCCCGGCCCTGCGCAAGATCATCGACGAGCGGCTGCCCCGGCTGATCGGCAATGTCCGACGGCTGCACGATCTGCATCGCCGGACGTGGGAGTCGCTGTACAAGCCCTTTGGCTGGGAGATCCTCGATCGCCGATACGCGGGGCTGGTGGCTCGGCTTGAAGCCGTTGCGCATCGTCTCCAGCCGTTTGTCGACGGGCAGGTCGAGCGGGTCGAGGAGCTGGAGTGTCCCCGATTGCCGGTGAAGGACTGGCCAGCCGGTCAGATCGGCTTCGCCAGCCTGTATCGCCACATCACCAGTTCCACCATCTGCAGTTGAACCGATGATGCGGGGCCTGCCGCGGCTGACCGCTCGAGCACCTGCGCGCCGCCGTTCACCCTCAATTACCCTGCGGCAGCATGGTGTACTTGATCCGGAATGACGGCACGTAGAAGCCGGACTTCCACCGCCAATCGGCCACCTGCGATGAGGTGAACTTGATGTCGCCGTTACCCTCGACGGGTCGCAGGAGGATTCCGAAGTTGCTGGTGGGATCGGCATGCCAGTCGCGCACAGCCTGCGTGATGTCGAACTTGACGATCATGTCGGCTCCCGAAACTGAGCGCGTGCTGAGGACGGTCGGATCGTAGTCGCCGCCGGGCGAGGCCCATGGCTTGCCGGCTTCGCGAAGCGTCCAGGTGGCTTCGCCCTCCTTCCAGGGGGCCGTGATCTTGTGCGCGGCTATGGTCAGTGTGCCCTTGTTGCTGCGGTTGAAGTGGAACAGCCGCAACTCCGCCTGCTGGATCTGGATGTTGCGGGGAAGGCGATGCAACTCTCCGCAGCGGACCAGCACAGCCTGGCCATGCACGCCGAGCATCAGCATTGTCTCGCCGCCTTTGGGGGCAGCCTGATCGGGCACGAGATACGTATCTTCTGCACGGAAGTTGTACTGCGGCACGTAGCTTTCACCGCCCTGGAACGTCACCCACTCGCCGGGAGGGAAATGCAGCTTGGTCGTCACGGCCTGCTCGGCTGAGATCAGCTTGCGCATTTCGTCGACGGTGGCTGGCGGCATCTGCGACGCCAGACCATCCAGCAGCAGTTCAACCAATGCCAGCCGCGCCTTGGTGAAGGCCTCCGCCTTGTGTGTCAGGATCCGAACCTGCCCGTAGGAGAATGGCTGGAGGATATCGACCAACTCCCGCACGTCGCCGCGCAGGCGGCGGACGGTCTGGATGTAGCGGAGGTCGTCGATTCCCTCCCGCAGAGCCTCAGCCTGCAGCGTCGGCACGAACCCGTCCTGCGCAGGGTAGAAGATGCAGGAGTTTCGCCGGCTTTCGTGATAGCAATCCTCTCCATAGCGGATGAAGCTGACGCCCCAGGGAAAGATCCCATCCAGACCCGAGCGGTAGTGATAGAAGCCCGCCAGCAGGCGGTTGTTCAGCGGCCGCTCCTGGTGCGCGCCCCAGTAGTGGTACTCACGCTCGCTCGGTTCGACGAACTTGCGACGCTCCGGTTGCCCGTCGTAGGTGTACTTGATCTCCGTCGCCGGCATCAGCACGTGCGAATAGACCGATCCATCGAACAGATTGCGCATCGCCGATTCGCCGGCCTTGCGCGCGGTGATGACCTTGCCACCAGCCTGCCGAATCTGGCGGGTGATCTCCTCCTGCACGGGATACAGAGCGCCGGGAATCTCGTCGATCCCGTAGAACCACGGCTCATAGCCGTACTCGCGCGCCAGCGCCACGCGCCGTCGCAGCTCGGCCTCATCCTCGGCTGAGTAGAACGGCGTGTGAGAGCCGTTGAACTCGCCGAGTCCGATCTCCTTGGCCATCAGATTGGCCTTCTGCTGATCGGCGGGGAAGAACCACTGCACGATCGGCCCTTTCATCCCGATCTCGCGCGCGATCGCAAAGGCTCGCTTCAGGTCGTCGTACGACTCGTCATAGAACATCACACCTTCAAAGCCGTAGTCTTTGAGTGCCTGAAGGTTCGCCCGGAACCCGGCTTCCGGAACGGCTGATGCGTACTTCGCCGGGCTGGCGGGATCAGCCACACCCGCCATCGCGCCGAGCGTAAGGCCCAGGTAGATGCCCGTATCGGTGCCCGGCGGATCGAGCCCCGTCGGCAGGACGCACACCGTCAGCGGAAGCGTGCCGATCGATGCCCCCGACGCAGTGACCGTGATCGTCCCTCGATAGATCCCAGCCGCCTGATCCGGCGGGATCCGAACCGTCAACCAGAACTGCTTGACCCGGCCCTGCTCAAGTGTCGTCGTCACCGACGCTGGAAACGGCGGCGACTGCCGCAGATAGCGCGTCACGCCGTCGACAACCTGCTGCCGCCATGTCAGGCGGATATCGGTCAGGTCGTCCTGCGTGACCAGCAGCTCGGGAAACGTCCATCGCAGATCGTGAAGGAACTGCGGCCACACCTTGACCACCCGGCTCTCGATTGCGGAGGCGGGCAAGGTGATTCCCTCGGCGTTCTGCAGCGGACTCACCGTGATGCTGACATTCGCATGCGCGCTGTTCGCACTGCGCACTGCGAACGTCACTGGCTCGATCTCCCCCTGGCAGGCGAAGACCACGCACTCCCGCAGCGGTGTCATCTCGGTTGTGGGCGTCTCCGGATAGACGAACTCAAACGGCACAACCCGAAGGAACGTCGCCTGCCCTCGCGCACCTGCGGAAACGGCTCCCAACAGGCCAAGGGCCAGCACAACCAGGACCACCCGCATCCGTCCGCTAATCATGGCATCGTCTCCTGCGCGCACTCCGAGCCGCCGGGCGGCTGGCGCCCCTGCCCACTCAGTTACCCAAGCGCCAAAGGCGCTGCTGCTGCTGTGCGATATCCCCCGCAGCGATCAGAACGAGATCAGCCTCAGTTGATCATCGAACGCCACTTTCCAGCCCAACTGCTTCAGTTCCCCCGTTCCCGCGGTCTCCACGTGACCATCGGCACACAGCACGTTGGCGCGGCGGTTATGCCGCAGATGGATTCGTCGATCCGTGTCCGTGTTGCCCTGGTACAGATGGGCAAACTGCTGGGCGTAGTAGATGCTGTAGGAGTCCGCCAGCAGCACGTACTGGGTCGTGTTTCGGATCTTCTTGAGGTGCATGTAATCGGAGAACGCGCCGCTGCCATGGCTGCGCCGTTCGATAACGCCCGTGTCATCCGGGGGCATTGCGACGCCGGAATAGTTCTGGCCGTAGGTGTAGAGGCGGTCGGTGTAGGTTCCGGGCGTGAAGGTCGGGCAGACGAACACCGAGTAGGTCGTGGTGCCGGACTCGAGATACGGCGTCAGGAACTGACTCCACGCGCGCAAGCCGGTTCCGGGCGAGTAGTAATACTCCCAGGTATTCCGGTGATCGCCAGCGTACATCTGGATCAGCAGCCCCGTTTGCCGCAACTGGCTGAGGCATACAGCCGTCTGGGCCGCCGCGCGGGCCTTCTGCAGGGCCGGCAGCAGCACGCTGATCAGGAGGGCGATAATCCCGATAACAACCAGCAGCTCCACGAGCGTGAAGGCCCCTCGCCGCGACGTGTCCCCAGGGAGACGACCAGACCCGGGACTCACGCGACCAGACGTTGACGGATTGTGTTCACACATACGGACACCTCTCAGTTCGCGGG
>ERZ777003.1672-NODE-1672-length-31060-cov-12.033124_pt1 | contig 31060 bp, 8 predicted proteins | sample MGYA00374956_ERZ777003 | MGnify/ENA primary metagenome ERZ777003 (study PRJEB29302, sample SAMN06268252) | bioreactor metagenome | isolation source: Joint BioEnergy Institute, California, USA | place: USA:Joint BioEnergy Institute, California, USA | collected... | reverse complement strand
CCGAGGAGGATGACGGTGGGGGTGCCGTGGCCGGGGATGGAGAAGCCGCTGGTATCGATGACGTGGGTGAGGTCGACCTGATGGGCCAGGAACTTCTCGATGAGCGGCTTGCCGAACTCACGCTTCATGAACGAGTTCGCGGTGATCTGACCCACGAACCCGGCCGGCTTGCTGTCGTCGCCCCGGACCGCGAGGTCGAAGAGCCGCTCCATGAACGGCACCGCCAGTGAGTATTGGCGGTAGCAGGTCGAGTATCGGTTCCGGTAGGCCTGGTTGGCGGCGGGGTCCTTGGGTGTGATGTATGGGGGGTTGGCGACCACCGCGTGGTAGCCGCCTTCGAGCATCTTGTGGATGGTCTGGCGGTCCTCGGTGGCGTACAGGTGTCGGGTGGCGGGATCGGCGCCCTGTTCGATCTCGGTGAAGGTGCCCTGGCCGGGCGGGGGGCCGTGGAGGAGGCTGTCGCCGACGGCGACGTTGATCGGGAAGTTCGGTGCCTCGGCGAGGGTGCGGACGTCCGCGGCGCGGAGCGCGGCGACGAGGAGTCGGAAGCGGGCGATCGCCGCGGCGTAGGGGTTGAGGTCGACGCCGTGCACGCTGGCGAGCGCTCGGGCGGCGAGGGCCCGGTCGCCTTCTTGTGGGGCGCGCTGGCGCCAGCGGGCCAGGAGCCGGTCGAAGGCGCCGAGCAGGAAGTGCCCGGAGCCGCAGGCGGGGTCGATCATGCGGAACCCGTCGAGGCCGAACTCGTCGATCGCCGGCTCGAGGGTGCGGTCGAGGATGAACTCCTCGACGAACTCCGGCGTCTGCAACAGCGCGTACTGCTCGCGCGCCGACGCGGAGAGGTCCTGGTAGAGGTCGCCGAGGAACCGGGTGTTCCAGGTCGGGTCCCGGAAGTCGCGGCGCAGCTCACCCGTCTCCGGGTCGATCTCCCGCCAGTAGGCCAGCAGGTCCCGCACCGCGTCGTCGGAGGGGCCGAACAGCCACACCGGGTTGTGCTCACCCAGCACCTGGTCCAACCCCGGAAGCTGCGCCGCCCGGCGCAGCACCGCCGTCACATACGCGCGCTCACCATCCGCGGGGTGGTCGCGGAACCACATGCGCTGGGCCTCTTCGGCCCGGCGGCGCCGCTCACCCGGCCCCGAGATCACCGGATCCGGGATCAGCCCGTTGTCCTCACAGAAGCGCACGAACGTCGTCGCCAGCACCCAGCCCACCGCCACCTGGGTGAACAGCGACTCCCGCCACACCGGCAGGTCATGCGCCGTGCGCCCCGCCTCCCGCGCCTCGCGCCACTGCTCCTCGACGACCTCCGCCACCTCGGGCACCTCATCGGCCCGAGCTCGCAGGTCGTCCTCCAACGCCGACACACGCCGCGCCAACTCCTGCGCCAACACGGCACGATCGATCATCACGTCCCTCCCGGCCTCACGGCCGTCCCATGTGCGTTCCGCAACCACTCCGCCGGCACCCGCACCCACTCGCCGGACGTCACCGCCACCGGCCGACCGCTCAGGATCGGACCGTCGCTCGCCGCGGGCGAGGGCACCAGCAGCCACAGCTGCGCCAGCGGCGAGCCCGGGTCGTGCACCACGTCCCGCCACCGGCCGACCAGGTCGAGGCGGTCGTAGCGGGCCAGCAGGCCCGGCCGCACCAGCAGCACCGTCCCCGACGTCGCCGCCAGGCGCTCGGTCAGCGCGTCAGCGGCCCGGTCGATCAGGCGGCGCAGGTTGTGCCAGGCCGTCGACCCCGGTCCCGCCGCGTCCGCCTGCACCACCAGGTCCCACGACGGGCGTCCGGACGCGGTCAGCCGCTCGATCTCCCCGATCAGCCAGTCGTCGACGTCGACCGTCGTCACCGGGAACCGGGCCAGCTCGTCGGCCGCCCGCTCCACGTGCTTCGCGTCGGTGACCAGCACCAGCAGGCCGCCCGCGTCGATCGAGCGGCGCAGCCGGTCGTGGAAGTCGGCAGCCACGTCGATCTCCACCGGCGTGACACCCGTCGTCGGCTGCCCCGTCGCGTGGCGGGACAGCGTCATGCTCGTCACCGGGTCGGCCACCAGCGCCGGCGACTCGTAGCGGCCCGCCTGCTCGTTCCAGCGCAGCTCGAGGTCCACGTCCCTGAGCAGCTGGTCGAGCGCGGGGCGGCCCGGCAACGGCTCGGCCTCGGGGAAGCGGGCCCGCACCTTCGCCGCGATCTGCTCGACCGTCACGTCGGTCACCGCCACCAGCGCCCGGCGCGCCGCGCCCACCGCCTCGGCGGCCGACAGGCCCCGGCGGTAGAGCTCGAGCCGGCTGTTCACCGCCGCCGTCGGGGTGAGCGACGCCGCCATCTCGGCCAGGTGCGCGTCGGCCAGCGGAGCCGCGCCCTCGGGTGCCTCGACGTCGCGCAGGGCCGCCACCAGCTCGCTGGATGGCACGACCGTCCGCTCCGCCAGCAGCGCCGTCGTCCGGTCGACCAGCGCCGACGCGAAGTCGGCCAGCGCCTGGCCGCTCGGGCCGGCCTCGTCGTCCTCCAGGGCGACGACCACCGCCATGGGATCGAGCACCCGGTGCACGAACCGGGGGGCCGCCCGCTCACCCTCCACCACCAGCGACGCCCGCACCATCGCCACGGCCGCCCGGCGGTGCGCGGCGGCACGGGCCAGCGGGTCGGATCGACCGTCACCGGCGCCCTCGCCGGCGTCGGGCGCGTCGTCCGCCACCGGCGGGAAGGCATCGGCCAGGCGATCGGCCAGCTGGGCCAGCGACGCCACCCCGCCCATCGCGGCCAGCTCCGACGCCAGCCAGTCCCGCACCCGGGTCACCGTCGGCTGCTTCGACCACCGCTGGCGTGCCGACGCCAGCACCTGGCTCACCCGCTGGCGCGTCACGTCGACCCGCTGGGCCAGCTCGGCCTGCGTCGGCCAGCCCCCGCCCTCGCCGTCGAGGCCCAGGTAGGCCCGCAGCAGCACAGCGCGGTTCGCCTCCCGGCCGGTGCTGCGCGGCACGAGCAGCTCGGCGGCCTCCGCCAGCTGCAGCTCGCCCGGGCCCTCGTCACCGGTGTCCCCGACGGCCGCGCGCAGCGCCGCCACCGCCACCCGCAGCTCGTTGCGGGTGAGGTTCCCCACGCCCCGCATCTGCAGCACCCGGGCGAGCGGCGCCTCGAGCAGGTCGCCGACGGTCAGGATCTCCTCTCGCTCGAGCGCGTTCAGCGCCCGGTTCGACAGCGGCAGGCCGGCCAGCGGCGTCGCCGTCGTCGTGCCCGACGGCACCGTGAACTCGGTCGGACCCGGTCGCTCAGGGGTGGGATGGGCGGTTGCCGGGCGCTCGGCCTCGTGGAACGCGGCGCGCCAGGCCCAGAGCATGTCGTCGGCCGTGCCGAACCGGTCGGCGACCTCCGGTGCCAGCGCCCGCTCGAAGAACGACACGAGCCCGTCGGCGATGCTCGGCTCGAACAGGGCCGGGTCGAGCCGGAGCGGTGCGTCCACCAGCGTCGGGTCCGCCCGCCCGTCGCCGTAGACCGGCTTCGTGCCCGTCGCCATCTCGTAGAGGACGACGGCCGCCGCGTACCGCTCGGCCGCCGGGTCCCAGCGGCCCCGACGGCTCAGGAACGGGTCGAGGTAGCCCTGGGTCCCCGCCTCGATCCGGTCGACGGGGGTGCCTGCGAGGCTGAAGTCGAACAGCACGAGGTGGAGCTGGTCGTGCTTGCCGCGCGGGGCGATGCCCAGGTTCTCGGGCTTGATGTCGCGGTGCGAGACGCCCTCCTGCTCGAGGTAGCGGACGGCGTCGAGCAGGTCCTCGCCCCAGCGCTGCAGGAGCTCGGCGCCGATCGGTTCGCCGATCCGGGCGGCCAGCGTGAGCGGCGCCCGCACCTCCTCCTCGATCGCCTCGGCGTCCCGCTCGGCGTCGCCCCGGTCGCCGACGAACGACACGAGCAACGCCGCGTGGCCGTCGAGGTCGAGGGGCTCGTCCTCCAGCAGCTCGACGATCGTCGGGTGGCGCAGGCCTCGGAGCGCGGTGGCCTCGGCCGCGATGCGGTCGTTCTGCTCGGGCGTCCGGGCCACCTTCAGGACCGCCAGCCGCCCGGCGTCGGCGGTGTCGCGCACCAGCAGGGCGAACGCGGTCGTCCCCATGCCGATGCGGCCGAGGACGGCGAAGCGGCCGTCGCCGAGCGTGCTGCCCCGGCGGGCCACCGTCACGTGCGGCTCGTCCACCGGGTCGGGGCTGGTCAGCGCCTCCTCGAGCTCGTCGAGGAGGGCGAGCACCTCGCCGGCGTGCTTCGGACGCCGCGCCGGGTCGACGTCGGTCAGCTCGGCGACGAACGCCGCCACCAGGGTGTCGATCTGGTCGCCGGTGGCGTCGATCGACACGTGGCCCGTGCTGGCGAGCAGCTCGCGCAGCTTCCCCGAGGTCGGCGCCGGTGGCTCGTCGGTGAACACGAACGCCGTCAGGCACCCCAGGCTGAACACGTCGAGCGCCGCGGGGTCGGCGAGCGGCTGGGCGTGCTCGGGCGCCCGGTACAGGTCGGCGTCGCCGCCCGAGAGGGCCTCGACGTGCACGGTGCCGGTCATCGTGGCGGTCACGTCGCCCGTGCTGACCCGGGCGCCGGCGTGCCAGTTGGCCACCCGCACGGTCCGCTTGCCGTCGTGCTCGCCCACCCAGATGGCGGACGGGCACAGCGCTCGGTGGAACACGCCCCGGGTGTGGGCGTAGGCGATGGCCTCGGCCACGTCGCGCACCAGCGCCAGCCGGTCGTCCATGCCGAGCCCGTCGCGCACCTCGGGCGTCTTCAGCCACCGGTCGAGCGTCTGCTCGCCCGGGATGTGGTCGAACACCAGGCACGGGCCCCGCTCGTGGTCCGTCAGGTTCAGGGGCGCCACGATCCCCGGGTGCAGCCGCAGCGGGTGGAGGTGCTCGAACTCCCGCCGCGCCGCCCGCTCCGCCGCCTGGCGCTGCTCGGCGGTGGCGTTCTGCTCCAGCGGGTACACCCGCAAGCGACGCTCGATGCCGGTCGCGCTGACGTGCCGAGCCAAGAAGTCCTGGTAGGCGACGCCGGTGTCGCGGTCGGCCTCGACGTCGTCGAGCAGCTCCACGATCCGGAAGTCGCCGACCAGGCGGCGGCTGGACCGCTCGCGGATGCCCGCCTGCTCCACCGCCTTGGCGATCCGCTTCCCGAGCGGCGTGTCGATGCGTCGCCGCGGCCGGCCCGACTTGTCGGGCTCCAACGACGTGAGCGCCTCGATGATCCCGCCGATGCTGGCCCGCTCCGGCGGCAGGGCCTCGCCCTTCTCGGGGTCGCGGCCGTAGACCTGGTAGCGGCCGGGGGGCGAGAGCGTCACCTTCAGGTGCGGGTCGGAGAGGAAGACGACCTCGCTGATGTAGGGCACCTCGTTCCGGCGCTTGGCGAACTCCTTGGTGCGGGCCAGCACCTCCCGCAGCGCCTTGGCCTTCTTGTTGGCCAGCAGCCGGGGGTTGTCGAACAACCGGCGGCGGCCCTCCGGGGTCGTCCACTGCCACGTCGTGGCGTCGCCGCCGATCTCGCCCGGGTGCGACTTGATCTCGATGAGGTGGACGCCGTTGTCCGTGACGGCCAGGGCGTCGACCTCGTACAGGGCCCCGTTGGGTGCGACGAACTCGAAGTTCGACCACACCCGGTACGGGTCACGGTCGTACAGGCGGCTCCGCAGGAAGGCCAGCGCCTCGCGCTCGTGGTCGTGAGGGCTGTCCGAGACCGTCGTCCACCGTTTCGAGGTCGGTTCCACTCCCGTCCTTGTCCTCCGTCCGCCTGACGGTGGCGAGGCTACCGCCGCCGGACGGCCCGAGGTCCAAGCAGCCCGGTCGGGCACCACCTACCCCTCCGTGCGCTCGAGGACGATGCTGAGCCCGTCGTCGGGGTGGTAGGTCCAGGTGGCGACCACGTGCGGGGCCTCGGCGGACTGGGTGCCGTCCAGCGCCCGGGTGTTGCCCATGCGGTCGATGACCGCCGGGCTGAAGCCCAGCTCGTCGAGCAGGTCCTCGAGCGCGTCGAAGTCGTCGCCCGCGTAGAAGGTGAGGCTCAGGTGCTCGGGGCTGAGGTCGTTGATGGTGCCGGTCGTCCCCAGGTGCCGCCGGCCGACATCGGCCAGGTCGGGCAGCGCCGCCTCGGCCTCCTCGATCGCGTCCAGCTGGGCGCGCACGTCGTCCAGCTCCGACCGGGTCGTCACCCAGAGGACGAACATGACGACCGCGGCCAGGCCGGTGACGACGAGCGCGACGAGCGGCACCCGGCGCCCCGGACGAACCGTTGTCGTCGCGGGCTCGGAGGCCGCCGCCCCCGGGGGAGGCGGTGGCGGAACCGGCTGTCGACGCGGCGATGGCGGCGGTGGAGGCGGACCGAGCCGCCCCCGTCCTGGCCCCTCGGCCCGCCGGCTGCCGGGCAGCGGCCAGCTCCGAGCCGCCTGTCGCTCGCCGTCCGTCTCGCCCGCCATCTCGTCGCCCTCCCGTGCTCGTGATCCGCGTGCCGGACGACCGATCGGGTACGGCCGCACCGTGACACGGGCGCGTGGCGGCGGGCCTAGGCGCCGGTCGCCGCCGACGCACGGTGGCCGACCTCGACCGTGCCGCGGGCGAAGGTCTCCAGGATCCGGGCGTGGGTCTGGCGGGGGAGCTGGCGGGTCCCCGGTTCACCCAACGGCGTGCCGGGGCGGGCCGGTGCCGCCGCCAGCAGGTCGTCCAGCCCGGTGCGGCTGACCAGCAGCAGTCCGTGGGTGGCGCGGGTGCAGGTGACCGCCAGGCGCCCGAAGGCGGAGTTGAAGTCGTCCAGCGCCGACGCGCCCGACAGCGGGTGGACGGCGACGGTGATGGCGTTGGTCTGCCCCTGCCACGAGTCGACGGTCGAGGCCTGCACGAGCCCCGGCGGCAGGCCGTGCCGCTCGGTGAGCCGGTCGACCACGTCCTGGGCGTCGTCCACCGCCTGGTTGCGGGTGGCGAGCACGGCGATCAGCGGGTGGTCGCGGAGCTCCCGGTGGTCGACGCGGACCTCCCGCTTCGGGCGACCGTCGTCGTGGTACCGCCACTGCCGCAGCGCGAAGCCGGCGCCCAGCAGGGCGTCGAGCCACCGCTCGACCACCCCGAGGAGCGGGAGGTCGACGTCGGGCGCGTCCGGGTCCTCCAGGCCGTCGACCTCGACGAGCGTGGGCACACCGGTGGCGACCTGACCCCAGACCGCGGCGGCGTCACCGTCGAGCGGGCCCAGCTCGATCGACCGGTCGCCGGGCGCGGCGACGCAGTCGAGGACGTCCCAGTCGCGGTAGAAGGCCCGCCACAGCGGGAGCTGCGGCGCCGTCGGTCGCCACACGGCGGGGAGGTCGACCGACCAGGTCCGCGGGTCGTGCTCGTAGGCGGTGGGCCAGGCCCGGTACGGGTTGTAGGTCCGGTCGCCCCGCCAGGGGTTCTGGCCCGGGTCGAGCGGCGGGAGCTGGCCGACGTCGCCGACACCCACGTGGACCGGGGCGAGCCACGAGATCGCGGCGTAGCGGTGGTGGGCGAGCTGCCAGGCCTCGTCGACGAACAGGACGTCGAAGAGGTGCTCGCCGTCGTGGGCCGGGCCGAGGAGCCCGTACAGGTTGCGTCCGGCACGGCTGCCGAACTTGTGGGTGGTGGCGAGGATCACCGCGGCCTCGTCCGGGACGTCGTACGTCTCGCAGACCACGGTGGCGGCCTGTCTTGCCGGCTCGGGGATGTCGTCGACGCGGTCCCGGGCGGCGAAGAGGCAGACGCGATGCTTGCCGAGCTGCTTGCCGAGCGCCTCGGCCAGGGGCCACACCTGCTTGTTGGTGAACGCGGTGACGCCGACCCGGCGCACCTTCCGGTGGCCGAGCGCGTGCCCGACCATGCGCTTCAGCGCGTGCGACTTGCCGGCCCCGGCGGCCGCCCGCAGCAGGATCCGCTCGCAGTCGGCCGACCCGTCGAGCGTCGCGTCGAGCACGCCGAGGGCGGCGGTCGTCGCGGCGTGGTTGCCGGCCGCGGCGTCCTCGTGATGGCGGGCGTCGCCAGGCCGGATCGTCACCGACGGCGGGCGGAAGCCCGGGCTGTGGCTAGTCGAGGTCATCGATGGTCAGCTCCTCCGGGACGCTGGCATCCACGACCGCGACGGTGTCGCTGGTCGGGGAGCCCTCGGCCACCGTGTCGAACTGGTCCTCGTCGAGCACCGGCGACCACACCTGCGGGTTCAGCTCGCCGTCCTCCCGCCGTCGAGCCAGCTCGTCCGCCCACTCGGCCTCGGCCGCCTCGTGCGGACGGCAGCACCACCGATGGCGCTCCGGGTCCTCGGCGTACGACTCGGGCGTGCACCCCGGCCGCGGCGCGCCGAACGTGTCGACCGGGGGGCGCTCGACCTTGATCTCGTGGCTCGACCGGAGCGAGTCGAACCACGCCCGGTCGGCGACGATCAGCTCGTCGCCGACGGCCAGGTCCAGCGGCTCGCCGACGTCCCACCGCAGGCCGTCCGGGTCGTCGTCCGCCACCAGCTCGCCGAGGTGCATGCGGCTGAGCTTGAAGCTGCCCCTCTGCACCGTGAGGCCGACCGACGGGCGCTCCACCAGCGGCGCACCGTTCTGGTGGAGGGCCACGACCGTCACGCCGTCGCGCAGGCTCCGGGACCGGACGCGCAGGCGGATCGGGTCGACGGCCACGACCGTCGCCAGCGCCACCTCCCGGGTCCCGGCGGCCACGGCCATGTCGCGGGCCACCAGGGGGTCGACGAGCGCGTCGAGCTGGGCGGCGCATCGCAGGTCCTTCTCGCGGATCTCGACCTGCCGGTCGCGCCAGGCCCGTGACGTGCGCCCGAAGCGCACGAGGTCCGAGGCGTGCAGCGCGACCCGCCGGCGCCAGACGGCCTGCGCGGCCGCCTCGATCTCCAGGTACGCCCGCCGGAGCCGGGACACCGGTCGGGACGCGAGGGACGGCGCACGCCCGGTCGACCACCTGCGCCTTGTACGCCAGCTCCTCCTCGACCAGCCGGCGGTAGCGGGCCGGGTCGGGACGGCCCCGGCGGCCACGGCGCTCCCGGCCCTGGAGCGCCGCGTGCACCGCGTCGGACCACGCGTTGGTGAGCCGGGCCCCGGGCGTGTGCGGGCGCGACGCCACGTCGTCGGACACGGCGCGGTGGTCGAGCGGCTCGGTGGCCTCGGCCCACGCCACCAGGTAGTCGAGGCGTGCGCTCTCGCTGGGCGGACCGCCGGCGACCAGGTGGGCGCCGAGCACGTGGCGGAGGTCGACGACCGGGTGGCGGAGGGTCATCGCCCGGGCCCGGTCCTCCTCGAGGAGGAAGCTGACGGCCAGGCGCTGGCGTTCGGTCAGCGGATCGGGGACGACCGCGGGCTCGCCGTCGAAGGTCAGCGCCGGCCGGCCCTGGTCCAGGTCGCGCTGCCAGCGCAGCCGGCTGGTCTCGAGACCGGCCAGCGAGTCGGCGATCGAGACCAGCACGTCACCGGTCGGGCCGTCGGGCGTCACGATGCAGATCGACGCCTCCGGGCCGGCGCGCCGGACCGCCTCGATCTCCGCGCCCAGCAGGTCCATGATCCGGGTGCGGGTGACCGGCGCCTGCGGCTCGTCGAAGACGGTGAACGACCACCGCCCGGCCTCCCCGGTCGGCAGGACCCGCTGGAAGCCGATGCCGAGGACGCCGAGGGCCGCCGCGTCCGACTTGGCCAGCACGACGTTGATCGACCCCGGCAGCCCCACCGGGTCGACCCGGCGACGGCCGGTCCACACCGGTCGGCCCGTCGTCGTCGCCCGGAGGTTGGCGACGACCGACGCCGGGAGGGTGCCGACGTCGTGCCCCTCCGAGGTCGCCCCCGATCCCGCCGCCGCGCTCGAGCAGCTGCCGCCGCTCCTCGGCCCGGGCGCGCACCTCCTGCCGGTGGTCGTCGAGCAGCTCGACCACCGCCTCCGGCTGCAGGAAGGCGTTGCGGGGCACGGCCAGCACGCCCCAGCGGTGGACCTCCATGCCCTCGGGGCGCCGGCTCCACGCCTCGGCCGACTCGGCGCCCAGGGCGACCTGCAGGAAGCCCTTGAGCATCCGCTGGTCGTCGATGCGCGACCGCACGCGCTCGTAGTCCTTGGCGTCGCCCACGATCAGCCAGGACCCGACGACCGGGCCCGGGTCGCCCGCCTGCGGACCACCGCCGGTGCGGGCGCGTCGCCTGGCGACGATGGCGAAGTCGGGCTTGACCGGCGTGGCGTCGGGGTGGTGCTCGAGGCCGACGAACGGGACGGCGAGACCGGTGACCATCGTGGCGGCACCGTCGGCCACGGCCCGCTCGTGGGCCACCGCCAGCTTCTCGGCCGTCGTGTCGGGGGACGCGCCACCGTCGGCCCGGAGCACGGCGACCGGGCGCTCCAGCCCGAGCTGCCCCACGGCCGTCGTCAGCAGCCGGGAGACGAACCGCTCGTGGCGCACCAGGCGCTCGAACGTCATCGCCCGCACCCAACGCGCCTCGGGGATGCCGGCCGTCGTGTCGGGGTGACCGAGCGCCGGGGCGAGCTCCCGCCGGTGCCGGCCGGTGACCAGCGGATCGGTGTGGCGGTAGCGCTCGGACCCCGCGTGCGCCGAGGCCGCGACGGCGCTGCTGCCGCCGCCGGTGGTCAGTGAACCCACGTCAGCCCTCCGACCGCTCGTCCGCCCGTTCGACTGCCATCACGCTCTCCTACGAGGCCGGTGTGACCGCCCCGGCGGGGCCCCGTGGCCGTCGTCCAGCAGCGGGGTCAGCCCGTCGCCGTCCTGGTGGGCCACGACCGCCCGCCGGTCCCGCGCCCGGGTCAAGGCGACGTAGGCGAGGCACCGGTCCTCCTCCGTGTCCCGGTAGGACCGCCTCGTCGCCTCGGCGACCACGACGGCCGACCACTCCAGGCCCTTCGCCTTGTGGACCGTCGCCACCACGACGCCACCCGTGGCCCGCTGTCCCTCGGCGTCCTCGGCGACTGCTTCTAAGGCGACGGCTGGGTCAGCCACGCCCCGCCGCTCCTGCTCGGCCAGCTCGGCGGTCAGGCGGTGCCAGTCGCTCCACGGGTCCTCCTCCGGCCCGGGCCTCGCTCCCCGCAGGACCGCGTCCTGGACATCCGGTCGGGCCCGCAAGCGGTCCATCGTCGCAGCGAGGGTCTCGTCGTCGGGGTCGTGCTCGGCGGGGAGGAGCCGCTGGGCCAGGCGGAAGGCGTGGGTCGCGGGGAGCGGCGGCAGCCCCAGCGCCCGCACCGCACGCCCAGCCTGCCGGAGCCGCCGAGTCAGGCGGTCGACCTGCTCGTTGGTGCGGACGAGCACGGCGATCTCGTCGTCCGGCACGCCGGCGTCGAGCCAGCGCTCCACGACGCGCACGACGGCGTCGTCGTGGGCGTCGACGGTCGCCGGCCGCACGAGCAGCGACTCGGCCGTCTCGTCCCCCCGGACCGCCTGCAGGGGCGGGTAGCGGCCCATGACGCGGTTGGCCGTCACCAGCAGCGTCGCCTGCGAGCGGTAGTTGCGGACCAGGTCGATCGTGCGGGTGTCGCGCCGGGCTGCGAGCGCGTCGAAGACGGCGGGATCCGCGCCGTTCCAGGCGTAGATCGCCTGGCGGGGGTCGCCCACCACCGTCAGCCGGGCGTCGGTCGCGATCCGCTCCACCAACGCCCACTGGGCGGGGGAGAGGTCCTGGGCCTCGTCGACGTAGACCTCACGGATCGAGCCGCACACGACCTCGGACACGTCGTCCCGCTCGAGTAGGTCGACGGCCAGCAGGATCTGGTCGGCGTGGTCGATCTCGTTGCGCTCGCGCAGCCAGCGCTCGTAGGCGCGGTAGACCTCGTTGGCGATCGCCGCCGGCAGGTCGGGCTCGTCGGTCAGCGCGCCCGGGGCGAGCAGCCGGGCCTTGGCCAGCGCGATCCGCCGGGAGAGGTCGACCTGGCCGACGCCGTGACGGTGGGCGAGCTCGGCCAGGAAGGCGCGGGCCTCCCGCTCGTCGACCAGCCTCGGTACCTTCCGCCGTCCCAGCTTCGGCCAGTAGTCCCGGATGATGCGGTAGCCCAGCGCGTGCAGGGTGCTGACCCGCACGCCGGTGACGCCCAGCGCCGCGAGGCGTCCCGTCATCTCCGACGCGGCGTCCCGGCCGAAGCACACGGCGACGATCTCGGAGGGCAGCGCCCGGCCCGTCGCCGCTCGGTAGGCGATCCGCCGCGTCACCGTGCGGGTCTTGCCCGTCCCGGCGCCCGCCCGGATGACCACCCGCTGGGCCTCGTCGCGCACGGCAGCGTGCTGCTCGGCGTCGAGGCCGGCGAGGATGCCCGCGACGCCCTCGGCGTCGAGGTCGTCGAGGAACCCCGGCTCCGTGAAGTAGCGCTCGAGGTAGCGCTGGCGGGCGAGGCCGGCGGGGTCCGGGTCGTCGATCGTCGCGTAGCGGTGCAAGGCCCGGCGGCGCAGCTCGTCGTCGTGCGCCCGCGTGCGGGCCGCAGCGGCGGCCTCCTCGATCGCCGCCGCCGGATCGAGGTCGTCGGGGTTCATGCGGAGGAGTCGGCACGTCCCGCCGGCGGCGTCGTCCGAACCGGGCCGTCGAACGCCGGCCCGGCGCGCCCCGGCCTCCTCCCAACGGCGGGGGTCGAGGTCCACGGCGTTGAACAGGTGTGCCGACAGGAGCGCCTCGCGCACGAGCGTCGGCTCCACGCCGTGCGCCGTGGCCAGCGCCGGCAGCTCGCTGACGCCGCCGGGGGCGGCGACGGCGTCGGCCACGATCTCCGGCGCCGTCCGGGCCACCGGCCCGAGCTCCGACAGCGGGCGCGCGCCCCGCTTCACCCGGGGGAGCCCGCCGTCGTCGGGGCGCTGGGCGACGGTCACGCAGCGCAGGGCCGCGAGCACCTCGACGGCCCGGACGATCCGATCGGCCGGCACTCCGGTCGCCGCCGGCGTCGGAGTGCACCAGCCCTCCGCCGGGAGGGTGCGCGCCACCGCCCGGGCGTCGTCCCAGCCCGACCGCACGGTCGCCACCGGGTCCCCGGTCACGGCCTGGACGTGGACCGTCGGCGGCGCGATCTCGAGGTACCCGAGCGCTTCGAGGTGGCGGATGGCGGCGCGCACGTCGCTCGGCGTCGTCGAGACCCCGGCCACCGCCAGCACCTCCGCCACCTCGCTCGGGCGGATGCGCGTCGGCTCGGGCCCGGCGGGGAGCAGCATGGCCACGGCTCGCTCCGTCGCCGGGAGGTCCTCCGGCAGGTCGCCGCCCTTTGCGACGACGCGCAGCTCGGGCGGTTGCCGCTCGCCCTCGGCCACCAGACCGACCCGCTGCAGGTGGGCGACGACGACGCCCGGATCGACGGCGGGCCGCAGGCCGGCGAGCTGGGCGAGGTCGTCGTCGCTCACGATGACGTGGCCGGGCGAGCCCTGCTGGCGGTGGAGCTGCTCGAGCGTCGCCCACGTCCAGGTCAGCTCGCGCACGCTGGGGACCGACCGGTCGCGGATGCGGGCCGCCCGGTTGAGGTCCTCCGGGTGGTAGAGCACGACGCAGTCGGCGTGCTCGCCCTCGGGGAGGCCGCGGCCGGCCCGTCCCGCCTCCTGGTAGAGGGCCTCGGGCGAGCCGGGCATCCGCCAGTGGACGACGGCCCGGACGTCCGGCTTGTCGACGCCCATGCCGAAGGCGTTCGTCGCCACGACGATGTCCAGCTCACCGGTGCGGAACCGCCGCTCGACCCGCTCCCGCTCGGTGCCGTCGAGGCCGGCGTGGTAGCGGTCGACCGCCTTGCCGGTGTGGGCCGCGACGAGGTCTGCCAGCTCCTCGGTCTCGGCGCGGGTGGGCGCGTAGACGATGGCCGGGGTCCGGGTGGAGCGCAGCACCTCCAGCAGCGCCGCCCACCGCACGGGCTCGTCGGTGGGGATCGACCCGCCGCGCCCCGGCGTCTCCTCGATGCGGCGCAGCGCGAACCGCAGCTCCTCCCGCACGAAGGTCGAGTCGACGTGCGTGCGGAAGTGCCCGTCGAGCTGGCTCATGATGTCGGCCCGGGTCGCGGGGCTCGCCGTCCCGGTCAGGGCCAGGATCCGTGGCCGGTGCGGGAGCGCGTCCAGCGACTGGTCGTCGCGCAGGCCCAACGCGCGCCGGAGCGCCACCGGGATCGTCCGGTAGTCGGGCCGGAAGTCGTGGCCCATCTCGCTGATGCAGTGGGCCTCGTCCACCGCCACCAGCGCCAGGCCCGCTGCGCCCAGGGCGGTCCGCAGCCCGGCGGACTGCAGCGCCTCGGGAGCGACGTAGACGATCCGGTAGAAGCCGGCGGCGATGCCCCGCAGCCGCGCGCCTCGCACCGCGGGGTCGAGCTCGCTGTTGAGCAGCGTCGCCTCCCAGATCCGGCGGGCGTGCAGCCCGCGCACCTGGTCGCGCTGCAGCGCGATGAGCGGGCTGACGACCAGGGTGGCGCCCCGGCCCGCCGACGCCAGCGCCAGGGCGCTGGCCTGGTAGCAAAGGGACTTGCCGAGTCCGGTGCGGAAGACGCCCAGCACGTCGTGGCCGGTGAGCACGGACTCGATGACCGTGCGCTGCTCCTGCCGGAGCGCCCCGCCCTCGCCGAGCAGGCGCCGCACGGCCCAGGGCACGTGGTCGATCGGGTCGCCCCCGCCGGGGGAGGCCTCGGCGGCACCGGTGGCGAGGACGCGGTCGGCCGCCCAGCGCGCCAGCTCGCTGCCCTCGAGGTCCTCGATCCGCCGACGATCCTGCGGCGCGGCCGAGAGGGCGGCGCGCAGGAGCGGGCTCCTGCTCACCGGGTCGCACATCCACACCACGCCGTCGGCGTGGCGGAGCAGGCGCAGCAAGCGGAGGACGGCGGCGGGCTCCACCACGTCGCCGTAGACGTCGCTGCCGCGGCGGGTGGTCGCCGCCGCGGGCTCGTCGAGCTGCTCCAGCATGCGGGCGACGACGGGGTTGTCCGTGGCCGGGGCGCCCACCCGGTCGACGACCACCTCGACCCCGTCACCGAGGAGGCGCGGCGCCGTGCCCGGGGTCGTCACGGCGAGGTGGGTCGCCTCGCCCAACCGGCGGCGGGCTTCGGGCACGGTCGGCCACCGCGGTGGCCGCAGCAGCGACCGGCCGGTCCGCTCCCACCACGGCCGGGCCAGCGCTCGGACCACGAGGTCGCGCCGTCCGCCGTTCGTGACGAGGACGGTGGCGGCCTGCTCGCTCCGCGCCGCCGCCACCGCGGTCACCCGTGACACGGCGACCGTGTCGGGCGCGCCGACCGGCACGCCGTCGACGTGCACCACCCGGGCCCCGATCGGGTCGGCGTCGCCGCGCATCGACACCGGGCCGCCGAGCGCCATCTCCCAGAAGCGGGTCACCTCTGGGCGGCGGGGACCGGGGTGGGTGACGACGGCCGTGACCGGGACGTCCGCCGTCGCCGGGTCGAAGCGGGCGTCGGTGCCGGAGAACAGCAGCTCGACGGCGTCGAGCAGCACGACGGGACGGTCCGGCGACGCGCTCACGAGGCTCTCGGGGTCCGCGAGCCACGGGCCGTCGCCGAGCTCGTAGCACCCGGGCGAACGGCGGGGGACGTCCGGGAGGAGCTGCTGGGCAGACCGCGGCCACCAGGCGAGCAGGCCGTGCGCCTCCTCGAGCACGCGCCAGGCGACGGCGGCCCACCAGCCGCTCGACGGCGGGGCGGCGGCGACGGCCTCCGGGTCGATCAGCCGGTCGCCGGCGGCCCAGCGCCCCTGGACGACCCCCGCCCACGACCGCACGTCGCGCACGGTCACGAGCGCGTCGGGGTCGCTGGGCCGCCACGTGGTGAGATCTGCGCAGGTCTCCACGACACGCGTCCGGCCGGAGACCGACCGCGGCGCCGCCGGGCGCCACCCGGCGCCGGCGGCGACCCCACCGTCACCATCGTGGTCGCCGTCGTGCGGGTCGGCCGCACGATCGCCGAGCATCGTGTCGAGCACCGTCGCCGTGACGTGGCCGCGGAGCAGGTCGCCGAGCCGGCGCCGTGTCGCCGGCGGCAGGCCCTGCAGCCGGTCGACGAGGCGAGGCAGCACGGCGGCGAGCAGCTCGGCGTCGTGGAGCGCCGTGTGGCGCTCGCCGTCCAGCTCCACGCCGGTGGCGGTGGCGAGGTCGGCCAGCGCGTGGCCGTCGAGCGATGGGAGCACGACCCACGCCCACCGGAGCGTGTCCACCCGGTCCTCGGGCACCGCCACGCCCAACCGCTCGAGCCGCGGCACGTCGTGCTCGTCGCCGTTGTGGGCCACCACCACGCACCCGGCCAGCCAGGTGCTGACCCGGGTCGGGTCCACGGGCGCGGTGACGGCGAGCCGGCCGAGCACGCGGCCCGCCCGCACCCGCACGACGGCGAGCTCCTGCACCGTGTCGGTCCCGCCGGTCTCCAGGTCGACGACGGCGAACGTGGGGACACCGTGCTCGGCGACGGCCAGCTCGCACAGCTGCCGCCCGGCGTCCCCGCCCAGCCAGATGCCCACGCGCTCCAGCAGGTCGGGATCTGCCGCCCACAGCGCCAGGTCGACGACCGGCGCGGCGTCGAGACCGACGTCGCCGACGTCGACCTGCAGCAGCCGGTCCAGCGTGTCGGCGACGGCCGGCGGATCGAGCTCCCCGTCCCGGGCCCGGTCGGCCAGCTCGCGGAGGAGGGCGCCGAGTCGGCGGGCGACGGCGCGCCGGCGACGCCGCCCGCGCAGCCCTCGGGCCAGGAGATCGACGGCGGCGTCGAGGTCGAGCGAGCTCGCCCGGCCACCCAGCAGGCCGACCGCCCGCATCGAGGCCCACCACCTCAGGGCGGGGGAGGTCGCAGCGCTCGGCACCATCAGCTGGGACCGGGGCGGAAGGCCCGACGCCTCGCCAGCGAGCTCAGGTACGTGGCCTGCTCGGGGGAGAGGGGCACCTCGGTCGTGGTCGACGTCCCGTCGGTCGTCGACGTGACTCGCGCGCCCAGCAGGGCCGGCGCCACGACGACCTGGTGGCGGTCGTCGGCGCCCTGCAGGAGCGCGCCGGCGACCTCGTGGCGGCGGCGCTCCCACCAGCCGAGGCGCTCGAGCGACGCACAGGCGGGGCAGGCCGGGCGGTCCGGCGCCGGCCGCGCGCACTGCCCGCAGACCGGCGACGCGCACAACCAGCAGGGGGCGACGGCGTCGTCGCAGCGGGCGCAGGTGAGCGCCCCGCAGTAGGGGCACTCGGTCGTCGTCTCGACCAGGTGGCCGGACCGGTCGGCGGTCAGGGTCGAGCAGAGCATCCCGGTGTCGTGCGCGGCGACCAGGCCGAGGCGCGCCCCACCGCGCACCACGTAGGTCACCTGGAGGAGCGCGTTGTCCCGCGTCTGCCACACCTCGTGGTGCTCCACGCCGAGGGAGATGGCGTCCGGATAGCCGGCCTGGGGGATCCGTGCCTCGAGCTGGCGACCGAGGTCGGCCGGCAACGAACGCCCCTCCGTCGGGACGACCGCCGCCAGGTCGGTGTCGCGGGCCCAGAACGCCGCGGCGGCCGCGGTGAGGCCCCGCCCGTCACGCCCGCGGGTCGCGTCGACGTGGGGCCGGACCGCTCGCTGGCGCAGCGTGGCACCCGCGACGGTGAACGGCGTGACCTCGCCCGGGAGCGTCAGGCGCACGACCTCGCAGGGGGCGCGGCGCCCCAGCCGGATCGCCAGCCGCCACGGGTCGAGCGGTGCGGCGGCCTCGCCGGCGGGGCGGAACCCGTACCAGTCCGTCGGGCCGTCGAGCCCGTCGGCGCGGACGCCGACGACCACCGTGCCCGCGATCCGTCCGATCACCGCGCCGACCACGTCCGTGGCGGCGTGGGCCACCCCGAGCGGTGCGACCGGCCAGTCGCCGATCTCGCCAGCGAAGGGCCCGGGACCCTCGGCCCACGGGAGGAGCTCCTGGCGGATGTCGGCGACCGTCCCGGTGCGGCGGAGCAGCCCCTCGGCGACGACGACGTGCTCGTCGACGCGCAGGCGAGGCCGGAGCTCGACGGCCGCCCCCCGTCGCCCACCCGACGCCTGGGGCACGGCGTGCAGCAGTGCCCGGCGGTGCGGCACGTCGACGGGTGGCGCCGGGATCGGGACGTTCCCGAGGCCGCCGGCCACCGCGTCGATGAGATCCGCCGGCAGCGACGACTCGGCCCGACACGGTGCGGGGGCGGTCGCGCACACCTGCCCCTCGGCGTCGTGCAGCGCCCAGTCGACCTCGACGGCGAGCGAACGGCGGACCACCATGCCCGGGCCGTCGTGGAGCGGCGCCTCGTCGAGCGGTCGCCACCGGATGTCGACGTGGCCGCATCGGGCCTGCGCGCCCGCCGCCAGCCGCAGCCGCGCCTCGGCCTCGCCCGTGTCGTCGGCGTTCCACCAGGCCGTGACCGTGTCGCCCTCGACCACGGCCAGCTCGCGGCGGGCTGTCGCGGAGATCGCCACGATCGCCGCCCGGTCGTCGCGTGCGATCAGGACGTCGGCCCCGTGGGCGACGAGGACGTCCGGCAGCCCGGCGACGTCCTCGTCGGTCGCCGGCGCGAGGTCGGCACAGGTCCGGCACCGGGAGCCCGTCCGGCACGAGGCGCAGACCGTCCGCCGGCACACCGCGCAGGCGTCGGCGTGGATGTCCCGGCCACAGTCGCCGCACGAGGTCGCACCGCACCGCGCGCAGGCCGCCGGCGGCGGTGCCTCGTGGTCGGCCGCTCGGCAGCTGCCGCACGCGGCCTGGCCGCAGGTTGGACAGGGCCCGAGCACGCCGTCGTCACCGCAGGCCCGGCACCGCCACGTCTCACAGGCGGGGCAGCGCCAGGAGTGGGCAGGCTCGCAGAGGTGGCCGTGGTCGTCGATCGTGAACTCCTCGGCCGGCGACCCGGTGTCGTCGAGCGGCGGGCACGCCAGCCCGGCGCCGACGGCCGGGAACCGCCGGGTCACCGTGCGGCGACCCTCCCAGGTCGCCTCGACGGTGACCGACCGCTGCAGCGCGACGATCGTCCGGTCGTCCCGCCCGCCGTCGAGTCGGCGAGCGAGCTGACGGAGGTCTGCTGTCGCTGCCGCCGGGGCGACCTCGTGCACACGATCGGCGCCGAGCGCCACCAGCGAGAGGTCGTCGGCCGCGAGCGGGCGCGCCGCGGCGGCCTTCGCGCGCTCCCACCGCTGCTCGACCGCGACGTGCACACACCGGGCCCCCGGCGGCGAGGCCACCCCCTCCGGCAGCGGCACGACCGGACCCAGGCCGACGGCCGTGCCGGGCAGGACGTCGGCTTCGGCGGCGAGGCGGGACGCGACCAGCTCGACGACCTGGTCGGTCGCGTCGTCGGCCGGGACGAACCACGTCCCCCCGCCCTCGACCTCGATCACATACGAGCGGTGGAGCCGGCGGAGGGTCACCAGGCCGAGCGGCGTCGGTGCCGTGGCCACCACGTCGGCGGCGTCGCCGTCGTCCCGTGACCAGGCGAGCGGCGAGGACGTCACGACGGGATCCGGGCGGAGACCGCTGTCGACCGCGGTGACGACGTGGAGCTCGCCGTCCCGCGGCTCCAGCCACGTCGCCCGTCGCACCGTGTCTGCGACCAGGCACGGTGCTGGGGAGGGCGGCACTTCGCGACGCAGCCGGTCGATCACCGCGTCGAGCGGCGATGCCCCTTGCCAGGTGACATCGCCCACCGCCGCCTCCGGCAGATGCTCGGCTGCGTCGGGCTGCACCGCGGCACCGCCGGTCGGCTCGACCGTCCAGGACGGTTCGGTCGTCACGCGCAGCGCGAAGGCCGCCGGCGGGACGTCGACCGGCCGGTCCGGCGCGACGGCCCGGACGCCCATGTCGAGGCGCAGGCCCCGCCGCCGGGCCTCCGCGCGGGCTCGTGCACGCCACGGCTCGTCCGCCGGGGGCGTGGCGTCGATGAGCTCGTCATCGAGCAGCGCGACCCGCTCGCCGACGAGCAGCCGCCGACCGTTCCCGAGCCGCCACGCGACCATGCCGTCCGCGTCGTGCTCGGGGGCGCGCGCCGGCTGCGTGCACGCCCGGCACGCGCCTGCCTCGTTGCGGCAGGACGGGCACACCGCCGCGGCGCACACCACGCACGGTTGGAGGGCGTGGGCGGGATCGCACAGCGCGCAACCGACGTGGTCGCAGGTGGCGCACCCGTTCGTCGCCTCCGCGTCCACGGCGTGGCCGCTCGAGCAGACCCGGACCCTCCGGACGGGCTTGCCGTCGGCACCCGTCGCCCGGGGCGGCTCGTCACCCCACGGGTCCCACTCGACGACGACCGCACCCTCGGCGCCCGTGGCCGCCCGCCACCGCTCGACGAACCGCAGCGTCCGGTCGCCGACCAACCGGGCGCTCAGCGGCTCCGACCGCAACTGGAGCGGCGCGGTCCGCTGCTTGCGGACGGCGTCACGGGCGCGGCGGAGCTTCGCGATCTCCGCCGAGACCTCGCGGGACGACGCGCGCCCGTGCCGTTGTCGTTCTCGCAGCTCCGCGATCTGCTGCTCGTAGCTCGCGACGAGGCGGTCCCGCTCGGCCGCCGCGTGGGCGTCCACGTCCTTCTGCATCGCGGCCAGGGTCGCCTTCAGCCGGGGGACCGACTCGTCGAGGAGCCAGCCCGTGAGCCGCTCGCGCTGACCGGCGGTGGTGGGGATCGGCTCGCCGGCGCCGAGGGCTCGGTGCTGCGGCGAGGCCAGCTCGTCGACCTTGCCCACCTCGACGGGCAGGATCTGGCCACCCACCGACGACTCGCCCGTGGTGACCCGCCAGTGGACCGTGGCGGCCCACGAGCGCGGCCCCTGCAGCTCCCGTCCCACGAAGGTGGTGTCCGGCGAGGCGGGCACCAGCGGCCCCGGATCGAGCTCCGGCACCGGTGGCACCTCGACCAGCACCTCGCCCCGGTCCTCCAGCGCGCCGAGGAGCTCGTCGAAGACCTCGGACCCGACCGCGCACAGCTCGGCGTCCCGGTGGTGGTCGAGGCCCTCGGGGGAGAACGCCAGGCAGAGCTGGCGGCGACCACCCAGCGCTTCGGGCGCGTCGTCGGGCAGCGTCGCCAGCAGGAACGAGTCGTCCTCCGTCGCGATCTCCACCTCGGCCCCGAGGGCGTCGAGCAGCTCGCGGGTGAACCGCAGCACCTCGCGCTGCCGGTCGCGGGCCCGGAGCTCGACGTCCGGGACCAGCTCGGTCGCCTCACCGACGATCTGCTCGCGGTGGGACAGGTCGGCGAGCCACGAGCTGATGTGCGCGTCGCTGGCCACGACCTCCTGGGCCGACCGGTAGGCGGCGTCGACCTTCCGTCCCAGCTCCTCGAGGCGGCGCTCCATCTCCTCGTCGGTCGGGGCGAGGTAGGCCTCGAGGACCTGGTGCTCGAACGTCCCCTCGTCCCGGGAGTCGCCGAGCTCCCCGAGGATGGTCGTGACCTGCCCGAACAGCAGCTCGAACATCCGGAGCTTGTCGTGGAGCAGGCGGTAGACGTGCTCGTCGATCGTGCCGAGGGCGAAGAGGTTCGCCACGTAGACGTCCCGGTGCTGGGTCACGCGGTGCACCCGGCCGATGCGCTGCTCGATCCGCATCGGGTTCCAGGGCAGGTCGTAGTTCACGACGCAGTTGGCGAACTGCAGGTTCAGGCCCTCGGCGCCCGCGTCGGTCGACACCATCACCGGGGCGTCGCCGCGGAAGCGGCTGATCGCCTCCTGCCGCTTCCGGGGCGTGAGGCCGCCGTGGTAGGCGACCGCCTCGACGCCGGCCTCGTCGAGGATGCGGAGCAGGTCGTGGACGGTCTCGTACGCCTGGGAGAAGACGAGGACCTTGCCGTGCTCGGCCCGGTCGGCGGTCCACCTCTCCACGAGCCGGAGCAGCTCCCGCTGCCGGTTCGTCAGGCCGAAGTCCTGGCACAGGTCGGCGAGCTCGTCGAGGATCTCGACCGCCCGAGGGTTCTCGTGGGACCGGGCCAGCTTGCGGGCGGTCGTGGCCAGGGCCCGCGGTGACGCGGTCAGCCGCTGGGCGAGGTTGCGCCGGCGCAGGGCGTCGTGGGGGCTCGTCATCACGCGCCGGAGCAGGTCCGTGCACAGCTCGTACGCCTGGCGCTCGGGGCGCGACAGCGTCACGGGGATGTCGACGGCGTGCCGCTTGACCTTGTCGAGCCCCGCCTGCTCCCGGGTCGTGCGGATCATCACGTCGGAGACCAGGCGCCGGAGCGCCTGGGGGTCGCGCGGGAGCCGCTTGTTGTCGCGATCGACGTAGCGCTGCCGGAACTCGCGCTCCGAGCGGAAGGTGCCGGGGCGGAGCAGCTCGACCAGGCGGTACAGCTCCAGCAGGTCGTTCTGCACCGGCGTCGCGGTCAGGAACAGCTTGAAGCGGCTGTCGAGCGCGCGCAGGAGACGGTGCGACGCCCGTGCCTGCGGCCCGGTGAGCTTGTGGGCCTCGTCGACGATGACGAGGTCCCAGTCGCGGGCGGCGAGCTCGTCGACGTTCTGGCGCGCCAGGTGGTGGCTGACGATGAGGCGGTCGCATGCGAGGGACGAGTACCTCGACACGACGACGTCGAAGTGCTCGTCGAACTTGTCCCGCAGCTCCTCGCGCCACTGCTCCCGCAGCGTCGCCGGGCAGATCACCAGGATCCGCCGGGCGAGGCCGCGGACGACGAGCTCCTTCATGACGAGCCCGGCCTCGATCGTCTTGCCGAGGCCGACCTCGTCGGCCAGGATCGCCCGCCCTCGCATCGGGCCGAGCGCCTTCGCCGCGGTGCGCTCCTGGTGCGGCATGTGGTCGACCTTGGCGAGGTCGACCGCGAGCAGCTCGTCGAAGTCGTTCACCGACGCGAGCAGCTCGCCGCGCAGCCGCAGGTCGAACAGGTGCGGCGGGTCCCAGTCGGCCGCGTCGATCCGTCGCCGCAGGCGCTCGACCGAGGGACGGTGGATGCCGACGTCGCCGTGCCACTCGTACTCCGAGGCGTCCCGGATCCGGAACCGCTCCTCGCGCCGCTTCCGCTCCCGGCGTGGCGCGGCGGCGCGGGAGAGCGACGGCGTCACCGGGCGCGGCGGCGGGCTCCACGGGCGCCGATCCGCGGTCAGGGTGGTGGTCGCGGGCGTCGTGATGTCGACCTCGATCCCCCCGCTCGTCGGCTGGAGCCGGAGCAGGCTGCCCACCCGCCCGTAGAGCATCAGGCGCTCGTGGAGGACCTCGCCGCCGAGGGTCGACTCGCGGGCGTTCCAGACAGCTGCGAACTCCTCGTCGTCGTGCCGGCAGGCGACCTCGCCCGAGTGGGCCGGGAGCCCCAGGACCTCGACCTCTCGCGCCCCGAGCGTGACCAGCCCGGTGTCGAGCTCCTTCTCCGAGATCTGCTTCGTGACGGTCCCGCCCACCGCGTCAGACATGTCGTCCACCCAGCCGTGCCCGGCCCTCGTCCGTGATCGTCAACGTCGAGTAGCGCCGACCCTGGAGCTCCGCCGTTCCCCGCCCGACGTAGCCCTGCTGCAGCAAGGCGGCGATCGCCTCACCGACCCGTCGCTCGTTGGCCCGCACGTAGCGCAGGGCCCCGAACTGCGGGCAGCTCAGGAGCCCCGACGGGAGCGGGCGACCCCCGGCGGCCGTCTCCCGGCCACAGAGCGCCGCGATCAGGTTCGCCTCGCTGTACGACGCGCGCCGCCGTGAGGCCCAGGCGACCGCCTGGAGCACCGTCAGCTCGACGTCGACCAGGTCCTCGGGGTCGGGGACCCGGCTCGCGGGGACGGCGAACCACGGCGGATCGCCGCCGTCGCACACGTCGCACCGGAGACCGCCCGAGGCCACGCAGTCGGCCGGGTCGTCGCCGAAGGCCTTGGCGATCAGCGTGCGGCGGCACGTCGTCGCCTCGGCGTAGTCGACCATCTGGTCCACCCGCACCCGCTCGAGGTCGCGCCAGCGGGCGACCACCTCGCCGAACCGCTGCTCGGGCAGCGTCGCGGTGCGGAGCCGGACCCGCCACAGGCGGCGCGTGCTCTGGAAGGTGACGAGGCGCCGCAGCGACCAGTCGATGAGCCGTCGCTCCAGCTCGTCGGGGCTCACACCGACCCGGGTCGCGAGCGCGTCCAGCTCGACCATCTTCCGGGTGTCGACCCGGGCGCCCAGCTCGTCCCGGAACAGGCGAAGGTAGAGCCGCCGCTCGTCCGGATCGGTCGGTTCCCTGCGCCCGATGGTCACGTGGCCCCGGGCGGTGCAGTCGGGGCGCCGCTCGACCGCGCCCGACCGCTCCAGCCAGGCCACGGCGACGTTCAGCACCTCGGGCTCGACCCCGAGCCGATCGGCCAGCTCGTCGGGGTCGAGCACGTGCTCGTCGGGCGCGCGCTCGGGCGCGGCCGCGATGGCGGCGAGGAGCCGCCGGGCGAGGTCGGCGTCCTCGTCGATCGATCGCGCACGGGCCTGCCGGCGACGCCGGGTGACGTCGCCGCCGTGGAAGAACAGCACGCAGTCGCCGGTCAGCTCCGGCGACCGGGCCGCCCGGCCCGCCTCCTGGGCGTAGGCCTCGAGGGACTCCGGCAGGTCGTAGTGCACGACCCAGCCGATGTCCGGCTTGTTGATGCCCATGCCGAACGCCTTGGTGGCGACGACGACCTGCGTCGTCCCGGCCAGGAAGTCGTCCTGGATCGCCTCCCGCTGCTCGGGGGGCAGCTCCGCGTGGTACGCCCGGGCGGTCAGGCCCGCGTGGCGCAGGATCCAGGCCAGCTCCTCCGTCACCGCCCGCCGGCTGGCGTACACGATGCCGGGGCGATCGCCCTGGAAGGTGACGAACCTGAGCAGCTCGCGCGTCCGGTCCGCGTCGCTGCGCACCCGTCGGACCCAGTAGCGCAGGTCCGGCCGGTCGACGGGCTCCCGCCGCTCGAGCGGGTCCTCCATCTCGAGGGTGACCTGGATGTCGCGAGCGACCTCCGGTGTCGCGGTCGCGGTCAGCGCCAGGCGTGGTGCCCGGCGCATGTCGAGGAGCGCGGTCGACACCTGGCGGAACTCGGGTCGGAAGTCGTGGCCCCAGGAGCTGATGCAGTGCGCCTCGTCGACGACCAGGGCCCCCAGGTCCTGCGACGCCAGTGCACCGTGCAAGGTCGGGTCCCGCACCAGCCGCTCCGGGGAGACGTAGAGCAGGCGGACCTTCCCCGCGGCGAGGTCGCGGAGGATCTCGGAGCGCTCCGTGGACGACGTCTTCCCGGTGATGCCCTGGACCGCACGCAGGCCGCGCTGCGACCGCAGCGCGTCGACCTGGTCCTTGATCAGCGCCACCAGGGGGCTGACCACGACGAACGGCCGTTGCTCCGGGTGCAGGAGCGCGGGGAGCTGGAAGCACAGCGACTTGCCGGCCCCCGTGGGGGCGACGCCCACGACGTCGCGCCCCTCGAGGAGGGCGAGCATCACGTCCAGCTGGAACGGGTGTAGCTCCTCGATGCCGAACAGCTGCCGCGCCGCCTGGGCGAGCTTGGGCACGGGATCCTCACCGGGCACGAGCCGGAGCGCGTCGAGGACCTCGGCCAGGTCGTCGGCCGGCAGGTCGATGGCGAGCGACAGGTCCGGGTCGGCACCGGTCACCCAGCGGATGGCGGCCGTCCACGCCTCCTCCCGGTCGGCCGCGTCCACCCGCGTGCTGGTCGGGAGCGCGCTGAGCAGCAGCGCGTTCGCCTGGCCGGGTGCCTGCACGCGGCGGTCGGCGATGAGCGCGGCGCCGCGATCGGTCTCGCTGCGGATCAGACGACCGAACCCTTGGGCGAGCGTGATCGCCGTCCGGGGCACGACGTAGTCGAGGAAGGGGTCGCCGCCCCGGTCGCTGATCGCACGCTGGCGCGCCGCCACGAGCGGGTCCGACGGGTGGGGGTAGGGCGGCTTCTCGATGACGAGGTACGAGAGCGTCTCGCCGGGGGCGTCGAAGCCCTCCCAGAAGCTGCGGAGGCCGTAGAGCACAGCGCCTTCGTGGTCGCGGAACTGCCGCGTGAGGCGAGCCACGCTGTCCTCGCCCTGCACGAGGAGCTCGATGCCGCGCTCGGCGAGCTCGGCCTGCCGGCGTCGCACCCGCTCGGCGACGGCCTCCATGCGCGACCGGGCGGCGAACAGGGTGAGGGTGCGGCCGCCGGTCAGCGAGAGGAAGCCCACCTGGTCGGAGGCGAAGTCCTCGCAGAACGCCCGCTCGGTCGAGGGAACCGGTAGCGGGAGGTGCGACGTCAGCACCAGCATCGACTGCTCGTCCCAGGCGAACGGGCTCGGCACCCGCAGGCTGCCGAACTCGTCCGGCCCCTCCGGCTCGGCGCCCTCGGCGATGCGGATGCCCAGGCGACGCCCGATGAAGTCGAAGCTGCCGCCGACCGTCAGGGTGGCGCTCGTGAGCACGGTGGCGTGCGCCCGCGCCACCACCTCGTCGGCGAAGCGGTCGCCGACCTCGACGGGAACCCGCCGGAACGTCCACGTCTCCCCGGGCTCGCGGCCGTCGCCGTCCTCCGACGCCAGCACGTAGACGAACAGGTGGCTGTCCGGCAGCTCCCGCAGGGCGCCGAGCAGCTCGATCACCGGCTCGACGTCGGCCGCGGCCGACCTCGCGAGGAACGCCGCCCGTGTCGTGAGCCGGCGGGGCGACCCCTCCTCGTCGGATGCGCCGCCCCGGGCGGCGGCATCGAGCGCGGCCGCCGTGGCCCTCAGGTGGCGCTGCAGCTGGGCCAGCGTCGACCGCAGGCGCACGGCCGCCGAGGCCATCGACCGGAACTCGGGCCGTCGCTCCATGACGCCGCGCTGGAGCGCCACCTGCCCCTCCCGCCCGCCGTACTCGTGCAGGTAGGCGGCGACGGCCTCGTCCAGCTCCCGCGCCGCGTCCTCCAGCGGGGCGCGGAGCGTGTCGAGCTCCCGGAGCGCGTCGACCTCCGCGCCCACCCGGCGGGCCGCAGCGCGAGCCCGCGCGATCGGCCCGCGGCGCGACCAGAGGGATCCGATCAGCCCGTGGACGGCGAGCGCGCCGACGCTGTCCGTCCACGCCGCGGTCAGGCTGTCCTCGAGGTCGTGGGCCTCGTCGAAGACGAGCGAGACCTTCGATCCCTCGGACAGCACGTCGCCCGGGGCCTTCTTGCCCTCGCGGGTCAGCTGCACCCAGGAGGCGACGACCGCGTGGTTGACCGAGAGGATCCCCGGGTTCCGGTCGATGCCCCGCAGGCGCAGGTAGAGCGGGCACCGGTCGACGTTGGGGCAACCCGCCCGCTCGCACGAGCTCGTCGTGGCCCGCAGCGACCAGCGCTGCCGGGCGTAGCGCAGGTCGGAGCGCACGAGCGCGCCGTCGGTGACGTCGTCCCACAGCCCGTTCGGCGCCGTGGCGAGCGCTCGCACCGCCACGGCGGTGGCGACCCACTCCGAGCCCTGCAGGTCCCCCGCCTCGAGCGCGTCGTGGACCTCGCGGGTGCAGATGTAGTTGCCGACCCCCTGGACCTGCCGGAAGGGCGCTCGCAGCATCCCCAGCGACCGGAGCCGCTCGGCCTCGTCCCGCAGCTGGCGCTGCAGCAGCTTCGTCTTCGTGGCGACCACGACGGGCTGGTCCGGGCGCGCGGCGCGGCCGGCCGCCGGGATGAGGTACGCCAGCGACTTGCCGGTGCCGGTCGGGGCCTCGACGGCGAGCTGCCCGCCACGGTCGAGCACGGCCGCGACCGCGTCGGCCATCGTGCGCTGCGAGGGGCGGTCCCGGTGGCCGGGCACCTCGCGGCGCATCGTGTCCAGCGTCCGAGCGACGGCGCTCGTCGCGTCCGCGTGGCGAACGCCGTCGCCGACCGAGACCAGGTCGTCGGGGCGGGGCCGCAGCGCGGTTGCCAGCGACGCCGGGACCTCGCCGGCGGGCAGCAGCCGGGCCAGCGGGGCTCCTGCTCGGGCCAGGCAGGCGCGGGCCAGTGCCCAGGAGGGGTCGTCCGGGTCGCACCGCTCGAGCAGCCGGCGGAACAGCGTCGCCGTCGCCGCGACGTCGGCGGCGGCGTGGTGCGGCGTCTCGAGCGGGACGTCGAGGTGATCGGCCAGGTCGGTCAGCCGTCGGCCCGGCAACGTGGGATCGACGAGCACCGACAGCGTGAGCAGGTCCAGCGCGGGCAGCTCGCAGCGCCAGTCGATCCCCGCCCGACGGGCGGCGGCGCGGAGGAACGGCAGGTCGAAGGCCGCGACCCGGTGACCGGCGATGGCGTCGGCCTGCGCGAGCAGCGCGTCGAGCCGCCGGAGCGCGTCGCCGAGGTCGACGGCGTCGGCGGCATCGCCACCCGGGTGCGCCACCTCGACGAAGAGGCGCTCGCCGGTCCCCAGGTGCTCGGCGCCGACCTGGGTGACGTGGTCGTGGTCCTCGTCGAGGCCCGTGGTCTCGATGTCGAGGACCACGACGCGGTCGAGCGCCAGCGGCTCGACATGGACGGGCTGCTGCCACCACCGCTCGCCGTCGGCCTCGACGTCGACCACGTCGTCGGCCGCGGGTGCGTCCGCGTCGTCGGACGACGCGGTCGTGCCGCGGCGCGTCGGCGGGTCGACCGTCAGGCGGCCGGCGTCATCGACCCAGAACCGCCCGGGCCAGCGATCGGGCAGGCTGCGGATGACCGCCTCGGAGAGGCGGAACCCGTCGGCGCGCAGCGCCACCGCCAGCTCGCCGGGTGCCAGCGGGCCCCGCTCGGCGAGCGCCTGGCGGGCGTGCTCGATGGTCGGCGGCAGCGGTGCCGCCGCCCGGTCAGCCGCGCCGGACACCTCTGGCTCGCTGGTCCGCGGCGGTGGCCGGATGCGGGGTCACGCCCGTTCCGTACGGGGTCGCTGTGACCGGCGGGGGTGGTGCGCCGCACGGACGCGACGAGATGACCTCTCGCATCGATGCCCCGCTCGTGCCCCCCATCGTCCGCCCTCGCCGACAGCCTGTCCCTCGTCCCGAATCTAGGAGCGACCGAGGTGGCGGATGCAAAGGCGACGGGGGTGCGACCGACCCGCCGATCCGGCGGCGCGTGGTCCGGCGGGCTCAGCCCACGGCCTCGGGACGACGATCGTCGCCGATCCGCTCGAGCGCCTCGAGCACGTCGCGCAGCCGGGACGAGCCGTGGAGGTAGGGCACCTCACGAGCGTCGCACCGCTGCTTGAGCGCGGTCGTCGTGTCGTGCCCGATCTGGTCGGCGATCACGACGACGACGTCGCGGTCGGGTTCGAGCCCGCTCGCCCAGTCGACGTTGGCCGACTTCGCCTTCTCGGTCTCGTGCCAGCGGAGCTCGACGAGCCCCAGGCCGTCGCGCAACAGGTCCGCCCAGTCCCGGCGCTTGCCCCCGACGAGGTGCAGCACCTTGCCCCGGAAGCGGGGCGCGAGCCGCTCGATCGCCGACTCCTCCCGCATCCGCTGCCAGGCCTGGAACGTCTCCGAGGCCTGGATCGCCGTCTCCACGGCCTCCTTCAGCTGCAAGGCGGCGGCCACCAGCTCGTCGTCGCCGCTCGTCTGCGCGTGGCCGACGGCAACCTCGGCGTGGTCCGCCGCGATGTCGAGCTGCCCGCGGGTCGCGGCGCTGTGCGCCGCCTCGCACACGAGGCCGAACCCCTCCCGGGCCCGGGCCGGGTCGCCGCTGGAGAGCAGGTGCTCGCCGATCTGGGCGAGCACCTGGGGCCGCCGCCGGGGCTCGACCAGCCGGCGCACCTTGTCGGTGAGGAGCTTCAGCTCGTCCCAGCGGTTGGCGGCCATGGCGCGGGCGACAGCCGTCTCCACGTAGGGGCCGAGGCGGGATGTGCGGGCCTCCCAGTCGATGACCAGGGCCAGGGCTTTCGCCGGCATCGCCGCCGGGTCGGGCCAGCGGTCGAGCAGCAGCGCCGCGCCCCGCTCGGGGTCCGCGTACGCCGTGTCCTCGGCGATGCGGCACGCCAGCTCGATGTCCGTGACCTGCTTCCAGGCCCGGTCGAGGAACCGGATCGTCTTGCCCTCGCCGAGCAGCTTGTTGGGGAGCAGGTTGAGCAGCTCGTGCAGCGGGTCCTGAGCGATGCCGTCGACGGCGGCGAGGAACTGCTCGAAGCGCTCCTCCTCCTTCAGGTCGATGCGCTGGATCAGCTCGGCGAGGTCGGTCGTCCGGCCGGTCCGCAGCGACGCGAGGAGGAAGAGGTAGTCGTCGTCGGGGACGCGCTGGGGGATGCGCTCGAGGGCCCGGTAGCACTCGTCGTACTCGCCGACGGCGTAGGCGTGCCGCGCGTAGCTGGCAAGCAGCACCGGGTCGTCGGGCGCCCACTCCAGGAAGATGTCCTGGTAGAGCCCGACCCAGGTGGCGTCGTCGATGTCTGCGTCGCGCCGGAGCCTCGCCGTGAGCGACCGCACCCCGCTGACGTCGCCGACGCCGTGGCGCTCGGCGGGGACAGTCGGCGCGCGCTCGCGCGACTCGGCGACGAGGTCGAACCGGGGTCGGCTGGACAGCAGCGGCTCGTGGCTGAAGGCCAGGCCCACCGACAGGGGGCCGGAGGCCGTCACCCGCATCGACAGCTCGGCCATCCCGTTCGCCGGCACGACCGGGTCGTCGAGCAGTTCGACGGCGCCGCGGGGATCGACGTCGAGCAGCAGCTCGAGCTGCTCGTCGGCCAGGTGGGGGCTGCGGACCTCGAGGGTGGCCTTCACGACCGAGCCGACCGGGACCGGCTGGCCGTCGTCGACGGGGCGGCCGCCCTCACCGATCACGGAGTGGAGCCGGGCCACCGACGTGCGCTCGTAGAAGTCGTTGTGGCGGAGGGCGTCCACGGCCGCCCGCCAGGCGTCCTCGGTCTCGGCCAGGCCCCGCGGGCTGACCAGGCCCGGGTTGCGGTCCTCGAACAGGAACACGTCGCCGGGCCGCAGCGGGCGGTCGGGCCGGTTCCACCGCTCGTTCAGCGGTTCGAGCGCGCCGCGCCGGACGAACGGGCCCAGCTTGCAGACCACCGTGACCCGGCTGTCGGTCTCCTCGGCCCGCAGCAGCGCGGCGAACCGGATGGGGACGAAGTACTCGTAGGGCGAGTCGCCGAAGACGATGGCGCAGTCCGTCCCGGGTTCCAGGGAGAGGCCCTCCTGGACCCACCGCCGGTTGTACGCGACCTCGATGACCTCGCCCTCGGGCGCGCCGAGGATGGCGACGTTCTGCTGGTGGTACTCCCGGACCCGGCTTCCCTTGAGCAGGTAGAGCACCTCGTCCTCCCGCCTCCGCCTGCC
>ERZ777003.1671-NODE-1671-length-31128-cov-5.950536_pt1 | contig 31128 bp, 29 predicted proteins | sample MGYA00374956_ERZ777003 | MGnify/ENA primary metagenome ERZ777003 (study PRJEB29302, sample SAMN06268252) | bioreactor metagenome | isolation source: Joint BioEnergy Institute, California, USA | place: USA:Joint BioEnergy Institute, California, USA | collected... | reverse complement strand
CGAACTCGGCCGGTGCATCGAGCAGCTGCCGGGTAGAGACCGGCGGTGGCAGGTTGCTCTTGCAGATGAAGCTGCCGCGCATGTGGCAGGCGCGTATGCGCAGTTCAAACAGCGCGGGCATGTTGGAGGCTTCGGAAAGCCGGAAGGCTTCTTCCACCATGCGCACCATGTTGGCCAGGTCCGGACGCGGATCGAGCATCAGCATGGTGGACTTCATGGCATAGGCGTGAGTGCGCTCCTGGACGACGCTGGCGCCTTCGCCGTAGTCTTCGCCAACGACGATGAGCACCCCGCCCCTGACGCCCGGCGACGACAGATTCGACAGCGCATCGGCTGCCACGTTGGTACCGACGATGGACTTCCAGGTAACCGCGCCACGCAATGGATAATGGAGGGAGGCACCCAGCATGGCTGCAGCGGACGCTTCGTTCGAACAGGCCTCGACGTGAACGCCGAGCTCCTGGAGATAATCGCTGGCCTGAACCATGACGTCGAGCAGGTGCGACACCGGTGCACCCTGGTACCCCCCGACGTAGGCCACTCCTGACTGGAGCAACGCCTTCGTGATGGCAAGAATGCCCTCACCGTAGAACGTCTCCCCCTCCCCCAGACGGAGCAACTCGACTTCCTTGCGGAAAGAAACTTCCATGATCGCTCCCACCGCTTGTTGGATTCTGAAACAGTTAGTGTGGGCATTTGCAAGTGCACAATCAATACAATAGTGGCACTATGTAATATGCATGCCATGCATATAAACGAGATCGACCTCAACCTGCTGCGCGTGTTCGATGCGGTCTATCGAACCCGCAGCGTCAGCCGCGCGGCCGAAGTACTGGGCCTCACCCAGCCCGCTGTCAGCCATGCCCTGACCCGGTTGCGCCTCCTGCTGCGCGACCCGCTGTTCGTGCGCGCCGGTGCGGGCGTTCAGCCCACCGCCAAGGCCAGCCAGCTGGCGGGCCCCGTCAGCGCGGGGCTGGCGTCCATCCAGGCGGCGCTCAGCGACTCGGTGGGCTTCGACCCGCGCGAGTCACAGCGCACCTTTCGTCTGCACATGAGCGATATCGGCGAGAGCTCGTTCGTGCCGCCGCTGGTGTCGACCCTGGCCGCGGACGCCCCCAACGTACGCCTGGAAACCTACCAGCTGGAGTCGGCGGAGATCGTGGATGCGCTCGACGAGGGGCGCATCGACGTGGCCATCGGCTTCCTGCCCACCATCCGGCAGACGCGCCATGTTCCGCTGATTGAAGACCGCTATATCGTGCTGCTGCGCCAAGGCCACCCGCTGGCAGCGCGCCGGCGGCTGGGGGCAAAAGGCCTGGCACGGCTGGAATTCATCATGGTGCGCTCGCATTCCGACACCATGCGTATCCTGTCACTGCTTCAGCTCGAACACCGCGTGCGCATGACGACCTCCCACTTCCTGGTGGCCCCCAATATCGTGCGCGCGACCGACCTTGCGGTCATCATGCCGCGCAACATTGCCCGGGAAATCGCTGCGGACGGCGGGTATGTCATCCTTGAACCCGCCCTGCCCTTGCAGCAGTTCACCGTTTCCCTGCACTGGAGCCCGCGGGCCGACGCCGACCCGGCCAATCGCTGGCTGCGTCAGCACATGATCCGGCTCTTCCAGGAAAAGCAGGGTTATTCGACCTCGTAGATGCTCAGTACCACGCGGTCCGGATAGCGGGCACCCGTACCCAGGAACAGGCGGGTAGTGATCCACTCCAGCGCCGGCGACGCCACTTCAAACCGCGGCACGCAGCGGAAATAAATGAGGTCGGGGTCGACCATCTCCCCACGTGCGAGACGCGCGATGAGTTCCGGGGGGCCGCCGCGCAGAGCGTGGTTCTCGACGTAGATGCGGTCGCCGGCCTCCGTTTCGAGGACGTACTTCGCTTCAAGAATGGCCAGGCTCTCCGTGGCAATCAGCTGAAAATCGGCCCCGCCGGGCACCACCCGCGCGTTCCAGTCGCGCGTGCGCGCGTGCCCCCCGATGATCGGGATCACCCGACGCTGCCCGTGGCGAGTGCGGCCGACCTCGATCGGCGCATCCACCTCTACCGTCAGGTCCATGAAATGGCGCAAGCCCGGCGCGGGAAGGCGCACCAGTCCGTCGCGTGCCGCTCCCATGGGCTCCTCCGCGTGATCGGCTGCATCATTGCTCATTGATCCACCTTTGGTCTTGTTGTTGGCTGAACGGCTCGGCTGACGGCCCTGCGCCAGCCGAAACAGGCGCCATTTTGCGCACTTCCGCGTCTCATGTCGACCTTGCCGCCGGGGCCCCGTGCCGTCCGGGCGTGACCGGCCCGTGCCGGGACGGCTGCGGGTGCGCTGGCTCAGGCCACCGGGCGCCGCGGGTCGCTGCACCACTCGCTCCATGATCCCGGGTACAGACGCGAACCACGCAGTCCGGCGTGCTCCATCGCAAGCAGGTTGTGGCACGCCGTGATGCCCGAACCGCACTGGTGCACGATCTCGTGAGGGGCACGCTGCTGCAACAGTTCAAGAAACTCGTCACGCAACCGCGCGCCGGATTTGAAACGCCCGTCTTCAAGGTTCTCGGTGAAGGGCCGGTTCAGTGCCCCGGGAATGTGGCCCGCGACCGGATCAATGGGTTCGATCTCGCCGCGATAACGCGCTGCCGCCCGCGCGTCGAGCACGACAAACTCATGCGACTCGAGGTTGGCCAGCACGGCATCGGCATCGACCGTTCCATTGAGAGGTTCGCCCAGCGGCAGGGGTTGCGCGGCCGGGCCGGGAAGTGCCGGCACGCTCTCGCGGGGTTGGTCGTCGATGGGCAGCCCGGCCGCCACCCACGCCTTCCAGCCACCATCCAGCACCGCCACCGCTTCGTGGCCCAGCCAGCGCAGCATCCACCACAGGCGCGCTGCCGTGGAGCCGTCGCCAGCGTCGTACACGACAACCTGCTGGTTCGCGCCGACACCCGCTTCAACCATGAGCCGGTGGAACGCCGTGCGGTCGGGCAACGGATGGCGCCCGCTGCTGGAGGTACGGGGACCGGACAACTGTCGGTCGACGTGAAGGAACCGGGCGCCGGGAATGCGCGCCTGCCGCCAGGCGCTTTCTCCGGCCGTGGCATCGGCCAGATCGTGCCGGACATCGAAAATCACGACATCGTCAGAACGGAGTGCCGCAAGCTCTTGAGGTTGGATGAGTGTGGTATGCATGGAGCCTCGAAGGTAATGACGACCCTGGGAATTGATGGTGCTGCCACCGACTTGCAAGCGCAGGCATCGCGCGGAAGACAACGATGCCACGCAATGGGTGCGCCCGGCAAGCGCGCCAGGGAAGGCAACAGGGCGCATGACGGCCCCTGGTCCAACGCTGCCGCAGGTGCCGGCTGCGACTACAATAGAGTGCACGGACGCGTCATTCTGCCTGCCCGAGCCCGGCCTCCACGCTCTGCCGACGCGTGGCGAGTGCCGGCGGCTCTGCCTGTCGGCACCGCAGCCTTCCTTGTCGACGCCTCCCGGCAGCGCCCCATTGTTCAATCTGCACCCTGATCAGCCATGCAACAGTACGAAGACCTCCTGCGCCATGTTCGTCTCAACGGCGTGTGCAAATCCGACCGCACCGGCACGGGAACGCTCTCCGTCTTCGGCTACCAGATGCGATTCGACCTGGCGCAGGGTTTCCCCCTGGTCACCACCAAGAAGTTGCACACGCGCAGCATCATTTACGAACTGCTGTGGTTCCTGCGCGGTGAAAACAACGTGCGCTGGCTGCAGGAGCGCGGCGTCAGCATCTGGAACGAATGGGCGCGCGCAGATGGCAGTCTGGGACCGATTTACGGCGTGCAGTGGCGTGCCTGGCCCACGCCCGATGGCCGCACCATCGACCAGCTGTCGCAGGTCGTCGAGCAGATCCGCACCACTCCGGATTCGCGCCGCCTCATCGTGTCGGCCTGGAACGTGGGGCAGCTCGACCAGATGGCCCTGCCACCGTGCCACATCCTGTTCCAATTCTACGTGGCGAATGGCCGGCTGTCGTGCCAGCTGTACCAGCGCAGCGCCGACATCTTCCTCGGGGTGCCCTTCAACATCGCCAGCTACGCCCTGCTGACGCACATGGTGGCACAGCAATGCGACCTGTTGCCCGGCGAGTTCATCTGGACTGGAGGCGACTGCCACCTGTACCTCAACCACCTCGAGCAGGCCGACCTGCAGCTGACCCGCACGCCGTACCCGTATCCGCGCCTCAACATCCGGCGGCGCCCGCCGAGCCTGTTCGAGTACGAGTATGACGATTTCGAGATCGTCAACTACCAGGCCCACCCGCACATCAAGGCCGAGGTGGCGGTCTAGGCCATGCACACCGCCGTCACCCTCGTCGTCGCCTACTCCGCCAACCGCGTCATCGGGCGCAACAATACCCTACCGTGGCGGCTGCCCTCCGACCTGGCACACTTCAGGCGCGTCACCATGGGCAAGCCGGTCATCATGGGGCGCAAGACGTGGGAATCGCTGGGGCGTCCGCTACCCGGCCGTCTCAATATCGTCCTCACGCGTTCGCCCGGCTACCGCGCGGAGGGTGCAATCGTGGCGCACGACCTCGACGAGGCCCTGCACATCTGCGCTGGCCAGGAAGCCCCCGAAGCCTGTGTCATTGGGGGTGAACAGATCTTCCGTCTGGCGCTGCCCCGGGCCCGGCGCATCATCGCTACCGAGATCCACGCACATGTGGACGGCGACACATGGTTTCCCCCGCTACCGCCCGGGTTGTGGCGCGAAGCGGCGCGCACGACGCAACCCGAGGAAAACGGGCTCACCTTCGATTTCGTCACCTACGAACGCAACGGCGACGCCTGACGTCGCTTGAGGTGGCCTGCGGCCGCTTCAATGTCAGCACAAGCCCCACCCGGTGCCCGGATGCCCTGCTGCAGCTGGCTGTCCGACGTCCCCATTCGGCGACAGTAGTGATTTTCCATGAATACTCATGTATCGTAGATAGTTCACGACTAAAGGATTTATTGCAAGGAGACGCGCTGCCGGCGCGCAATCGGCGCCGCAAGCGATGGACGGCGGCGGGCAGGCCACGGGCACGACCCGGTTACAGGCCCCACCCTCACCGAGTGGTTCCATCTGCACCCCGTTCCGCAGGGTTTGTGGGTATATACACGCGGCCTGCAATGACTACCGGATCGAGACGAAGGCAAGGCGCCGCTGGCGCCGGAAGGAGACTGCCATGCGTGAAGACATACCTGGCCGCGCTAACGTGGCCGACACTCCAGAGCTGTTGGCCTACTACCAGCAACTTGAACGGCTCGAGGCCGGAGCGCTCTGGACCGTAGCCAACGCCATTGAACCGTGGTATCCGCAACCGGTATCGACGCCGGTCCTGTGGCGATACGACGAACTGCGCCCACTGGTGGGCCGGGCCGCAGAGCTCGTTCGCCCTGAAGAAGCCGGGCGGCGCGTGGTGATGCTGGTCAACCCCGGCCGGCGCGACATCAGTGCCGCGGTGGGGCTGCTTTACACCGGCCTGCAGATCATGAACCCCGGCGAAAGTGCGTCGGCCCACAAGCACGCCGCCAGCGCACTGCGCTTCATCATGGAGGGTTCGGGTGCCTACACCATCGTCGACGGAGAAAAAATGACCCTCGGTGCGCGCGACTTCGTGCTCACCCCCGTCGGCACGTGGCACGAGCACGGGGTCGACCCTGACGGAACGCAATGCGTCTGGCAGGACGGCCTCGACATTCCCCTGGTGAACGCGCTCGACGCAAACTTCTACGCCGTGCATCCGGACCTCGCCCAGCCAGTCACCGCGCCCATCAATAGTTCCTACTCGGCGTATGGCGGCGGGTTCATCCAGCCTGCCTTCCTGCGTGAGAACTGGACCAAACCCTATTCTCCCATGCTGAAGTACCCGTGGGAGCCCACCTACGAAGCTCTGGTGCGGGCCGAACGCGTGCATGAAGGCTCGCCGTACGACGGCATCATCATGGAATATGTCAACCCCGTCACCGGCGGCTCGGTCATGCCCACCATCGGGGCCACCATGCAGCTACTGCGTCCCGGGCAACGTACCAAAGCGCACCGCCACACCGGATCGTTCGTCTACCAGGTGGCGAAAGGCCGCGGCTACTCGGTCATCAACGGCAAACGCTACGACTGGAAGGAGCGCGACATCTTCGTGGTACCTTCCTGGGCCTTGCACGAGCATGCGAACCTGTCCGACACCGAGGATGCCTGCCTGTTTACCTTCAACGACCTGCCCGTGATGCGCAAGCTCAGCCTCTACCACGAGGAGGCCTACCTGGAAAACGACGGACACCAGCCTGTCATCGGCTAGGCCAGGTGCCTTGCACGGGCGGGGGGTAATTCACGGGGCGTGACCGGTGGTAGCGATGGAGCGGCCCCATGGGGCAAACGCTAGTAAAAATCGGTGACAACCCGCATTACATTAACGGACTCACTGTTGCAGCCCGATCAGCCGCCGGTCCGCCCCAGGTCCGACGCGGCACACGACACAAGAAACTTCAGATCACACCTCGAGGAGACTTTCATGAAACATCTGCTGTATTCCTCCCTGGCAGCTGCGGGGCTCATCTTCGCAGCCGGCACACAGGCAGCCACCGAGCCGGTCGAGATCGGTTTCATCACCACGCTTTCCACGCCCGCGGGCTACATTGGCGAGGATGAGCGCGATGGCTTCCTGCTTGCCGTGCGCCAGGAAGGTGGCAAACTTGGTGGCATCCCGGTCAAGGTTGTCGTGGAGGATGACGCCCTCAAGCCGGCCAACGCCAAGCAGATCGCCGAAAAGATGGTACAAAGTGGCATCCGTCTGTTTACCGGCATCAACTTCTCCAATGTGCTGACAGCCGTAGCCCCCACCGTCATCAACGCAGGCGGCGTGTACGTCAGCAACAACGCCGGTCCCTCGAACTACGCCGGAAAGAACTGCAACGCCAATTACTTTGCCGTCGCCTTCCAGAACGACTCCTACAGCGATACGGCCGGCCTGGCGGCCAACGAGCTGGGCTACAAGCGCATGGTCATCATGGCCCCCAACTACCAGGCGGGTCGCGATGCGCTTGCAGGGTTCAAGCGTACCTACCAGGGTGAAATCCTGGCCGAGATCTACACCAAGCTCGATCAGTCCGACTTCTCGGTCGAACTCGCCCGCATCCGCTCCCTGAGCCCCGATGCCATCTTCCAGTTCCACCCGGGTGGCGCGGGCATCAACCTCGCCAAGCAGTACGCCAACTCGGGCCTGTCGAAGACCATCCCCATGATCACTCCGGTCTATTCGATGGACCGCCGCATGCTGGCGGCCTCGGGTGATGCTGGCAATGGGTACTACACCGTGGCCCTCTGGAGCGCTGACCTCGACAATCCCGAGAACAAGCAGTTCGTGGAAGAGTTCGTCAAGACCTACAACCGCATGCCCACCGACTACGCCGCCACGTCATACGACACCGCGCGCCTGATCGCGTCCGGGCTCAAGGCGGTCGACGGCGACATCAAGAACCGCATGGATGAATTCAAGGCGGCGCTGCGCAAGGCTGACTTCCCGTCGGTGCGCGGCAAGTTCAGCTTTGCCAACAATCAGCACCCCGTTCAGGACTGGTACCTGCTGCACATCGAGCCGAACGCGAAAGGCGAACTCGACTACAAGACCATCAAGGTCATCGCCAAGGATCACACCGATCCGCATGGCGAGGAGTGCCCCCTGAAGTAGGTACACCCCAGCCCCGGCTGCCAGCCCGTGGGCGAGATGTCCGGCCGCGGCACGCGGCTCCGCAGGCGTCGCTCCAGACACGCGGCGACGGGCGGCACGCGCCGCCTGATCGCTGCGTATCGTCCAGCACCTTCGTGCGATGGACCATGCCTGCTCCGTCACAACGCAAGGAGTACGACATTTGACTGACCTCACCCAATCGTGCGTGCGTCCGCGCCCCGCGTGGGGCGAACACCGTCCGGGAGTATCGCGTCATCATGCTGATGTTTCTTGAACAGGTACTCAACGGCCTGCAGTACAGCGCCCTGCTGTTCCTGCTGGCCGCCGGCCTGACGCTCGTCTTCGGCATCATGAATGTCATCAATCTCACGCATGGATCGTTTTACATGGTGGGAGCATTCTGTGCCGCCACGGCCAGCGTCAGCACCGGCTCTTTTCTTGCCGCTGCGGTGGCGGCCGTGCTCGGGGCCGGGCTGTATGGCCTGATCGTAGAGCTCCTGGTAATCCGGCATTTGTACCGACGTGATCACCTCGACCAGGTTCTGGCCACGCTCGGGCTCATTCTGTTCACCAATGAGCTGGTCACCATCATCTTCGGACGCAGCCCGCCCTTCATGGAAATCCCGGCCTTCCTGGCCGGTTCGGTACAGATACTGCCCGGGCTGCAGTATCCCGTCATGCGGCTCGCCTTCATCGCCGTGGGCGCCGTGGTGGCCATCATTCTCTGGCTGCTTATTTCGCGCACACGCCTCGGCATGTTGGTACGCGCCGGCGCCGATGACCGCGAGATGGTCGACGCGCTCGGCATCAACATTCAACGCCTGTTCACCCTGGTGTTCACCCTCGGTGCCGTCCTGTGCGGCGTAGCCAGCTTCATGGCCGCGCCCCTGCTCGCCGTGGAAATTGGCATGGGTGAACGCATACTCATTACCGCGCTGGTGGTCATAGTGGTCGGGGGTCTGGGCTCGGTACGGGGGGCGCTCGTGGGCGCGCTGCTCATCGGCATGGCTGATGCCCTGGGACGCGCCTACATCCCCATCTGGATGGCGCACGTCTTTCCGCCGCAAATCAGCGATTCGCTCAGCTCAGGTCTCGTATCCGCGAGCATTTACATCCTGATGGCGCTCGTTCTGCTGTTCCGGCCTCGTGGCCTTCTGCCAACGCATAGCACGTAAACCCCATGACACGAAAAACGATTGTCAACACAATCGGCCTGCTGCTGTTCGTATTCATCCCCACCATCGCGGCCGGGCTGAACGAGCCCTACCTGGTCAACCTGTTCACTCGCCTGGTCATCTACGCCATTGCCGCAGTCAGCCTCGACCTGATCCTGGGGTACGGTGCCATGGTCAGCTTCGGCCATGCTGCGTTCTTCGGGCTGGGCGGTTACGTCATCGGTGTCGTCGCCTTTCACATGACGAACGATGGCGGACTGCTGGGATGGTCGGGAAGCAACCAGGCCCTGGTGATGTGGCCGCTTGCCATGATCGCCTGTGCCCTGCTGGGGCTGGTAATCGGGTATCTTTCACTACGCACCTCGGGGGTGCAGTTCATCATGATTACGCTGGCCTTCGGCCAGATGATGTACTTCATCCTGGTCGGGCTCATGGTCTACGGCGGTGATGACGGCCTGGCCATCGACCAGCGCAACACGCTGCCCGGCATCGACCTGCAGAACACGAACACCTTCTATTACGTGTGCGTGTTCCTCCTGGTGGCATGGCTCTATGTCTGCCAGCGTATCGTCAATTCGCGGTTCGGGCTCGCCCTGCGCAGTCTCAAGCAGAACGAACGCCGCAGCGTGGCACTGGGCATCCCGCCCTTGCGATACCGCCTCACGGCGTTCGTGATCTCTGCGGCCGGCACCGGCCTTGCGGGCGTGTTATGGGCCAACTATGCGCTCTTCGTCAGCCCCGACATGACCTCGTGGCAGAAGTCGGGCGAGCTCATGGCCATGGTCATCCTGGGCGGCATGGGCACCTTGTATGGCCCCGTGCTGGGTGCTACGGTGTTCCTGGGGCTGGAGCAAACGCTCACTGGGCTCACCGAGCACTGGATGATCATCCTCGGCCCGGTGCTGGTGCTGGTAGTCCTGTTCGGCAAGCGCGGGCTGTACGGCCTGCTGGTCGGAGACCGGCATGACTAGCGCACACGCACCCGATACCGCATCGCACGCAACCGACCTGCATGCAAGCATGAGTACGATGAGCACGCAACCCCCCACCCCGACCGAGGCAAGCGTCGCGGCGATCACCCCGGGGCCAGACGGTACGCCGAAACTGCAGATCGAAGGACTGCGCAAGGCCTTCGGAGCCGTCCAGGCCACCCGTAACGTCAACCTCACGGTGTGCCAGGGCGAGCTGCACGCCCTCATCGGCCCGAACGGCGCGGGCAAGACCACGCTGCTGTCGCAAATCAGTGGCGAACTGATGCCCGATGCCGGCAGGATCTACCTCGATGGCCGCGACATCACCCGCGTCCCGGCATTCCGCCGGCCAGTGGCAGGGCTGGCCCGCTCATTCCAGATCAGCCAGCTGTACCTTGAGTTTCCTGCCGTGGCCAACGTCGCCATGGCGATCGTCGCGCGCTCGCCCGGCCGCTACAACATGTGGCGCAACGCCTGGCGCGACCCCGCCCTGCAGGAACCCGCACTCGGCTACCTCGAGCGCGTGGGCCTTGCCGGTCGTGCCCATGTGCGCGTCAGCGAACTCGCCCACGGCGAGAAGCGACAGCTTGAGCTGGCGATGGCGCTGGCCCTGGAAACACCCGTGCTGCTGCTCGACGAACCCATGGCCGGCATGGGTACCGAAGAGTCGGTGCGCATGACCCGGCTGCTCTCCGAACTCAAAGGCAAGTACGCCATCCTGCTGGTCGAGCACGACATGGACGCCGTCTTTGCCCTGGCCGACCGCATTACCGTACTGGTCTATGGCGAGACCATCTTCACTGGCACGCCCGACGAAGTGCGCCGCAGCCCCGAGGTGCGCTCCGCCTATCTGGGAGACGAGGACTGATGCTGAAGCTGCAGAATGTAGAGGCCGGATACGACACCAGCAAGGTTCTGGTCGGCGTCAACTTCGAGATCCAGCCCCGGCAGGTCGTGTCGCTGATCGGCCGTAACGGCATGGGCAAGAGCACTACGGTCAAGTCGATCATGGGGCTGCTGCCCATACGCAGCGGCGACATCATGTTCGAAGGCAAGAGCCTACGCGGCATGAGCCCGAACCAGATTGCCCGGCTCGGCATCGGGCTGGTTCCCGAGGGTCGGCGCGTATTCGGTTCGCTCACTGTTGAAGAGAACCTGGTGGCCACGGCACGCCCCCGTTCGGGCGGCTGGGACCTCGCCCGCGTCTACGACCTTTTTCCTCGCCTGCGCGAACGACGCCAGCAGTCGGCGCGTACCCTGTCCGGAGGTGAGCAGCAGATGCTGGCGATCGCCCGCGCGCTGCTGACCAACCCCCGCCTGCTCGTGCTCGACGAAGCGACCGAAGGGCTGGCACCGCTGATCCGCCAGGAGATCTGGAAATGCCTGGCGCAGCTCAAGCAGGAGGGCCAGACCATTCTGGTGATCGACAAGAACCTCAAGGAGATGGCGCGTCTGGTCGACCGCCATCACATTCTGGAAAAAGGCCGGGTCGTCTGGCAGGGGACCCCGGCGGAGCTGGAAGGCCAGCAGGAAATCACTCAACGTTATCTCGGCGTCTGACCCTGCAGGCGTCCCTGACTGGAAGTTGCAAGGAGTTCGCATGTCTAGCACGTACAAGGCGGCGGTCGCCCAGCTGGCTTCGCTGCCATTTGATGTCGACGCCGCCACGACCAAGGCGGTGGACGCCATACACGAGGCAGCGCGTGCCGGAGCACGCCTGATCGTGTTTCCCGAGGCCTACCTGGGCGGCTACCCCAAAGGCAACGCCTTTGGCACGGCCGTGGGAATGCGCACGCCCGAGGGGCGCGACGCGTTTCGCCGTTACTACGAGGCAGCGATCGACGTGCCGGGACCACAGGTGAACCGCCTGGCTGAAGCAGCGCGCGACACCGACATGCATTTCGTCATCGGCTGCATCGAACGCTCCGGCGGTACGCTGTACTGCACCGCCCTGTTCTTTGCAGGCAAACAGGGGTACACCGGGAAGCATCGCAAGCTCATGCCCACCGCTGCCGAGCGGCTGATCTGGGGCTTCGGCGACGGATCGACCATGCCGGTGTTTTCTACTCCGCTGGGCCGCATCGGTGCCGTCATCTGCTGGGAGAACTACATGCCCATGCTGCGCATGCACATGTACAACCAGGGCATCAACATCTATTGCGCCCCTACCGCCGATGACCGCGACACCTGGCTGCCAACCATGCGGCACATCGCGCTCGAAGGACGCTGCTACGTGCTCACTGCATGTCAGTACATTTTGCGCAGTGCCTACCCCGAGGATTACGAATGCGCGCTGGGTGACGAGCCCGATACCGTGCTGATGCGCGGCGGCAGCGCCATCATCGACCCCTTGGGCCAGGTGCTCGCAGGGCCGCATTTCACGGGTGAAACCATCCTGTACGCCGACATCGACCTGGAACAGATCGCCCGCGCGAAGTATGACTTCGACGTGGTGGGGCATTACGCCCGCCCTGACGTATTCCAGCTGCGAGTCAACACCGCGCCCCAGCCGCCCGTGGTCAACGCCGGCATCGGGTTCAGCCAGGGAACGGCTCCCTTCACATCCTGAGGCGAACATGCAGTTCGACATGCGCTCATTGAGCGAGCCGGAACGCTACAAGATCATGACGGCAACGATCACGCCACGCCCGATCGCGTGGGTCACTTCGCGCTCGCGCTCGGGCGTGATCAACGCCGCCCCCTTCAGCTTCTTCAACATGATGGGCTCGGACCCCCCCACCGTCACCCTGGGCCTGCTGCGAGACCCGGTCAAGGGCTTCAAGGACACGGCGTCCAATATCCTCGACACCGGCGAATTCGTGGTCCACCTGGTTACGCGCAAGATGGCCGAGGCCATGAACATCACGTGCATCGATGCGCCCGCCGAAGTAAGCGAGATCGAACTGGCCGGGCTCGCAACGCGGCCCGCCAGTGTAGTTGCCCCACCATTGATCGAGGGCTGCCCGGTCGCCTTCGAGTGCCGGAACCTGTCGGCCGTCGTCACGGGGCCCCGGCAGACCATCGTCATCGGCGAAGTACTGGTAGCCCACATCGACGACGCCTGCATCCTTGATGCGAAACGGCGCCACATCGACAACGCTGCGCTCGATCTCGTCGCCCGCCTGCATGGCGCGGGCTGGTACGTGCGGGGCGGTGAACGCTTCCAGCTCGAGCGTCCAACCTGGGCGCAGTGGCAGGCCGGCCACGACTGACGCCGCCAGGGGCGTTGGGGGGTAGTGCGCCATGCGCGGCCCACCGCACTCTTGATGCAACACCAGGAGCGGAACCTTGCGCTAACGTTAAACTCATACGAGTTGTAGGTAAGCGCAGCGCCGTCGCGCTGCTCCCGCTCGGCCAGGGAAGCATTCATGACGCCCACCACTTCTTACGACGCCGTCGTCATCGGCACCGGAATCGTCGGACTCGCCACGGCACTGTCCCTGACGCGACAAGGGGTGCGCACGGCCCTGCTCGGTCAGAAACGCCCGCTGGCGGAAGCCGATCCGCATCATTTCGATGTGCGCGTGTACGCCATGTCGCCGGCGAGCGTGGATTTCCTGACCGGGCTGGGCGTATGGGGAGCCATCCCGCACCAACGCCTGGCGCCGGTCACGCGCATGGAAGTGTTCGGTGACCAAGGCTCGGCCGTACACCTTGATGCGCTGCAGGCGGGCCGGCGCGAACTTGCCCATATCGCCGAATCCACTGAAATCGAACGGGCGCTGCGCGCAGCACTCCAGGTCTTCGGCGTGCCCTGGATCGACGCGAAGTTCACCGGTCTCACCCACCGTGTCGACAGCCATGACGTCGAACTCCTCACGCACACCAACCAGCGCCTGGCCGCGCGGCTCGTTGTCGGGGCCGATGGCGCATCGTCGCCCCTGCGCACGGCGGCCGGCATCGATGTGCGCCGGCGCGAGTACGCGGCCACGGCACTAGTCATGCACCTGAACGCTGGGCGGCACCACGACGGAACTGCCATGCAATGGTTCACCCCGCGCGGGATCCTTGCCCTGCTTCCCATGCCCGACACGCCGGACGGTCCGCAGGTGTCAATGGTCTGGTCGATGCAGCGCGCCCTGGCCACCGAGCTGCTCGCGATGCCCACCGAGGACATGCACGCCCGCCTCGCCAGCCTGCTGCAGGAAACCACCCAGGGGCGGCTTGGTCCACTGGTGCCGCGCTCGGGGTTGCACGGATTTCCGCTCGTCCTCCAGACAGCTCGCACCGTGGCAGCGAACAGCATCGCGCTCGTGGGCGACGCGGCACATGTCGTGCACCCGCTGGCCGGACAGGGTCTCAACCTCGGCCTGGGAGACGCGGCGGCCCTGGCCGAGGCCGTGGGCAGCCGGGAAGCCTGGCGCCACCCCGGAGACGTCCGCGTGCTGCGACGCTACCAGCGTGGACGGGCCGAATCCGTGCTGGCCATGCAGCTGGCAACCGACGCCCTGTACCAGCTGTTCAACGTCCCTCTCTCGCCGGTGGCCTGGCTACGCAACGCCGGCATGTCGCTCATCGACCGCGTGCCCGTGGCCAAACGCTTTCTCATCGAGCGTGCGTCCAGCTTCTGACCCCCTCGGCCCGACGGGCACCCGCTACCATTGCACAACTCATTGCACCAACTACCACACTCCGCCAACCCACTCATGCGAAACCTTCCTGCTTTCCCCCGGCTGCGCCAACCTGTAACTCGCTGTACCGGACAGAAGTGGCGCCAGGCGCTCACCTGCCTGGCCACCACGGCAGCGCTGCTCGCCGCCAGCGTCTCGGCAGCCGCCTGGGCCGCTGCTCCGGACGACGTGAAACAGCGTTTCCAGGAACGCTTTCCGGGCGTGCCCGTGACGGCGGTAGCAGATACTCCTTACGGGCTGTACGAAGTGCAGATCGACGATACACTGGTGTACACCGACGCCGACGTATCCTGGGTCCTGGAAGGCACCCTCATCGACGCCAGGACGCGGCAGAACGTGACCGCGTCCCGCATGGAACAGCTGAACGCCGTGCCCTTCGACCAGTTGCCGCTGGAACTGGCGTTCGTGCAGGTCAAGGGCGACGGCAGCCGAAGGATCGCGGTTTTTGAAGACCCGAACTGCCCATACTGCAAGGAGTTCCGCCGTACGCTCCAGGACGTCGACAACATCACTATCTACACTTTCCTGTACCCGATTCTGTCGCCGGACTCGCGCGAGAAGTCGCGCGCCGTGTGGTGTGCGCCCGACAAGGCTGCCGCCTGGGATGGCTGGATGCTGCGCAACGAACGGCCGTTCTCGGCCACGTGCGATGCTCCTCTCGACGCCCTGTTGCAGGCAGGGCGTCGTCTGCGCGTCACCGGCACCCCAACCATCTTCTTCGCGGACGGAACGCGCATGAGCGGCGCCCTGCCGCGACCCGTACTCGAGCAACGGCTGGCCCAGGCAACACCCTAGTCATGCAGAGCCGTCAGTCACGCGACGTGTCATTCTGATCTATGCGTTTCGGGATCACTGCCAAACTGTTTCTGGCCATACTGGCCACTTGCATCATCGTAGCCATCGCGATGGGCGTGGCCGTACGCCACACCCTCCAGACCGGCTTCCAGCAGTACGTCGAACAACGCGAAGCGCAGCGCGCCGCCGCGCTGGCGCAAGTCCTCAGCGAGCTGTATGGCGAAGGACAAGGGTGGGACTTCCTGCGTGAGAACCCGCGGCGCTGGTGGCGCATTCTGCGTTCTGCCCCGGTGCCCGGAACCGGACCCGAACGCCAGCCTGGGTACACGCCACCCCTGCCGTTCTACCTGATAGACGCCAACGGCGACGTCGTGGCAGGAGGGCCGGCCGCATCGGGTGACCACGGCTCGACGCCCCGCTACCCGGTGGAAGCAAACGGCGTGACCGTGGGCTGGCTGGTCACACAGCCCCGCACCGACCGCCGCCCTGACTCACTCGACGAGCGCTTCCTCGCCGAACAGCTCAAGGCCACCTGGATCATCAGCGCCCTCTCGATCCTGCTCGCCGCCCTGGTCAGCAGTTGGCTGGCGCGTACCCTGCTGGCCCCGGTACGCCGCATCGGCCGCGCCACCCACCAGCTCGCCGCCGGCAACTACGACACCCGTGTTCCGGTTACGTCGAACGACGAGCTGGGTCAGCTGGCCCAGGATTTCAACCACCTGGCCGTCACCCTGGAGCGCAACGAGCAACTGCGGCGCGACATGATGGCCGACATCTCGCACGAGCTGCGCACTCCGCTGGCCATTCTGCGCGGCGAGCTCGAAGCCATCCAGGATGGCGTGCGCACGCTCACCCCCGCCTCGGTGGAGTCATTGCGGGTGGAGGTGGCCACGCTGAACCAGCTCATAGACGATCTGCACGAGCTGTCCCTCGCCGATGCCGGAGCACTCAATTACCGCATGACGCAGGTGGACGTCGTTGCCCTGCTGCGCGCGGCCCTGCACGGCTTTGCGGATCGCATCGCGGCGAAGACGCTGCGCCTGGAAACCGGCCTGCCCCTGCAACCCGTGTTCATCGAAGGCGACCCGCAGCGTCTCACGCAGCTGTTCAACAACCTTCTGGAAAACTCGCTGCGCTACACCGATGCCGGGGGCACGGTGCAGGTTGCACTGCACAGTGATGCGCAGCGCGTGCACATCACGTTGCAGGATTCTGCTCCGGGCGTCCCGGAAGAAGCGTTCCCGCGCCTGTTCGAAAGGTTGTACCGGGCGGATGCCTCACGTAACCGTGAAAGCGGAGGCTCTGGCCTGGGCCTGGCCATCTCGCTGCGCATCGTGCAGGCGCACCGCGGCACCATCGAGGCCATGCCCTCCAGCCTGGGGGGCGTGTGTGTGGCGCTGAGTTTTCCGTTGCTGAAATCGTAGGGATCATCCGCCATGCCACGCATCCTGATTGTGGAAGACGAGCCCAAACTCGCGGCCCTGCTGCGCGATTACCTCCAGGCCGCCGGCTACGACACCGACGTGATCGCCGATGGCACCCAGGTCATTCCCGCGATACACGCGAACCCGCCGGATGCGCTGTTGCTCGACATCATGTTGCCCGGACGGGACGGACTGGACATCATGCGCGAGCTGCGCACCTTCAGCCAGCTGCCTGCCATCATGGTCACGGCCCGCGTCGAGGAAATCGACCGACTGCTCGGCCTCGAACTGGGCGCTGATGATTACATCTGCAAACCTTTCAGCCCGCGCGAGGTGGTGGCGCGCGTGAAGGCGTTGCTGCGCCGCACCCTGGCCCGTCCGCAGGACGATCCGGCGAGCTTCGGGTTGCAGGTCGACCCTTCCTCGCATACGGCGCGCTACTTCGGGCAGGCGCTGGATCTCACACCTGTGGAGTTTCGGCTGCTGAAAGCGCTGGCCAGCGCCCCCGGCAAGATCTTCACCCGCGACGAGCTGCTCAATCACCTGTACAACGATCACCGCGTCGTGACCGACCGCACCGTCGACACCCACGTGAAGAACCTGCGCCGCAAGCTCGGAGCCGTCCGCCCGGATGCTGACCCCATCCGTTCCATCTACGGGGTGGGTTACAAGCTGGAGCTGGAGTCGCCAAACGGCGGCTGAGTCCTTGCCCGTGCATGCCGCCGGGCGCGTGCGCATCATGGTCACATGCGGTCTCGAGCCCCTCCTGCCGCCTCACACCCCGGACGACTCAGCGCGCCTTCACAATTTCTTCCCAATTTCCTCAAATTTTGAACAAACCTCCGACGTATTCTGTACTCGCCGGCCACGGTAATGCACCGCGGCCCCGTCAGGAAAACTGGAGCTCAACGGCCACCCGGTGCCGACCGCACCGCTACCGGTTGAGCACGAGACTACCCACTGGAGGTTCACCATGAAGATGCGTCTTTCCCAAATCGCCGTCGCTACCACCCTGGCGCTGGGTCTTTCCACCGCTGCCATCAGCCAGACCGCGCAGCCGGCCGATCAGAAACCCGTCCCCACGCGCAGCGAACAACGCGCTCCGCACGCCCATCCCCATGGTGCCGGCCCGCATGCTTTCGGCGCAGCCGACATGAAGCACCAGCATGCCAAACGTTTCGAAGGGGCCCGGCAGGTCCGAGGTTTCTTCAAGGACCTCAATCTGACCGAAGAACAGCGCGACAGGATTTTCGCGATCCACCACGCGTCAGCCCCGAAGGTTCGTGAAGCCGTCAAGGCGTTGAGCAAGGCCCGCCGCGACCTGCGCGAGCTGGCACGCACGGACAAGTTCGATGAGGCACGGGCACAGGAGCTTGCCAACGCTGCTGCGCAGGCCTACGCGGAGCTGCAGCTGCTGCGCGCGAAGGATAGCAATGCCATCCTCGCCGTGTTGACGCCCGATCAACGGCAGAAGCTGCAGGAGCGCCACGAAAAACGCACAAAGCGCCAAGCACCCAACGCCACGCGGTCGTGACGGCTGCGGGATGGCATCGGACCCGCATCCAGTCTCGCTGCACCACACCGGCGCCCCGGGCGCCGGGTACCCCGCTTGCGGGGCACGGTTTCCCGCCATGCACGATGCAAACCGGTACTCCGCCTGGCCCATCGGGCCACGCGGGGACGGCAGGCTCAGTCCGTGTCCCATGGCTGGCGCACTTGCCGTCCGCGACCGGGGCAGAGCCCGTAAACTTCCACACTTTACCTGCGCGGATCGTGCCGGTTGCCTGGCCGGGCGCCCAGCGTGCCAGCCCCGAAGGGCCGGGCACACGCGCCAGAAGTGCATTGGATTCCACAATAAAGAAGAAGCTGCAGCATGACATTCCTATCGTCCCGATGGCTTCGCTACGTCGTTCTTCTCGCCATCGTCATCGCGCTCGGATTCGGGATCAAGGTACGGTACTTCACGCCAGAACCGCCCCCCCGCTTCACGACCGCGCAGGCCGTGCGCAAGACCATCGAAGCCAATGTGCTCGCCACGGGTACCATAGAGGCCTACCGGCTGGTCAGCGTAGGCGCCCAGGTGTCAGGGCAGCTCAAGGCACTGTACGTCGAGCTGGGCGACCAGGTCGAACAGGGGCAACTGATCGCGGAAATCGACTCGATGACCCAGCAGAATGCCTTGCGTAATGCCGAAGCCGCGCAGCGCACCGTCGAGGCCCGACGGCGTGCGCAGGAAGCCGCACTGAAGCAGGCCCAGCTGGAATTCAAGCGCCAGAAAACCATGCTTGCCCAGAACGCGAGTTCGCGGCAGGAATACGAGGCGGCCGAGGCCAACCTGCAGACCATCCAGGCGCAGCTGGCGGCCCTCGACGCCGAGCTCTCCCAGGCAGCTATCGCGGTCGATACGGCGCGCGTAAACCTGGGGTACACCCAGATCAGGGCACCGATGAGCGGCACCGTGGTGTCGGTGGTGGCCCAGGAAGGCCAGACCCTCAACGCGAACCAGCAGGCGCCGACCATCATCCGGCTGGCACAGCTCGATACGATCACCGTAAAAGCGGAGATTTCTGAAGCCGACGTGGTACGGGTCAAGCCGGGCATGCCGGTGTATTTCACCATCCTCGGCGACCAGAACAAGCAGTACCACGCGACGCTGCGCACCATAGAACCCGCGCCCGAAGCCCTGATGAAGGAAACCACGTCGGCGGCCAGCAGCAGTTCGAGCTCGAGCACTGCGGTGTACTACAACGGCCTGTTCGACATCCCCAACCCCGACGGCAGGCTGCGCATCGGCATGACCGCCCAGGTCACCATCGTACTCGACCGCGCCGAAAACGCCGTCGTCGTGCCATCATCAGCCGTACAGACCGACCCGCGCGGACGCCGCACGTTCGTGCGTGTGCTCGACGATCAGGGCGAACCTGAGGTCCGCTTCGTGAAAGTCGGCCTCAACAACAACGTCGAGGCCCAGATACTGGAAGGGCTGGCTCCCGGCGACGTGGTCGTCACAGGCTCCGGCCAGGGCGCTGCACGGCCACCCCAGCAGAACGCTGCACGCGCGCCGCGGCTGAGGTTCTAGCCATGACCGGGCGAGTCTCAAATACCGGCGCCCCGCTGCTTGAGCTGCGCGGCGTGACCCGCGAGTTCCCCGCGGGCGACACCACCATTGCCGTCCTGAAGGACATCAACCTCACCATCCATGCCGGCGAGATGGTGGCGATCGTGGGCGCCTCGGGATCGGGGAAATCCACCCTGATGAACATCATGGGATGCCTTGACCGTCCGACGCGAGGCATCTACAGAGTCGCAGGGCGCACCACCCGCGAGCTGTCGCCGGACGCACTGGCCGAACTCCGCCGCGAGTACTTCGGCTTCATCTTCCAGCGTTACCACCTCCTGCCCGAACTGACGGCCGTCGGCAATGTGGAAGTGCCGGCGGTCTATGCAGGCAAGCCTCGCAACCTTCGCCGTGAACGGGCCATCGCGCTGCTGCAGCGCCTGGGTCTGGGCGAGCGACTCTACCATCGCCCTGCCCAACTGTCGGGCGGCCAGCAGCAGCGGGTAAGCATCGCGCGTGCGCTCATCAACGGCGGCGACGTCATTCTTGCCGACGAGCCCACTGGCGCCCTGGACAGCCAGAGTGGCGAAGAGGTGATGCGGATCCTGAAGGAGCTGCACGCCGAAGGCCACACCATCATTCTTGTCACCCACGACATGCAGGTGGCGAGCCACGCCGAGCGGGTCATCGAAATCAGCGATGGCGTCATCATTGGCGATCGGCTGCGCGAGCCGGCGACACCTGCGGCCGCATCCGCCCTGGAGCCCGCGTTTCCGGTTCCCGCGGAAACCACAGGCGCGGCAACTGCGGACGCCGACGGTGCCCGCGTGCCGCCCGAGTACCTGCAGCTCCCCACTGCGCCAGGGCACGCGTCCTCCACCCCAGGCCTGGTGGCACATCTTGCCGCCAGCTGGGAGCGCCTGCGCGAGGCGTTTTACATGGCCTTGCTGGCCATGAACGCGCATCGCCTGCGCACCTTTCTGACCATGCTCGGCATCATCATCGGCATAGCGTCAGTGGTGTCGGTCGTCGCGCTGGGCGAAGGGTCCAGCCGCCAGATTCTCGACCGCATCAGCGCCATGGGCACCAACACCATCGACATCCGTTCGGGCCGTGGTTTCGGCGACGAACGCGCGGCCCGCATCCAGACGCTGGTGCCGGCCGACGCCGAAGCGCTCGCACACGAGAACTACGTCGACAGCGTCACGCCGGTGGTCTCCACGAGCGCCACCCTGCGTTATGGCAATGTGTCAGCCAGCGCTACCGTCAATGGCGTGGGAGAGCAGTTCTTTCGCGTGCGCGGCTACACGCTGACCGAGGGCATGCCCTTCGACGCCGGCAGCGTGCGCCGGCAGGGCCAGGACGTGGTCATCGACCCCAACACGCGCAATGCGCTGTTCGGGCCCGATATCGACCCCCTCGGCAAAGTCATCCTCATCGGCACGCTGCCGGCCCGCGTCATCGGTGTGACCGCCCCCCAACCGGCAGCTTTCGGGCCCAGCGACACGTTGAACGTCTGGCTACCCTACACCACGGTGATGTATCGAATGCTCGGGCAATCGCACCTGCGCAGCATCACGGTGCGCGTCGCCGATCATGTGCCCACCGACGTGGCCGAACGCAGCCTGATCGAGCTGCTTACCCGCCGGCACGGCGTCCAGGACTTCTTCGTGATCAACAGTGACAGCATCCGGCAGACCGTGGAAAGCACCACCGCCACCATGACCCTGCTCATCTCCGCGATCGCCGTGATTTCACTGGTGGTAGGCGGCATCGGGGTCATGAACATCATGCTGGTGTCCGTGACCGAACGTACCCGCGAAATTGGCGTACGCATGGCCGTGGGCGCACGCCAGAGCGACATCATGAGCCAGTTCCTGATCGAGGCCGTGCTGGTGTGCCTGCTGGGCGGCGCGCTGGGCATTGTTGCCGCGCTGGGCGTAGGTGAAATCATCGAACGCTTCTGGGGCGAGGATTTCACCATGGTCTATTCCACTACTTCGATGGTCGCCGCGTTCGTCAGCTCCACACTGATCGGTGTCGTGTTCGGTTTCCTGCCAGCCCGCAGCGCGGCGCGCCTCGACCCCGTCGAAGCCCTGGCACGCGAGTGATGCCATGTTGCAGCCTGAACAACGGATTTTCAACATGCATGCGGTAACGTCTGTTCGCACCCGTCGGCGCAGCACATGGCGGCGCGCCTTCCTGCCCGCCCTGCTGGCGGTTTCGCTCACCGGCTGCGGCGCGCTGCAGCGCACCGAGTATGAACGGCCTGCGGTGGTGATGCCGGCTGCGTGGCAGGGGGCTACCGTCGATCGGTCGGTCGCCCCCACGCACGATGCCTGGTGGAAGCACTTCCAGGATCCGGCGCTGGACGCGCTGGTCAGTGAAGTGCTTCGTACCAACAACGACCTGGCTGCGGCCGCGCTGCGCGTACGCCGGGCACAGCTGCAGGCGGGTCTGGCGCGCACCGCCATGCGGCCCACGCTCAGCGGCAGCAGTTCGGCGCGCGGCGAGCGCGACCTGCGCGACAGCGAGAACCGGTCGGATTCGTTTTCGGCGACCCTCAGTGTGGGTTATGAGGTCGATCTGTGGGGCAAGCTGGCGCGCCAGCGCGACGAAGCCGACTGGGAAGCCGCGGCAACCGAGGAAGACCGCCGCGCCGCCGCGCTCGCCCTCATCGGCACGACCCTGAACCTGTATTGGGAAGCGGCCTTCCTCAACCAGCAGATCGCCACTGCCGAGAAGAGCATCGATTACGCCGCCCGCACCCTCGAACTGGTACGTGCGCAATATGAGGCTGGCGCAGTTTCGCGCCTGGAACTTGCAGAAGCCGAACGCAATCTGGCCAACCAGCAGGCCGCGATCACGCAGTTGTACCAACAACGTGCCGAGACCTTGAACGCCCTGTCGATCCTGCTCGATGGCCCGCCGTCGAATCACGTGCCTGTGCCGCCCTTGTTGCCCGATACGCCGCTGCCCGAAGTGCGCCCTGGCGTGCCGGCGGAGCTGCTCGGGCGACGCCCCGACCTGCGTGCCGCAGAGCTGCGCCTGCGCAGCTCGCTGGCCCACACCGACGTGGTGCGCACCAGCTATTACCCGACCCTGTCGCTGACCGGTTCGTTAAGCAGTGCCAGTTCTGCGCTCATCCATGTGCTGCAGAACCCCATAGCCGCGCTGGGCGCGGGCATTACCCTCCCCTTCCTGCAATGGCGCGAGATGCAGCAGAACATCGCTGTCTCGCAGGTGGACTACGAAGCAGCCGTGGTGCAATTCCGGCAGGCACTCTATGACGCGCTGGCTGAAGTGGAGAATGCCCTGTCGCTGCGTCAGAACCTGGCCGCCGAGGCACGGCTGCGCCAGGAGGCGCTGGATGCAGCCACGGAAGCGGAACGCCTGTACGAAGTGCGCTACCGTGCGGGTGCAGTACCGCTGCGCGCCTGGCTTGACGCCCAGGAAGCGCGCCGGCAGGCAGAACTGGCGGTAGCGAGGAACCGCCTGCAACGCTACCAGGCCCAGGTGCTTCTGTACCAGGCGCTGGGCGGCGACGATGCGCCCGCCGCGACGGGCTCGCCGGAGGCAGTCGTCACACCTTGACCCCCGGGCAGCGTTCGACTCTGCTACCATAGCGCGCCAGCAAGCACGAGAACCCGTCCATGAGCTCATTGCAGCTGCATATCCTGCCCATCGTCCTGCTGGGCCTGTCGAACGTCTTCATGACCTTCGCCTGGTACGGACATTTGAAATTCGGGGACAAGCCGCTCGTGGTCGTCATCCTGGCCAGCTGGATGATTGCCCTGATCGAATACTGCCTGGCCGTGCCGGCCAACCGCATTGGTCACCAGGTGTACAGCGCCGCCGAGCTCAAGACGATCCAGGAGGTCATCACCCTGACGGTATTCGCCGGGTTCTCGGTAACGTATCTTGGCGAAAGCCTCACGCTCAATCACCTGGTCGGATTCGGCTTCATCTGCCTGGGGGCCTACTTCGTATTCCGTGGGCCGTTCTAGCAGCATGCACCTGCCGGCGCGAGCCTGCCCCCGGGCGCCTGTGCCGCTGCGCGGCGGGCTGGCATCAAGGACACGCACATGCACGCACTGATGGCAGTATTCCTGGGCGCCGGGCTCGGCGGCGTGGCGCGGTATCTGGTCAACATCACGGCCGCACAGTGCTTCGGGCCCGGATTTCCGGCGGGCACCCTGCTGGTCAACGTGTGCGGATCCTTCCTGATGGGTCTGCTGACCGCCTGCTTCCGGCTACGCGCGCCCGTACTTGACCCGGCCTGGCAGCTTTTCTTCACTACCGGCCTGCTGGGCGGCTTCACCACCTTCTCGGCGTTCTCACTGGAAACCGCAGTAATGATCGAACAGGGCCAGTGGGGCCTGGCCGCGCTCTATGTCGCCGCCTCGGTGCTGCTTGCCCTGCTGGGGCTGTTCCTGGGGCTGCAGGCCGTTCGTACCCTGCTGGCCTGATGACACGTCCGCCCGCTGCGGCCCGGTGCGCGCGCCGCCCCGGGTCACACGCCACGCTGCCCATGCGTCGTTACGGTGCCGGTCGCCCGACATCGGCCGCGGGCGCACCCGCTCCGCGCGGCCACAGCACCCACATCTGCCCCTGCTGCTTCATGCGCCCGGCCAGCGCGCCAGCTTCGTCGCCGAATCCCCAGTAGAAGTCGGCACGGCCTGCCCCCTTGATGGCGGTACCCGTATCCTGGGCAAAGACCACGCGTTGCAAGGGTTCGTTGCTGGCCGGATAGGTCGTGGCCAGCAGCACCGGGCTACCCAGCGGCACGAACGCCGGATCAACCGCAATGGAATGCTCCGCCGTCAGCGGCACCGCAAACGCGCCGCGCGGCCCCTCACCCGCGGCCTCGACTGGCTCCTCACGGAAAAACACCACGGACGGATTGACATTGAGCAGCTCACGCACCCGGTGGGGATTGCGCCGGGCCCATTCCTTGATGCCCTGCATGGATGCTTCTGCCATGGTGAGTTCGCCGCGGTCGATCAGCCAGCGCCCGATCGAGGCATAGGGATGCCCGTTCTGGTCAGCATAGGCCAGGCGAATGATGCGCCCCTTGTCCGGCCCATCCTGCAGCACGGCCCGCCCGGACCCCTGCACCTGGAGAAAGAACGCATCGATGGGGTCATCCACCCACACGATGGCCTTCAGCTTCTCGGGCGAGCGTTCGAGCTCCGCACGCGTGTCGTAGGGCACCACGCGCCGCCCGTCCAGCTTACCGCGAATGCGTTTTCCGGCGAGCTCAGGGTAGACGGCCCCCAGGTCGATGATGAGCATGTCATCGGGCACTGCGTAAAGTGGCCACTGGTATGCGCCATGGCGCCGGCGCGATGCGCGCACCAGAGGTTCGTAATACCCTGTGATCAGGTTCACTGCAGGCGCAGACCCGTTCATGACCCGCCAGGGTTGCAAGTGCTGCTGGAGAAACGCCCGGATCGTGTGCGGCTGTTTCGGATCGGGTGCCTGCGCGGGATCGAACGCCGCGCGGCAGACCCTCCACCAGGGGCGGGCGGCCACTACCGGAGAGCCGTTGCCCGGCAGTGACAGCCCACGCTCGAGGATGGCCTGGCAATTGCGCAGGAAGGCCTGCCACAGTGCGGGATAGTTCCGCGAACTCCATTGCGGTACCTGCTGCCACGAGACTGGCGTGAAGTGCGGCAAGGACTTGCCCGCGCGCAGCACGTGTTCGCCGGGCACCATGGGCAGCTGCGGCGCCGCGACGCCGGGCACCGCGGGGGCGGCGGGCTGCGGTGTGACGGCCGGCGCCGGTTCGGCCTGTTCCAGTATGGCCCGGGCACGCTCGGTGTCGGGGCCTTCATCGCGGCGCGTGCTGCAAGCTGTCAGCACCAGGACCGCTGCCAGCGGCACCAGCAATGCAGGGCGCAGCCGCCCGCTCCCAGAGGGCGGAAACAAACGACGGGAAAATCTCATGAAGCGCTCAATGGAGGGTTCGCGGTACAGCAAGAACGAATTCGGGGATTTCCACCTCGAACGGTACCCCGTTGTCGCCAACGCAGAGATAGGTGCCGCGCATGGTGCCCACGGGCGTGGGCAGCGGGCATCCGCTGGTATATTCGAAGGTTTCACCTGGCGGCAGCAATGGCTGTTGCCCTACGACGCCCAGCCCCCGCACTTCTTCGATACGCTGTTCGCCGTCGGTGATGATCCAGTGCCGACCAATGATCTGGGCCGGATAGGCACCAATATTGGTAATACGCACCGTATAGGCGAACACGTAGCGCTGCCGCCCGGGATCCGACTGTTCGGGCACGTAACGCGGCACCACGCTCACTGCCAGATCGTATGGTTTCATACGGACTTCGCCAGCTGTTGAAAGATAGTCAACCCAAGGAAACTGCCATGTCGATCACAGGGTCGGGGGCGACCCGAATTGCCCCCAGCATTCTATCCGCGGATTTCGCCCGCCTCGGCGAGGAAGTGCGTGCAGTCGTCGCTGCCGGTGCCGACTGGATTCACTTTGACGTGATGGACAACCATTACGTCCCCAATCTTACAATCGGACCGATGGTGTGCGAAGCCATACGGCCCCACATCGACGTGCCCATCGACGTTCACCTGATGGTCGAGCCCGTGGACGCTCTGGTTCCTCAGTTCGCCAAGGCCGGCGCCAACATCATCACCTTTCACCCGGAAGCCAGCCGCCATGTCGACCGCACGCTGGCCCTCATACGCGACCACGGCTGCAAGGCCGGCCTGGTCTTCAACCCCGCCACCCCACTCAACTGGATGGACCATGTCATGGACAAGCTCGACATCGTGCTGCTGATGTCGGTGAACCCCGGATTCGGCGGACAAAGCTTCCTGCCCTCGGCGCTGCCCAAGCTGCGTGCCGCGCGGGCCCGCCTGGATGCATGGGAAGCCCGGACGGGGCAAAAGATCCTGCTTGAAGTCGACGGCGGGGTCAAGGTCGACAACATCGCCGCCATCCGGGAAGCAGGCGCCGACACCTTCGTTGCCGGCTCCGCCATCTTCGGCGCCGACGACTATGCTGCCGTCATCCGGCAGATGCGCGAACAGATTCTTGCAGGGGAGTCGCTCCGTGCTTGAGGCCGCCCTGTTCGATCTGGATGGCACGCTGCTCGACACCGCCCCCGATCTCGCGCATGCTGCCAATGCCATGCGCGTGGAGTTCGGCATGCCGCTGCTGCGCGAAGACGTGATCGCCAGCTTCCTCGGCAAGGGCATGGACAATCTCGTGCGCCGCGTCCTGGCCGGCTCGCTACGTCCCGAGGAACTGCCCGACTATCCTCCGTTCGACCTCGCCCTGGCCAGCTTCAGGCGTAATTACCATGCCGTCAACGGCGACCGTGCCGTCATTTTCGACGGGGTGCTGGAAGGGCTGCAGGCCTTGCGCGTCGAGAATATCCGGCTCGGCGTCGTCACCAACAAACCGACGGAATTCACCCTGCCCCTGCTCGAGCAGACCGGCCTGCGAGGTTTCTTCTCCACCGTTGTGTGCGGCGACACCTGCGAGCACAAGAAGCCGCATCCGCAGCCCGTGCTGCATGCCTGCGCGCAGCTGGACGTGGCGCCCGGGCAGGCCGTGCTGGTAGGCGACTCGATCAACGATTCGCTGGCCGCACGTGCCGCCGGCACCGCGATCCTGGTCGTGCCTTACGGCTATAACGAAGGACGCGACATCCATTCACTGGACGTCGATGCCATCGCCCCCACCTTCCAGGCCGCAGTCGAATGGATACTCGCGCGCACCGGGCGCTGATCGGCCACTGACCACCGTTGCAGCCGACGACCGCGTTGCCGACCGGCGAGGCAGGGAAACCATCAGTTCGGTTCGTCGAGGCCGCGCTGCACCTGCTCGGCTGCGCGCAGCACGGCACGCGCCTTGGCTTCGGTTTCCAGCCACTCCTTCTCGGGGTCGGAATCGGCGACCACACCGGCTGCCGCCTGCACGAACAGGGTACCGTTCTTGATGACGCCGGTGCGAATTGCGATCGCCAGGTCCATTTCACCGCCATAGCTCAGGTAGCCAGCGGCACCGCCATAAATGCCCCGCCGCACGGGCTCCAGCTCGTCGATGATTTCCATCGCCCGAACTTTGGGCGCCCCCGTCAACGTGCCCGCGGGAAAGGTTGCCCGCAGCACGTCCATGGAATCGAGCCCCTGGCGCAGGATGCCTTCCACGTTCGACACCAGGTGCATCACGTGCGAGTAACGCTCGATGATCATCTGGTCGGTCACCTTGACCGTACCGATTTCCGCGATGCGGCCCACGTCGTTGCGTGCCAGGTCGATCAGCATGACGTGCTCGGCAATCTCCTTGGCATCGGCCTGCAGTTCCGCCGCCAGCGCCACATCCTCTTCAGGAGTGGCGCCCCGGCGCCGCGTGCCAGCCAGCGGACGGATCGTAATACGCGAACGCTGTTCGCCTCCGTGCATGACCTTGTCCTGGCGCACCAGAATTTCAGGCGACGAGCCCACCACGTGGAAATCACCGAAGTTCCAGAAGTACATGTACGGCGATGGGTTGAGCGTGCGCAATGCCCGATACAGCGACAAGGGAGCGTCTCGGAACGGCTTCGTGATCACCTGTCCCACCTGTACCTGCATGACATCGCCCGCGGCGATGTATTCCTTCGCCCGTTTTACCGCGGCAATGTAATCCGCCTTGTGGAAATCGCGGCGCTCGCCGGTTTCCAGAGTGGCACGGCTGTACGGAGCCTCGACGGGGCGGCGCAGCTGTGCCCGCAACTCGTTCAGGCGGGCCCGCGCCCGGGAATACGCTTCCGGCTCGGCCGGATCCGCATAAACGACCAGGTACAGGCGCCCGGCCAGGTTATCGACGATCGCCAGCTCGTCCGTCTGCATCAGCAGTATGTCGGGCGTGGGATCGCCCATGCCGGCTGGATCGGGCCTGGTGCACGGCCCCAGCTTCGGCTCGATGTGCCGCACGGCGTCGTAACCGAAATAGCCCGCCAGGCCACCGGCAAACCGGGGCATGCCCGGACGCAGGGCGACCTTGAACCGGCGCTGGTAATCAGCGATGAAATCCAGCGGATTGCCTTCATGCATTTCGACGACCTGGTCGTCACGCAGCACTTCCGTACGCGTGCCAAATGAACGCAAGACGGTGCGCGCGGGTAACCCGATGAAGGAGTACCTCCCGAAGCGCTCGCCATTGACGACCGATTCCATCAGGCTCGACATGCGGCCGGCGCGGGGACCGGCGTGCGCGAGCTTCAGGTAGAGCGCAAGAGGCGTGTCGAGATCCGCGTACGTCTCGGCAATCAGGGGGATCCGGTTATAACCTTGCGCGACGAGCGCATTGAATTCGATTTCTGTCATGGTGCTGCCTTGGGAGAACGATGCCACCCGGCTTCAGAGCCGTACAGGCATGCACCACACCCGCACGACCTGACGCAGCGGGTGGCAGAGAATGAGGAAGCCAGGAGTTGCCCGAGAGTTTGCGCTCAGGCACGCGGAGCCGCTGCCACCCTGTTGCACCAGCGCCACCAGCGCCACGACGCTTGCGCGTGGACGTTGGAGAGAGCGTGGATGTTCAGTGTGGCAGGCATGTGTGACAAGCCGGAAAGGAAAATGGATTGAGCGACAAGCTGGAACGGCTGGTTCGATGCGGAGCAGAACCCCGGCGCGGTACCATGCACGTTACGTTACTATACCATTTCAGTCCCGCGCCGTTCACGCGTTGGCCATCCTGGGGGCGCTCCGTCAGCAATTTGCTACATTTTCCCCGCGTCGGTGCTCTCAACCGTACGCCCGAGCAACCCGCGGCGCATGCCATGGCCCCTCACGCAAACGCTCACGGCCACCCACAGTGCCTCAAGCTTACGGAGTACCAGTTGGATCAATACGTCGAACAGCTGACGCATTTCATCCAGATGCACCAGTTCTGGGCGGGCCCCGTGCTTGCCCTGCTTGCTTTCGGTGAGTCGCTGGTGATCGTCGGATTCTTCATCCCGGCCACCGCGGCGCTCCTCATTGTAGGCACATTGATCGGCGGCGGCGTCCTGCCCCTGGGTACCACGCTGGCCTGGCTCATTCTCGGCGCCATCATGGGCGATGCCGTATCGTACTGGCTGGGCCGCTACTACGGTACCAGCCTCATCCAGAAGCCCTTCATGCGCCGCTACCGCCGTGCCGTCGCACACGGTCGCCTGTTCTTCCTGCGCTACGGATTCATCTCGATTTTCCTTGGTCGGTTCCTGGGCCCCGTACGCTCCACAATCCCGCTGGTCGCAGGCATGATGCGGATGCGCCCGCGCTCGTTCCAGCTGGCCAATATCGCGTCGGGTGTAGTCTGGGTCATTACGCTGCTGCTCCCCGGGTACGTGGTGGCGCGTGGCGCAGGCGCGGCGGGACTCATGGGCATGGAGCAGCTGCTCACCACCATCACCATGGTCATCGTGCTGTCGGTGCTGGGAACCGTAGTGGGTGCACGCGTCATGCGCATGGCTACGCGCCGGCGCCAGACCAGCGCGGCGCCGGCCAGGCCGGCCCGTGCATCGTCATGGAACAGCACATCCGGCGCCGTGCCCGGCGATACTGCTCCGAAGGCGGGACAGCCCGGCCGGCCACACCCCTAACTACGCGCCTGCCCGGCATCCTTGCCCGCCATCGGGCCTGCTACGCAACACGGGATGCCGACGTTCTTGCAAACGGCGGGGAAATGGGTTCATAATAAAGTCGCTATGCAAGTCTTTTTCTCCGCCTTCTCCATCTCTTCCCGTCAGCGTTGGCGTAAGCCTGCCAACTGACCGATCCCCCTGCGCGTCCATCGCGCATCCTTTCTCCCTCCCCCTGCTAACTGTTGCAACCATTGCTTGAGGCACGGCGTCGTGCGGGCAGGCGGGCGTACACATCCAACACGCGGCAGCAGACCATCATGCTTCTCATGATCGATAACTACGATTCATTCACCTATAACCTCGTCCAGTATTTCGGCGAGCTGGGTGAAGACGTCAGAGTGGCACGCAATGACCAGATCACGCTGGATGACATTGCGCAGCTGAAACCGGACCGCATCTGCATTTCGCCGGGGCCATGCACCCCTGCCGAAGCCGGCGTATCGATCGCCACCATCCAGCGTTTCGGCGAACACATTCCCATTCTGGGCGTATGCCTCGGCCACCAGGCCATCGGCGCGGCCTTCGGCGCCAATGTGATCCGGGCGAAAACCGTCATGCATGGCAAGACCTCCGCAGTTCGGCACACCGGGGCTGGTGTCTTCCGCGGGCTGCCATCCCCATACACCGCAACCCGCTATCACTCGCTGGTGCTGGAGCGGTCCAGCCTGCCGGATTGTCTGGACATCACCGCAGAATCCGACGACGGCGAAATCATGGGCGTGCAGCA
>ERZ777003.1666-NODE-1666-length-31196-cov-6.824251_pt1 | contig 31196 bp, 31 predicted proteins | sample MGYA00374956_ERZ777003 | MGnify/ENA primary metagenome ERZ777003 (study PRJEB29302, sample SAMN06268252) | bioreactor metagenome | isolation source: Joint BioEnergy Institute, California, USA | place: USA:Joint BioEnergy Institute, California, USA | collected... | reverse complement strand
CAAGAACGCCACGCTGATCCTCCGAACCGCGGGGCTCCTCGACCTCTTCGACGCCCGGGTCGACGGACACACGAGCGAGCGCCTGGGCCTGCGCGGCAAGCCGGCTCCCGACATCTTCCTCGAATGCCTCGAGCGGCTCGCCGCCCGGAACCGAGCGGAGGCGGCCCTGCGGGTCCTCGAAGACATGGACGCCCGTGTGGACGTCGATCGCCCGCGCCGCGAGCAGGGCCGCGACCTCGGCGCTCGCCGCCGTGCCGAAGATGCCCAATGGCCGGTCCTCGGGTGTGTAGATCGCGATCCGCAGCGCGTATACGCCAAGCTCGTCGGCCCGGCGCCTGAACTGCAAGGCAAGCTCGTAGAGCGGCAGCGGCCAGCTCGTGCCCGGCGGCACGATCAGCGCGAGGGCCCGCTCCCGTGACGCGCTCGCGCGGGAGATGAGCTCATCCGCGGGCAGGTCCCCGTCGGTGCTCCAGAAGTTCTCGGCGGACGCGTATGCCCGCTTTGCCCGGCCGCCGACGCAGACGACGAGGTAGTCGTAGTCGACGCGCCGGCCGTCGCTTGTCTCGACCTGCTTGCGCTCGGGGTCCACCGCGCGCAGGGCTCCCCGGATCTGCTCGGCGCCGACATCGGCGAGGAGCGGAGCCAGCTCATGGCGCGCCGCCGGGTTGAAGGTGAAGGGCTCCTCGACGACGAGGGGCTTGTAGACGAACTCGGGGTCCGGGGACAGCACCCGCAGATTGGCAGCGCCGGGTGCGAAGTGGCGAAGCGCGAGGATCGTCTCGAGGCCCGCGATGCCCGCGCCCGCGACAAGGACCGTGGGCTTGCGGTCGCCGCCCGTCACCCGGGAGTCCTGCCCTCCCGCCGGGCGACTTCGCTGCTGGCAACGGCGCGCGCGAGGTCGAGCGACGAGATCACGCCGATCGGCGCGCCGCGCTCGTTGCGGACGATCAGGTGCGCGACCCCGCGCTCGTAGAGCAGCTGCGCCGCTCGAGCGAGGGTCTCGTTCTCGGTGATGCTGACCGGCTCGGTGACGGCGATGTCCTGGGCCGCGAGCCGGTCGAAGTGGTCGCTTGCCATGGCGGCGACGAGGTCGGCGTCCGAGATCACGGGCGGCTCGGCTACGTCGTCGCGGACAACGATCACCGCGTGCACGGAGTTGTTGGCCATGAGCCAGGCGACCTCGGTGAGCGGGGCCTCCGGTTCGCAGGCGAGGATTCCGATGTTGGCCCACTCGGAGACCGGGTGGCTGAGGCGCTCCTCCGTCGAGAGGGTCGCGGTGTCTTGTGTGTTGAGCATGGGACGAGCGTAGGTCCGCCAAGCGCCCACGCAATCCGCGCGCGCCACCCGACCGGCTCCGTAGTCCGCACGTACGTGCCCGACTCGCTGGCCGGGTCCGCGCGGAGGTGATCCCCTACTCGCGACGGGCGACCGGAAGCGTCGCCTGCACCCTGGTCCCGCCCGGGTTGAGCGACTTGATCGTGAGCTCGCCGCCGGCGAGCTCGGCGCGCTCGCGCATGCCGACGAGGCCGAACCCGGCGCTCACCGTCGCCGGGTCGAAGCCCTTGCCGTCGTCCTCGACGGTGAGCTTCACCACGTCGTTCTCCTCGACGACGACGCGCGCCCGCGTGGCTTCCGCGTGCTTGACCACGTTGGTGAGCGCCTCCTGGATCAGGCGATAGACGGTGGCCTCGAGCTCGGGCGAGAGCCTGGTCTCCTCGCGCCCGGCCTCCCAGGCGAGATCGGTGTCGAGCTCGATCTGGATCCCGCCCCGCGATTGCAGCCGCTCGACCAGGGGTTCGAGCGCGGCGACGACGCCGAGCTCGTCGAGCGCGGCCGGGCGCAGCTCCGTGATCAGGCCCTGGAGCCCGGAGATGACCCGGGCGACCTGCGCGCTCGCATCGCCGAGCGCCTTGCGCATCGCCTCGACGTCGTCGATCTGCAGCGCGGACTCCTGCATCACCCGCAGGGCGCTCAACTCCTGCAGCGTCTCGTCGTGAAGCTCGCGCGCCCACCGCCGCCGCTCGGCCTCGGAGGCGGCGATCGAAAGCCTCATCTTCTCGTCCTCGAGCGCGCGCGTGTCGGCGATCGCCGCCGCCGCGCCGGTCGCAAACGAGCTCAGAAGCAGCTCGTCGTCGGCGGTGAAGCGGCCGCCGTCGCGCATGACGTCGAGAGCGGCGAGCACGCCGATCTCGGCGCCGCGGGTGCGCAGCGGGACGAGGAGGCCCTCGGAGCTCTCGATCCCCAGGGCGCGCAGCCCGGAGAGCGCGGACCCCTCGACGACCTGCGCCACCCCGGCCCGCAGGACATCGCCCGCCGCGGTCCCCTCGACGGGCATGGTTTCGCCGGTGAGTCCGGCCGGCAGCTCGCCGACGGCTTCCGCCACGCGAAACTGGTCGTCCTCCAGCATCAGGAGCACGCACGCGCGCGCCTCGATGAGCGCGCGGCCCCGCTTGGCGACGAGCTCCGTGATCCGTTCAAGGGTGGCCTCCGGGCCGACCTCGCGGCTGAGCTCGACGGTCGTCTGCATGCCCCGGATCGCCCGCTCGAGCTCCCGCCGGCGCTGCTCGAGGGTGGTGTGGGTGCGGGCATTGCTGATTGCGATCGCCGCCCACTCCGCGAGGACGACGATCAGCGCTTCGTCGGCCTCGTCGAACTCCTCGCCTCCGTTCTTGTCGGTGAGGTAGAGGTTTCCGTAGACCTCGTCGCGGATCCTGACCGGGGTCCCGAGGAACGTGGTCATCGGGGGGTGATTCGCGGGGAAGCCGTATGAGCGTGGGTGGTCGCTGATCCGCGCGAGTCGCAGCGGCCGCGGGTTGCGGATCAGCTCGCCGAGGATCCCGCGACCCCGCGGCAGCGACCCGATCTCCCGCTCGAGCTCCTGCGGGATGCCGACGAAATGGAAGTGCTCCAGCTCGCGCTTGTCGGCGTCGAGCACGCCGAGGGCCGCGTACTTCGCGCCGGTCAGCTCGCGGCTCGCCTCGATCACCGCGCGGAGCACGGTGCCGAGGTCCAGCTCCGACACCAGGCTCCGGCCGATCTCGAGCAGGCGCTCGACTTGCCCGCGATCGAGATCCTCGAGCCTCGTCCGGTACACGTCGAGGCGATTCTCTCAGGTGCGCTCCGGCCTACGGGGGAACTACCTAACCGAACGCCAGGGTCCCTACGGATTGCATCCGTGCCGCGCGCGCATACCGTGATCGCATGGACGGCCTCGACGCGATCCGGTGCGGGCAATGCGCCGCGTGATCGTCGGCTACGACGGTGACGACGAGGCGGGCGACGCGCTCGCGCTGGCGCGGCTCCTCGCCGAGCCGTTGGATGCCGAGCTGATCGTCGCCTTCGCCTCGACGACCCGGGGCGGGCTCGAGTCGGCAGACGAGGTGCTCTCGGCGGCGGCCGCCGCCCTCAGCGGGACGCGGCACGAGGCGCGGGCCGTGCGGGGGCGATCCGCCGCCGCGGCACTTGCGGACCTCGCCGCCGAGGCGTCGGCCGATCTCGTCGTGATCGGGTCGACAGACCGCGGACCCCTCGGGCGGGTGTACCCGGGGACGACGGCGACGCGGCTGATCGCCGCGACCTCGTGTCCGGTTGCGGTCGCGCCGCGAGGGTATGCCGACGACCATCCCACCAGGATCCGGACGATCGCGGTCGGCTACCGCGAGGACTACCCCGATTCGCACCCGGCGCTGGCCGAGGCCGAGCGCCTCGCGGGGTTCTTCGGGGCCTTGGTGCGAGTGCGTTCGGTCAAGGGGGTGGGTGGGCCCGAAGCCGCGCGGGCCCTTGCGCTGGCAGGTGAGAAGGCCGACCTGCTCGTGCTCGGCAGCCGGCACTTCCCCCCGCCGGTGGCGGCCGTCGTCGCGAGCGTCTCCTCGCGGATCGCGGCCTCGCCGCCCTGCCCGCTGCTCGTCGTTCCCGAATCCGGTGGCGGAGATGGGTGAGCGACTCTGCTCGCCGTCGCGTTTGCCCCGGACCCCGGGTCGTCCGGGCTTACTACCGAGCGGAATCCCGGTCCGCCGCGGATGGATCGGCGCGCGCGGCGCCGTACGTTGGGCCCGAGTGAAGCGCAAGGTCATCATCGGCTACGAGTGGTCCGAGTCCGGCGAGGACGCGCTCGCGCTGGGTGAGGTCCTCGCGGAGGTCGTGGACGCCACGCCCGTCATCGCCACCGTCCTGCACTGGCCGCGGAACCTCATGACCGCCGACGAGCTCCGGGAGGCCCTGGCATCGGAGACGCGCGAACGGTTCGAGCGGGTCCGCGAGCGCTTCGCCCCGGTCAAGGTGGGCACCCGAGCGCTCGCGGACCCGTCGCCGGCGGCGGCGCTCGGCCGACTCGGCGAGCAGGAGGACGCCAGCCTGATCGTCGTCGGTTCCACCCACCGCGGACCGGTCGGCAGGGTCCTTCCCGGAGGTGTCGCGACCGGGCTTCTCCATGGAGCGAAGTGCGCGGTGGCGGTTGCGCCGCGCGGGTACGCCAACCGTGAGCAGACCGCCCTGTGCCGCTTTGGGGTCGCCTTCGACGGCTCCGCGGAGTCGTGGAGCGCGCTTGACACAGCCGTCGGCCTCGCCGAACGCCTCCGAGCCGAGCTCGAGATCTTCACCGTCGCCGAGCCCGCCCGCTACGGCTACGCGACCGCCTGGAGCATCTTCACCACCGGGACCCTCCACGACTACGAGCGCCAGGAGCGCCGGCGGCTGCTCGACCTCGCCGAGCGCCGGATTCCCGCGGGCCTCCGGCACGAGGCCCGGCTGCTGACGGGCGACCCCGGCCGCGTCCTGGCGCAGATCAGCGGCGACGTCGACCTGATGGTCGCCGGCTCGCGGAGTTACGGTCCCCTCCGGCGCGTGCTGCTGGGCAGCACGTCGACGCGGCTCGTAAACGACGCCGCCTGTCCGGTCATGGTTCTGCCGAGGGGCGTTGGGGATCCGCTTGGACTCTCGTCGGGCGACCACGAGCCAACCGCGGGTCGGCGGCCGTCGCTCGAGGCGAGCAGGTGAGCGCCGAGACGCCCTCCGCGCCGAGCGCCCCGTTCACCGCCGTCGTCTGCGGAATCGACGGATCGGGTGAGGCGGTCGTCGCCGTCAACCAGGCGATCGCCCTCGCTGCCGACGACGCGAAGATCTGGGGCGTTGCGATCTGGAACCCCGGCCTGGCGACGATGGCCGGGATTCACGCGCAGGAGGTCGCGGCCGACCTCTCGCGCGAAGCCGGGGAGGCGCTCGTCCGCGCGGAGGAGGAGGCGCCGCGGCTGGAGCCCATCCTGATGCGCGCCTCGGAGGTCTCGGGCCTCCTCGGCGCCGCGGCAAACCTCCAAGCCGATCTGATCGCCGTCGGCTCCCACGGCGCCTCGCGGGTGGCCGGGATCTTCCTCGGCAGCGTGGCTACGGCGCTCGCCCACCACGCGCCGTGCACCGTGCTCATCGCCCGCGAGCGCGAGCCCTTCCCCGGAACGATCGTCCTGGCGAACGATGGCTCGCCCGGTGCGCTGGATGCGGCAACCGTCGCCGGAGGGATCGCCGCGGCCGCCGACGCTCCCGTGGTCGCGCTTACGGTCGCGGACAAGGCGCAGACGGACGACCAGGGGATCGCCCGGGCGAACCTCGCGGTGCGGGAGGCCTGTGGGCGCGAGGTGATCCCGAAGACCGTCGACGGCGAGCCGCACCGGCGCATCGTGGAGGCCATCGAGGAGATCGGGCCCGGGCTCGTCGTCGTCGGCAGCCGCGGGCTGACCGGGCTCAAGGCGCTCGGCAGCGTGAGCGAGCGCGTTGCCCATCGGGCGCCGTGTTCGACCCTGATCGTGCGCCGGCAGGTCTACCCGGAGATCGAAGAGGCCCCGGACGGCGACGGCTGATCAGGGCCACCGCCGGCGGACGCTTCAGACCTCTCGCGGGACGTTGCCGCTGAGCGTGAGGACCGCGCGCATCACCTTGTGCCCGAAGTCGGCGGTGCCGTCGAACATGCACGGGCAGCCTCCGCTGATCACGGCGATGCCGTGCGCTCGGCCGTACTCGGCCGCAGTCTCGGAGACGCTTCCCTCTCCGGGGCCCCGGTGCATCCATACGTGCCGGATGCCGAGCTCCGCGCACTCGCGCATCGTCTCTTCCGCCCGGTCGGCCCGGGTCGCGATCACGACCGCCTCGACGCCGCCCGGGATCGCCGCGAGATCCGGGTAGCACCGGTTGCCCTCGACGGTCTCGGCGTTCGGGTTCACGGCGAAGACCTCGTAGCCGCGCTCCCGGAACCGCCTGTAGACGACGTTCGCCCCGTGCTCCTTCGGGTTCCTCGAGACACCGGTGACCGCGACTCGCTTGTTGACGAGGAAGTCCGCCGCCGCATCCTTGATCTTCATTGCGCGCTCCTTTCGCGTGATTCGACGCTTGCGAAGGCTGCGAGGAAAGGCGCGAGATAGCGGCCCGCGACCTTTGCTCCCGGCCACCACAGGGGTTTCGTCGCGACGTCCGCCGAGCTCTCGTCGCGGTCGTAGAGGTCACGGCGCAGGAAACGGCGACTCGAGAGCGTGTCCAGGCGGCCGCGGAGGATGGGGTGGAGCGGGCGGGCCTCAACCGGGTATCCGGTGTCCGCGAGGATTGCCGTCGCGGCGACGTCGGCCTCCTCGGTGGCGAGGCCGGCCTGCTTCAGCGGGAAGTCCGTGGCGTCGCCCGCTGCGTACACGCCGCGCGTCCCGAGGACGCGACCGAAGTCGTCGACGTGGAGGAACCCCTGCTCGTCGTACGGCAGGCCGGGCAGCGCAGGGCCGATCAGCCGAGGCAGGGCAACAACCGGCGGCGATCCCTCGTAGGGAGCGTGGCCCAGGGGATCGGCCGAGGCGAGCAGCTCGATGTCCGCGTCGTCCAAGAGGTCGGTGATCTCTCGGGAGGCGGCGCCGCCGAACACCGCCAGGGGCTCCGGCTCCGGCGTCACGACCCTGAGGGAGACCGGCTCGCTTCCATGCGCGCGGACGTGCTCCGCCGTCAGCAGCGCGAGCTCGTAGAGCGGCAGGCTCCAGCGGACGCGGTGCGGGACCGCGAACACGACCTCGCCTCCCGAGTCGACGAGCCGCTGCAGCAGCCGTTCGAACTCCTCATCGCCCCCGCGACCCGTGAACGTGATCGCGCCCCCGATCGCTTCGACCGGCCTGGCTCCGATGGCGATCAACGCGGCGTCGTAGGCCCGGGCCTCGTCCAGGGCGAGGTCGATCGTTTGGCGGGCCGTGTTCACCGCGACCACGCGGTCGACGACGAGTTCGGTCGAGCAGAGCTCGCAGATCCGCTCGAGCGGGAATCGCTCCACGCGGCTGAGGCCGAAGGGTTCGCCGACCGCGTGGGGGCGGTAGGCGAACTCGGCGTCGGCGGAGATCAGTGTGGTCTCGACGCCCTCGTGCTCGCGGAGCACCAGGAGGGACTCGATCGCCGCGGGCCCGCCACCGGCCACGACGACGCGGGTCATCTCCGTGCGGCTTCGGCGTCGCGAGGGGGCACACGGCGACCCTAGGTCGGCGAGCGCAGCCCGGCATCCGCGTCGGCTACTGAGGCGGACCCACGCTCAGCACGGATGTGGGCGGGCACCAGGGCGCATAGCGTGGCCACATGGGTTCGACCGCACTCGCCACCCGTGCAGAGGCGTCGGCGAGCGCGGGTGCGACCGCGGTCAGTGGCCACGAGCTGACCAAGCGCTACGGCGAGGGACCTACTGCGGTCGACGCACTCCGCGGGATCGACATCGCCTTTGCGCAGGGCACGTTCTCGGCGATCATGGGGCCGTCGGGCTCCGGCAAGTCGACTCTCCTGCACATCCTCGCCGGCCTCGAGGAGCCGACGGGTGGGTGGGTCGAGCTCGCCGGCACGAGGCTCGACGGTCTCTCCGACCGTGAGCTCACGCTGCTGCGCCGCCGCACGGTTGGCTTCATCTTCCAGACGTTCAACCTCCTGCCCGTCCTCACGGCCGAGGAGAACATCACGCTCCCGCTGACGATCGGCGGCGGCAAAGCCGACCCGGACTGGCTCGGCACCCTGATCGAGACGATGGGGCTCGCCGACCGGCGGGCCCACCGGCCGCCCGAGTTGTCCGGGGGTGAGCAGCAGCGGGTCGCGGTGGCCCGCGCCCTGATCACCCGGCCCGCAGTCGTCTTCGCCGACGAGCCGACCGGCAACCTCGACTCGGCGAACGGAGCGGAGATCCTCAATCTCCTGCGCCGCTCTGTGGACGAGCTGGGCCAGACGATCGTGATGGTCACCCACGATCCGAACGCTGCGGCGATCGCGGACCGGATGATCTTCCTCGCGGACGGCCGCGTGACCGACGACCGCGCGGGGCTGACGATCGACCAGATCCTCGACCGCCTCAAGGCATTGCGATGACAGCGCTGGCGCTGCGCGGGCTCGCGGCGCGCAGGCTGCGCACTCTCCTGACGGCGATCGCGATCGTCCTCGGCGTCGCGATGGTCTCGGGCACGTACATCGAGACCGACCAGATCCGCGCGGCCTTCGACGACATCACGAAGGAATCGGTCGAGAAGCTGGACGTGATCGTCACTCCGCACGAGGAGTTCAACGCCCAGTTCTCGACCCAGATGCCATCGCTCGACGCCGACTTGGTCGACCGCGTGAAGGCGGTGAGCGGGGTGGGGGACGCCGAAGGCCAGGTGATGGCGCTCGGAAACCTCGTGGTCGACGGCGAGGTCGTCAACACCATGGGGGCACCGCCGCTCGTGATGGGCGACGGCTCGGAGGAGTTCGACTCGAGCGAGGTGATCGAGGGGCGCGACCCCGTCCGGGCGGGCGAGGCGGCCATCTTGGAGCAGAACGCCGGGGACCAGGGGATCGAGATCGGCGACCGGATCGGGGTAACCACCCGCCACGGCGTCGAGACCGTGACCGTCACCGGGATCTTCGCCTTCGGCGAGGGCGGCTCGTCCATGGGCGGGGCCACGGCGGTCGAGCTCACGATCCCGGAGGTCCAACGCCTCTACGACCTGGAGGGAAAGGTCTCCTCGATCAGCGTCATCGCTGCACCCGGCGTCGATCCCGACGTGCTTCGGGTGCGCGTAGACGCCGCGCTTCCCGCCGGGCTGAAGGTGGAGACAGCCGCGGAGAACGCCGCGGCGACCTCGGAGGAGATCAACGATCAGATCGGGTCGTTCCTCACGCCCGTGCTGCTCGCGCTCGCCGGCGCCGCCGTCCTCGTCGGGGCGTTCATCATCTTCAACACCTTCTCGATCACCGTGGCCCAGCGGATTCGCGAGTTCGCGATGCTGCGAGCGCTCGGCGCGACCAGGGGACAGGTACTGGCGATCGTCGCCGGCGAAGCCCTCTTCCTCGGGGTCGTCGCGTCCGCGGCCGGGCTTGGCTTGGGGATCGGCTTTTCGAAGCTGCTCAACGGCCTGTTCGACGCCGTGGGCTTCGGCATCCCGCGCAGCGGGCTGGTGCTGGAACCGCGCACGATCGCGGCCTCGCTCGCGGTCGGCATCGGCGTGACCCTGCTGGCGGCGCTCGTCCCGGCGCTCCGCGCCACGCAGGTGGCGCCCGTCGCCGCGATGAGCGGCGTGCGTCCGCGCGACTCGCAGCGCAAGCGCCGGATCGCCGCGGCGCTCAGCCTGGTCCTCCTCGCGGTCGGCGTCGCGTTCGCCGCCCAGGGGCTCTTCGGCGGCGGAACCGCGACGGCAAAGATGGGGTCCATCGCCGGCGGGGCCGTCGCGGTCTTCGTCGGGGTTGCGTTATCGGCCCGCCACCTGGTCCGTCCCCTTGCCGTGGCGATCGGCTACCCGATCGAGCGCGTGTTCCGCACGCCGGGCAGGCTCGCGCGCGAGAACGCCGAGCGCAACCCGTCGCGGACGGCGATCACCTCGGCCGCGCTCATGGTGGGGGTGGGCCTGGTCGTGTTCGTGGCCGTGTTCGCCGCCGGCGTGAAGGCCAGCATCTCGAGCCAGGTCGACGAGCTGATGCGCGCCGATCTCTTCGTCTATGGCGAGGGCTTCCAGCCGATCCCGGCCGCGGCGGGGAAGGCCATCGACCGAGTCGACGGGGTCGAGGCGGTTGTGCCCACGATCTACGACCAGGTCGAGGTCAACGGCGAGGACCTGAACACGGCCACGGACGTGCTCATCGGCGTCGACCCGACCCGGCTCGCGGACGTGTACGCGTTCGAGTGGCTGGATGGGGACGGCTCGCTGCTGGCGAACCTGCGGCGCGGGCACGTCCTCGTCGAGGAGCAGTTCGCCGAGCAGCACGAGATCGAGGTCGGCGACATCTACCGGGTGGTCACGCCGTCCGGTGGCAGGGTGGCGCTCACCGCCGTCGGCATGTATCGAGATCCGACGATCCTCCAGGGGTCGATCGCAACGCGCGAGACCCTGGCGCCCATCTCGCCCGCCCGCGACCCGATCACCATCCTGGTCGCGCTCGAGGACGGGATGGACGCGGCCGCCGTCCAGCGCGACGTCGAGGCCGCGCTCGGCGAGTTCCCGACGGCGAAGGTGGAGAACCGCGCCGAGTACGAGCAGGTGCTCGACGAGCAGCTCGACCCGATCGTCTACATGCTCTACGCGCTCCTCGCCCTCAGCCTCGTGATCTCGGTCTTCGGGATCGCGAACAGCCTCTTCCTCTCTATCCACGAGCGCACGGGCGAGCTCGGCGTGTTGCGGGCGGTCGGGGCCACCCGCCACCAGGTCCGGCGCGTGATCCGCTACGAGAGCGTGATCACCGCGCTCATCGGGGCGACGCTTGGCACGCTCCTCGGCGTCGCCTTCGCCTGGCTCGTGATGCAGTCGCTCTCCGAGTTCGGCTTCGAGATCAGCATCCCGGTCGGCCAGCTCGTCGCGTTCATGCTCCTCGCCGTCGCGGTTGGTGTCGTCGGCGCGGTCGGGCCCGCGCGGCGCGCCGCACGCGTGAACGTGCTCGACGCGGTTCGCTACGAATGAGGCTCAGGGGCGGCGCCCCGGCGATCGGGGGCGACGACGAGGCGAAAGGCCTTCACGCTTCGGCGGCGTCGGCCTCGGCGGAGCGGGGCACGATCATCACCGGGCACGCGCTGCCCCGCACGACTGCGGCGGACACGCCGCCGAGGAGGACCCGGCGGATCGGGCCGTAGCCGCGGGAGCCGAGGACGAGCAGGTCGAGCTCGTCGCTCTGCTCGACGAGCGACTCGACCGGGTCGCCCTCGATCAGCACCGGTTCGACGCCGACCTTCCCGCGGACGGCGCCGACGGCGTCCTCGAGCTGCCGGTCGAAGTGCTTGCGCAGGGTCTGGGCGTAATCGGGGGGCAGGACGGTGATCTCGTCCGGGACGGCCACGGGAACCTGCACCGGCGGGGACACGGTGATGATCTGGAGGGTGGCGTCGAGCGTTGTGGCGAGGTCGCCGGCGACCTCGAGCGCGTGACGTGACTCGGCCCCGCCGTCGTAGGCGATCCCGATCGTGGTGATCCGGCCTTGGGGCTCGCCGGCGTAGCCGAGCGGAGCAACGAGCACGCTGCACCGCGCCCCCGCCAGGAGCCGCTCGCCGACGCTTCCGGGCAGTACGCGCCCGAGCGCCCCGCGGCTCGTCGAGCCCACAACGATCGCGTCGGCATCGACACCGTCGGCGATCTCGATCAGGCCGCGCGGCGCCGAGCCCAGCGCCGTGCAGCGCTCGAAGTCGTCGCGGCCGAGGGCTTCGGCGGCCTCGGCGAACACGAGCTTGTGGAAGTCCTCGTGGAGCTCGGGGCTCACCGCCGGATAGTCGTAGGCGATGTGGAACTCGTCGACGACGGCGACGATCAGGCGGCCCTCGACCGCCTTGCGGAGCTGCTCGCCGAGGGCGAGGGCGTCACGCGCCTCGCCGCTTGCGTTGAACCCGACGACGATTGTCTTCATGGGGGTCAACGTAGGCCCGGTACCCCGTCCACGCATGGGTAGACAGTGCGGGACGGACTAGGTAGCCGACCCCGAGCCGACCTGCGTACCTCTCACCGGTCCGCCGCGCCCGCCTTCGCTAATGGAATGATTCGACCCGTGGGGGTACACGAGGGCTCGCCGGCGGAGAGGTACCCGAGCTCCGCGTTCACGATCGAACAGCGCAACGAGTTGGAGCGCGTCGCGTGGCTCAAGGACCCGCACGAGCTGCGGGAGCTGCTCGAGTCCGCGCTCGCGTCGAAAGCGGAGGCGGGCCGCGGGTGGAGCGCCTGGTTCGTGGCCCTGAGCCGGGCGGTCACCGACCGGATCGCCGAGCTGCAAGCACCGCAGGCCGGAGAGGTCTTCGTCGAGCTGCTCGGCCACTCCGACCGGCGGGTGCGTGAGGCGGCGGCATCGACCTTGGTCGCCGAGGGCACCGAGATCGCGCCCCTCGGACCGGCGCTGGTCGGCGCACTTCGCCATGGGGATGCGAACGTGCGCCGGGTGGTGGGGTGGGCGCTCGGCTCGAAGAAGTACGAGCCGGCCAAGCGGGAGCTGATCGCGATGCTCGAGCGCGCCGGCGCCGCCGATCGAATCTTCATCGCCCAGGCGCTCGCGGAGTTCGGGGACGAGGAGGCCGACCGCGCGCTGCGCGAGGCCCGCCGGCGCGAGTGGCGCCCCTGGGTCCGCTTCTCGCTTCCGCGCCGCTGAGGCGCGTCAGCCGGCGAGGTAGAGCACGACGACCGCCGTCGCGCAGGCGACGAGCCAGGCGTAGAACCAGGCGTTCAGGCTCGCCGGCGCCGTGCGCAGCTCCATAAACCACTGTCCGACGAACCACGCCTTGACGAAGGCGATCACGAGCACGACCGCGATCACCGCCTCGCCCGAGCCGAGGCCGTGATCGGCTCCCAGCCACCAGGACAGCACCGTCGCCGCAGCGAGGAAGAGCCAGACCCGGAACGCGGGCTTTGCAAGCAGGCCGCTCACATCACACCGCCAGGTAGAAGAGCGCGTAGATGACGAGCCAGAGCAGGTCGACCATGTGCCAGTAGATGCCGCCGCTCTCGACGAGGGCCCGGCGCTGCGGGTCGATCCCGTTGCGCACCATCGCCCGGACTCCGAGCAGGCCCGCCATGCCGATCACGACGTGCAGCAGGTGCACGCCGGTCGTGACGTAGAACATCATGTAGAAGTCGTTGGAGTGGGCAGTGAAGCCGTCGCTCAGATGCCCGCCCCACTCGATCGCCTTGACGCCGATGAAGGCCAGGCCGCACGCGACGCCCGCGGCAAAGAGGGCGCGCGCGGTGGAGCCGCGGCCCTCGCGAGCCGCATCGACGCCGAGCACGACGAACATCGAGCTCGTCAGCAGGATCAGCGTGTTGAGAAGGCCGAGTCCCTGGCTCAGGTGCTCGCGGCCCTCGGCGAAGACGGCCGGATCGTCGCCGCGCATGACGAGCACGGCGGCGAAGAGGATCCCGAAGATCACCAGGTCGGCGAGGACGAAGATCCAGACCCCGATCTCGCCGGGGACCCGCTTCCCGCTCCCGAGCTCCTCCCGGGTGCTGCGCTCGACGTCCGGCGTGATCGTGCTCATGCCGCCTCCGCTTCGGCGAGCTGGGCGAGGATCGCCCGCCGCGCCACGATCGTCACGGGGAAGAACCAGACGAAGAACTCGGTGAACGCCGTGTAGAAGGCGATCCCGCCGTTCCAGGCGAACGGCCCGGTGGTGAAGAACGGGACGAGCGCGCCCGCGAGCGAGCCGATCGCGTACCACGCGCTGAGCCAGCCGACCCAGCGCGGAAAGAGCGGGGTGGGGGAGCGATCGCCGAACACGGTGATGGCCAGCGCCGCCCCCATCATCATCGTCGGCATCAGGATGCCCACGAACGGGACCCAGAACAGGTCGTAGACGGCGAGCGTCATCTCCTCCGGCCGCCCCTCGCGCAGGACCCAGCCGAGGAAGAGGAAGCAGTACATGATCGTCATCGTCGTGAGCATCGCGCTGCCCGCGAGCATCACCCGCGCCATCGGCGCGCCCACGCCCTCGATCCGCCGCATCTGCGAGGCGACGGACGCGCCCCAGAAGGTGAAGCCCGTGACCGCGATGCTGGTGATCAGCAGGCCGATGCGAAGCGCGGTGACGTCGCCGAAGAGCTTCTCGGTCGCCTCAGCCGCGGTCGCGTCGGCCGGCGGCGGGGGGAAGAGGCCGGCGAGCAGGAAGCCGGCGGTCAGGCCCGCGACGATGAACGGCGCGGACCAGATCCCGATCAGGGCCGACCGGTGGCCGGTCATGCGTGTACCCCGGGCTCCTTGTGCGGTTCCGCGACCCCGGCGGCGCCGGCGCCGTTCGCCGTCGCCTCCGCGTCGCCCCGGGCGATGCGCCGCGAGATCTCGGCGGCGCGCGGGGCGACCTTCGAGATCAGCAGGATGCACGCGAGGCTGAGCCCGGTCGAGGCGACGGCGCACGCCCACTTGGCCGGATCCGACCAGGCGGAGTTGATCGCCGTCGAGATCGGCCAGCCCACGATCCCGGCGGCGGCGCCGAGGACGATCGAGGGCAGCAGCACGAGCCACGCCTGGGCCATGCCTCGCAGGTGGTCGAGGAGAAGCAGCGCGGCGACGCCTCCCAGGACGACCTGGAGGCCGTCGATCGCAGCCCACCAGAGGGGGAAGCCGAGGATGCTCATCGGGGGATCGCCGAAGAACTCGAGGATCCCGAGCCAGTGCGAGAGCCCGATCGCGACGAAGTCGACCACGACGACGGCCCCGTACAGGACCCAGACGTTCTTCGCGGTGATGCCGTTGCGCTGATAGGTGCGGGCGAGGATGTAGACGAGGCCGCCGCAGAACCACGCGTAGCCGATCGGGACGAACATCGGCACGGAGCGGTCGAAGGCATGGATCACAGGGAGGTTCTGCTCCGGCGGCCAGCCGACAAGGACCACGTTGTCGAGCCACGCCTCCATCAGGCCGGAGAGCGCCCCGCCGATCAGCAGGAACGGAAGGGCGGGGCCGATGCGACGCTCGGTGCGCGAGGCCAGCCACCAGGCGAAGAACCCGGTGGTCAGCACGATCATCAGGACCGTGTAGACGATCAGCGCCGAGTCCGGGTTGTCCCGAATCGGCATGGGCACTGCGGCGAACGGCATCGTGCTCCCTCTCCTCGCCGGGAATCATATCACAAACTCTGGATCGCCTTGCGCATTCGTACCGAATTGCGTAGGCACAAGGGAAATCAGGTACGAGTTCATGTCGAACTCAGGAGGAAGACCCCGGCTATTGCGTCATGCCGGGGGGATGCGGGGCCAGTCTGCCTCGGCCGTGCGCCCGGGGGCTTGGCCCGCCTGGAGCGGAATCCGGATAGCCGTCCGCTCAGCCGGAGAACGAAAAACCCCCGCGTCGGCGGGGGTTTGAACAGTGCGGCCGAGAGGAGTCGAACCTCCACGCCCCTCGCGGGGCACAAGGCCCTCAACCTTGCGCGTCTACCAGTTCCGCCACGGCCGCTTGAGGGACGCCCAGTCTAGCCACAAACCGGCGTTTCGCCGCCGCGGGCCGGCATCCCCGAGCGGCCGAATGCGGGCGGGGGGCCGCCGGATTGACTTCCGTCCGCAGGCGGGTCTACTATCCGAACATGTGTTCTGGTCAAGCGACGCCTAGGCGCATGAGACAAGGAGTTTCGAGCCAGTGGATCTGACGAAGCGGCAGAAGGAGATCTTCGACTTCATCCGCAAGTACGCGGGCAAGTACGGGTATCCGCCGACCGTTCGGGAGATCGGGCAGGCCGTCGGCCTCCACTCATCGTCGACGGTGCACGCCCACCTCGCGAACCTGGAGAAGATCGGGCTGCTTCGGCGCGATCCCTCCAAGCCGCGGGCCATCGAGCTACTCGTCGACAAGGCGCGCAAGGCCATGGGCGGCCGGGGCCTCCCGGTCGTCGGCGAGGTCGCCGCGGGCCAGCCGGTGCTCGCCGAGGAGATGATCGAGGAATACCTGGAGGTGCCGGAGGTGATCGGTGGGGAGACCGGTGACTACATCCTGCGGGTGAAGGGCGACTCGATGAAGGACGCCGGGATCCTCGAGGGCGACTACGTCGTCGTGCGCCCGACGGACGTCGCCGACAACGGGGAGATCGTCGTCGCCGTGATCGAGGACGAGGCGACGGTGAAGCGCTTCTACAAGGAGAAGGACGGGGTCCGGCTGCAGCCGGAGAACCCGGCCTACGAGCCGATCATCACCAAGGAGGCTCAGCTCCTGGGCAAGGTCACCGGGGTGTTCAGGCAGGTCTGAGCGTGCCGGCGGTCGCGACAGGCCCACGCGAGACGTTCCTCGCACATCCGCCGACGGCGGAGCACTTGGCGCCGCGGCTCTTCGAGCCCGCCGACGGCCACGAGGTCACGCTGGAGGACTCGATCCTCAGTGTCTGGGAGGACCTCGTCGCCACGGCCAGCGCCGAGTGCCCCGTCTGCGGCGGGCACCTGCGTCGCGACACCGGTTGCGAGTCCTGCGGCTCCGAGTTGACCTGAGCCGGGGCGGCTCCGCGGAACCGCGCGCGCCCGGTCGGGAGCGCCGGGCCGACTAGGCCGCTTCGACCTCTACGCGGTTGTCGTTGAAGGTCGGTGCGGCGCCGAGCGGGGTGATGAGCTGCGGCGTCGTCACCTGGCTCGAGCGGCCCTCCGGGTAGTCGCCGCTCCACCAGCCCATCGGCGCGACGACGACGCCGGCCCGCGTGTCGTCGGAGACGCGCGCGGTGCACCGGAACGAGCCGCGGTCGTTGAAGACGCGGACGGTGGCGCCGTCCTCGATCCCGCGCGCTGCGGCGTCGTCGGGGCTGATCGCGACATAGGGCTCGGGCTGCGCGGAGTGCTGGCGGTCCTGATTGGCGAAGGTCGAGTTCAGGAAGAGGTGGGTCTTCGGGGTGAGCAGCGCAAGCGGCAGGCGCCCCTCGAGCTCGGCGTCGGCCACCTCGGCCGGCGGGTCGTAGAAGGGGAGGGTGTCGACGCCCGCGTCGGCCAGCCACGCGGCGCTGAGCCCGAGCTTGCCGGTCGGCGTTGCGAACCCGCCCTCGGCGTGCGGGGTGGGGCCTTGGCCGAAGTCGATCTTCTGCCAGCCGCGCTCGCGCAGCCGTTCGAGCTCGACGCCGCCGGGGCTGCCTTCGAGGAGCCGCTGCAGGAGCTCCTCGTCGGTCTCCCGGAAGGCGGGGTGGTCGAGGCCCATCCGCGCGGCCAGCAGCCTGAATGCCTCGGTGGTCGGCTTGGCCTCGCCGAGGGGCTCGATCGCCGGTTGGTTCAGGGTGAAGTAGTGGTGGCCCCAGGAGAACACCGCGTCGAGGTGCTCGAGCTCGGTGGTCGCCGGCAGGACGACGTCCGCGTAGCGCGCGGTGTCCGTCATGAACTGCTCGATGACAACGAGGTGGAGGTCCTCGCGGGCAAGCCCGGCGAGCACGCGCTCCTGGTCGGGCGCGATCGTGGCCGGGTTCGACGACCACACGACCATCGCCCTGACCGGGGGGTCGAGGTCGGGGTCGGTGAGCGCCTCGCCGAGTTGCGCCATGTTGATCTGCCGCGACGGTGCCTGGCGCAGCTCGGGCCCGTCGAGCACCTGGGCCGGGACCGCGGAGGCGGTCGCTGTCGGGATGTAGGAGCAGCCGCCGCCGCGGTGGCGCCACGCCCCGACCAGCGCCGGCAGGCAGGCGAGGGTTCGGTAGGCGATCGGGGCGCCGAGGTGGCGCTGGGCGCCGACGCCGAGCCGCAGGAGGGCGGGCTGGGTCGAGGCGAACTCGCGGCCGACCCGCGCGACGACCTCCGCCTCGACGCCGCAGGTCGCGGCCCAGTGCTCGACGTCGTGTTCGCGCAGGCGCTCGATCAGCTCGTCGAACCCGTCGGTGTGGGCGCGGCACCACTCCTCGTCGACGAGCCCAGCGTCGAGGATCGCCCGCATCATCCCCAGCCCGAGCGCGGCGTCGGTTCCCGGCAGCGGGCGCAGGTGCTCGTCGGCGACTCTCGCCGTGCGGCTGCGGTAGGGGTCGACGACGACGAGCTTCGCCCCGTTCTCGCGCGCGTCGAGCAGCTTGCGCCACAGATGCGGCGCCGTCGACATCGGGTTCCAGCCCCAGATGAGGACGTAGCGGGCGTGCGGCCATTCCTCGGGGTCGACCTCCGCGGAGAGGCCGTGGGTCGCGACCGTGCCCGCGATCCCGGCGCTCGCGCAGATCGTGCGAACCAGGTCGGTGGCGCCGATCGCGTTCATGAACCGGTTGGCGATGGAGCCGCTCTGAAGTGCCCCCTGCGTGCCCATGTAGGAGTAGGGGAGGACGGTCTCGCCGCCGTGCTCGGCGATCGCGGCCTCGATACCCGCGGCCGCCGCGTCGATGGCCTCGTCCCAGCTCGCGCGACGGAACTCGCCGGCGCCCTTCGGGCCGGTGCGGATCAGCGGGTGGAGGACGCGCTCGTCGGAGTAGACGCGGTCGAGGTAGTTCGAGACCTTCCCGCAGAGAAAGCCCGCGGTGATCGGGTGATCCGGATCGCCGGTGATCGAGACCGCGCGCCCGGTCTCGTCGACCGTGGTGAGCATGGCGCAGGTGTCCGGGCAATCGTGCGGGCAGGCACCGCGGACCACCCTCGTTGCGCCGCTGGCCGACACCGCCATCTGCCGATCATCTCATGCCGGGACATCCCGACCGCAATGGCGACCCCCTGGAACTTTCGAAACCGCGTCCTACACTGGGTCGTGCAGGCCACGCAGTCGCGGGAGGTGATCTCTCGAGGAAAGTCCGGACACCACAGGGCAAGGGCGGTGGGTAACGCCCACCCGGCGAAAGCCGCGGGAAAGTGCCACAGAAATGACACCGCCGATGGCGTGCCAAGCGAGGCGGAGCGCAAGCGGAGCCCTCGGGCCCCGTGCAGCCGGCTCGTCTCGTGCGGCGCGCACAGGTAAGGGTGAAATGGTGCGGTAAGAGCGCACCGGCGTCGCGGTGACGCGGCGGCCAGGCAAACCCCGCCCGGTGCAAGGCCAAGCAGGATCGTTGACCCGGCCCGGCGAGATCCAGGTAGGCCGCAGGGCGAAAGCCCCGTTCGGGCCCGCGAGGCCCGGGCGAGATAGATGGCTGCGCACGACAAAATCCGGCTTACAGGCCTGCTACGGAAAAGCCCCGCTTCGGCGGGGCTTTTCTATGCCGGATCGGGCCTCCCGCTAAAGGCCGCGGAACACCCGCGATCCGCTCATAAAACGCAAACCGGACGCAGATGTTTCTGATAGGTTTCCGCGCGTTCGCTGAGTCCCCGCCACATATTGCGGGGAGCGGGGGAACCACAAATGAAGGGGTCTCCCAATCGATAGGGGCGAATCGCAGGCATCTGCCGCGTAGCGCCAGCCAGCCGTAGGGCCGGGGCGCGAGCCCGACAGCTAACCCCGCAAGCGAAGACGAGGGATGAGAGAACCGAGTACGCGCCGCCGGGCGGCGACCGAAAACAGAAGCTCAAGCCGCCTGGGGGCTTTCGACCGGCCGGACCGGTTCGCGCTCTGGGCCGTGTTCCTGGGAATCGCCGCGATGATCGCCGCGGCGGCGAGCGCGCACGCCGGCTCGGGGGGCGCCGCGTTCGGCGGCGGCACGGCGGTCACCGCCTCGGGCTGCGCGGCGACCGATCTCGGCACCCGGGCGCTCAAGCGCGGCGACTGCGGCAACGACGTCAAGACCCTCAACTGGATCCTGCGCGCGAAGCGCTACCGCGAGGTCGATCTCGGCGAGACGTTCACTGACGCGACGGATACCGCGGTGCGCAAGTTCGAGCGCAGCGGCGGGATCTCGGCGGACGGGATCGTCGAGGAGGAGACCCACGCCGCGCTCGTGCGCAGCATGCCGGCCCAGCTCGCCACCTGGTACGGGCCGGGGTTCTTCGGCAACAAGACCGCGTGCGGCCAGAAGCTGACCCGCGCCACGGTCGGCGTCGCGCACAAGCGCTTTCCGTGCGGCTCCAAGGTGGTCGTCCGCTACAAGGGCCGCTACCTGCGCACCCGCGTCATCGACCGCGGCCCGTTCGCGAACGGCGCCAAGTGGGATCTGACCCAGGCCGCCGCGCGCAAGCTCGGCTTCGAGGTCACGGACAAGATCCGGGTCGCGGTCATCGCCAAGAAGCGCTAGCCCGCGCAAAGAATGAGCCCCGGCCGGGGGGAGCGACCGGGGCTCGGAGCCCGGACAGCGGTGTGGGGGAGCACCGGTGCCCGTGGTTGGGGGAACCTCGTCAGGCTGCGTTCGGCAGCACTGTCGAGTTGATCTGATCCTGCGGCAGTTCAGCCGCGTTTGCGATCAGGCTTTGAAACTCGTTCATGGCGACGTGGGCGATTGCCTCGAGGAGCTCCTCGTCGGTCCACCCGAGCTCGCGCGCCTCCTCGGCCCAGTGCTTCGAGGGCCGGCCCTCGCCCGCGGTCAACGCGTCGAGGAAGGCGAGCAGCGCGGCTTCCTTCTCGTCGGCTGACGTGAACTTCCGCGCGGCGGTGATCTCGTCCAGGCCGATGCCCGCGGCGCGCGCGGTGCGCGCGTGCTGGGCCACGGAGTAGGGGTCGCCCTTGCGCTCCGCGACCGCGAGCGCGATCCGCTCGCGCGTCTTGCGGGGGAGCACGCCGGCGCGAAGCTCATGGCGCATGCGCGCGTAGGAGCGGAGTGCAGCGGGGGCGCCCGCGAGCACGCCGATGAACTTCGAGACCTCGCTGCCGGTGTTCTGGACGCCCTTGAGGATCTTGACGCTGCCCTCCGGCGCGGTGAGCTCGTCGTGGACGTGGAACCTGCTCATGTCTGTCTTCACCGTCATCGCGCTCACCAGCCTTTACTTTACTTTTAGCTAGGTCCTTACTTGACGTAAGTAAGAGTAGCGAAAGGCTCCCCTTCTTGTCGTCCGGCCGGTTCGCCATCCCGGCGAATCGAGCCTCGTGTGATCTCGACAGCTACGTATACGGACCGGATGGCGTCACGGATATGGTGCTAACCCCCCAATCGAGCCCGAAGTCGGAGGAATTTCATGGCAGAGAGCCGTCCGCAGACCGCCGAAGAAGTCATCAAGTACGTCGCCGACAACAACGTGCGCTTCATCCGGCTCTGGTTCACGGATGTCCTCGGACAGCTCAAGAGCTTCTCGATCAACGCCTCGGAGCTCGAGGACGCCTTCGAGGGCGGGATGGGCTTCGACGGGTCGTCGATCACGGGCTTCAACCCGATCGAGGAGTCGGACATGATCGCGATGCCCGACCCGACGACCTTCGCGATCCTGCCCTGGCGGCCGTCCGAGAACGCGACCGCGCGCATGTTCTGCGACATCCAGGTGCCGGGTGGTGAGCCCTACGAGGGGGATCCCCGCTGGATCCTGCGCCGGGCGCTCCAGCGCGCCAGGGACATGGGCTTCGACGACTACAACATCGGCCCGGAGCTCGAGTTCTATTACTTCAAGGACGCGCGGCCGGCCGACGGCAAGCCCGAGATCCTCGACGAGGGCGGCTACTTCGACCTGACCACGCTCGACGCCGGCCTCGAGGTCCGCCGCGACACGATCCTCGCGCTGGAGCAGCTCGGCATCCACGTCGAGTACGCGCACCACGAGGTCGGGCCCTCCCAGCACGAGGTCGACATGCGTTACAAGGGCGCGCTCGCGATGTCCGACGACTGCATGACCTACCGGATCACGGTCAAGGAGTACGCGATGAAGTACGGCTGGCATGCGACCTTCATGCCGAAGCCGCTCTTCGGCGAGAACGGGTCCGGCATGCACGTCCACCAGTCGCTCTCGAAGGACGGCAAGAACGCCTTCTACGACCCGGACGACCAGTACTTCCTCTCGGACACCGCGAAGGCCTTCATCGCCGGCCAGCTTCGCCACGCGCGCGAGATCGCGCCGCTGTTCGCCCAGTGGGTGAACTCCTACAAGCGGCTCGTGCCCGGCTACGAGGCGCCGGTCTACCTCGCCTGGTCGCGGCGCAACCGCTCAGCGCTGATCCGGGTGCCGCTCTACCACCCGGGCAAGGAGGAGGCTACCCGCGCCGAGCTGCGCTGCCCCGATCCGGCCTGCAACCCGTACCTGTGCTTCGCGGGGATGCTGCACGCGGGGCTTGAGGGGATCGAGAAGGGCTACGAGCTGCCCGAGCCGATGGAGCAGAACCTCTACCACCTGACCCCGGAGGAGCGGGCGCAGCGCGGGATCGAGCAGCTCCCGGAGACGCTCGGCGAGGCGATCGAGATCGCTGCCGAGTCCGAGCTCGTCCTGCGCATCCTCGGCGAGCACACCTTCAAGCGCTTCATCGAGATCAAGCGCGAGGAGTGGGAGGAGTACCGGGTCCAGGTCACCCCCTGGGAGATCGACCGGTTCCTCTCGATCCTCTGAGGTTCCCACCCGGCTCAGCCGGCTCGGCGAAGCGCGTCGGGACGGTGCGCGACCTCGACGCCGCCCTTGTCTGTCCGCGGGCCGAATGCGCGCCCCGTCCGGGGCGCACGCGTCCCGGGCCGGCGCCCGTCAGGGGGCGATGCGGCGGACGAGGTCGACGATCGAGGTCTTCGCGTTGATCGCCGCGGTCATCGCCTTGCCCGCCGGCGATTCGGGCGGCGGCAGCACGCCGAGGCGCTCGGCGATCTGCTGGCCGTTCATGTAGGCGTTGTTCGCGACGATGAGTCCGTCCTCGACGCGGACCATGTCGCAGCCCTCGATCTCGAGCGGCTTGCCGTTCGGGGCGAGGCCCTGGAAGCGCCCGGGGCCGCGGAAGGTGCCGGTCGCACGCCAACGGCAGGCGGCGAGCTTGCCGCTGGCGGCGAACTCGACGATCTCGAACCGGAAGTCCGGGAAGGCCCTGTAGATGCCGGTGAAGTACTCGCGGATCCCGTCGGGGGCGGTGAGCTCGGCGACCCCGTGGATCACGTCCTTGCACCCCGGCTTCCACAGCGCGGTCGCGGCGTCGAGGTCCTTCGCGGCGATCGCTTCGAAGTAGGCCCGTCCCACCTGGGCCGTTGTCCGTGGCTTCTTCGTCTCGGTCGCGGCCATCGGCGGCACTCTACCCAGCGAGTGCCGCGGCGAGATCGTCCGGCTCGGTCACCGGCATCCGGCAGGTGAAGTGCTCGCAGACGTAGGCCGCGGGGCGCCCCTCGACGGCGGTGCGGCCGGCGAGCAGCTCGGGCCGCTCGCTTCCCTCCGGGCCTCCCGCGAGCACCATGCGCGGCCGGAACCGCGCCCGGACCGCGCGCCCGAGCTCGCCGAGCCCGTTCGCTTGCGCGGGCGCGACGAGCGCGACCTCCTTGACCGGCGAGAGGTGGAAATCGAGCGCGCGGATCAGGTGCGCCACGGCCTGCGGGTGGTTGACCGCCACCTGGCCGAAGAGCGCGAACACGGACTCGGCGGCGTCCGCGTAGGCGCGATCTCCGGTGAGCGCGGCCAGCCGCAGCAGCCCGAACGCGGCGGCCGAGTTGCCGGACGGGATCGGGTGGTCGTCGATGTCCTGGCGGCGGGGGACGAGCTCCTCGTGGTCGCTCGAGGTCGTGAAGAAGCCGCCGTTCTCGGGATCGGCGAAGCGGGAGATCATCGCGTCCGCGGTCTCGCGCGCGGCCTCGAACCAGCGGACCTCGAAGGTCGCCTCGTACAGGGTGAGGAGCGCCTCGACGAGGAACGCGTGATCCTCGAGGTACGCCCCGATCTTCGCCGAGCCGTGCTTCCAGGTGCGCAGCAGCCTTCCCTCGCCGTCGCGCATCTCGTTCCAGAGGAACTCGGCGGCGGTCCGGGCCGCGTCGAGGTAGTCGGGCCGCTCGAGCGCGGCGCCGGCGTCGGCGAGCGCGCCGATCATCAGCGCGTTCCAGGAGGCGAGGCGCTTGTCGTCGAGCCCCGGCCACACCCGCTTCGACCGCGCCTCGTAGAGCCTTGCCCGCGCCTCGTCCAGGCCGGCGGGCGGGTCCTGTCCGTAGCGGCCGATCAGGTTCGGGATGTTCCTGCCCTCGAAGTTGCCGCGCTCGGTGATCCCGTAGTAGGCGGCGACCTCGTCGCCGGCCAGCTCGCGGAACTCGGCGGCGTCCCAGACGTAGAACTTGCCCTCGACCCCTTCGGAGTCGGCGTCGAGCGCCGAGTAGAAGCCGCCCTCGTCGCCGCGCATCTCGCGCAGGGCCCAATCGAGCGTCCGCTCGCACACCTCGCGCCACCGCTCGTGTCCGAGCTCCTGATAGCCGTGCAGGTAGGCGCGGGCGAGCAGGGCGTTGTCGTAGAGCATCTTCTCGAAGTGCGGGACGAGCCAGATCCCGTCGACGGAGTACCGGGCGAAGCCGCCGCCGATGTGGTCGTGGATCCCACCCGCGGCCATCGCGTCGAGGGTGACCTCGACGGGCCCGGTCTCGCCGACGGTGAGCATGAGCTCGAGCGCTGAGGCAGGCGGGAACTTGGGCGGCCCGCCGATGCCGCCGTGCTCCATGTCGGTTGCCATCCGCAGCTTGCTGGCGGCGCCCTCGACGAGGCCGCGCGTGAGCTCGCCGCCGGCAGGCTGTATCCGCCCGGTCGCGCCGAGCTGCGCGCGGATCCGCGCGGCCGCCTGGCTGATCTCGTCGCGCTGCGTCTCCCACGCCTTGACGACCGCCTCCATGACCATGCGGAAGCTCGGCATTCCCTCGCGCGGCTCCGGCGGGAAGTAGGTGCCGCCGTAGAACGGCACGCCCTCGGGATTTGCGAACGCCGTCAGCGGCCAGCCGCCGTGGCCGGTCATCCCCTGCACGGCCTCCATGTAGATGGAGTCGACGTCGGGCCGCTCCTCGCGGTCGACCTTCACCGGGACGAAGTGCTCGTTCATGTAGCGCGCGGTCTCGGTGTCCTCGAAGGACTCGCGCTCCATCACGTGGCACCAGTGGCACGACGAGTAGCCGATCGAGATCAGGAGCGGCCGGTCGAGCTCCCGCGCGCGTGCGAGCGCCTCCGGGCCCCAGGGGTACCAGTCCACCGGGTTGTCCTTGTGCTGCAGGAGGTAGGGGCTGGTCTCGTCGGCGAGGCGGTTGGCCATTACCCCGAGGCTACCCGGCGGCGGGGGTTGTCAAAGCGGGGCTCGGCCCGATCGCGGGGATTCCCGCCGCGGATCCCTCAGGAGCCGTCGCGCTCGGCGCGCATCGCCCTGGCGAACTCGCCGAGCGCGGCCATCGCTTCGCCGACCGAGGCGCCCGTCTGCTCCATGTAGAGCTTTGCCGCCTTGCGCTCCTTGCCCGCCTCGAGCAGCAGGCGGACCTCCTCCGGTATGGGAGGAGCCTTGCGCGCTTCGGCCTCCCAGTCGGTTGAGCCCGTCTGCCGGAAGAGCACGGCCACCTGGCGCTCGAGCTCCTCGATCCGTGCGCGCAGTTCGTCGATCTCGCTCATCTCAGTAGGCGCGCGGCCGCTCGGCCATGCGCTCGATCCAGGCTCGCAGGTTCTTGTGTTCCTTGCCGAGCGGCTGGTGCTCGGTGAGGATCACGTGGAAGGTCTCGTCGTCGGCGGGGTCGCGGCCGGCCGCGTACTTCAGGAACGGGTAGGCGACGCAGTCGGCGGCGCCGAACTCGCCGAACAGGTAGTCGCGCCCTTCGAGCAACCGCTCGAACACATCGAGGCGCTCCCGCATCGCGGCGGAGAGCTTCGCGATCCGGTCCTCGTCGGGCTTCTCGTTGCCGAGCTCGGCCTCGATCGCGTTCGGCGGCTCCTTGTAGACGCGCTCGAACCAATCGATGAAGAGGTCGACCTCGGCCGCCCGCGCGCGGTCGGTGGGGAAGAGGGGAGGGTCCGGGGTGCGGCGCTCGAGGTGGCGCATGATCGAGACGGAGTCGTTGATGACCTGTCCCGCGTCCTCGATCACCGGCACGAGGGGCTGGCCGCTGATCGCGATGACCGGCTGGCGGTTCGAGTACTCGATCAGGATCGATTGGGCGGCGATGCCCTTGTAGGCGAGGGCGAGGCCCACGCGCTCGCAGTTCGTCGACCACTCCGCGCGGTAGAGCCGCACCGCGGGGCCGGCGTCGACCGCTCCGCCGCCCGCCATCAGGCCGCCTCGGCCGCGGAGCCGACGCCGGCGGCCTCGAGGACACGCCCCCAGACCCGCGCAAGCGTCTTGCGCTCCGCCTCGCTCACGTGGGAGAGGAAGTGCTCGCGGACGCCGGCCAGGTGGGTCGGCCGGGCTGCCTCGACCTTGCGTCTGCCGGTGGCGGTCAGCACGGCGTAGTAGCCGCGGCCGTCGTCCAGGCACGGCTGGCGCTCGACGAAGCCCTGGCGCTCGAGCCGGTCGACGAGCCGCGTGATCCCGCTGCGGCTCAGGAGCAGCCGGTCGGCTAGCTCACTCATCCGCAGCCGGTGCTGATCGGCATCGACGAGCATCATCAGGACCTCGTAGGAGGTGAGGGGGAGATCGTGCTCGCGTTTGAGCTCCTCGTCGAGGCGGGAAACCAGGACGCTGTGGGCTTCGAGGAGCCCCTTCCAGGCCGCGAGCTCGCTTGGACTCAGCTTGGCCACGACCCGGAGCTTACCAACTACTTGCATATTCAACTACTGCTGTGTTAGGGTAGTTGCATCAGCAATCAGCGTGAGGAGAAAACGATGAAGATCGAGGGGATCCACCACATCACGGCCATCACCGGCCAGGCGCAGCGCAACGTCGACTTCTATGCGGACCTGCTCGGTCTGCGGCTGGTGAAGAAGACCGTCAACCAGGACCAGCCGAACGTCTACCACCTGTTCTACGCCGACGAGGAGGGGAGCGCGGGCGCCGACCTGACGTTCTTCGAGTTCCGCGACGCGGCGCCCGGCCGCGCCGGTGCGGGGATGGTGCACCGGATCGTTTGGCGCCTGGGCACCCCCGACGCCCTCGACTTCTGGGAGCGGCGCCTGGCCGACGCGGGCACCGAGGTGAACCGCCACGACGGCGGCGTCCGCTTCGCCGACTTCGAGGGGCTCGAGCACGAGCTCGTCGTCGCCGACACGCCCGACGCGCCGCTGACCGCCGAGCACCCGGAGATCCCGGCCGAGTTCGCGCTGCAGGGGTTCGACGCGGCCCACGCCTATTCGGCCGACCCGCAGCGGAGCGCCGACCTCCTCGCCGAGGGGCTCGGGTTCTCCGGCTCCGGTTCGGCCTGGGAGGCGCGCGGCGATCACCGCGGCGGCCGCTGGATCTACGACGAGCCGCCCGCGCAGCCGGGCATCCAGGGCGCGGGCACGGTCCACCACATCGCCTGGGCCTCGGAGATGGACGATCACGAGGCTTGGCGCCAGCGGGTGATGCAGCACGGCGCGCGCCCGACCCCGGTAATCGACCGGTTCTGGTTCCGTTCGGTGTACTTCCGCGAGCCCAGCGGCGTGCTCTTCGAGATCGCGACGCTCGGTCCCGGGTTCGCGATCGACGAGGACCCGGACGCGCTCGGCGAGAAGCTGATCCTGCCGCCCTTCCTGGAGGAGCACCGCGAGGAGATCGAGCGCCACCTGACGCCGATCACCAACCCGCGCGAGCGGGCGAAGGCCGGCTGACGGTGGCCGACCTGGTCCACCTGATCCGCGAGCCGGCGGGTAAGCCGGAGGGCGCGCTCGTCCTGAACCACGGGCGCGGCACGAGCGAGCAGGACCTCTACCCGCTGCTCGACGAGCTCGACCCGGAGCGGCGCCTGCTCGGCATCACGCCGGGGGCGCCGCTCACCGGTGTTCCGCCGGGCGGGCGCCATTGGTACCTGGTGCCGCGGGTGGGCCACCCGGACCCCGAGACGTTTGCCTCGAGCTACGCCCTCCTCACCGGGTTCCTCGACGACCTGCTGCGCGAGCGCGGGATCGAGTGGAGCCGGACGGTGATCGGCGGCTTCTCGATGGGCGCGGTGATGTCGTACGCGGTCGGGCTCGGGCCGGGGCGCCCGTCGCCTGCGGCGCTCCTGCCGATGAGCGGCTTCATCCCGACGGTCGAGGGCTGGTCGCCCGAGCTCGAAGGGCGCGAGGGCCTTCCGGTCCTGATCCACCACGGCACCAACGACCCGATCATCAGCGTCGATTTCGCCAGACGGGCGAGCGAGCTCCTCCGGGGAGCGGGGCTGGCGGTCGACTACGTCGAGACGGACGCCGGTCACTGGCTCCCGCCCGAGTTCGTCGACCGCGCCCGCGCGTTCGTCGGCGCCGCGATCTAGGCGCCGGCGGCCTACACCGTCGGCGTTGCGCGCTAGCCGCCTGCCTGCTCGGTGGCGAGCTGCGCCCCCGCCGGAGCCGCTTGCTGGCGCTCCGGCGAGAAGGGCAGGCGCCGCGGGATCGCGAGCGTCGCGGCGAACGCGAGCGCCATCCCGGCCGCCGACATGATGAAGGCGAGTTCGAATCCGGCCCGCTCGGGCAGGCCCGTCGCCGCCACCACATGGCCGGCGACGATCGCCGCGGCGATCTGGCCGCCGAGGGAGCCGCCGATCGTCCGCATGATCGTGTTGATGCCGGTGGCAACGCCGGTGCGCGTCGGGTGGACGGCCTCGACGACGAGGTTCGCCATCGAGCCGAAGGCGAACCCGATGCCCAGGCCGAGCATCGCGGAAGAGATGTAGATGCCGAGCCGGCTCTCGTGGGAGAGGACGAGCAGCAGGAAGCTTCCGGCGCCTATGGCCGTGCCCATCAGTAGCGGAGTACGGGCGCCGACCTTGCTCGTGAGCCAGCCCGCGAGTGGGCCTGCGAAGAGCATCATCGCGGCCGAGGGCGCCATGAACAGGCCGGCCTCGGTGACGCTGGCGCCGAAGCCGAAGCCGGTCGATTCGGGAAGCTGGACGAGCTGCGGGATCAGGATGAACGAGCCGAACATCCCGAAGCCGACGAGGATCGCGCTGATGTTGGTGGTCGCGACGGCCCGCTCCCGCATCATCGACATGTCGACGAGCGGCTGCGGGTGGTTGCGCTCGAAGAAGACCCAGGCGAGGGCGAGGGCGAGCGCGCCGGCGAAGAGGCCGAGCGTGCGCTCATCACCCCAGCCCCACGTGTTCGCCTGGCTCACGCCGATGAGCAGCGAGACGAGCGTGCCGGAAAGCAGGGCGGCGCCGCCCCAATCGATCTTCGCGGGCGACTTCACCGGCGACTCCGGGACCCAGAGGAAGGTCGCGATCGTCGCGACGATGACGAAGGCGAGGCCCAGGAAGAAGATCCACTCGTAGGCGAGGTTGTCGACGATGAGCCCGGTGGCGACCAGGCCGACGCCGCCGCCGATGCCGAAGGTGGCGCTGATCAGGCCGATGCCGGTCGACACGCGCTCGGGCGGGAACTCGTCGCGGATGATTCCGAACGAGAGCGGGAAGACGGCGGCGGCGCAGCCCTGGATGGCGCGCCCGGCGATCAGGACCTCGACGGAGTGGGAGAGAGCGCAGACGAGCGACCCGGTGCCGAAGATGGCGAGCGAGATTACGAGCATCCGTTCCTTGCCGAACATGTCGCCGAGCCGGCCGACGATCGGCGTGGAGACCGACGCCGTGAGCAGGAACGCGGTCAGCACGAACGTCACGCTGGTGGTCGAGGCGCCGAGCTCCTCCTGGATCGCGGGCAGCGCCGGCACGACCATCGTCTGCTGGAGGGCGAACGCGAGCGAGGCGACCAGCAGGACGAGAAGCGTGCGTCCGTAGTGCTGGCGTGCGGGGTCTCCGATGGGTGGGTTCAAAGGTCTTCCTCCATGGCGGCCGCCATGGTGCGCAAGAGCTCGGCGGCGCGTTCGCGGTCTTCGGGGTCGAGTCGCTTCCAGATGTAGTCGCGCCGCTTCGCGACGAGCTCGCGCTTGCGGGCGATCAGCTCCCGGCCGCGCTTCGTCAGGCGGACCTCGACGGAGCGCCGGTCTTCACTCGACGGCCGCCGCTCGACCACGCCGGCGCGCTCGAGGGCGTCGAGCGTACGGGTCGCGGTGGGCTGGGCGACGCCGGCCGCCTCGGCCAGGGCCTTCACCGACATGGGCTTGTCCGGCTCCGAGTGAAATCCGTGCAGGAGCTGGAACTGCGAGAAGCTCAGGCCCTCGTTCTCGATCTCACGTAGGGCGGAGCCGCGGGCTCGCTTGACGGCCGCGGCGAACTCGTCCATCGCGGCGTCGAACTCGGCACGCTTGGAGCGGCGGGCGGTGGTGGGGGAAGCGGTCACGACATCCAGGGTAGCAAGTGCATAGCTAGCTACATATTGCCTAGCTATGAATTCGTCGCCGTCCGGCCGGTCTGCGAACATGTGTTCGTGCGCTGGAAGAACCTGGAGACCGCCAATGCCGAGCGCTCGCAGGCGGCGCTACCGGGTGTGGGCGAGGCGGTCGTGCGGACCTTCGACGCCCCCGAGGCGCTCGGGATCCGCTTCCACGAGGTGCAGGCCCGCTCCGCGCTCAACCAGGTGCCGAAGCGGTCGCGAATGCCGTTCCGGTGGACGATCAACCCGTTCCGGGGATGCACGCACGCATGCGTCTACTGCTTCGCCCGCCCGACCCACACCTACCTCGACCTCAACGCCGGCACGGACTTCGAGCGGGAGATCATCGTCAAGGTCAACGTCCCCGAGCTCCTGCGCGCGGAGCTCGCCAAGCCGAGCTGGAAGGGGGAGCACGTCGCGCTCGGGACGAACACCGACCCGTACCAGTGGGTCGAGAGCCGCTACCGGCTGATGGAGGGGATCTGGGAGGCGATGCGCGACTACGCCAACCCCTGCTCGATCCTCACCAAGTCGCCGCTGCTCCTGCGCGACCTGAAGCTGATGAAGGAGATCAGCGAGCGCACCGAGTTCGTCGCCAACCTCTCGATCCCGACGCTCGAGGAGAAGGCCTGGCGCGCGACCGAGCCGCACACACCGCACCCGCGCAAGCGGATCGAGGCGGTGGCCGAGCTGAACCGCGCCGGCATCCAGACCGGCGTCCTCGTCGCCCCGCTCATGCCGGGCATCAACGACTCCCCGGCCCAGGTCGAGAAGCTGCTCGCCGAGCTCGGTGAGGCCGGCGCGAGGAACGTCGGGGGCATAGGCCTGCACCTGCGCGGCGAGGTCCGCGGCATCTGGTTCGACTGGCTGAGCCAGTACCGGCCCGACCTCGTCCCGCTCTACGAAGAGCTCTTCGAGAAGGGCGCCTACATGCCCGCCGCCGAGCGCAAGCGCCTCGCGGGCCTGGTGCGAGGCCTGGAGCGCCCGGCGCGGTTCCGCAGTACCGGCGACTCGAAGCCCCAGAAGGCGGAACGGCCGAGGCGGCCGCGTAGGCCGAAGCCGCGGGCACGGCAGGAGGCGCTGTTCTAGGGCCCACGGCGCGATCGCGACAAATGTCTCATTGGTCAGACCAATCGCGACGCCCATCGTGCACGCGCGGTAGGCTCTGGCCGTCCAGCCAAACGCGCACACGCGCACGACGGGAAGAAGTGGGGTTAGGAA
>ERZ777003.1665-NODE-1665-length-31201-cov-13.049862_pt1 | contig 31201 bp, 24 predicted proteins | sample MGYA00374956_ERZ777003 | MGnify/ENA primary metagenome ERZ777003 (study PRJEB29302, sample SAMN06268252) | bioreactor metagenome | isolation source: Joint BioEnergy Institute, California, USA | place: USA:Joint BioEnergy Institute, California, USA | collected... | reverse complement strand
CAGCAGCCTACGCCCTCGTGCAAACGCGCCCACCCGCCGAATGGCGCATCCCACACTCTCCTGAGACGCTATAGCAACTAACATTCAAAATCTGTGTAATCTGTGTAATCTGTGGATGAATCACAAGAGCCAGCACCGAAACGGTACTGGCTCTATCGTCGTCACCGATTAAAGAAACCGACTACGCGCCTAATGGCTCAGCAGGTCGCTTCTGGCTCAACTCCAGCATCTCGCGCTTATCGAACGTCAGCTTACCGTTCGCCACATCGACGATAATCGCATCGCCGGGGCCGAACTCGCCCTTCAGCAACGCGCGCGACAGCGGCGTCTCGATCTGGCGCTGCACCGTACGGCGCAACGGACGCGCACCGTACGCCGGATTGTAGCCCTCGCGCACCAGCAACGACTTGGCAGCATCCGTCAACTCCAGCGACAAGCCCTGCTCCTGCAAGCGCTCGGCCACCTCGCGCACCAACAGCTCGACGATCTGCGCCAACTCCGGCTCGGTCAGCGTCAAGAAGACGATCACCTCATCGATACGGTTGAGGAACTCGGGGCGGAACGCCTCGCGCAACGCCTCGTGAACGCGCTCGCGAGCACTCTCCTCGGCATTGCGGTCGCGCTGGCGCACCAAACCGAGCGACTGCTGGCGCACATGCTCGGTGCCGACATTGGAGGTCATAATGATCACCGTATTGCGGAAATCGATCGTATGACCCTGGCCATCGGTCAAGCGGCCATCGTCGAGCACCTGCAGCAGCGTATTGAACACATCCGGGTGTGCCTTCTCGATCTCGTCGAACAGCACCACCTGATACGGACGTCGGCGCACACTCTCGGTCAACTGACCCGCATCGTCGTAACCGACGTATCCGGGAGGCGCACCGATCAAGCGCGACACCGTATGGCGCTCCTGGAACTCGCTCATATCGATGCGTGTCATCGCATCTTCGCTATCGAAGAGGAACTCGGCCAGCGCCTTAGCCAACTCCGTCTTACCAACACCCGTTGGACCGACGAAGATAAAGCTACCGATCGGGCGGGAGGGGTCCTTCAACCCACTACGCGCGCGGCGAATAGCGTCCGAAAGGGCGACAATCGCCTCGTGCTGGCCGATCACGCGCTCGTGCAAGCGAGCCTCCATCTCGATCAGCTTCTCGCGCTCGGTTTCGAGCATACGGTTCACTGGCACGCCCGTCCAATTCGAGACGATCGCAGCGACATCTTCCTCATCGACGATCTCATCGAGATTCGAGCTCTTCAGCCACTGCTCGCGGGCCGCAGTAAACTCCTGCTCGAGCGCCAAGTAGCGGGCGCGCAGCGTCGCAGCACGCTCGTAATCGCGGCGAGCGCCAGCCTCCTCCTCCTCGCGCCGCAAGCGATTCAGTTCGGTCTCCTGCTCGCGCAAGGCGGGCGGCATCGAGTAAATATCGATCCGAAGCTTAGCCGAAGCCTCATCGATCAGATCGATGGCTTTATCAGGCAAGAAGCGATCGGTGATATAGCGGCTTGACAAGCGGGCAGCCGCCTCAATCGCCTCATCGCTGATCGTCAGCTCGTGGTGCTGCTCGTAGCGGCTGCGCAGCACCCGCAGCATCTCAACAGTTGTATCAACATCCGGCTCCTCAACGAAGACCGGGCTAAAGCGTCGTTCGAGCGCGGCGTCCTTCTCGACGTGCTTGCGATACTCATCGATTGTGGTGGCACCCACCACCTGAATATCGCCGCGCGAGAGGGCCGGCTTCAACATATTCGAAGCGTCGATCGAGCCAGCCGCAGCACCAGCACCAACCACCGTATGGATCTCATCGATGAACAGAATGATGCGACCATGAGCAGCGCGTACCTCATCCATCACGGCTTTGAGGCGCTCCTCAAACTCGCCACGGAACTTGGAGCCAGCTACCATCCCGGCCAGATCAAGCGACAACAACTTGCGATCCTTCAGCGGCTGCGGCACATCGCCCGAAGCGATACGCTGCGCCAAACCCTCGGCGATGGCTGTCTTGCCCACGCCGGTCTCGCCGATCAACACGGGATTGTTCTTGGTGCGGCGGCAGAGGATACGGATCACGCGGGTGATCTCCGCATCGCGCCCCACCACTGGATCAAGTGCGCCTGCAAAGGCGAGCTCGGTGAGATCGGTGCTGTACTTATCGAGGATCTCGTAACGGCTCTCGGCGCTGGGATCATCGGCGCGTTGGGTGCCGCGGATATCCATGAGGGCTTGATAGATGCGCTCCTGATCGACGCCAAAGCTATTCAAGATACGAGATGATGCGCCTTCGCGTTCGCCACTAATCGCAATCAGCAAGTGCTCGGTGCCAACATACTGATCGTTGAGGCGAGCAGCCTCCTCTTCAGCACGCTTCACGAGCCGCTGAGTGCGGGGCGTGATATACACTTGGCTCCCATAGCCATACTGGCCATAAACCTTTGGTGACTTCTCAAGCTCACGCTCAACACGCTGCGATACCATTTCGATATCGACATTGAGGCGCTCTAGTGCACGGCTAGTGAGTCCTTCGCGCTGACGCAGCATGGCGAGGAAAATATGCTCAACATCAAGCTGAGTGTGATGCTGAGCGTGCATAATCTCTTGGGCCTCCTGAAAGGCCTCCTGAGCCTTCTCGGTAAATCGCTCAAGTCGCATTCTTTATACCCCTTGGGTAGGCGTTAACCACATGCTTTGTGGCTGTGGTTAGTATAGCACAAACCTAGCAAAAAGCTCTCGTCGTGCCTTCATTGACATTGGTACAATACCAAGAATTCCGCTTCTGGAAGGCATAGATGCACAAGAGATCAACACCTATCGGTATATGGTCTGTGCGCTAGGCTGCCACAGAATTAGAGCAAAGGTTAACCATACATGCCCTGCGAAATTTCTGACAGTATCATACCATGCAGGCTCACACAGTAGTATAAGATTGATAATAGATTTTCTCACCTATACAACCATCCTGGTATCGACTATAGATGCGAGACGAACCATTCGGCCATCTCACCAACAATAGCCGTGGTACTGACAGCCACAAGGTCGGCACCTCACCACTGATATGATACCAAATTTGGGAGTAATATAACCAGTTCTCGTTCGCACAGCAAGGATTTAGGGATGAGTTGTTACCCATAACGCATGTGCATCGCCTTCTCCGGGGAGCGTATCAATGTGCGCAACGCGTCTTGAACCTGTAGGGCACCCGTTAGAGACGATGACTCAAAGCTTTCCTTATGTTCATAGTACTTCAATAATCTCATACTGAATAATGCATGTTAGTATCACAAAATGCACAAAACAACAATAATAAAGACAAAGAATGTTTTACAGCATCAAAAAGCCTAAAACAACAAACCACAACCTGTAATACTAGTATACGTCATAAAAGAAAACAACACTCATAGCGGCAAAGAACTTGCTACTTTTTGAAGTATACTGGTATTTATATAGGCGAGTCCCACTCTTAATATTATGTGACACTTATACTCCCAGGCGATTGATCAATGCTCACATCAAAGCGACTTGTTATGCTTATAACAAAATCTATCTACGAACGTTCGGTTGTTGCTGTTCAGGCATTGTGAAACTATCATCGCGTGGATTCGTATCATTTTTGGTGTCCTGTACTGTTTACGCAGCATAGACCCGCGACTTTTCCACTGTTGATTGCAGGTATCGCTTTAATAACGGAGATACAAGTATTCAGGGTGATCAACACCCCTAGGTAACGTCTCCTACAGATTGGTGTAAAACACGAAATTTTACACTCTGTTCATTTTCAAAGCCAAGACGTACCGTTTCGATACGCACAACGGTTTATATGCGCAATCACGATATCAACTGCTAAGGAGCACACATGCATAAACGAGTTTCATTGGCGACAGGTTTGGCAGTGGCGAATCTTCTTCGAGAGACATTGGCGACTCATCCACCACTTGAGCAACCATTGTTAATGGCCACAAACAACAATATGCGCATCGGCCACTATCTGTTGTCTTTAGGATATATCACACCTCAACATTTAGTAAACGCACTATCGGAACAGCACGATGCCTTTAAACAAGGTCAACTCCTGATGTTGGGCGATATTTTTGTGCGTTCGCAGCTAGTGCATCCACGAGTGTTGACAACGGTTTTGCTCGTGCAATTAATCGATCGGATGCTTGACCCGCAGTGGGAGCCGACCCGCCTTGGCGAACAGCTCGTCGTTTCTGGCGATTTGGAGTTGCTAGAGCTTGCGCCAGCCTTCCAGCTTCAGACATGGCTGCGACAATCGGGCAGCACGATGCCATTGGGCGATCTGCTTGTGCAACAAGATAAGCTGACCCATCAGCGCTTGGCGAATGTGTTGGCCACCCAGCGCCACCACACGCACGATACACCGCTGCCGCTCCAGCGCCTCCACGAGTTCGACGTCATCTAACGCTACGATCGCTCCACAGCGCAGTGGTTGATACATCTAAGGAGAGGATTGATCGAACGATCAGTCCTCTCCGCTTTTTATGGCTGATCGGGTTGAAGAACGGGGACGCGCTCAAGCTCCGACGGGTCGATATTCAATAGCGAGATATGCACCCATCCCTCCACATCGCGCGCATTCATGATCCGTATCCACACGCCATCGCTTGTTTGCCCCAATAGCGTGACTGTTTCATCGGCGTGAATTTGGTCGAGCACGGTTCCATTCAAAGAGGGCTGTTCGCGCACATTGCCGCCGTTCGCCACGAGGCCGCTCGGGCCTGGCGTTGGTGTGATGGTGGGCGAAGGCTCTGGGGTTGGAGTGGCTGTCGGCTGAGGCGTAGGTGTCTCGGAGGTCGGCTGCTGCTCGACCGCGACGGCTGCGGTAGCGGCGGTATCGCCCAAGACGCGGACTGCCATTGCCGCCTGGCTTCGCTGAGAGTAGTAGGAGACGAGCATGATAGCCAGGACGTTGATGCCAGTGAGCAACACGACAAATGCCCAGTTCGCGCGGCGGCGCTCGGCGCGCCGTTGAGGCGATTGATCCGCATCGGCGACTTGGCGGATCTTTTGAGCTAACAATTCACCATCCCATATTTCGATCGGTTTATCGGCGATCCAAGCCTGTGTTTGATCGCTGACGTAGCCCGTTGTCACGAGGATAGCCCGATCAGCAGATTCATGGGCCAAGGTGCCAGCCAGATCGCGGACATGTGTAGGGCTAACGAGCCCTTTGTAGCGCTTGCATTGGACGATGTACCGCAGGCCACCCCGTCGCGCCCGCAGATCAACACCGCCATCACCAATGCCTCCAACGTGCTCGATGTTCTGCCAGCCGAGGTCGTGCAATAGGACGGCAATACGCTGTTCAAATTCGGTTGATGTGAGGGTGAGAGCATCGGCTAAGAGCAGGCGTTCACGAAGCCGACGGTGATACCGTAGCCAATACACACGCATAATCAGCACAACAACCGTGATGGTGAATACACTCCCAAGGATGAGCGTTTGCCAGTTGACCCGAGGAAGATAGTACCAGATGGCAGCAAAGAAGAGCAGAACAAGCGCAATTGCCGCCTCTTCGGCCCCACTTCCTCGCGAACCTCGATTCCTATCAGCACGTCCAGCCATGCCAATCTCCTTGATACACCGCTACTCTACTCTTCATCAGCTATCAACTGGGCGTACTGCTTGTCGAACCGAAACAAGGATGCCCTTCGGTAGATATCCGTACGCTGATGGTTTCATATCGTGCTTTATCAGATCAGTATAACGCAGCTTTTTGAGTTGCTCTGCACCATTCACCAAGAAATTGCTTTCATTTGATATAGTTTCCGCAGAAGGAACATGCGTGTGAGGTGTGAGGGTATGGGGTTAGAAGAGAAGTGAGCGGGGGGCGATTCCACAAAATCCGGCTGCGCTCCAACCGACCGTGGCCCCCAATGCAGTAAGGCGGTCGAATAGGCGTTTGGGCGCTTGTTGGTCGTTCCAAGCGGGATTATGCTGAGGGTACGAACTACGCGCTGTTCGCTGACCACCCGAGCCATCACCATCAACACAGGTATCGACGACAAATCGCTCCGCGCCAGAGGCGAACAGACGATCAGCGAAGGCTTCGGTATGGGGTAGGCAGGGACTCACGGTGATCTGAGCGTGAATGCCCTGCTCGCGAGCGGCTTGAATGGCCGCAAAACGCTTAGCGAGCGCAGGACCGCCGCGCATCCCGCGCAGCAGCGCTTGATCATCGGTTTCGATGGTCATCGAGAGCCAAGCGTATGGGATCTGTGCGATCAGGTCGTAGTCGCGGGTGACGAGCGGCGAGCGCGTCTGGATCACTAGCAGATCGAGATCGTCGTAGGCTGCGAACACCTCAAGACATCGCCGAGTGAGTTGGTATTGCGCTTCGATCGGCTGATAGGGGTCGGTGGTGGAGGACATGAAGATGCGCAGACGCCGCCGACGAGCGCTCGACATGCGCTGTAGGGCTGCGTTGAGCAGTTCGGGAGCGTTCGATTTAGCCTGAACGGCGGTGCCCCAAACGGTATCGGCGAATGCGAACTGCCAGTTGGGCATAAACTGCGCATAGCAGTACAGCCCGCAGGTGGTTGCGCCAAACCCGCAGCCTGTGTACGCCGAAAGCGTGTGGGTGAATGGGAACGGCTCCGATACCAGGAAGCCAACGCGCTGCGGCGTGAGAATGGACTGTGCCTCACGGCTGCTCACGTGCATCAGACGACTCCTTATTGCACATCCGTTCGCTTCCCGATTATACCATGGCAGTCGCGTCGATTGGGGATGCATCCAACATGTGATACGATGCACGAACGAGACAGCATCAGTAGGTGAGGATATGAGCAGACTGCCCGTTGAACAACTCTTTGCGGCATTTGATGGCGCGGTGCCCGGCGCGAGCGCCCTGCTGCTTCGCAATGGCGAGCCAGTGCTAACGCTGGCGTTTGGCCTCGCCGATCTGGAATCGCAGACGCCCGCCACGCCAATTACCAACTATCGCTTGGCATCGGTGAGCAAGCAGTTCACCGCTATGGCGACGCTTCAACTTGTGAGCGATGGCAAACTCAGGCTGGAGGATTCGCTCGCCCGCTTCTTCGCCGATAGCCCCGCGTACTGGCGACACATCACCATCCAGCAGTTGCTCACGCATACCAGCGGCCTGCCCGATTACGAGGACCTGATACTGCCGGATGCCACAACACAGGTGCACGATGAGGATGTGCTGGAGTTGGTGCGAAGCCAAAGCAGTGGCTACTTCGCCCCTCAAACGGCGTATCGCTACAGCAACACGGCATACTGCTTACTGGCGCTGATCATCGCGCAGATCGCTGGGCAGCGTTTCCCAAGCTTTTTGCAGGAGCGCATCTTTGCGCCGTTGGGCATGCACGCGACCGTGGCTCATCAAGAAGGGATGTCGGTGGTGCCGCAACGCGCCTACGGCCATTCGCTGCGTGACGGTGTCTGGCAACGCACCGACCAGAGCGTGACGAGCGCGACGCTGGGAGATGGTGGTATCTACAGTTCGGTAGTGGACCTAGCGCGCTGGGATGCGGCATTAGCGGAGGGCACGCTGCTGCCCCAGCATCTTATGCAAGCACTCTTTACACCCCATGTCGCTATCCCGAACGGCGAATCGTACGGGTTCGGTTGGTACCTGCGGGGGCAGCACCTCGCCTATCACACCGGCGACACGATCGGCTTCCGCACGGCGATTGTGCGTCGCCTCGACCAACGCGCGACAGCGGTGGTACTGGTGAATCGCAGCGATGCGAATCCGCTGGAGCTAGCCGAAGCGCTGCTATTGAGCTAAACAGAGCCAGGTTGCGCCTAAACCTAGCCACTGGTGCAATCTGGCATACAACTTGCTAAAAGATTGAAGTCTGTGACAGTGCTCCTTGATAGATACCACTTGCTCCAAGTTGCCTAGCACCTACACGTCCCAATAGATGGCCTCTATGCGATCTCGTCTAATCAGTAGACCTTTCAAGAACCTACCCATTCACCGAGCGATGGATCGAGAAGCAAGAGAAGACCGTTCACGCATTGAAATGACTTGCAAGTAATTGGGCGCAACCTTGTGAGATCATCAATAGTGTTAGCGCCTTGATATGAGAAGTTAAGATGGTAGAGCTACAATTTCGTGTTACAGGCGTTGATATTCAGCCATTTTCTGCAACGCCACTGTTAAGCTTTCAAGTTCACATCTCTCATGCCCATCCCAATATTTCGATCCATGCGATCTCGCTGCGCAGTCAAATTTATATTGCAGCCACACGCCGAATCCACACGCCCGAGCAGCAGGGACGCCTGACCGAGGTGTTTGGCGAACCGGAACGTTGGAGCGATACCCTCCGCAATCTGCTGTGGATTCACGCAAGTATCAACGTGCCAGCCTTCAAGCAATCAACCACGGTCGATCTCAATATCCCGTGCAGTTACGATTTCAATATCGCGGCCACAAAATATTTCTACGCGCTCGATGAGGGCGAGATTCCGCTTCTTTTCATTTTTAGCGGCACGGTTTTTTACACCGAACTCGATGGTTCAGTACAGATCGGGCCTATTACGTGGAATAAAGAGGCTTTCTTTGAAATGCCCACTGCGGTCTGGCACGAACTGATGGAGCGTTATTATCCGAATCAAACATGGCTGCATATTCGTAAACCAGTGTTCGAGAGATTGTACCAATACCGTCTACAGCATGGCTTCACCTCTTGGGAACAAGTTCTGGAGCACTTGTTAAGCCAACAGAACAAGAACATCTCTTAACGCCGAACGATAAGCGTATCGCTGCGCCTGCGGTATACTAGCGCCCGAGAGCTCCACCGAGACGCTCAACTTCAAGGTCTACATCCCTATTCCGCGTTACAAGAGGATACGAATGCAAGAGAAGTTCCTCGGTGTCCCTTGGTTGATCTGGGCTATCGTCGCGATCGTGGTGGTGGCACTGTACGCCTTTGTTATCCCCAACAGCAAAATAACACCCTCGACAACTGGCATACAGTTGCTCATTCTCCGTTGGTTCCATCCCTTGGTGTGGGTGCTGCTGGCAATGATGTTCCTGATGCGTAGCAAGCTCGTGCCGGGCAGCACAACGCTGGCTAATAGCATCGGATTAGCTGGCTTGATGGTCTATATCACGTTTATGATCACGCTGGCCCGTTCTTAGGGGTTCACACATCGAACAAGCGGCAGCAACACAGGTTGTTGCCGCTTTTGTGTGCGCAAAACACATAGGGAAGCTGTGCTAGTATGATTCGGTTGGGTAGAGGCCGAGCAGCAGTTCGTAGCAGAGCGTCTGCTCCTCTGGCTCCTCATCGGCCTCAAATTCGCGCTCTAGTTGCCTGATGCGCTCAAGGAAGGCATCCGCGCGCGCTGGCGATAAACGCATCCTACGGCTTCCTAGTACCAAGGCGCGCTTCTGCAGCGACTGTTCGGGGCCAAGTTCGATCAGGCCATGTCGCACACCTTTGGCAACCTCCTGTTTGCAGCGATCCAAAATCGTCGATAAAAGGATCGCTGCGTGCGAATCGGTCGGCCCCTCATCGGGCGAGAGCAGGCTGTGATCGACCGAGAGGCGATACGCGGTGGCGTAGTAATATTTTTCGATGATGCCCGACACCACTTGTGTATCAACAACACGAATAAGGCCATGTTCCTCAAGCAAATTGATATGATAGTACAGCTTTTTGGCCGAATAATCCATCCTTTTCGCTAGTTGCTTGACTGATTGCGCCTCTTCTCGCAACAACTCCAACAATTGCAATCGCAACGGGTCCGCAACCACCTTTAGCACATTCAGATCAGCAATGACACGAACATCAGCGGGCGTAGATGTACTCAGCATAGCTTCTTCCGACATTTAAGTTTCCTTGTGCATCTAACATTATTTAGAAGTAAGATACATAGGTACGGTATGAAAGTCAAGCTATACTACCGTTTATTAACCTTATCAACGGCATATGTGTAGTAAACAATCCTTGCACCTTCAACATCGCATTTAGCGCCTGCTCGCAACAATTTTCTGCCATTAGCAATGCGTTTCACCTGTTCAACGACAATACAGTGATGACGATGCGGTATCTGTACAAAGGAAAGATACCATTCGACGGCTGCATCGCTTTGTTATTACGGGTGTTCGTACCTGAACCGACGCGCTATTTGCGGCGTTTAGATGCCAAAATTGGCGTACAAATCAGAACAAATGTGTTATAATAAAAACGGTATCAAAAACGCCAATTGCCCAACTACTAAATTGTTGGTATCATCATAGTGTCACCAATTAGCTCACTTCACAGGTAAGAAAATCAATGTATCCCAGACCGCGAACGATGAACCCAATTGCATTAGCGCTTATTGGGTTAGTTGTCTGTGTTGCGCTTTTTAGCAGTATGCCCTCCAGCAAGCCCTTTCTCTCGAATTGGGTGCCGCCTGGCGTGGCAAACTCAATCTCGCAGCCTGGGGCATTGGTTGGCGCCCTGACAGCGCAGGTAACTGTAGAGGCGGGCACAACAGCGCTCGAACGCTACAATCAAGCCAGCCAACTCCACGAATCGGTCGGCGATGGCCTTGTGCGCTACTACACGCGTTCTCTGCCCAACGGCGGCACATTGGCGTACTTCGTGGTCATGCTCGATGATCAAGTTCATCTCGAAGTGATCAACGCCGATGGAGCCACCCCTAGCAGCGACGAGACAGGTAACACGATTTGGGCCGATCGGCAGCAGCACCTCGCCACCGTCGAGGAGATGGTACAGGCGCCCTACTCGCAGCGCAACGGCATGCAGTTGCTCGGCGCAATGGCGTTCGGCTTTCACGGCGGCGAGCGCACCTCCAACGAGGGCACGGTGGTGATCAACGGCACAGTGCATCGCATCAACCCCTGGCGCGCCACGCTGTGCATCCAAGGCCACTACGCTAAGATCGGTCTGTTCGATGCCGAGCAAGTGCAAGGATGCGATCAGGCGATCGGCGCTGGACCTGTGATCCTGTGGAACGGCAAAGTCGCTAACACCGATGTACAGGCCGAAACCGATGCGTTTGTGCCATTTAATCCGCTGAACGAGGATTTTGCACAGCTCGATTGGCGCAAAAAGATCTACAACGGCACTTACCCAAAGACTGTGGTGGGCATCGGTGCCCGCGAGGATGGCCGCTCGTACCTAGTGATGGCGGTTTCGAACGGTGTGACGGGAGTCGAACTCGCCTCGCAGTTACGCGCGATGGGGTGTTTCAGCGCGCTCGGCGGCGACGACGATACATCGACCCAGGCGATTTGGCGTGGCAACCGCGTGTTCGGGCATACGGTGCGCGAGGTTCCCGATGCTATAGGCATTTATATACGATAATATGGTAATGTCCTGGTAGCGTCTCAACGGTACTATACGGTCTAGGAGTAGCAGGTAGGCCGTGTATCGGCCTATCAATGACATAGGCGCACAACAATGCACTACCGCATCCTAATCGTAGAAGATGAAGCCGACGTCCAAATGTTACTGTGTTTGTTCCTTGAACGGTTGGGGCACACCCTGATTCGCGCACGAGATGGCGTGGAGGCCATCGCTCTCGCCGAGGAACATTCGCCCGATCTGATTTTGATGGATATTCAGATGCCCCGCAAAACGGGCATCGACGCAGTCCGCGAATTGCGCGCGCTGCCACAGTTTGCCACTACCCCCATCCTCGCAATCACCGCACACGCCCGCAATTTCCTACCCTCAGATATCGTTCGCGCAGGCTTCGACCACGTGGTCTTTAAACCTTTCGAATTCACCGAGATTATCGATTGGATCGAGAACGCCGGCCAACGAGTCTAGACCACAATGAGTGATAGACAGGCGGCATGCATATAGCGATGTTGACGTTCTGTGTGGGCGGAACGTCAACATCACTTTTTGAAAGGTGATTTGATGGCTTTAGGAGAGCGCAGCTTGGCGGATAAACACCTGGTAGGAGAAATAGCGCCGCACCCGTGTATGAGGCACACATTGAATGCTGAGCTCTTCGGGCTTCTGCTGCCGAAACTGCAGGAAATCTTTGATCAATGCTTCAGCTGCGGCGATGATGCGCGCGCGTCCGCGCTTCCAGTAGCGCGTGGTGATGGTGAAGATGGCTAAGTGATCGCTAGGCAACTGGAGCGGCCCAGTGGCTGATAGTACTGCCATATGCAGGGAGTATTGCCGATCGATCGGGCGAAAGAGGCGCGCAGCACGGGGAAGATGATCGTCAAGATCGATGCTGTGTGTGTATCCACCCGACTGATGTGCGAGATAACGGAGGAGGAATGTAGTGATCTGAATGGCGTCATCGAACGGCTCAGTTGGATCGTCATCGAGAATGCCTACTCCAAGTAATGGCTCGTTCTTAAAATCAATCATACTGCTACCTACCCTGTTAGATGTCTCCCCACAACACAAACCTCAACCAACCCTGCAACTGCATGTCGGAGCGTAGCAAGAGACGATGTGATAATATATTGATGATAGTACTATGACGGGTAGTATATTTTATTTACAGGCTAAATTCAATAACTTGGGCAGTAGATGACAAGAACGTAACCCTCGCCTGGCTTGGAGAAGGTAGAGAGGGTGTAAGAATGACATAAATTTCATATGTGGAGTGTGGGAAGTTGGGAGGAGGTAGCAAAACAACGAAAACACAGTCATCTCGAATGATAATGAGAGATCTCGGCGTGAAACACAATACAAAACGACGGAATTGAAATGAAACTCATTGAAAAAGTAGAGTCATCCTGAACGAGCCGACAGGCGAAGTGAAGGATCTCACTGAGGAAACATTGTGCTTCTGCGCTGCACTCTATTACTCAACAACTGCTCGGCCCCTTCCACGCGGAGTATGCTCAACTGCCGAATTCCTCCTCACACAACCCCAAACACAAACCCGCCCTCTTACGGCGCGTACCGTAACGAGGCGGGCGAAGTGATTGCAAACAAATCAGGATTTCCGCTGCTGGTCGGCGCTACAGATCGTTGAGATCGCCAGGAGAAAGTCGCTGGCAGTGAAAGGCTTGGGCAACATCATCGCGGCGCCGCTACGGATCACCGCGTTCTGCAGCGAGCGATCTTGGAGGCTGCTGATGATAATCACCGGCGTTTCGTTGCCCTGGCTGCGCAACTGCTGCAACAATCGATGACCGTCCATCAACGGCATATGCAGGTCGCTCACGATCACATCCCAGCGTCCGGGCTGGCAGATCGCCAATGCCGCATCCGCATCGGCGGCTTGTCCCACCATATGGCCTTCGTGTTGCAGCAGCGAACTCAGGAACATGCGCACCTCCGGCTCATCCTCCACCACCAAAATGCGCAAACCCGGCAGCACCGTCTTCGCCTGACCCGTCTGCGCCGCAGCGCCGCTCAGCACTTGATCGCGCGGCTCGCAATACGGCAGGATCATACTGAAACAACTGCCCTCGCCAACGCGGCTCTGCACTTTGATCTCGCCGTTGTGCATCTGCACGATGCTACGGGTGATCGCCAAGCCTAATCCAATGCCGCTCAGCTTGCTGCCGCCGAGCGCACCCTTGTTAGTGAAGAACGGCTCGAAGATGCAGCTAAACTGATCTTCCGGCAAACCAACACCTGTATCGCACACATCGACCTGGCTGTGCTGGAGGTTCTCGCGCACCCGCACCGTGAGCGTGCCGCCGTTCTGCATCGCATCGCGGGCGTTGCTGAGCAGATTCATCAGGGCTTGACGCAACTGGTTGGGATCGCCAAGCACCGTGCCACGCGCCTGATAGTCGCACACCACGTGAATGCTCTGCTGCTCCAACGACTTGCGCAACAGCGCCAACGCCTCATCGGCGATGGTGGCAAGCTCGATATTGAGGTGCTGGCCTTTGTTGGGTCGCGCAAACATCAGCAAACCACGGGTGATCTCCACGCCGCGCTTGGTGCCGCGCAACACCACCTGCAACGCCTCGTCCTTCTGCGCGGGCGTGCCGCGTAAACCAAGCTCCGCGAAGCCCTGAATGCTGGTCAGCACATTGTTAAACTCGTGCGAAACGCCCGTCGCCAGCGTGCCGATCGCCATAATCTTGGCGTGCTCATCGGCCTGCTTGGTCTCCTCCAGCCGCCGAAGGTGCGACAGTGAATAGCTGATCTGCGCGGCCACGCTCTCGACATGCAACAGATCGCTGGAACTGCGCGAGTGTGGATCTTGGATCTGCAACACACCCACCACAGCGCCACTACACGCGAGCGGGATGCGCATTCGCGCCGTTTCACTCTCGCCCTGTGTCTCGCGCACAAACGCCAAGCGGTTACGATCCGCCAACAGGCTGCAGCTCTGGCGCGGGCTATCAAACTCGGCTGCATTGGATGGTCCGACATAGCCCTTCAGGTACGCTAAATCGCCCTCGAACAGCCAACATTCCACCTGCTCAAACTGGAACGTGTTCGCTAGCGTCTCGGCGCTCTGCTGCATCAGATTATCGATATTCGTCCCCGCTAGGGCGATCTCGTAGCGGGCGCGCTCGTAATGCAACTGCTGTTGCTCGCCCTGTTGGGCCTGGAGGATCGCGTTGGCGGCGAAACTCGCAACCGTGTTGAGCACCAGCAGATCCGCCGCGCTAAACTGCGACTCTACCAGGCATCCCTCAAGCACCAATTCGCCGATCAGCTTGCCCGAGGCAGTCAGCTTAGCATGAGCCTTGGCGTGTGGTCCAACAATCCCCGAAGGGGCTTCACCACAATAGCTTGCCAATGTATATTCGTTGTCTGCGCTGTGCAGCACAATGCGCGCCTGCAACGCCCCCAACGTCTCGGCGATCCACTGCACAACAGCCGAGCCGATCTGCGTCACATTGTTGGAATGGAGGATCGGCGCGAGGTGCGAGAGTTGTTGAAGCGCAGTCGTAGCGGCAACGTTCGCCTGAGAGAGGGAGAGGATCGTCGCTTCAGAGGCGAGGTACGCCTCGATCCGCTGGCCGATCAGCCGAACGAAATCGGCGAGAACTGCACCATCGCCGTAGCCCTGCAACGTTGCAAAAAGGTGTTCGCCGCTCCAAAACTGATGTTGAGCCGAAGCACTCCCCGTATCGCGCAGGGATGCATCACCAGCACTCGCAATCAGAAACCCATCGTATCGCTCAAGCCCGAGCCACAGCCAACCGCTTGCGCACGCATCAGCAAGGATGTTGTACAAGGATGGTTGGGTCAGCAGGTGCTGCATCGTGGTTGGCGATAACTCAAGGGGTTGTATAGGGTTAAACGACGTGGTTTTCACCTGCTAACTCCTTTATGCCACGAAATGCACAGATAGGAAGGCATCGATTACATGGAGAAATGATATTCCTCGCGCTAACCTATACTGCTCGATATCGTCACTGGAAGATAGGGAGGAAGTGGCGCTGAAACCACTACAACACGCGAGCATAAATAGCGAAGATGCCGACAACAGGGCCAAGCTCTTGCCTGATATGCGTACCGTGTGGTGAACCAAACGTCCGTGGCGAACCATGCGGCAGATGTGATAACGGAGCTACATCCTGTCTATGTGATTGTCCGTGAGCAACCAGAACAATATGTCTTCCAGTGTTCGATGATGATCCCAAACCACAGGCAAAAACCTTCGTCCCGTGGAAGATATAAAATATACCGTGTTAAGAAGATGAACGAAACGCCTTTAGCAGGCGATTTGTCAACGGTTATATGAAACTTTCGTGCATGTATGGTTATAGCATCGGTTCGGTAACCTACTGTACACCCAAACAGCATACGGCCGCTCGCTGATAGCCGTATGCTGTGGGCGATCGCGCTACGCTAAAATCTGCTCTATCGCTTGGAGTTCGTCGGCACTGAGGCTCAACCGGGCCAAGCTGCCCACCGCCTCTTCGACCTGCTCCGGACGGCTGGCCCCAATCAGCGCCGAAGTGACCTGCGGATGCCGCAGCACCCAAGCCAACGCGAGTTGCGCCACACTCTGGCCGCGCGCCTCAGCGATCGGCTGGAGTTTGCGCACCTTGGCCAACTTCTCCTCGGTGATATGTTCGGGCCGCAGGAAGCCCTGAGGACGCCCAGCCCGCGAATCTTCGGGGATACCATCGAGATACCGATTCGTGAGCAGGCCCTGTGCGAGCGGCGAGAACACAATCCCACCGATGCCCTGCTCCTCTAGTACATCGAGCAAACCACCCTCGATCCAGCGGTTAAACATATTGTAGCTTGGCTGATGAATGAGGCAGGGAGTGCCCAGTTGCCGCAGAATCGTGGCAGCCTCGCGAGTCTGCTCTGCAGAATAGTTAGAGATACCGACGTAGAGCGCCTTGCCGCTGCGCACAATATGGTCGAGCGCGCCCATCGTCTCCTCAAGCGGCGTATTAGGATCGGGACGATGATGGTAGAAGATATCGACATACTCCAAGCCCATACGCGACAGGCTCTGATTCAAACTGCTGATCAGATACTTGCGCGAACCCCAATCGCCGTAGGGGCCTTCCCACATCCCGTAGCCCGCCTTGGTCGAGATCACCAATTCATCGCGGTATGGCTTCAGATCACGCTCCAGAATCCTGCCGAAGGTCTGCTCCGCCGAGCCGGGCGGCGGGCCGTAGTTGTTCGCTAAATCGAAGTGCGTGATCCCCAGATCGAACGCGCGCAACAGCGTGGCGCGGCTCTGTGAAAAGCGATCAACACCACCAAAATTGTGCCACAAGCCCAGCGAGATCGCCGGAAGTTGCAAGCCGCTACGGCCACAGCGGTTGTACACCATCGTCTGATAGCGCGTATCGGAAGCGCGATAAACCGTCATTGGTATTCCTCACTCTGGTTATGAACTCGTTAAGCGACATTGTACCGCAGATACCCAACTGTGTATTCCATCGCTAGACTGTTGGGCAAATACGCACTCCCAGCCGCACAGCAGGGATGCTGCTGGCGCAAGACAATGCGGTCTGCTACGTTCACGTGGGGCGGCGCGCCGCCAGTAGCGCGTAGCCAGGCAAACGCAGCAGGCCGATCGGACGCTGCGGCTGCAAACCCGCCGCGCGCTGCCAATCCACCATCTCCTCGCGCGACCACGTGCCCGAGCGGCTGGTGAACGAAAAATAGAGATCGAGCAGGCCAGCCATTTGCCCACCGATACCGCCAGCATCCTGCCGCAACGCCTCCAGTATGACCAGCACGCCACCGGGACGCAGCGCCTGCGCGGCGCGACGCACCAGATCACGGTTCGTCTCGGCATCGAAGTGATGGACTAGCTGCGCAATCAGAATCAGGTCGTGGCAGGCATCGCCCAGATCGGCGGTACGGGCGTCGGCGGGGCGATGCGTGACGCGGTCGCCAAGCCCTTCGGCGGCGAGCAACGGCGCGGCGTGCGCAATTGCCTGCGGCAGGTCGAGCACGCTGGCCCGTAGGTGGCGGTGCCGCCGACAGAGCGCCACGCTGTAGTAGCCGTGCGCCCCGCCGATATCGAGCATGCTGCGGGCGCCGCGCGGCACCGGGGTGCGCCACGCGATCTCGCTGGCGGCTATGCTCGCCAAGGCGCGCATGCCCCGCTGATACAGCCGCCACTCATCGTTGGTCATTGTGGCGTGGAAGTCGAGCGGCTGCCCACCGCGCACAAAGTCGTCGAGCCGCGTGAGCCATTGATATTCGAGCGCTTCGTAGAGCATCAGGTCATACAGTGAGTGTGGGGCGTCGCGCAGCAGCCAGGTGCGGCTCAGGCGCGCCAGACCGAACTGCTCGCCACGCTGCACCAGATAGCCCGAGCGCGCCAACGCGCCCAATAGCTTGTGGGTGGCGTCGGGGTGGCTGTGACAGCGCTCGGCGATCGCTGCGACGCTGCGGGGGCCATCGCGCAACGCCTCGAACACGCCGATCTGTGTGGCGACGGAGATAGCGCGGGCCAACAGGCTGCCGCCCAACACGTGCGCGATCGGGTGGGGCACTTGCCCGGTGAGCAAACCCAACAGTTCCAGGAGCGATTCGGGTGCAAGGCGCAGGCGCATCGGCAACTCACTCGTGAAGGCGGATCTTCTCGGGTTGAAGGCGAGATGACGGGGCGCGGCTATTGTAGCAGGTTTGGATGCGACCTTCAATGCAGCACAATCAACATGTTCACACGGTTCTTATAACTCAAAGCGATATACATATGATCAGAGCAAATATCCCATCAACCCATTCATTAAATATGTTAAGAGATTTATCAACACACTATCGCAACAAACATCACACCACTTATCAAGAAAATATGAAGGTTCTATGAAGACATTTTGCAAACAAATTCCATCCAACAAATCCAATTACAACCATTCATAGGTCTTTAGTCCTATATCAACCCATCTTAAGTATCATTTTTATGAAATTACATTGACAAGCGTATATTTGACGAATATAACAATAGAATTGTAGTACTTCGTTGTAGCAAGGAGCATCCAACGTATGCAATCAAGACAGAATCATCGGGGTTGGTGGGCGCGTATGCGCGGTACCGCGTTGGTATTGGGCGCATTGTGCGCGTTGTTGGTGGTGAATACGTTCGCCGAAGGTGAGCAATTGTTGTACGCACCGCTTGTTCTGAACGGAGCCAAAGCACCAGCAGCGAATGGCACGTGGGTCACTGCCTATTACGTGGGGTATCAGCGCGATATGCTACCCGCCGACCAAATCGATTGGAGCACGCTGACGCACTTGGTGGTGGGGCGCATCCGCCCGCAGGCCGACGGCAGTGTGGTCACCAATTTCGATATCGATGATGTGACCGGCCCTGCGATGGCTCGCGACCTGGCGAAACGGGCGCACGCCGCCAACCGCAAGGCCATCCTGATGCTGGGTGGCGACGGCGAGCACGACGGTTTCGTGGGTGCGGCCTCGGCAGCCAACCGCGCGACGTTTGTGCGCAACCTGATCAGGATTATGGACGATTACGGCTACGACGGCATCGACGTGGACTGGGAGCCGATTATGCCAGAAGATCGGCCTGTGCTGCTGCAACTGCTGCGCGATCTGCGGGCCGCCAAGCCCGGCATCATTTTGACGGTGCCGGTCGGCTGGGTGAACGCGAATTTCCCCGAGGATATCGACAACTATTATGTCGAGCTGGCCAGCCTGGTCGATCAGATGAATATCATGAGCTACGATATGGCTGGCAATTGGGGCGGCTGGGATAGCTGGCACTTCGCGGCGTTGTACGGCGAGGCGGGCACGCATCCCACATCGATCGATGCGAGCGTGCGGCGCTATTTGCAGGTCGGCGTGCCACCCAAAAAGCTCGGTATTGGCATCGGGTTCTACGGCTCGTGCTGGCGCGGCGTGACGGAGCCGCGCGTGCCGCTCGAAGGCCGCAATGTGTCGCAGGGCAACAGCGATAATGCGATGGGCTACGCGACGATTGTGCGCGAGTACCTGCCGCAATCGAAGCGCACGTTCGATACCATCGCGAAGGTGCCGTACCTGAGTTCGGAGGCTGGCGCTGGCCCACAGCGGTGCAATTTCGTGTCGTACGAGGATGCCGAGTCGATCGCAGCCAAGGGCGAGTACGTGCGCAGCAAGGGCTTGGGCGGCGCGATCATCTGGACGATCGCGCAGGGCTACGTGCCGACCGCTCCGGCTGGTCAGCGCGACCCGCTGATGCAGGCGATGCGCGAGGCGTTTCTGAAGTAGTTCGGCTTGCAATGGCCAGTTAGGCCATCATTGCCGGGGTGCCGGGGCGCTGGCCAAGATGCGGTTGCCGCGACAACTGGCGTTGCGGCTGGCATGGCGCTGCTTCCACAAACCTAACACAGGTTGCCGTGCGACTGGCGTTTCGGTGATGACAAAGCGGTTTTGATGCCACCCTGCCTTGTCTCGGCAGGGTGGCGTTGTGTTTAGCGCTGGCTGACGATTTCGCCGCCGATGTGGAAGATCTGCCAGTTCGCTTCGCTGAGGTATTGCCAGACGACGGAGATGGCGCTGGGGCCGACGCCGACGGTGGGGTGGATGGCGCGCCCGCGCTGGGTGACGAGACGCTCGGGCTTGCTGTGCGTGTTGGTGGCCGGATCGTAGGCCGAGAACATAATGTATGGGTCGTTGTGGTTGAAGTTTTTCACATCGGACCAGACGAGATAAACGCGCTTGCTGGTGATGGAGTAGGTCAGGTGCGGGTAGGTCGCGTACGATTCGCTGTCCGATATGCCTTGGATGTCCGACCAAGTGACGCCGCCATTGTCGGAGCGGCGCAGCAGCACGTCGTGGTTGTTGTCGCCCTCGTCCCAGGCCACGAAGAGCGCGGTGCCGTCGGTGGCGATGCTGGCGTTGTACGAGGGCGTGCGCGAGGTTGGGTCGATGTTCTGCGTGACCCAGCCGCCGCCCTCTAGGCGGGCGTAGGTGATGTTACGGTCGTTCTGAAAGACGATGTGCGGCGTGCCGTCGTTGGTGACTGCGACCTGCGGGCGGTTTTGGTAGCGGCAGTTGCCGAGCGGCTTGCTCACATCGGATTTGCTCAGGTCGGGGCGGCGCACGCGGTAGAAGACGGCGTAGGTGTTGCAGTCGCGATCGATCCAGACGATGTGGGCGGTGCCGCTGCCATCGACGGCGAGGTGCGCGGCAAAGGGGCGCTCGCCGCTGGAGATCTGCTCGGGCGGCGCCCAGTTGGCGGTAGCGCCATCAAGCGTGGCGATGCGGTAGTAGACCTGGCGATCGCCGCCGAGTTGCACGTAGGCGACGTGCAGGGTGTTGTTCGGACCAACGGCGATCGCGAAGAAGGGATCGCGATTCGAGCCGATGTTGGTGGCGATCACCTGCGGAGCCGCGAAATCGCCGCCGCTGACGTTATTCGTGTAGAGCAGGTAGCCCATATCGTTGGCGTAGACCAGGTGGCTATGGTTATTGGAATCGACCACGATCCACGGGAAGAAGGCCCGCAGCCGCCGCGAGGTGAGTGTGTGGGCGCGGCCCCACTCGACGCTCGGATCGTCGATCACGGTTGGGCCGGGAGGCGGGACGAGTCGGTCATCGATAGGCTGCTCGGGGGCAAGGACAGGTGCGCCGTTGCTGCGCACTTCGTTGCCGAGCAGGCCCAGCAGCACATCGTTAGGGGCGGCGTTCTCGGGATGCAACTCGAAGCGCGCCCGTTCGAACCACTGCACGATGTAGGTGCCGTTGGGCGTCTCCTCCTGCTGCGGCTCGCTGAGCGGCAGACCGAACAGGGCGAGGCTCTCGGCTTCGCTGGTGCCCGGGCGACCGTCGAACTCTAGGCCGTTGGCGCGCCAAGCCCGCAGGATAGCGCCGCAGACGCTGTGGTTGGTTTCGCTAAAGAAGCGGCAACCCTCCTGCGGGCTGCCCTGTGGGAAGGTGTACCAATCGCGTCCCTGCTGCGCGAGCCGATCCGCGCCGAGCCGCCCGAGCAGCACATCGTAGGGGCGCGGGTTCTCGGGGTGCAGTTCGAGGCGGTTGCGCTCGAACCACTGCGCTTGGACGAGTTGGCCTTCGACCATTTCTTCTTGTTGCGGGCCGATCGGGTAGCCAAACACTGGCAAGCCACCGTTCTGCTCCCAAAATTCGCGAATGCGGCCATCGATACAGTAGCCGGTCGCTTCGAAACAGCGCGGCTCGGCGTGGGCCGAGTGGGGCGCAAGTAGGCCCGCAAGCAGCAGCGTGGCGAGCAGGCCAAGATAAACGTGGCGAAAACGGGCAACCATGAGGAACCTCCGCAGATGTTCAGATGTCGTGCCGTTGCTGCGGGCAGTATACCATAGCGGTTTTTATGGATGAGGGGTTGCGATCGATCGTACGAATCGGGCAGTAGATAAACATTGCTGCCATGTCTAAATGTGATGTCGATGCGCTGCACGAAGCGGCACATCGACATTACAAAGGGCAGTACGAGTTAAAAGGCAGAATCGGTGAGCGGTATCACCCCACCGCTGCGATGAACATCCCACGCCCGGTGGCATCGGCGTAGCCCCACGCCTGCACATCGGGCGGCTCGATGCCGAGCCGTGTGAGTTGCGCGCAGATCTGCTCGCGATGCGCATTGCCGTGATGTATGGCCTGCGCGATCACTACTCCCACGCTGGTCTTGTAGGTGCCATTATCAACTAGTAACTGGCGTTCGGCATCAAGCGGCTCGGCGAGCACCTGTTCCCACAGTTGCTCAAGCTCCTCAGCCCGCGCCAGAAGCACATCGAGATCAGCGCTAGACTCGTTTGCTTTAGCCCAGCTTGGTGCGGATTTGGTGATGTGGTGCAGATAACGCGCATCCGCCGAAATGATATGGTTGAAGGTGGCGATAATGCTGCCATACGCCTCATCGGCAGGGGTGTTTAGGTCGTTTGCTGGAAGGCCACTGCACGTTTTCAATAGCACTTGGGTAGCCCAAGCATTGTGACGAAAGAGATCCAGGAGCAGTCCGTTCATTACACCCTCCCATCTATTGCACATACCACTGAGCCTCAACGGGATAACGTCATCATACCATCGCCATCAATGGAACAATTGCAATTTATGGGCCATATCATATACGAGCAGTCGAAACGCTATCTTTATCTAAATTAATGTCATTTTAACCAAAGATAATTTCATTATCATGGTACAATCACACCGTTATCTTGCGAAAACTTGTTCCTTTTTGAGCAAGTATCACTGATGGAGAAATCCTATGTTTCGGCGGTCCACTCTAGCCCTGTGCGCTAGCCTCTCCCACCCCGCTCGCCGTTTCCTGCTCCTCTTCAGCCTTGCTCTTGCGCTCGTCGGTTGCGGCGCAGCGTTCCAATCCACACCCACCACACCGGAGCGCGACTACACCACGCTCACACAGATCTCGACCTACGGAGCGCTGCAGGCGGGTGGCTTCGACGGCGATACCACGTTTGCCGAGGTGGCGCAGTACGGCGATTTCGGCCTGGGCACATTCGATCACCTTGAGGGTGAGATGATCGCGCTGGATGGCGTGTTCTACCGCGGCCTAGTCGATGGCAGCGTGCAAATTGTCGAGCCGAGCGTAGAGACGCCGTTCGCCAATATTCACTTCTTCCAGACCGATCGGCAGATCAATGCGACGGTGCCGATTAGCGATATGCAACATCTCACCACGTACCTGAGCGCGCAACTGCCGAGCCTTAACCGTCCGTACGGGTTTCGCATCAGCGGCCTGTTCTCCACGCTGAAATATCGCAGCGTGGCGCGCCAGTCGCAGCCGTACCCGACGCTGCAAGAGGCCATAGCGGGGCAACTGGTGTTCGAGGTGCAGAATATCCGTGGCACACTGGTGGGCTACTACCTGCCCGAATATCTCAGCAGCATCAGCCTGCCAGGCTACCACTTCCACTTCATCTCGGAGGATAAGCAGCGCGGCGGCCACACACTCGATATGAGCTTTATAGAGGGCAGCATCGAGATCGACTATCTGGAAAACGTCAAACTGATCATCCCGCAGAGCGATGCCTTCCAGCAGAAGAACTTCAGAAAGCCGTAACGCTACCATCTGCTATACTTGCTGAAACGATTGGGGGCGAGCAATCGCCCCCAATGTTGTGTCGCCTACGTTTGAAAAAGTTGTGATTTTTGGTACAATTAGATACTTAACTGGAGAAGCAGTAGAAAGCGCCACATTTGGTGATCGATAGCTTGCTCCAAGGCGAGCGCTTAGCCGCACCAACCCGATTGGAACGCTTCTCTTGGTGCGCGAATCGGCGGTATCGACTGTTTGCAGGGGGCAATCCGCACCGACGATCTTGATCGCCTCCAGCAAGCCGGATTCGTGCTCTGCGCGAATTGCGTGTATCATGTTTTTACTGTCTTAATCGCTGTTCTAAAAGGGCGATTCGGCAGCACGTCTCTCCATCCAAATAATCTCGCCCTCAGCCCCGGCCAGCGCCGCGATTGAGGCTCAACACATCATCGAGAGTCGCATGCTCCTTGAACTCCCTTCTAAACAGATTTAGCAATAGGACGCGGAGCACCTGCGCAGCCATTGTAATAACACCTGGTCTACGCAGGCTTGCATCCGTGATCTACAAACTATGATTATTGATACTGCTATCACTATTCCCGAGCATCACCTCCAGACTCGCTTAGCCACCGGTTTTGAGCAAGCCCAACGCACTGGTCGCGCTACCCTGGTGAGTGTCGTGTTTCGCGCGCCACAACGGGACCCGCTCGACTTTTTCGCGCTTGGGGCCAACCTCGCCACCCGACGCTTCTTCTGGTCGAATCCTAATGGCGAGTATGTGTTCGCTGGCGTCGATGCCGCTTGGACGCTCGCCTCTGCCGGAGCGGACCGCTTCGCCACCGCCGCAACTTGGCGCGACCTGTGCGCCGATGCGCTGATCGATACGCCGACCGCCGCGCTCGCCACTGGGCCGCTGCTGATCGGCGGCTTCTCGTTCGACCCGCTTCGACCCGCCACGCCGCTGTGGGAGGGCTATCCCGACGGTTTGTTGGTGCTGCCCCGCTATCTGCTCACCTCCATCGACGGCGCCACCTGGCTGACGGTCAACACGGTGTTCGAGCCGAACAGCCCGCCCGCGCTCGCCAGCGACACCATCGCGGGCATCTACGAGTTGTTCGAGAGCGAGCCGCGCGCCACGGTGCCCAACAGCATCGTGCGCAGCGCCGATGTGATGCCCGCCGAGGAGTGGAAGGAGATCGTGCGGCAGATCGAGCAGAATATGCACAGCGGCGAGCTGAAGAAGGTCGTGCTGGCCCGCCAATTCCAGGTGGAAGGGCGCGCAACCTTCGATCCTGCGCTGGTGCTCGAACGGCTGCGCGCCGATTACGCCGATTGTTTTGTGTTCGCGATCGCGCACAACGATCGCTGCTTCCTGGGTGCCTCGCCCGAGCGCCTGGTGCAACTGCGCGAACAGCGCGTGCGCACCACTTGCTTGGCTGGCTCGATCGCCCGTGGCGCGACCCCCGAGCAGGACGAGCAACTCGGTGCCGAACTGCTTGCGAGCGCCAAAGACCGCGCCGAACACGAATTTGTGGTGCGCGCCATCTGCGATGCGCTCAACGATGTCTGTGGCGAGCACCTTTCGACCGGGCAGCTTGGCTTGATGAAGCTGCGCAACGTGCAGCACTTGTTCACGCCGATCTATGGTCGTATCGATCAGAACCGCAGCATCCTCGACTTGGTGGCCCGCCTACACCCCACACCCGCGATGGGTGGCGTGCCACGCGATGCAGCGCTCGCCGTGATTCGCCAGTTCGAGGGCATGGATCGTGGCTGGTACGCCTCGCCAGTCGGTTGGATGAACGCCAGCGGCGACGGTGAGTTCGCAGTTGCGATTCGCTCGGCCTTGCTGCATAATGCTGAAGCCACCCTGTTCGCAGGCTGTGGCTTGGTAGCTGGCTCTGATCCAGATCGCGAATACGCCGAATCATGCCTCAAGCTGCGACCGATGATGGCCGCACTTGGTGGAGCATAGGCTGGTAAGGTCGAACCCTTTGACAAGCTCAAACATCGAAACCCCGCACGCGCTCTCCGCCTCGGTTGGGGCCTTTGTGGATGAGCTCGTGCGCTCGGGAGTGCGACATTTCTGTGTATGCCCCGGCTCCCGCTCAACACCGCTCGCATTGACGATCGCGCGCCACCCTGCGGCGAAGCTGTGGATGCACCTCGACGAACGCTCGGCGAGCTTCTTCGCGCTCGGCCAAGCCAAGGTGCTGCGCGAGCCGGTGGCGCTGATCTGCACCTCGGGAACCGCAGCAGCCAACTTCCTGCCCGCGGTGGTCGAGGCGTTCTACGCACGCGTTCCGCTGATCATCGTGACGGCTGACCGTCCCCACGAGCTACGCGATGTGGGTGCGCCGCAGACGATCAATCAGATCAACCTGTTCGGCACGCACGCCAAGTGGTTTGTGGATCTTGCTGAGCCGGATGCCGCCCCCGGCATGCTGCGTTACACCCGCACGGTTGCGGCGCGGGCTGTGACGACGGCGCGCCGAGGCCCAGCAGGCCCAGTACATATCAACTTCCCCTTCCGCGAACCGTTGCTGCCCAAGCCCGCCGAAGCGCTTGCTGCGCCCGAAGCCCGTACGGACGAGCGCCCCTACGTGAGCGTCGCCACGGGTGCGCGTGCCCCCGACGCCGCGCATGTGGCCGCGCTGGCAGCCACGCTCGCCGATGCGCCCCGTGGCCTGATCGTGTGCGGTCCGCAGGACGACCCGCACTTGGCCGCGAGCGTGACGCGACTCGCCGAGGCGCTGGGCTACCCGATCCTGGCCGATCCGCTCTCTGGCCTGCGCAACGGTCCCCACGATCACGCGCTGGTGCTGGATAGCTACGACGCCTTTTTGCGGGATGCCGCGTTCGTCGAGCGTTTCGCGCCACAAGTGGTGCTGCGCTTCGGCGCGATGCCGGTCTCCAAACCGCTGTTGCTCTACCTCCAGCGCCATGCCCAGAGCCGCATGATCGTGGTTGATGGCGATGGCGGCTGGAACGAACCAACGCTCTTGGCCGACGAGATGATCCACGCCGATGCACGGCTGCTCTGTGAAGCGCTGCTAAGCCAGACCAGCACGCCGCTGCGTACCCGCACCTCGGCCTGGCTGAGCAGTTGGCAGATGGCGGAGCGCAACACTCGTGCGGCTATTTCTGCCTATTTCGCGCAACTCGACGAACTGTTCGAGGGCAAGGTGTTCGCCGAACTCGCCGCGCTTCTCCCCGCCGGAACCCAGGTCTACGCCGGCAACAGCATGCCGATCCGCGATATGGACACGTTCTTCGCTGGCGATCAGCGCCCCATGCGCTTGCTGGGGAACCGTGGCGCCAACGGCATCGATGGCGTGGTATCGAGCGCGCTCGGCGCCGCCACGGCTTCCAGCCCGACCGTGCTGGTGATCGGCGATCTCTCGTTCTACCACGATGCCAACGGGCTGTTGGCCGCCAAACACCACCACCTCGATCTCACCATCATCCTGCTCAATAACGACGGCGGTGGCATCTTCTCGTTCCTGCCGCAGGCGAGCGAACCCGACCACTTCGAGACGCTGTTCGGCACGCCGCACGGGCTGGACTTCCGCCCGCTGGCCGAGATGTACGGCGCACACTATCAGCGCATCGGCGATTGGCAGGGCTTCCGCGCCGCGCTCCAGCACAGCCTCCAGGCTGGCGGCCTCCAGATCATCGAAGTGCCGACCACGCGCGACCGTAACGTGGCGCTTCACCGCGAGATCTGGCCGCTCGTCAGCGCGAGCCTGCACGAAGTGATACGCGCCGAGGCCGAATAACCGACCCGAGCGCCTTGCGCTTCGCTGAGAAGATCACGGACGGTTGCGCCACCATGATGATAACGCTCAACGGCATCAACTATTATGTCAGTCAACAAAACACGGGCCAAGCGCCACTGCTGTTGCTGCACGGCTTCACAGGCAGCGCAACCGCGTGGGCTAGCCTGCTGGATGCGCTTCCCCCGCACATCCACGCCATTGCGCCCGACCTGATCGGCCACGGTCGCACCGATTCGCCCGCCGACCCCGCGCGTTACCGCATGGAGCACTGTGTCGCGGATCTGCTCGCGCTGCTCGACATGCTTCAGCTAAAACAGGTCGATCTGCTGGGCTACTCGATGGGCGGGCGGGTCGCGTTGCAATTGGCCGCCGCCGCGCCCGAGCGGATCAACACGCTGATCTTGGAGAGCAGTTCGCCGGGCCTCGCCGACGCCAACGAGCGCGAGGCGCGCGCCGCCGCCGACAACGCGCTAGCCGATAGCATCGAGCGCGACGGACTCGCTGCTTTTGTGGAGCGCTGGGAACGCCTGCCGCTGTTTGCCAGCCAGGCCGCGCTGCCCGAGGACGTGCGCACGCGCATCTGCGCCCAACGCATGCGCAACAACCCGCTCGGCTTGGCCAACAGCTTGCGCGGCATGGGCACGGGCCAACAAAGCTCGCTGTGGGATCGGCTGCCCGAAATCACCATCCCCACGTTGCTGATCGTTGGCGAGCTGGATCGCAAATACTGCGCGATCGCCAATGAGATGCAGGCGCTCCTGCCGAACGCGCGCACGTTGCAGATCGCCAATGCGGGCCACACCGTGCATGTGGAGCAACCGCAGGTGTTTGCGCAGAACGTGTTAAAATTTCTCGAAACGAACAACAGGACCAAGAGAGGACGTTAGATATGCCAATCGAATGGAAATCGGCCCATACCTATACCGATATTTTTTACGAGCACGACGCCGCGGGTGAGGGTATCGCGAAGATCACCATCAATCGCCCCGAGAAGCACAATGCCTTCCGCCCCGAGACGGTGATGGAGTTGATCGACGCCTTCTCGCGCGCTCGCGACGACGAAAACATCGGTGTGATTCTGTTCACTGGTGCTGGTGGTAAGGCGTTCTGTTCGGGCGGCGACCAGAGCGTGCGCGGCCACGGCGGCTACGTGGGCCACGACGGCGTGCCGCGCCTGAATGTGCTCGATCTCCAGCGCTTGATCCGCGTGATCCCCAAGCCTGTGATCGCGTTGGTGGCGGGCTATGCGATCGGCGGCGGCCAAGTGCTGAACGTGGTCTGCGACCTCTCGATCGCGGCGGAGAACGCGATCTTCGGCCAGACCGGCCCGAAGGTCGGTAGCTTCGACGGCGGCTACGGCTCGAACCTGCTGGCCCGCATCGTCGGCGACAAGAAGGCCCGCGAGATCTGGTACCTCTGCCGCCAATACAACGCCCAACAGGCGCTTGAGATGGGCTTGATCAACGCAGTCGTGCCGTTGGAGCAGCTTGAGGACGAGGGCGTGAAGTGGGCGCGCGAGATCCTGGAGAAGAGCCCGATGGCGATCCGCTTCCTGAAGGCTGCCATCAACGCTGATGCCGATGGCGCGGCTGGCCTCCAGCAGTTCGCAGGCGACGCGACGCTGCTCTACTACCTCTCCGAGGAAGCGCAGGAGGGCCGCAAGGCGTTTATGGAGAAGCGCAGACCGAGCTTCCGCCGCTTCCGCCGCTACCCCTAAACCCGATACGCAACAAACGGCGCTTGCGGCAACCTGTTCTGCGTTGCCGCAAGCCCCATGTCTGCAGCACCACAAACTGTTGATGAGGTTTCCATGACAACGCAAGCTCCTTCTGCGCCGCCAAGCCCCGTGCGAGTGTGGATCATGGCCGCCCGCCCGCCGACGTTGCCAGCGGCCATCGTCCCGGTGTTGGTCGGCAGCGCGGCAGTAGCGCAGCAGGGCTTCTCGCCGTCCGCCTTTGTGGCAGCGCTGCTAGCAGCGATCCTGATCCAGATCGGCACCAACTTCGCCAACGACTACTTCGATTTCCGCAAGGGCGCCGACACCGCCGAGCGCTTGGGGCCGGTGCGCGTCACTCAGAGCGGCCTGCTCGCGCCCGAGACGGTGCGCCTCGCGATGATTGTGACGTTCGCGCTCGCCGCGCTGATCGGCCTCTACCTCGTGTTCCACAGCGGCCTGCCCATCCTGGTGATCGGGCTGTGCTCGATCGCGGCGGGCGTGCTCTACACGGGCGGGCCGTTCCCGCTAGCCTACAACGGCCTGGGCGATCTGTTCGTGTTTATCTTCTTCGGCTTGGTGGCTGTCTGCGGCACAGCCTTCCTGCACACCGCCACGGTGCCCGCCGTCGCGTGGTACGCCGCGCTGCCTGTGGCGCTGATCGTCACCGCGATCATCGTCGTGAACAACCTGCGCGACATCGATACCGACCGCAAGGCCAATAAGCGCACGCTGGCCGTGCTGATCGGTCGGCAGGCCACCCGCATCGAGTACCTGCTGATGGTCGGTGGTGCCTACCTGCTGCTGCCGCTCGGCCCACTGCTCAACCTGACCAGCCTGTGGGTGCTGTTGCCGCTGCTCACGCTGCCGATGGCCGTCAAGCTGATCCGCACGATCTTCCAGGTCGAAGGCCGACCGCTCAATAGCGCGCTGGCTGGCACGGGCAAGCTGCACATGCTGTTCGGCATCCTGTTCGCGATCGGCTTGCTGCTCTAGTCCACGAGAACGCTATGCGCATTGTGCGGGTCGATTGGCAGCCCTTCCACATCCCATACGCGGGTTCCTTCACCACGGCGCACGGCAGCGACGCAACGCGGCAGGGCGCGATCATCCGTGTGCACAGCGACAGCGGCGCGATTGGGCATGGCGAAGCGTCGCCGCTCACTGCGTTTGGCGGCGGCACGCTCGACGACGCTCTGGCGCACATCGCGCAACTCGCCGCCGCGCTACTCGGCACCACGCTCGAAGCGGGCCTGGCCCTGCTCGACCAACTCGACGATACGCTGCCCGGCATGTCAGCGACCGCCTGCGGCTTCGACACGGCGCTGCTCGACCTGCAAGCCCAAGCCATGGGGCGACCACTCGCGTACCTGTTCGCCGAGCATCCACAGCCGAGCGTGCCCGTCAACGCCACGGTTGGCGCACGCGATGTGGCGGCGGCCTGCCGCGCTGCCGCACAGGCCAAACAGGCGGGATTCGGCTGTGTGAAGCTAAAAGTTGGCGTGCTCGACTCGCCCGCCGCCGAACTGGCCCGCATCGCCGCCGTCCGCGAACAACTCGGCCCCGATGTACGGCTGCGCATCGACGCCAACGCCGCCTGGGAGGAGGATGAGGCGATCGACATCCTGCGAGCCGCCGAACAGTACCGTATCGAACTGGTGGAACAGCCCGTCGCCGACCTCGCGGCACTCGCGCGGGTGCGCGCCGCCAGCCGCATCCCCATCGCCGCCGACGAATCGGTCGGCGGGCCAGCGCAGGCCACCGATGTGATCAACGCAGCCGCCGCCGATCTGCTCGTCGTCAAACCGATGATGGCCGGAGGATTACGCCGCGCCTGCGCCATTATCAAGCAGGCGCTGCAGGCCGGACTGCACGCCTTCGTCACCAGCACCATCGACGCCGGGATCGGCGTGGCCGCTGCGCTGCACCTCGCCGCAACTCTGCCCACATCGCTGGCCTGCGGCCTCGCAACGGGCACGCTGCTCTCCAGCGACCTACTCACCGAGCCGCTCGTCGTGCACCACGGCGCCATGCCCCTGCCCAGCCGCCCCGGCCTCGGCGTGCAACTCGATCCGCATTCCCTCGCACAATACGCCATCGGCCCATGGAGCGAAGTGACAAGGTGAGGATCATCCACAGATTTCACAGATTACGCAGATTATGTTGTAGCTGGGAACGGTGATGAGCACTCGATAAATCCACTTTCAGAAGATATAACTCATAACCACCACCCAAACACTGCCACGTACCTCAAAGCATCACCACGGGCGAATCAATGCTCCGTTTTGGAAATATTCAACATTTTTATGTTCAATGAAAAGCACTGTCATCTCGAACGGTCGAAGCCCTGAG
>ERZ777003.1664-NODE-1664-length-31219-cov-16.496117_pt1 | contig 31219 bp, 21 predicted proteins | sample MGYA00374956_ERZ777003 | MGnify/ENA primary metagenome ERZ777003 (study PRJEB29302, sample SAMN06268252) | bioreactor metagenome | isolation source: Joint BioEnergy Institute, California, USA | place: USA:Joint BioEnergy Institute, California, USA | collected... | reverse complement strand
CGCATCCGCCAGTTCTGGGAGCAGAACGGCGGGCTGCCGGTGTTCGGCTTCCCGCTCGGCCCGCAGACCGAGGAGCTCATCGAAGGCCGGCGCCTGCAGGTGCAGCGGTTCGAGCGCAACCGCCTCGAGCTGCACCCCGAGAACGCCCGCCCGTACGACGTGCTCCTGGGGCGGCTCGGCGCCGACCGGCTCGCGCAGCAGGGGCGCGACTGGCGCAGCGCCTTCCCGCCGGCCGGCCCGCAGCCGGGGTGCCGCTTCTTCCCCGAGACCGGCCACAGCGTCTGCGGCCGCATCCTGGAGGCCTGGCGCGCTAGCGGCCTTGAGTTCGACGGGCGGCCGGGCATCAGCGAGGCCGAGAGCCTGGCGCTGTTCGGGCTGCCGCTCAGCGGGCTGGTGAGCGAGCGCCTGAGCGACGGGCGCACCTACCAGGTGCAGTGGTTCGAGCGCGCCCGCTTCGAGCTGCACCCCGAGAACTCCCGCCCGTACGACGTGCTCCTGGGGCGGCTGGGCGACGAGATCCGCGGCGGCCCGTCTGCGCCGCCGGCCCAGCCCGCCCCAACGCCCGTGCCGCCGGCGCCGACCAGGCTCCCCGACGCATCCCGCCCGGGCGCGTGCCTGTCCGACGAGGAGGCCGAGCTCGTGCGGCTGATCAACGAGTACCGCGCCGCCAGCGGCCTGCCGCCCGTGCCCGTCTCGCGCTCGCTCACCACCGTGGCGCAGCTCCACGTGCGCGACCTCCAGGAGCACCGCCCGAACAGCGGGAGCGACGGGCGCGGCCTGGCCTGCAACCTCCACAGCTGGTCCTCCAACGGCCCGTGGACGCCGGTCTGCTACACCGCCGACCACACCTACGCCAGCGGCATGTGGGACAAGCCGCGCGAGATCACCGGCGGCGTCTACAGCGGCACCGGCTACGAGAACGCCTTCGCCTCCTACGGCGCACCGGCCACAGCCGCCGCGGCGCTCGCCTCCTGGCAGGCCAGCCCCGGCCACAGCGCCACGATCCTCGAGCGCGGCACTTGGGCGAGCGCCAGCTGGCCGGCGATGGGCGTGGGCATCTCCGAGAACTTCGCCGTGCTCTGGTTCGGCAACCTCGCCGACCCCCAGGGCGAGATCGGCGTGTGCCCCTAGGGCGTGTCTGTAACCCCAAGATGACAGCGAGAAGGGCAGCGGTCGCGGCCATGTCTACGCAGGTGGCCGCGCGCGCCTCGTAGCGCGTGGCGGCTCGACGAAGCTGCTTGAGCCAGTTGATCTGCTGCTCCGCCGCAGTGTCGCTTGTGGCTCAGGTCGCAAGACGGCGTATCGCTATCGAACACGCCCTCAGCAGCGTCAGGCGCTGTCGCATCCTCAAGACACCTTCCGCCTTCGGAAAGAAAGAAGTCGAGCACTGCGTCCACGCCCTCTATCAGACAATGGCAGATCTGGTAGCAGTACAGCGAGACCTCCTCCAGCTCGTGCAGCAGACCGTGGGCCAGGCAGGCGGCTCTCAGCAGCTCCTCGACGCCACATCAGCATTGCTTTCAAGAACCGCGAACGTACAGCAGCAACTCCTCCTGCAACAAGAGCACGCGGCCAGCTTGACCGGCCCAGCGCACCAGACACAGCTCACCGTCAGCGAGCTCACCGCCGAGCGAGTGAATATCAGAGAGCCCGATGGAACGCTTCGCCTGATGCTGTGCAACACGCAGCGTTCGCCCGGCTATGTCATGGATGGCAAGCCGTTTGGAGAGCCTGACAAACAGCGACCTGGAGGGATCTATTTCTTCAACGATGAGGGGAACGAGTGTGGCGGGCTCGTATTTGGAGGGAAGCGGATCGACGAGCACTCGTACGAGGCTGGCGGCGGCTTCTTCTTCGACCAGTACCGGCAGGACCAGGTCGTCGGCATGATGCATACGGATGTCAACGGACAGCGTCACGCTGGCTTCTGCGTGTGGGATCGGCCGGACATGCCGATCACTGAGTGGACAGCACGCTGCGTCCCGGTGTTCGATATGCCGGATGGCCCTGAGAAGGAGGCGGCTCTCGCACAGCTGCGCAAGGAAAGGCTGATCGAGACGACGCGCGTCTTTATGGGCAAAACCACGAATAGAGATGCGTGTCTCAACCTGTATGATGTTCAGGGCAACTTACGGCTGCGGCTCGTCGTGCGCGCCGACGGCACGCCGGCGATCGAGTGCCTGAATGAGCAAGGCGAGGTAACCGAGCGCTTTCCTTCAGCCAAGAGCGACATACCGTCTACGACACCGCAGTCTGGATAACGCGCGCACACTCCCACTAGCAGCCAGGGCTGCCGGATGGGCCTAACATCGCGCAGCCGGCCGCCCCATCGCCGCCCAACGGCGTCGCGGCCCACACGCCGCGCTCGCCTGGCGGCGGCTGAAGCAGACCCTTGAGCGTAGCGGGCCGGCTTGGCACCTGATGGGCTGCGCGCCCTCCGGCCCGCCCCTGCGCTATCAGCTCTGGGACTTGGGAACCACCTCAAACGGGATCGAGACCTCGAGCCTCGCGCTGCCGACGGACATGATCCAGTGGCCAGGCTCGGCATACGACGGCACCTCCCACTCCCACGTGGCCGTGCCATCTCCATCGGCGATGACGAGCTCACTCACCCTCACAGACACGCCTCCCGGAGCCCAAGCCCAGGCGGTCAGGCGCTCCCCGGCGAGGAACCCATAGGCGGTGAAACGTATCGACGAGCCGCGTTCGACCACACGCTTGTCCGCGAAACCCTCTTCCGATTTTCGCGGTCCCTCAGATGGTGTGCTCGGCTCCTCGTTCGCCTGGCTTGGGCCTGCCGCAGACGACGCCCGCACCACCTCGAACGGGATCGAGATCTCGAGCCTCGCGCTGCCGACGGACATGATCCAGGGGCCAGGCTCAGCATACGGCGGCACCTTCCACTCCCACCTAGCCGTACCATCTCCATCGGCGATGACGAGATGACTCACCACCTCCTGCCCGCCGCCCGGAGGCCAGGCCCAGGCGGTCAGGCGCTCCCCGGCGAGGAACCCATAGGCGGTGAAACGTATCGGCGAGCCGCGTTCGACCACGCTCGTGTCAGCAGAGCCCTCATTCGATTTTCGCGGCCCTCCTGACGCGGCACTCGTCGCTGTCGGGGGTAGCTCAGTGGGCGTCTCTGTCGGGGATAGCTCAGTGGGCGTCGCTGTCGAAGGCGTCTCTGTCGAGGGCGTCTCAGTGAGCGTCGCCGTCGGAGGCGTCTCGGTGGGCGTCGCTGTGGCAGGAGCGCTCGCCGTCGGCGTAGGTATGAGCGTCGGCGGTGGGTTGGTCGGCGACGGCACACCGGTTGGAGCGGGCCGCGGTTCTTGCGTCTGCTGCGCGACAGCTATCGCCGCACTTGGGCTGGCCGTGGGAGTCTCGGCGCCCGCCACACGCACGGGCAGCCCACCACCCGACCGTTCAGCCACCTCTGCCGGCGTTGGCCTCCCAACCTCAGATCCCCGCTCTGGTCCCCTCAGCCAGACCAGACCAGCGCCAGCGAGGAGGAGCGCGAGCAGCAGAACAGCAGCGAGTACCCCTACGCGCGGCAGCACGATGCCAGCGAACCGCGGTGGTGAGGCAACATACTGGATGATGACAGCCGTCTGATCTGCGCCTAATCGCTCAGCGCGCTCAACAAGCTGCCTGGCGGCCTGTGGGGCTGGCGCGCCCGCCGCAAGCTGAGCGATCTCCGCCGAGCCCAGCGCATGCGCCAGATCGTCGCTGCAGAGCACGATCGCATCGCCGGGCGAGAGCTCCAGCTGAAAGCTGAACCGACCGTCGGCTGCGCTCGTGGGAGATAGCGGCAGGCTAGCGCTCTGGCCAAGAAACATGGCCGACCGGCCAGCTTGGCCCATCTGTATAATCGGGCGTGTGATCGGCGTGGCCCTGCCCTGGCGAACCAGATACGCGCGCAAATCGCCGATGCTGACGATGTGGGCCCTCTGGCCGACGATCGCCACCGCCAGAACTTTCGCGCCGTGCCGCCCGACGTGGCCGGTGCGTACGGCCTCGGCGTAGCTCGACGCATTGACAGCGCTGACCGTCTGCAGGAGATTCGCCAGCGGATCATCCAGGCGACGGGCGAAGTAGCTGCGCACCAGCTGCCCAACCCTATCGCCAGCGTTTGTGGCAGCCTGATCGTCGCCGACGCTCTCGACGAGCACTGCGAGCGAGCCGAGATAGCGTCTATCCTGCCGCGCTTCGAGGCGCCCGGTGCCGGCGCTGCGCCTCGCGCCTGGCTGGGAGGCGACGCCGTAGGCCAGCAAGATATCCTGCGAAACTGCGTCTGTTCGACGTACTTCTGGCTGCGATACTGCCATGGTCGAGCTCCTCCCAGCGCTGCTATGGCGCCGGGCTCGCAGGCGGCAACAGGGTCGAGGTTGGGATGAGGGTGCTGGTGGGCTGGAGCATCGCGGTCGGCTGTTGGGGTCGATCCAGCGTAGGCGACACGACGGGAATCGGCTGTTCGATTGTCGGCGTTGCGTCCGGCGCGCGCGTGGGTGGCGCGATGGTCGCCACAGCCGTTGGCGTGGCCGATGTTCCGGGGGGTGGCGCCAGGCTGATGAGCTGCAACACCAACAGGAGCAGCAGGACGAGCGGTACGAGCGCGGCTACGCCGTAGGCGAGCGCTCCCGACATGACCGGGAGCTTGATCCGTCCCGGCCGCTCGATAGGCAGGCGCTCCAGGTCAGCTTGGAGCGCGGCAACACTCGAGTAGCGGCGGTCAGGATTGCGATCGATGGCCCTGCGCACGAGCTGCGCAAGATCGGGAGAGCCCGCCTGTTTCGAGAGCAGGCGATCCGCCACCTCGTCGAGCCTCTGCGTCGCGGGCGCGTCGTCGCCGTACGGCCGGCGGCCGGTCAGCATTTCGAAGAGCACAACGCCGAGCGAAAACACATCGTGGCACGGCTCGGGCGTGCGTCCGGCGGCGCGCTCGGGCGCCAGGTAGGCGCGCGTCGCATAGGTAGAGTGGGCACGACGCCTGTGCCAGACGTGGTCCGTGCCGAGATCGGCGATCACGACCTGCGGCTGCTTGGCCTGCCAGCGTGAGAGCGGTTCGCGCAGCAGGATATTCTCAGGCTTGATATCCAGGTGCAGCACATGCTGCTCGTGCATCCGCGCAAGCCCGCGGCACACCTGCAGCGCGATCTCGACCGCCGCGGCTGGACTCAGGCGGCCGCAGCGCGCGAGGACATGCCGCAGCGACCCGCCCGGCAGGTATTCGAACACCACGTACCACGGCGAGCCCGGATCGCCGGGATCGACGGGCGCGACGTACTTCGGCGGCTGGCCGGAGCTGGTCGCGTGCTCCGATACCGGGAGCATCCTCACCAGGTTGGGGTGCTCGATAGGCCGAATGTCGATCGGCGCGCCCTGTTCCGCATGTGGGGCCGTGACATCCGCAAAGATGATCTTGATGACGACGTAGGGTGTTGTGACGTGGGCGTCAGAGCGCGGACGCGCCAGGTAGACATGCGATGCTGCGCCGGCGCCTTGCGCCTGCAGCGGCCTGATGATCTGGTATCCGCCAATGACAGCGCCCGGCGGATAGGTGTCGCTCATACGCCAACCTCGCCGGCGACTTCTCGGTTCGGAGCGGGCTGAGCGTCGGCCGTCTTGGAGGGCGTCAGCTCGCTCGCGGTCCAGCGAATGCACTTCAGCGTCATGTTGCCGAGCGTCAGCAGATCGCCGGGGGCGAGCTTCTCGGATTTGTTCGGCTCTACAGGTCTGTTGTTGATATATGTGTCGTTCGACCCCGCTCTGTTGATCACTTCGAGCGAATCATCGCGCTGTACTCTGATCTCGAGGTGTTTCTCGGCGATACCCGGCTGCGTCAGGGTGATATCGGTGACATACTCCCTGGAGCCGATGATCGTCACATCCGGACGCAGCGGATGGATCTCATCGCGATCGGGGATCGTCGCCAGAGCGAACTTTGGCGCAGGGATCTCGATCACCAGCTGATCTGTAGACAGCTGGACAGCGGCTCTACGCCGCCGCGCCCACCACAGCGCGCCGATTCCGGCGAGCGCCGCCAGCGTCAGCGCGAGCGCGATCCAAAGGGTGAGGCGGGATGGCGCCGGGCTCGGCTGCTCTGATGGGCTGCTCTCAGACTCTGGGGTTGGGCTCGTGAGCGGTTCGTCGCTTCGCGGCGGCATCTGCCACGATTCGGGCGCTGTGAGAATCCGGCCGTCCGCGAGGGTCACGCTGACTGTAATCGTGGAGGTAACAGGTTGCCGAGGGATCTGTTCCCACTGTAATGCAAACGGCGGATCTTCGATGCTCTCGAGAAGGATGCCATCTTGGTAGTAGGCAACCCTATCGATCGGAGGGTATTTCTCATTGGTTTCAATATTGAAGGCCGCTAGCTCAACAACGCTCGTCAGTTCGATCGTCGGGGTGATCGGTCGTTCGGAAAAGCGCTGAGAGAGCGGCAGCTGGCCGCCATCGACCGTAATGGTGTGATCGCTGCCGTTTGCCCTGGAGCTGTAGGTGATGACGAGCTGGTGCCGGCGCGTCACCGCCCAATCGTGCAGCGCGCGCAGCGCCTCATCGCGCTTCGCCTGGACCTGCTGCGGGTCCGGCGTGTAGAGGTGGAAAAAGCGCTCCCCGCCATAGGCTCTGAGCAGCGCGTGGTTCGCCACATAGCTGTAGCCGTCGTCGGGTGGAACCGGTTTGACCTGCTGCGGCGCATCGGAGCCAACGCCGACGGCGAAGAGCGTCAGCGTGTCGGCTTGGGCCGCGAGCGCCCGCTGCACATCCTCCGGAACCACGCAGCTCTGCGTGGCCGGCGTTGTTTCATTTATGTCAAGATCGTCGCAGCTGTCGGCGATCACGATGATCGCCTTGAGCTGCCTGCGCAGTCTGCTGGCAACGTCGCTCGGCAGCGCGCCGGACTGGGCGAGGAGCGTGGGGCTCAGCGCGTGGGTCGCGCTCAGAATGGCCGGCGAGAGGGCCGAGTACGCATGGGGGTCACTGGCCGAGAACGGCAGCGGGGCGAAGTCGGCGAGCGGGGCAGGCGGGCTGTAGTACAGCCTGTTGTGCAGCCCGCCGCCGTCGGTCAGCACCTGTGTGGCGATCACCGGCACCACCTCCCGGTGGAAGCCGGCGATGGTGATCAGATCCACGGTCGAGCTCAGGACCTTGGTGAACTCGGCCGTCAGCGCGCGAGCGTCGGCTAGGCGGCTGGGGCTGCCGGGAAGGCCCTGGCCGCGCATGCTGCGGCGCAGGCTGATGGCCACCGCAACAGCCACGCCGACATCCTGCCGCTCAAAGGTCGGCTGGTCGACCGGCTCCCCGTCTTCGTGCAGGGTGATCGTCGCCGGATCGGGGAGCCGGCCATCCGGCGCCGCCAGATAGACCTTGACCTGCGGGTATTCCGAGGTGTCGACATCGGTGATGACCAGTTTCGGCGCGGGGTCCTGCTGGGCGGCGTGCGAACCGTTCGGCAGCGCCGCGAGGCCGACCACGAGCACCAGCAGGCCGATGTATCGCTTCATATCGATCACCCTGTGACCAGGATCAGCTGTTGCACAGCCGGACCTGTTGTGCAGGCGCGCTCCTGGCCTCAGCCTCGTCGTCCGCTACCTGGCCAGTCGGTGTGACTGTGCTCGTCTGCGGCTGAGCGCCCGCGGTCTGGGCGGCTGCTGCGCCGGCGCTCGCCGCCTCCGGTCGTTCGCCGGCCTGTGTCCCGACGACCTCAACCAGACTCTCGGTAGTGGTAAGGACGGCGACGTCGACGTGACGCTCGACGAACACACGGTTTCCGAGGTTATACTCGCGGACGATGATGTAAGGACGTTCCTTCGGCCCGCAAACGAAGCCGGGCGGCAGCATGTGGGTGTCATTCCCTAGCCCGGTATCGAGGCGCATATCCAGGCGGACGCGGACCTCGCCTGCATCGGGCTTGAACAGCTGCGTCGCCCGGTCATTCGCCATGAACTGGAAGCGGATGCGGTGCACCCCGGCCTGCGTCTCGGCATGCTCGGCGGCAACCGGCTGCAGCTCGAGCGTCGGCGTCAGCGGCCTGTCGCCGTCCATCGGGATGACGACACGCGCCCGCTGGTGCTCGGCTAGCGTGCGACGCTGCTCCTCGGGCAGGACAAGCGTGGTGGCAACGGAGGTTCTGTTGTCCCCGCTGGTCAGCGTCGCGGTGACCTGGCGGCTTGCTACGAGGCGCTGCCACTGCTGCTCGTTGAGCGGGACATCGAGCTCGAACGGGGTGTCCGCAGCGGCGAACAGCACCGCCGGCGCTGAGGCGCGCACCTGATCGCCGGGCTGAGGCGCCTCGATCACCCAGCCATCCGATGGAGCCGCCAGCTGCGGCGGCTGAGCGGGGATGCTATTGAGCTCAGCCTCGAGATCGGCGACCGCCTGGCGCTCCGCTTCGAGATCGTTTTCTAGCAGGTCATCCAGCGCACGCTGCGCGTCATCGACCGCCTCCTGTGCGGCTTCTAGCTCAGGGGTGCCTCTGCCTGCCTCGATATCGGCAAGCGTTTCTTTCGCCTTCTCCCGCTGCGCTACAGCGGCGATGATATTGTTTTTAGCGGTCTCCTCTGCAACCTTGTGTTCCTGAACTGCCAGCGCCAGCAGCTGCTCAGCGTCGGAAACGACGCGGGCGGCCTTCGGCACCGCATCCCGGAAGGCCTGTCGCTCGATATCAGTAAGCGGGCGGGGCAGTGAGTTGCCATACGTATCCGTGTAGCGCTCAGTCGGATGCGTGTTCTCACGCTCCACCCAGTCCCAGTCTTTTCGGGCCTCGTTCAGCGCCTGCTGCGCGTTCTGGAGGGTCGTTGTAGCCTGAAGCCTTTTGGTTTCCGCGGCTGTTTTCGCCGCCGAGTCCAGCTCAAGCGTTACTGAGATATTTCGCTCGGCCTCGATCACCTGCTGCTGGGCAACTTCCAGCGCCTCGGCTTTGATCCGCTCGAGCTCCTGCTGCGCATCGGCCAGTTCCTGCTCGGCCTGGGCGATGGCCCGCTCCTGTTTCTGCTGCGCCTGCTCTAGGGCGCGCCTGGCCTGGCTGAGCTGCCGCTCTTTCTGCTCGCGGGCCTGCAGCTGCGCGTCCATGCGCAGGACGACCAGCCCCTCGCCACTGGCGACGAATGTCCCTGGGGCCTTGAGGGTATCGCTCACAACGCCGTCGACGTCGAACACCAGCGCGGTGACGCTGGGCGCCACAACCGAGCCGGCAAGCTCCAGCTGGTCAGTGATCGGCTGGTAGACGGATGTCGTCACGGTGCCGGGCCGAAAGGTGATCCGCGCACCTTCGGGCCAGGCCATCCAGATGAGCAGGGCGATCAGCAGCAGCAGCAGCAGCAGCGCCCAGTAGGGCAGCAGCGCCACCTGCTCAAACGCACAGTCTTTGGATGTCCAGGTCCAGCCCTCGTGCTGCGGGGCGGCCTCTCTGGCCCGCTTCACGCGCTGATCTTCCGCATCCGGCGCGACGATGAGCTTGAACGGGTAGCGTCGTGAGCCACCGACCAGCCGCCAGCGCCGTGCGGCGAGCGGCAGCTCGCCCGTCCAATCTCGGCCGGCCGGAACAACCAGCGGGGTCACCTTGGTCCTGAACCGCGTGCCGGGGTTCCTGAACGTCAGCACATCTTCGGGCTCATCCACGCTGATCAGCAGGGGCAGATCGAAGTTGCTGCGGTTCACGAGCTGAACTGGAAACCGGCTATCGAAGCGCGTGCGCACCTTGCGCGTCACGACATCGGCATCGAACGTGACGTACGGCAGAACGTGGAGCCTGACCGTCGTCTTTTGACTCTCGGTCTGATTCTTACCCGCCTCATGCGGACGCGTGCCATTGTCCGGCAGCGGCCTGGCGCGCGCCTCGATCGTATAGGTGTACTCGCCGGCCGTGCTCTCCGGCTCGAGCGGCGGCGCGAAGGTGATCGTGACGGTTTTCGAGTCGTTTCCCTGGCTATTGGGGTGATCGAGCAGCGTGATCGAATATTCCGAGAGTTTGCACCAGTCACCGTTGTCCTTATCGCACCACACATAGAGTTCGACGGTGCGGACGCGGTCGGCCAGATTGTGGACGGTCAAGGTCAGCGTGGCCACCTTGCCGGGCTCGACCGCGAGCTCCTGCGGCGCCGGCGACAGGCTCAGGCGCGAGGGCGACGAGGCTTTGACGTCCGGCGCCAGACGAATATAGGCTTCGACCTTGCCGAAGAGGATTCGCGAGGAGTTGTCGAGGGACACTTCTCTTTCGATGCGCTCCCCGTCGACCCACGTGCCATACCTCTCGTCCAGAGGCTCGAGCCAGATCCCCTGCGGGCTGCAGTGCAGCTGGGCATGCACGCGCGCCACCTGCTCGCCGAACACCCGGATGTCGGCGCCGGTCGCACTGCCGATCTGTATCGTCTCGCTACTCAGCACATAGTCCCGCTCGGAGCGATCGGGCTGGATGATCGTCAGCGTGCCAAAGAACGAGTCAGTCATGGCCTACCTCTCCGTGCGTGCTGGCCAACGGACGCCGGCGAGTCATGCAGAGCTCGCGTGTGGCTGGCTGGGCACCAGGGCAAGCGTCAAGTAGTAGCGCGTGTGGGCCGGCTTCTCAGCCTCGATCAGCCTGCGCAGCCGCGCCTCAAGCGCCTGCCGGCGCCGCTCGCGGGCCTCCGCCTGCTTCGCCGGGTCGAGCAGCCGCTCCTCTTCGGGCGCAGTCTCTGGAACCTCGAGGATCACATGAAAGCAGTTGAGCGCGAGCGGCGGGCTGTCGGAGCCTGGATCGCCCGGCTCGATGATCGTCGGCTCCGCGCCGGTGTAGATCCGCAGGTACTCCCGGAGCCCGAGCCGGGTGCCGCGGGCGCGATACAGCTCCGCGGCGCGCGCGATGAGCTCGCGCTGCCGCTCGCGCGGGAGCTCAGGGTCGATGACCATGGCAACCCACGACGCGAGCCAGGGCAGCATCGCCTCGGGGGCCACCCACGGGTTGAAGTAGCCGTCGATCTGGTCAATCATGTGCTCGATCGGCTTGAGGATCATCTCGAACGCCAGCAGCAGGTTGTTGACGAGGTCGTTGGCGCCCTGGTGATACAGCGGCGGGAGGTACTGCAGATACTCGCTGGGCATATGGGAGAGCTCGACGAAGCTCCCCGAGGGCTGGAGGATGATATCCCACGTGTTCGAGGCGCCACGATCGCCGCGCCAGATCTTCCCGGCGACCTCGGGCGGCGTCGCCCAGATGCCCTCCTCCCACTTCTCGGGCAGGACGGCCTGAGGCAGCGGCTTAGGTGGCACGCGCTCCTCGTCGCTGTAGGTGTAGCGCAGCACCGTCGCGTCGATGCGGATGCGATCGTTGTAGTGCAGCTGCGCGGTCTCACCGGCGCGTAGCTCGCTGTGATTGAGCTCGACCGTGCCGATCGCCTGCAGCTGGCAGACGCCTTGTTTGCACCTGATCTCAACGTGCGTGTCCTCGACGCCCGCTCCCGACAGCACCACATCGTTCAGCTCGCTGGCCCCGATCGTGTTGAGCCCGGCGCGCAGCTTCCAGGTCTGGATGTCGCCGCTCGCATCGCGCCAGATCAGCTTGCCGTAGTCCATCGCCGCCTCGCTACGCCACGATAATCTTGTGATCACCAGGGGCGATGAGCTCGTGCTCACCGATGTTCAACACACCTTCGACGAGCTCGTCTTCACCGCTGCGGACGGCCAGCTTCTCCACGTAGCTCACGCCGGGAGTAGCCTGGAGCAGGCTGTAGATCTCCGAGATGTAGACGCCACGCCCGAAGGGCCAGCCGGAGCCATCGGCGCCGTGCAGCGGGTTCAGAAACACGTCGAGGCGCTGCTCGGCTCGCTGGCGAACGGTCTGTGGATCTGCGCCTTGGCGAGCCTTGATACGCGCCATGATCGAGACCATCCGGAACGTCGGGCCTTTGATCTCGAGCTTGCTGGCGAGCAGCCGCCGGTCGTTCAGGTAGGCCGAGACAATGTCGTGCAACTCCGGGTCGAGTTCCTTGGCGACAATCAGGCGGCCGCTGTCGTCGCGGTTCGCCGCCACCAGCAACAGCGTGACCGGAGAGTCGGCGCCTTCCTCAGCGCGGCGGGGCGCGATGCAACGCGCGCGCACCACGCGGCCGCGCGGGTCGGCCTCGAGCGCCAGCCGCTCATAGTCGCTGGGCGTCACCGCCCGTGTGACGGCGTGCAGGGTCATCGGCGCGCGCAGCTTGGCCCGCTCCAGGCTCTCGCCGTCGCGGCCGCCGCTTGCCGCACGGCGATTGGTGACGGAGCGGACGAAGGCCAGCGTGCGCTTCGGCTCGGTGATCTTGCCGGGGGGCAGGTTCCCGCGCGCGCCGCCGCCGCAGCGGTAGCGCGTGATGCGGATCTGGCTTCCGCGCGGCGGGATCTCGCCGTACTGCGTCTCGGTCCCGTCCGGCTCGCGAATCAGCGGCCCGAACTGGATGACACCGCTGGCCCGGTCGAGGAGAAAGTGCCGCTTGCCCTGCGAGTAGCCGAAGTGCGGGTGTGGAGCGTGCTCCCAGACCTGCGACCCGCCGTTTCCGTCTGCGACCTGGATCTGCTCGTCGGGCCCGAGCGGGAGCACCGGGTGATACTGGAGCTGAAAACGCTGGCCGGGCGAGCCATCGCTGTAGCCGAGCACCTCGCCGACGCTGGTTGAGTCGGGCGAGACGCCGATGGTCATGGCCTGCGTCGCGCTGACCGTCGCTCCGATCGTGCTGATCTCGATGGCCCGGACGCGCGGCGAGACGCCGTAGCCCTTCTGCTCGGTGGTCCGCTTGCGGTAGATGCAGCGCACCCAGTAGCCCGCGAATCCCTGCCGCTCGTGAAGCGCGAGGCCCTGTGGCAGGTGGAGCGTGACGGTGCCCGGGTCGTTGAGGCCGTTCGTGCCCGAGTGCTCGATCTTTTCGGCGCGCGATGCGTCAAGCGCGCCATCCAGCCACTCGACGTCACGCCACCCGCCGCTGCACCAGACCTGCCAGGCCAGCGGCGGATCCTGGACCTGAATGCCCGCCGCCTGACGCACGCAGTCGAGCTTCAGCTCAAGCGTGTAGCCGCTGACATCCCGGCGGAAGACGATATACAGGCCATCGCTGTCGACCTGCGGCTGCGGGCTGAAGATCAGAATGCCCGTATCGGCGGAGCGCAGAGCCTGTGCGAAGTGCACGCGGTCGTCGGCCAGCGCGTGCTCGACGAACGAGCGCCCGTCGTCGGCCGATGTCAGGTAGGCGGCTATCTCGGGCGGCCGAATCTGCAGCTCCCTGTCCGCGCTGAACGTGATCGCCGGCTCGGCGGCGCTGGTCTGCTTGGTGGCGACTTCGGTGCCGGTTGGGATGACGAGCGTCTCGCGCGCCGCCTCGTTGAGCCAGAACGTCAGATCGGTGCGGGCGGGCTGCGGCGCCTCGAGCCGCACGCCCATCAGCTCCATGAAGGTGATATAGCTCTTCTCGGGCACGCGATTGAGCCGGTAGAGCAGCATCTCCACCATCCAGGCGAACAGCTCGATCAGAGTGACGCCCGGATCGCTGACGTTGTGGTCCGTCCAGGCGGGGCACAGCTGCGCGATGCGGCTCTTGGCCTCGTTCACGATCTGCTGGAAGGTCCGGTCATCGAGTTGTGGGGTCGGGAGCGTCATAGCTGCACCACGCTCTCTGCTCAGCGGCGATCGTCCGGAATGGTGTAGAACGGAAACACCAGCGTGCGCTCGTCGTAGGTCGCTCGCAGGCGGTAGCTCAGCGTGATCACGAGGCAGCCCTCGATCGCGGGGTACAGCTCGACCTGCACGTCGAGCACATCGATGCGCGGCTCCCAGTAGCCCAGCGCCTCCTCGACGTAGCGCGCCGCCGCGGTGGTGGTGCTCGCGTTCATCGGCGCGAAGACAAGCTCGTGCAAGCGGCAGCCGAACTCAGGGCGCATCACCCGGCTCCCAACCGGCGTGCTGAGGATGATTCGGATGGCCTGTTTGATCTCGTCTTCGCCCTGCGCGAGCGCAACCGCGCCGCGCCCATCCAGCTCCACAGGGAACTTCCATCCGGCGCCGATGAGGTCGGTCGTTGGCATCGCACTCAGCCTCCAATCAGGACTGTTGAGCAGCCGGGGCCGGTGATCGTGCCGCCGTGGGACGTCAGGTCGCCCACGCGGGCGGCTGGCTGCCCGTTGATCATCACGGTGGCGCTGCCCTTGACGATCTGTGCCGGCGGGCCGGTGGCGCAGACGGCCAGGTCGCCGACGATCGCCGCCGGGCGACCGCCGAGGTTGACGGTACGCGGGCCGGCCGGTGTGATCGGCCCGCCGACGTGCGGCATCGTGCCGCTCGACATCGGGCAGGCGTGCATGTCATTCGCGCAAGCAGCTGGCGGCATCGTCCTTCCCTATGAGTTGATGTTGACGAGCGAGCCTTTGATGTTGAGCACTGCGCTGGTCTTGACGTCGAGCATGGCGTTCGCCTCGATCGCAAGGCTGCCGTTGGACGTCAGCTGGACGCCCGAGCTGGTGATGCTGAGCTTCCCGCCCGGCGCCTGGAGCTCCAGGTCGCCGCCGGACTCGACGGTGAGGCGATTGCCCGTATCGCTCAGCGTGATGGTGTGCCTGCCCGAGGCGATCGTGATCTGCTGGCGCTGGTCGTCGACCGCGATCACGCGCCCGCCGCCGGTGCGGATGAGGGTCAGGTCGCGCCCCTCGGCCACGGCGTCGGCGGGCGGCTGATCCTTGCCGTTCCACAGCGCGCCGAGCACATAGCCACGATCGAGGTTGCCGTGCTCAAAGGCGAGAAGCACCTCATCTCCGACCTGCGGCGCGGCGAAGACGCCGCGCTCCTTACCGGCCCCCGGCAGCGCCAGCCGGGTCCAGTCGCTCTCGTGGCTGGTGTCCAGCCAGGGGAACATCACCTTCACCCGGCCGAGCCGCTCGGGGTCGCTCACGTTTGTCACGACGCCGACGACGACGCCGGGGAACTGGCGCCGCGACGGCTCGCGCTCGAGCGCGGCGAGCAGATCGCTGGAGCGCCGGCCGGTGGCGTAGAAGGTCGTCATGTAGCCGTCGCGCGGCGTGTACTCGTGGCGGGTCGCGGTGATGAAGTACGAGCCGCCCATCCGCTTGCCGATACCTCTGAGCGGAATGAGGCGGCCGGCGCGAATGCCCGCGTCGCCCCAGCAGACGCCCTCGGCGGTCACGTAGTCGCTGCTGATCTCGTCGAGCACCGCCTGCGCCACCTGCTCGGCCTCGCTCTGGCTGCGCACCAGACGGTCGCCGATCGCAACCGTGGCCTGCCCGCTGAAGGCCTGTGTGGCGGCGGCGCCGGGGCTCCGCTCATCATTGACGTCGAGCTTCTGCGACGGTCGCGTGGCTCTGCCGAGGATCGCCTGCTTGGCCGCCGGGTCCCAGCCGCGCACCTGAACTTCATTCGGCTGCGCCGCCACGCTGAGGCGGGCGCGGAACGTGATCAGGGAGTCACCCCATGCCTGCTCCGGCGCCTTCGGCGGCGACGCCTCGGCGCGGCGAAAGCGAAGCGTCCGATCGTCGACGCTCACCCGGTAGCCGATCCGCGCGGCGCGGCTCTGCAGAAAGGCCCAGTCCGTCTGATTGTCCTGCACGACGTAGTCGTACTGCTCGGAGGTGGGCTCGATATCGGCGCCCAGCCCGGCCTCGCGAGCGATCTGCGCAGCGATATCCGCGTCGCTCTGCCTCACAAAGGTGCGCGTCCGGGTGCCGCGCCGGAGCCGGTGCGAGCGGTCGTAGCCGCGCACCACCAGCCGGACATTGTGCTGCTCCAGCACCGGCTCGAGCGCGGTGATCTCGCCGATCATCAGCAGCTGAAGCGGCTTTCCCGGCCCGCCCGCGCTGATCCGCACCTCGCTGCCCAGGCTCAGCAGCTCGCTATCGAGAAGCTCGAGCGTCGGATCGTTGAACCGCAGGGTGAACATCATCGCCCGCTGCAGGTCCTCCTCGACCAGCGCGTCGTCGAGGTTGCGGATCACCTCAGGCGGCAGATCGTTGTTATTGACCCAGATCATCAGCTGGCTGATATGCTTCTCGGTCTTCGGCATGGCCGTGTGCCTTTACAACAGCGGCAGCGGGGTTATCAGCAGCGTCTGGCCCGGCCGCAGCCGGCGCGGGTCGTCAAGATTGTTCGTGTCGGCCAGATGGCGCCAGACGGTGGGGTCGCCATATTCCTCGTAGGCGATCAGAGCGAGCGTCTCGCCCTCGCGAACCGTGCGCAGCCGCTGCCCCGGCGCGCCGCCCGATGTCGGGTTCTGGCGCGGGTAGATTCCTTCGTCGCCGCTCTGCTTGAACGACACGTCGAGGATCGCCCGCAGCGGTGTGCCCGATGTATCGAACAGCACGAATTTCTGCGAAATGCTCTCGATCACCGCCTCGAACGACCATTGCTTGCCCCATACGAACCGGCAGCGGGGCGGCTCCCCTTTTTCGGTCCGCGGGTTCTTATCGTCCTGGGGGACCTTCATCAGCTTCCAGAGCAGCTCGGTGTACTTGCGCACATCGTCGCCGACCCGGTTGATCGCTTTCCCGTCGCTGTAATGCACCTCGGTCGTGTCGAACAGGAGCTGTAGCTTCAGGGTGGCCGGTCCGCCGCCGCTGTACTCGAGGTGCGAGACATTCTGGCCTTTCACAGGCTTCTCTTCCCACTTGTTCTGCTTCGAGAAGGTGTATTCCTTCGGGTTGAACATGCAGACCACATACTCTTTCTCGTTATCGCAATTCACAATGCACGCTTTGGCGAGCATGCCATCGCCTTTATTCCTTCGGTCTACCATGTGCCCCTCCCTCGCCGCTCTATCTCAATCCACAGCCGATCACGGAGATGGTCGTACACCTTGCGCGCCAGCTCGTCGATCGAGGGCCCGGCGGATGTGCCAGCGGCCGCGCCCTCGGCGCTGGCGGCGCCCATAGCGCTGCTGGCAGCCTCGCCGGCGGCGGCCATTAGCCCACTGGGCGTCGGCAGGTCATTTAGCGCGCCCTGCAGCCCGCCGCCGAGCGCACCCGCGCCGCGGCCCGGCAGAGCAAGATCAAGCTGCGGCAGCGCCGCGCCGTACGCCGAAGATGCGGCGGCCTGATCGAGTCCTCCGAGCGCTCCGAGCGCCATCTGCGCGGGCCCCATGCCCGGCAGGCCAAGTCCTGGGGTGCCCGGCAAGGACACGCCGGGCGGCGCGCCAAACGGAGCGGCGCCCTGGAAGCTGGGCAGCGGCAGCTCGGGCGGCTGATACCCGCTGGCAGCAGGCAGCTCGGTGGGCACCTCCGGCACGTCCGGCATGGACGACGGCAGCTGCGGAGCCGATGGCAGCCCGATCTGCGGCGGGTTGAGCTCCGGCCAGGGCACGCGCTGCAGCGGCCCGCGCTCCGCGGCTCGCGACAGCGGCGCCCACCCGGCGCTCAGAGCGAGCGTCTGTCGAGACAGCACCCGGCCCGCGAGCGGCAGCCTGCTCCAGCCAGACGAGGCAGGCGCATCAACAGCCAGCAGCGGCGTCCCCGTTGCGGTGCTGCCTGGCGCCCGCTGCGCACCGGGTTCTGCCGGCGTGGGCGTCTGCGCCACAGCGGCAGGGGGCGATTCGTCGGCCTCACGGTCGATCAACGGCGCCTCCGCACCTCCGGCGAGGCGGTCGAGCAGAGGGGTGTGACCTGGCGCGCGCTGGCTGTCTTGAGGCGCGGCGGCGGTGTCTTCAGCCGCGGTGGCGCGCAGCACAGGATGATCCGGGGCAGCGGCCGGCGCGGCGGGTGACGATGCCGGCGCTTGCCACGATGTGGCCGAAGACGCAGCCGTCGAGCCAGACGAAGCCGCAGCCGAAGACGTCGAGCTGGGCGCATAGCGCCGCGCGATTGCTTCCGACAGCGATGGCTGCGGCACGCGTGCCACGTCGGTACGAGATTGCGGAGGCGCAACGGGCGTCGCGGAACGGCTCACGGCTGTCGCCCCCGGCATCTCCGTCTGCGGCGCCTGTGTGCGCGTGCTGTCGGCAGGGACCCGTGCGATCGTCGCCTGTGTGCGCGGGCTATCGGCGGGGACCCGTGCGATCGTTGCAGCGTGGCGGGCCACCGGCGTGCCCTGCGCCAGCTGAACGGCGGCCCTCGCTACCAGGCCCATCCGGCGGAGCGGGTCGGACAGAGGCCTGAGAAGCCCTGCTGAGCGCTGCACCGCCAGGTTCAGCGGCTGGGTGGCGAAGGATGCCGGAGCTGCCTGGAAGGCGTCGCTCACAGCAGCCGGAGAGCCGCCAGGAGCATCTGAAGAGGCGCCAGCGAGGTCTGCCGGCACAGGTGTCTGAGCAGCTGAGGCGGGGCGCGTCTCCCATACCCAGCCTGCACCCTCCAGATCGAGCGGCGGCGCGTCTTCGGCGGGCTCATCGAGGTAGCCGGGCGCCAGCGCCCCCGGCGGCGTGGCGCTGGGCCAGTATGAACCCAGGGCGCGCCGCACGGGCCACCTGTAGATGAACGGCAGGTCGATGGCGGGCAGCGCGCGCTCGGCGCTGGCGAACCGCTGCGCCACCTGCGCCGCCCATATCCCCGGCGCGGCGCTGATGTGCATGCGGCGCAGCAGCGACGGGCCGAACCTCGCCGCGCCCGGCGGCTGAGTTCGCCGAGCTATCTGGCCGGCCAGAGCGCTCGAGCTCGCCGCCGTGGCGGCGAGCCTCCTCGCCCCGGCCGCCGCACGCGGCACGCGCAAGATAGCAGGATGTGCGCGCCTATCGCTGCTCATCGGACGCACCTACTTGCTGCGGACGAACCCCTGATGCACCAGCTCGAACGTCTCGATCGCCGCCTCAGTCGAGCCGCTCTTGAACGTCGGCCCCGACCATTTGATCGGCAGAGCGCCGGTGACGTTCCAGCGGACTTCTGGCTGGTCGGAGTAGCCGTACAGCACGATCGACAGATTGCGCCGCTCCAGCGCGCCGTTGATGACCTGCTGATACCACTCCCACAGATTGATCGTCGCAATGCCGCGCTTCAGCACCAGATTGGGATACTTGGTACGGACCGGCAGGCGGTGCTTGAAGCTGTTCAGACCGCCCTCTTCCCACTCGAAGACCTCGGTCTCGGCCTGGAGGCCCGAGCACTCGCTGAACATCGCCTCGGCCAGCTGATCGATCTCCACACAGAAGCGGTAGGCGCTATACACCTGACGCGCTGCTGCCATCTCTACCCTCCGCCCTTACTCCTCAGCGCTAATGCGCCGGTTGATCGCGGCGATCTGCTCGGTCCAGATCTGCCGCTCGCGGTGCTCGAGCGCGAGAATCGCATCGAGCGACCAGTGAAAGTGATAGGCAAGGTAGGCTACCTCCTCGTAGAGCCGGTCGAGGGGGTAGCCTACGACCCCCCCATCTGGCCGACATCGACCTCGAAGCGATGCTCGCAGGCGGGGCAGCGCGCCTCAACGGTGCTGGTGCCAGTCTCATTGATCCGGCGGTAGAAATCCTGCAGGTAGGCCAGATCGGCCGAGAACAGGTTCTCGATCACCCCCGGGTTGACGTCGGGCAGGTCGCCGAGCCGGGTGATCACCCGCGCGAGCAGGATGATCACCAGGTAGGCCTGGTTGGCACGCACGCGGGGGTCGCGCATGGGGGCGATCTCATCCATCGCCGTGGCGAGGCGCATGACCCCGTGGCGATGAAGGTTGCCCTCGCGATCCACGTAGCCGCGCGGGAGCGTGAATTCGAACTCGGTCTGGAGTGACATAGCTCTCTCTGTCGTCAGGCGCCCGCAGCCGGTACTCAGTAGCCAGTCGCGCAGCGCGGTCAGCGCCATCGCCGCGCGCTGGCTACTGAGTACGAGCTACCGCCGGCTACTTCACCCGCTTCAGGCCCTCGTGCGCGATCGTGATCTCCTCGATCGCGATATCGTTGTTGTTGGCGTTGAGCTGCGGCCCCGTGATCTTGGAAGGCCAGCCGTACTCGAAGTTATAGCGCGCGACCTCCTCGTTCATCTGGTTGTAGAGCACGATCGAGCCGTTCTTGCGCGCGCTCTCGACCTGGCCGTCCTCGATCTGCTTGCGCCACTCCCACAGCCGCATATCGCCGGTGATCCCGCGCTTGAGCACGATGTTCGACCACTTCAGCTCGCCGGGCACCTTCTTGATCACCGTGGTGCCGCCTTTGCCGGCCTCCTTGTACTCGATGATGTTCGACTCGGAGTCCAGGCCGCTGCACTCGCGGAACTGCGCCTCGGCAATGCCGTCGAGCTCGAGGTAGAAGTGATAGCCGGTGAGTGGTTCGCTTCGATTGCCGGTAGCCATCGAGATCCTCCTTGTGTATGCTCAGAAGAGATGGCGCGGCGGCCGCTCGGGCGACGAAGATAGCCGCCGCGCGGCTTCACCTTACTCCGTCACCTCGCCGCCGCCGCTCATCTGCCTGAAGCGAAAGACGACGAACTCGGCCGGCTTGACCGGCGCAATTCCGACCTCGACGATCAGCTGGCCGGCGTCGCGCACCTCGGGGGGATTCAGCTCAGCGTCGCACTTGACGTAGAAGGCCTCCTCGGGCGTCGCGCCGAAGAGCGCGCCGTCGCGCCAGACGCGCGTGAGAAACGCGGTGATCGTCCGCTTGACGCGCTCCCACAGGTCCATGTCGTTGGGCTCGAACACGACCCACTGGGTGCCCTCGTAGATCGACTCCTCGATGAAGTTGAACAGCCGGCGCACGTTGATGTAGCGCCACTCCGACGACTCCTCAGCCAGTGTGCGCGCGCCCCAGACGAGGATGCCGCGCCCGGGAAACTCGCGGATACAGTTGACGCCGATCGGGTTAAGCTCTCTCTGCTCGCTGTCGATCAGGCGGCGCTCCAGCCGAACCGCACCGCGGATCGCCTCGTTGGCCGGCGCTTTGTGAACACCCCGCTCCTGGTCGACCCGCGCGTAGATGCCGGCGATGTGGCCGCTGGGCGGGAGCGAGATAATCCGGCTCGTGCCGTTGCCGTTGCTGGACGCCGGATTGACGACCTGGATCCACGGGTAGTAGAGCGCGCCGTACTTGCCGGTGTCCGTGTCGAACTTGGCGATGTTGATGCGGTAATCCCGGATCTCCGACACCGTCATTCCGGGCGGGGCGTCGAGGATCGCAAAGCGGTCCTTCATATTTGCGCAGTGCGCCAGGAGCTCCTTCTGCAGCCCGGCCAGCACCGCCAGGTCGTCGGCGGTCCTCCGGCTGCGCTCGTAGACCGCCATCAGGTCGGGGCAGACCATCATGGTGATCTCGGGGATCTCCTCGAACGCGCCCAGGCCGGTGCGCTCGGTGACGTCGCCCTTGAAGGTGTCGGCGGTCGCGATCGGCTGGGTGTACACCGGCGCGAGCTGATAGACGCCGTTCTTCGGCCGGCGCTCGGCCGCGCTTCCCGATGCGTCCAGCTCGGCGACCTGCACCAGCTTCGAGTCGCGCAGCGCTTCGACGACATTGCGGGCGCCCTTGCTGCTCCTGCCCATCGTCAGGTTGGTGTACATCTCCTCGACCTGGTCAGGGCCGGTGATCGTGAGCTTGAACTGATCGCTGGACGGAGCGGCAGACTGGGCAGCCGCCGCAGGCTCGGCCCCTTCTTGCGCCGCCTCCCCCTTCGGCTGCTCCGCCGGCGGTGTCTCGACCGGGGCATCCTCGATGCGAACAGTGATCTGCTTGGCGTTCGGGCCCTGGAGCCTGCTGCGCAGCTCGAGCGCTTTGGCGCCGGAGACCGCCGGCAGCGTCGTCAGGCTGACCATGCTGGCCGCGGCCCGGTCGGCATCCTCGACCGTCGCCAGGCTCTGGACATAGCACGACTGGCCGCCGTTCAGAAAGTAGCCGTAGACCGCATACGGCAGGTAGAAGCCCGGCACGAAGGGGTTCATGTCGATGATCTCTTTCCCGTCCGCGCCCACCCGGCGCCTGGTGCCGAAGTACTCGACGAACTGATTCCAGCTCGCGACGAACACCGGCTGGCCCGTGTTCCCCTCCGGCCGCGTATAGGTGAAGCCGATGAAGGCCGGCATCGCCGTGCCAACTCCTTGGATGGGCCGGCTGCCGGAGGGGATCTCCTCGATGTAGACTCCAGGGACCTTGTACTCGACGGGCATGACTTCCTCCTTGTGTCATCGGATCGCCGTGGTGTGGGCAACACGATCACTGGCCGGCCTGAGCATCTCCGTCTGGCAGGACACCTCCGTAATTGAGCGCGAGTGTGTAGCCGGGGTCGCGAACCGTCACCTGGCGGCGCTGGCTCCACCCGTGGAAGTGGATACGCAGCGTGTGGCGGCCGGGCGGCAGGTCGAGGGCGAACACGCCGTCTGCGTCGGTCGTCGTGCGCAGCCCCGTGCCCTCGACCTCGATCTCCACCCCTTCGATCGGGCGGCCGTCCTGGTCGCGGACGACGTCGCACAGGGTGGGGGCGGCGCGCCGCCCGGATGCATCGCGGATGATCACCACCCGGCGATAGACCCGGTCGCCCACGCGGGCTGCGACGACGTAGCGCCCGGGATCGAGGCCCGCCGGCCTGAACCTGCCCTGGTCATCGGTGCGCGCGCTGAACGCTGTCCCTTCGATCTCCACCGGGATGCCCTCGATCGGCGTGCCGCGCGGGAGCGCGAAGATCCGGTCGATCCGGAAGCCGAGCTTGCCGGTCGAGTCGGGCAGCTGGATGCCGATGCCGGTCGAGAGCACCGGCTTGCCGGCGGCAACCGCCTGGCGGTTCATCGCCAGCGTGACGGCGTAGCTCAGCGAGGGTTTGAGCTGGTTCTCGAGCGCGGTCCAGAACTCGCCGGGGCTTTTCAGCACGCTCTCGGGCTGCGCGACGATGGTGGTGATCGCGAAGGGGTGATCGATCAGCGCGCCTACCAGGCAGTCTGTCAGCGGCTGGCTGCCGCCCCTGCCACGCTCATCCGCATCGAGGAAGACGCTCGGGTCGTTCAACACCGGGAAGCGCGCCAGCGTGTGCAGCACCTGCCAGAGCAGTTGGTGCTCGTCCTCGACGAGCCGGGTCCAGGCGGTGATCAGATAGGTGATCTTGTAGTAGATCGGCGGCGCGTGCCGGCTGGCCCGGTCGGTCCCGCGCCCGTTGATCTGCCAGCCGTCCTCGCGCAATCCCATGCTCTCGCGGATGTCGAACAGGTAGCAGTTCAGCGTCGGCTTCTGGATGCCGCTCGACCACTCGCGGGTAGGGATATCGAAGCTGATATCGACCTCGGCCGGGTCGAACTCGCCGGCTCGGATCAAGATCTGCCGGATCGTCTCGTCGAGGTCACGCAGCATGACGCCTTCCTGATGCCGAATTCAGCGAATCGCATAGCGTGGGGTCGCGCGGCGCACTGCCGCGACCCGCTCACAGAGGCTCTGGGCTGAGCCTACAACCTGGTTCTGCTTAGCTCAGAGACGGCAGCGAAGTGAGCGCGATGCCTGGGCAGCTACTCGGCCTGCTCTTCTTCCTCCACGTCGCCCTCGCGCTGCGCCAGCATGCGCTGGGCCTGCTCCTCGGCCTCGCGCTGGGCCTGCGCGGCCGCGCCCGAGGTGACCGCCGTCGAGGCGGCGTCGGCCTGCAGCTCGTGGCTGTCGCCGGCCGGCCCGACGGTCATCCCGCCGCCGCTGCTCCCGCCCCCCGACCGCTGCTGGACCACGTGGGTCAGCTCGTGCGCCAGCAGGCCGTGGTCGCCGGGGCTGGCGTCGTTGCGGAAGAAGATGTCGGAGCCGGTGGTGAACGCCTTGGCGCTGATCGAGTGGTTGAGCGCGTCGGCCTCGGCGTCGGTGTGGATGCGCACGTCTTCGAAGCTAGTGCCGAAGGCCCGCTCCATTGTCTCGCGCGTCCCGCTGTCGAGCGCCGCGCCGCCGCCGCGCTGGCTGTTGATCCGCCCCGACAGCTCCGAGCTGATCGGGCCGCCCTCCAGCCCGACCTCGGGCTTGGCCTGGATCTCCTCCTCGCCCTCGCGCTGTGCGACGTCGTGCTTCGCCTGGACCTCCTCTTCCTCCTCCTCGCCCTCGCGCTGTGCGACGTCGTGCTTCGCCTGGACCTCTTCCTCCTCCTCCTTGCCCTCGCGCTGCGCCAGCATGCGCGCGACCTGGGCGTTGCCGATCTGGCTCTGCAGCGTGAGCAGCGGGTGGGGCGAGGGATCGGCGTCGACGCTGTGGGACGCATCGGCGGCAGCGCGGCGGCGTAGCGCCGCGGCGCGCTCAGGCGTTTCGACCGTCCGGTGTTGTGACATACGCAGCCTCCGCGGTCTGTTGACGTTCCACGAACTCGCCAGCATCACACTCCCCAGCTCACGGACAGTCCAACAGCGCCTGGAACGGATCGATCTCACTCTGCTGAGCCTGGTGCTGTTCGATCCACTCATCCCACCTTTGACCAACTAACTCCCTGGCTTGCGCCGCGACCTCCTCGCGGCTGGCGGCGGTAACTGGTATCGACAGCTTCCGCAGCCGGCCCAGCAGAATGCGGCGCCAACGGTGCGCGATCGCCTCATGCCGGCGCTCGTGGTCGCGCAGCGTACGATACATGCGCTGCCAGGCGGCGCGCAGCTTCGGGTTGTGCGGCTTCCGCTGCGGCATATCCACATGCGGGCCATCCATCGTCACCTGAGGGTTGCTGAGCCGCAGCTTGAAATTGGGCGCCCTGCCGGTGATCCGCCAGGTGGCGCTCCACGAGAACGTCACAGTCGTCGCGGCCGCGTTGCCCTCGCGGGCGTAGGGGTTGCTCGTCTCCATCCACTCGCGCACCTGGTCGCAGCTCGCATCCTCGGGCACATCGACCGGGTAGCGCTGGGCGACCTGGCCCGCCAGCATGCGCTCCACCGCGGCATTGCCCACCACGCGCTGCAAGGCGATCACCGCCGCACCGTGCGCGCTCCGGCTCGCCCTGGGCTGGCGCAGCGTCTCGAGGCTCTGCGCCGGCGACGCGGCGGCCTCGTCGTACGCCGCGACAGGCGCGGCGGCCTCATCGGCGGCGCGGCGCTTGCGGTGTCGAGCTGTGGCGCGGTGGGTTTTCATCGGCACTCCTGCGCTTTTCATCGCTGCCCGATGCCGGGCATCGTTCTGCGATAGGCTCGTACGGGCAAGCGAGCCATCATTCATCGAGTGCCAGCGCGTTCGCGAGTGGCAGATGGGCCGCTCTTACCGATGTCTGTCGTTGTACGCGATGAAATACCAAAGTCTTGTCGTAACGTGTTTCCAATCCCGCTGCGAGCGGTGAGTTTTAAACAACCCCTCCCACAACACATGAATATCACAAAGAGATTTCAATCATCTAAATCATCTATGCGTTCTATGACAATATCAGACACTCCTTCTTCGTGAGTGAAATAGAGATCAAGATGGACATGCACAAGACCAAAATGTGACGGATCATTATCGTTAGCCATATTCATAAGATTATTGGATAGTGTGATCAGGTTTTCTGAATCAGCTAACAACTCAACTCCACCTTGAATTTTCCTAGCCATAAATACCCTCTCTTTTGCGAGGAGTATATTCATGACGCCCGAACCAATGTTTACTCTGAGAGGTGACCTTCCATTTGCCACCTCCACCACCAATGATGCCAATTTCCGAAAATCCAAAGGATGCAATCCAAACTGATAATAGTCCCCATCATTAATAAAATCACCGCTCAGATTGACTTGCCAGTTCATTTATAGGCCCCTTTCACTGCGCCCTTCTCACGATATTAGTTATATACATTGTATCAGTCGTCGGATCATACATCCAAGTTTCTTCATGGTAGTGATACTTATTCGGCTCGCTACTCATCTCATGCTTCCCAAAACGAATGCTCTTCCAAGTGTTAGGACCTGTTTGCACAACTATTCTATCAGGATCGGGAATACCTTTACGCGGATGTATATTTGTTCTCGGACCCGAACCTAAAAATTTGTCCCACTCTTGTGTGGCTTTTGCAGCCGAGACATTAGGGCCGAATGTCTCTGGATATACTACTTGCTTAGTTGTAGGTGATGGCCCAGTGGTTGTAGCGGGAACATGGCTCTTCACCGACATCCGACTGATCTCACCATGAACAGCCCAATACCCCTCCTGCACCACCGGCTCCAGCACTCCCAACCTGTACCGTAGCCGCAGCCCGCCTAATATTGGCCAGATCATGCTCTCTGTCACGACTCGGCCCTTGAGCTTGTTCACTGCCGCGACACCAGCCATCACCCCTGCCCGCAGCCGCTCCTGCTTATCCTCCTCGCTCTCCTCCTTCCCTGCCTTACCCCTCAGCCCTTTGCCAATCTTCGCCGCAAACGCCTTGGCCTTCCCCAGCACCCAGCCGATCGCCTTCTTAACCGGCGCCTGGACCTTCTCGATGATAGCGCGGATCTTGCCCGCCAGGTTGCCAAGCCCGAGCAGGCTGGCCAGGAAGCCGATCGCCAGCGGCAGCGCCCGCGCCAGCGCCTCCTCGACCTTCGCCGCCGCCACGCCGAGCGATCCGCTGGCGATCGCCGTGATCGAGTCCAGCACCGCGTTCACCAACCCTATCATGCGGCTGCCGTTGTTGACGAACCACATGACGATGTCGATGATCATCTTGACGGCCTTGATGAACGCGCCCGCCGGCCCGCCCAGCACGCCGATCAGCCACTGGATGCCGGCCTGGATGACCTGGGTGATCACCAAGTCCTTGATGCCGTCGAGCACCACGGCCTTCAGGTCGCCCAGCTTGTCCTTGATGAACCCCCACAGCCCGCCGATGCCCTGGTCCCTGATGACCTTGAAGATCTCGAAGGTGCCCTCCAGCGCCGCCACCACCCGCTCGCCCAGAACCTTGACCGCCTGCGCCCGGATGGCCTGCCAGGTCAGCCCCAGCACCTGCATCACCAGCGTCAGGATGCCCTTCAGGTCGAAGCTCCTGGGGAGCTCGATGCCCGCCGCCGCCAGCTCGCCGAACAGCCAGGACATCAGGCCCTTCTTCAGGTGCGCGCCGATGTTGCTCAGGAAGCGGAGCAGCCCCTGCTTGACGCCGCTGATCAGGTTGCTCAGGAAGGCGATCGGGTCCTTGATGATCTTGTCGATCGCGCTGGCCGCCCGCCCGAGCGCGCCCAGGAGCATGTCCTTCAGCTCGAGGATCGTCTGGAGCGGGCCGGCGAGCAAATCCGTGGCGCGGTCGAGCAGGCCCTTGTTGGCCTCCTGCATCTCTTTGATGCGCGCGTCGACCGCGCTGACCGCGTCGGTGTACTTCTGCGCCAGCCCCTGCGCCAGCTGGTCGGCCCTGGCGTCGACATCCTGCTCGAGCTGGTCGAACTTGCCGCCGATCGCGCCGGCGGCCTCCCTCGCCAGCGCCTGCAGCGCCCTCGGCTGGGCCTGGACGAAGCGCTCGACCTCGGCCCGACCCTGGGCGATGCGCGCCTTGGCGCGGTTCAGCTCGCCCGCCACTAGATCGGCGATGCGTCCGATCAGCGCGCGCATGGCCCTGAGGTAATCGGCGCGGCCCTTCTGGTAGAACCGGTTGACCTCGTCCGGCAGGCTGGTGATACGCAGCGTATCGGTTAAGGAAAGGCCCCTGCCTAGGAGCCCGCTGTAGCGCCTCTCCTTGTAGGTCGCCATCTGGGCTTGGACGTAGTTCTCGAAGGCGGCGCGCGCCCGCTTCTCGCCCTCGGCGAACACGGTGTCGACCTTCGCGGTCAGCCCGCCGAGGATCGCCGTGACCTCGGTCTTGGTCGCGTTGAAGATCGCCTCCAGCTTCTGGGCGAACTCGGCGCGCTTGGCCTCGTCCCTGCTCTTGGCGCGCTCCTTATCGCCGCCGACGCGTGCGAGCGCCCCGGCCCGCCCGGCGTGCATGCTCTGCAGCCCCTCCGCCACCGTGGCGGCGGCATCGCCCCGCGCGCGCGCAAGCTCGGCCTGCTCGGCCTTCCGGAACTCCTGCGGCGCCTGCCTGGCGTGGGCGTCGGCCTCCCTTTTGGCCTCGAGGGCTTTCTCGAACGCCGGCTCGTTCGACCGCTCGAGCTGCTCCTCGGTGACGCCGGCCTCGGCCATCTGGCTGTCGGTCACGCACTTGGTGTGCGCCAGCGACACTTGCTCGGCCGGCCTCGGGCCCGGCATCCCCGCCGCGCCGTTCACGCCGCCTGGCTGGGGACCGGCCTGCTCGGGCCGCATCGGCGTGACCGGCTTCGGCTTCACCTTGCTGGTGTCGGGCCTGGCCTCAGTCTTCTCCTTGATAGCTTTCTCAGCGCCCTCCTTGCTCTGCTGGACCATGCTGCTGACCTGGCCGGCCACCTCGCCGACCCTGCCGCTCTCCTTGAACTTGTCGGCCTCGGCTTCGCTCTTCGGCGTGATCGCGGCGACCGCCTGCTCGACCTTGGCGATGAACGCCGCCTTGTCGAAGCTGCCCGGCTTCTGGCGGCTCATCTCGCCGACCTGGTTGGCCGAGGCTCTGCTCTCGACCTCGTTGGCCGGCGGCACGGCGGCGGCCTGGGCCTCCCGCGACTTCGCCGTCGCCGGCGGGTGCTTCTTCTCCCTGGCCGCGACCGCGTTGGCCTTGGCGAGCACGCCGCGGAACCTCGGGTCCTGCTCCGGCGCGATCGGGGCCGGCGCTGTGGGAGCCGGTGGGCAGTCGCCCCGCCGCTGGATCTGCGCCATCACCCGCGCGACGTGGCCGTTGCCGTAGCTGCGCTGGAGCTGCTGCACCAGGCGGATGCGCTGCAGCGCGCCGGCCTCGCGCAGCCGGGGGTCGCGCAGCATCGCGGACTGCCCCGCCGCGTCGCCGGGGTCGCCGCCCGCCGCGGTGAGCGCAGGCTCATCCGCGACTAGCGCAGCGATCTCCTCAGGCGTCTGCGCCGGCTTGGCCTGCCGCTGCGCCTGCGGCGCCTGCGCAGCTTTCTTTCGCGCCGATTCGGTCATGCTCGATGCCGCCCCGCCCTAACCGCGCGCCAACGCCAGGTACCCCCCGAACTCAGCCGCCGTCACGAGCTTGCCGATCTTCTGGTACTCGCGCCGGATCGCCCGAATGATCTGGTCCATCCCGATCGCCGTGCCGTCCTCGGCTGCCAGGAACGCCGCCAGCAGCGCCGCGTTGCGGATGTTGCCGCCGGCCAGCTTGAACTGCCTCGCCAGGAACAGCAGGTCCACGTCGTCGGCCAGCGGCGCCTCGCGCGGGAAGACCTTGCGCCAGATCCGCAGCCGGTCCTCCTCCTCCGGGAACGGGAAGTCGATCGCGACGTGCAGCCGCCGCACGAAGGCCTCGTCCATGTTCTTGCGCAGGTTGGTCGCCAGGATGACGATGCCGTCGTACTCCTCCATCTTCTGCAGCAGGTAGCCGACCTCGATGTTGGCGTAGCGGTCGTGCGCGTCCCGGACCTCGCTGCGCTTGCCGAACAGCGCATCGGCCTCGTCGAAGAACAGGATGGCGTTCGCCTCGCGCGCCGCGCTGAACACCTTGTCCAGGTTCTTCTCGGTCTCGCCGATGTACTTCGAGACCATCGTCGAGAGGTCGATCTTGTACAGCTCGAGCCCCAGGTCGGCGGCGATGATCTCGGCTGCCATGGTCTTGCCGGTGCCGGACTGGCCGGCGAACAGGACGTTGATGCCCTTGCCCATCGCCAGGTGCCTGTCGAAGCCCCAGCGCTCCAGCACCGTCTGCCGCTGGCGCACCTGGATGCAGATCTCGCGCAGCCGGCTGATCTGGTCGGGCGGCAGCACGATGTCGTCCCAGCTGTAGGTCGCGCGGATCTTATGCGCCAGCGTGCTCAGCCGGCCGCTCGACTGCGCGCGGCAGGCGGCGTACAGGTCCTGCGCGCACAGGGCCGGCCGGTCGTCGGCGACGCGCCAGCGCGCCAGCGACCGCGCCATAGCCACGGCATCGCGGATCTGCCCGCCGCTCAGCCGGAAGGTGCTGGCGAGCGCGCTCAGCGTCGCGTCGTCCGGGCCGTCGCCGTTGAGCCGCGCGCGCCACAGCCGCTCGCGCTCGCTGTAGGTGAGCTGCGGCAGCTCGACGCGCAGGTAGCGGCAGTGCGGCAGTGCGCCGCCGGCCTCCCACGGCTGCTCGATCAGCAGGATGCTGCGCCCGCCGTACGAGTCCAGCGCTGCCATGGCTGCGGCGCGCCAGGCGCCCAGGGCCTCGTCGTGCAGCACGCGGTCGGCGCCGCACCACAGGATGGCCGCGCCGCGCAGCAGCGCCTCGCGGGTCACCCGGCGCATGCACTCCACCGGGGTGTGCGGGATACCCGGAACCGCCGGCGCCTCGGCGTCGATCAGCCCATCGAGATCGACGCTGAGCAGCGGCAGGCCCGCCTCCGCGCACAGCGCCTCGGCGATCGCGCGCCGGCCGCTGCCGTATCCCCCCTGCAGCGCCATCACGGTCCGGTCGGCGAAGCTGCGCCGCAGGCGCGCGGCCAGCCCGCCCGGCAGCAGCAGCTCGTCGAGCGACCGTGCCGGGCGCGACAGCTCGACGAACGGCGCGATCGCCGCGTCGACCGGCGGCGGCGCCACCGGGCTGCGCAGCTCGGCGGCGATGCGGTCGTCGAGCTTGACGAAGCGCGCCAGCAGCGCCGGCCGCCGCTGGCCATCCTCGAACAGCGCGATCAGCCGCTCGCGCAGCAGCGGCGCGTCGTGCTCGAAGGCCGCCAGGCACGCGAGCCGCTCGGCGGGCGTCGCGCACAGCAGGCGCAGCGCCAGGTCGACTGACGGCCGCCGCCGCGAAACATCGTCCTGGATGTAGGCGTAGAGCCGCTCGAAGCGCAGGTCCAGCTCGGGCGCCAGCGCCAGCAGGAGGACATCCTGCTCGAGGAGCGACAGGCCGAACAGCCGCGCCACGCGGCGCAGCGGCAACTCGGCGCCCGCGCGCTCGGCGTTCAGCGCCGCCGCCTCGAGCGCCCGCCGCTCCTCGGCCAGTGCGGCGCGCTCCTCGGCCAGATCAGGCGGCAGCTCCCAGCCCCCGGCGCCGAGAATATCGACCTCGGCACGCGGAATGTACAGGCCGCGGTAGCTGTCGTCCGCCAGCGGGCCGTAGGTCTGCTGGGTCACCTCGACCTGCCAGACGAGAAGCCGGCGGAGCCAGTCCAGCAGCAGAGCGAGGTGTTCCATCGCCAGGTTTGTCTCGCGCTCGATGTTCCGCACCTCATGGCCTCCGTGATGCGACTGGTGCCGGGAGGGATGACTGTACGATCACTGGCAAAGCAATCAGATCTATCTCTCTGGCCAGCGCCCCGTAGACGTCGCCCATGTCCGAACCCCGTTCGCTGCTGCGGACGAAGGCGATGATGTCATCCATGCCGTCGCCGTTGAAATCCCCGACGTCGCAGAGCTCAGTGCCGGTACAAAACGATTGATGCCAGACAGGCACGTCTTCCGGCGGCGTGAACCGCGTTCCG
>ERZ777003.1661-NODE-1661-length-31250-cov-46.219715_pt1 | contig 31250 bp, 22 predicted proteins | sample MGYA00374956_ERZ777003 | MGnify/ENA primary metagenome ERZ777003 (study PRJEB29302, sample SAMN06268252) | bioreactor metagenome | isolation source: Joint BioEnergy Institute, California, USA | place: USA:Joint BioEnergy Institute, California, USA | collected... | reverse complement strand
GTGCCCGGATAGCCGCTCGGCGGCTTCCCGGATTACGGGTGGATGCGTCCCGCGGCTCCGAGATTTCCGGAACCGACTACCCGGCAATATCCGCCGTTTCCGCGCCCGCCGCTGCAATCAGCGCCTTCGGGTCGGCCGCGAAGACCGCATCATGCGCGCCAGCAGCCGCCCAGACCTGATCGAATTCGAGCAGAGTCTCGTCCGCGAAGCGGCGGACACCGTCGGGATGGCCAAGCGGCGAAACGCCGCCTATGGCAAATCCTGTCTCCTCGCGCACCTGCCGCGGATCGGCGCGCTCCAGAGCCTCGCCAGCGAGCCTTGAGGCTTTTTGCAGGTCGAGCTTCTTTCCGCCGGAGACCAGGAAAAGATAAAGTCGGCCGGAAGATTTGCCGGCAAACACCAGCGATTTGACGATCTGATTGACCTCACAGCCGCACTGGCGCGCCGCTTCCTCGGCCGTTCTGGTCGATTCCCCCATGCGCTTGACCTCGATGGCGAGCCCCGCCTGCGCAGCCGCCATCTCCACGCGCCTGATGCTCTTGGACATGCGTTCCCCCGAAACACCCCAGGTTCAAAGCTCGGTTTCGATCATCATCCCATCATAGGCCGGTTCGACGTGATCGGGCGTCTGGCGCCGCACGGTTTCATAATCCAGCGGCGTGTGCATATGGGTCAGCACCGCCCGCCGGGGCGTCAGACGCTCAATCCATTCCAGAGCCTCGGAAAGCGAAAAATGGCTTGGGTGCGGCTTGTATTGCAGAGCGTCGATGACAAGCACGTCGAGGCCCTGAAGCAGCGGTACGGTCTCAGGCGGAAAGTCGCTGACGTCCGAGCAGTAGGCAATGTTTCCTATCCGGAAGCCCAGCGAACGGATATCGCCATGGATCTGAGGCAGCGGCGTGAAGGTCAGCGGCCCGCCCTCGCCCGGCACGCTGAAATCGCGATCGTGCACTATCGGGTGCGGCATGACGATCGGAGGATAATTGCTGCCCTCCGGCGTTTCGAAACAGTAGCCGAAGGCCTGTTTCAGCCGGCCAAGTGTGACCTCGTCCGCATAAATATCGATGAGACGGCCCTGCGCCAGCACATAGCCGCGCAGATCGTCGATGCCGTGGATGTGGTCGGCGTGCGGATGGGTGTAGACCACGCCGTCCAAGCGGCTGACGCCGGCCGCGATCATCTGCGCGCGGAAATCCGGGCCGGTATCGATTGCAACGCGCGTAATAAGCCCGTCCGACCCAACGCACTCCACCAAGGCTGCCGCGCGCGTGCGCCGGTTCCGGGGATTGCTTGGATCGCAGGCGCCCCAGTCGCCGATGATGCGCGGCACGCCGGGCGAGGAGCCGCAGCCGAGGATGGTCAGTCGAAGTCGCTCCGGCAAGGCTCACGCGCTCCTCGTGGACGGGCGTTGCACCTTCTTGAACAGCCGGAAGAAATTTTCCGACGTGATCGCCGCTGTCTCTTCCGGGGAAAGCCCGATGGTCTCGGCCAGAACGGCGGCCGTATGCGCCACATAGGCCGGCTCGTTGCGCTTGCCGCGGAAGGGAACGGGCGCAAGGTACGGCGCATCCGTCTCCACCAGAAGCCGGTCGTGCGGAATGCCCTTGGCAATCTCCCGCAGCGCGTCCGATTTCTTGAAGGTCAGGATTCCCGAAAAGGAGATGTAGCCGCCCAGTTCCACGCCGGTGCGGGCAAGCGCCGGCCCGGAAGAGAAGCAGTGGAGAATGAAGGGAAAAGCCCCCCTTCCCGCTTCTTCACGCAGGATTGCAGCCACGTCGTCGTCGGCATCCCGCGCGTGGATGACAAGCGGCAGGCCGGTGCGCCGCGCGGCCTCGATATGCGTGCGGAAGCTCCTGGCCTGCAGGTCGCGCGGGGCCCTGTCGTAGAAATAGTCGAGGCCAGCCTCCCCGATGCCGACGACCTTGGGATGTTCGGAAAGGTTCACCAGCTCTTCAGCCGTGACATCAGATTCCTCGGCCGCATTGTGCGGATGCGTGCCGACGGTGCACCAGACATTGTCGTAGCGCTCGGCAATGGCGCACACGACGGGAAACTTCCTCACCCGTGTGGAAATGGTGACGAGCAGGCCCACGCCCGCTTCGCCCGCGCGCGCAACAACCTCGTCACGTTCGTTTTCAAAATCCGGGAAATCCAGGTGGCAGTGGCTGTCGACCAGCATTCAGGCCCCCTGCCCTTCTTCCGGTTCCATATAACGCGGAAATACGGGCTGAGGTGTGGGCAGCTCCGTCCCGGGCTGAAGCATGCCGGCAGCGCCGAGATCGGCAAAGCTGCGCCGGTCGGCAGGCACCGAAAGCAGATCCAGAAGCTTTCCGGCAGAGCCGGGAATGTAGGGCTGGCAGAGGATCGCGATGCGTCGCAGCACTTCCGCGGTCGTATAGAGCACCGTCTCCATGCGCGCCGGATCGGATTTGCGAAGTGCCCAAGGCTCCTGAGCGGCAAAATACCGGTTCGCCTCCGACACCACTTCGAAGATGGCTCCCAGCGCGGTATGGATCGCCTGGCGCGCCATCGCCTCACGGGCCGTCGCAAGCGCCGTTTCCGCGCGCTCGAGCAGGGCCGTATCGGCTTCCGCGAACGTCCTGCGCGCTGGCACCTTGCCGCCGCAATGCTTGGCGATCATGGACAGCGAGCGTTGTGCCAGATTGCCCAGATCGTTGGCCAGGTCGGCATTGGTGCGGTTGACGATGGCCTCGTGACTGTAGCTGCCGTCCTGCCCGAAGGGAACTTCTCGCAGGAAGAAGTAGCGTACCTGGTCCAGCCCGTAATGCTCCACCAGCGCGAAGGGATCGACCACATTGCCGACCGACTTCGACATCTTCTCCCCGCGGTTGAACAGAAAGCCGTGCCCGAACACGCGCTTCGGCAGCGGCAGGCCCGCCGACATCAGGAAGGCCGGCCAGTAAATGGCATGAAAGCGCACAATGTCCTTGCCGATGATGTGTGCATCGGCCGGCCAGTAGCGCCAGCGTTCCGCACCCGCATCCGGATAGCCCGCGGCGGTGATGTAGTTGGTGAGCGCGTCCACCCACACATACATGACGTGCCTTTCGTCGCCGGGCACGGGCACGCCCCAGTCGAAGGTGGTGCGTGAGATCGAAAGATCGCGCAGGCCCGCGCGCACGAAGCTTATCACCTCGTTGCGCCGCTCGGCCGGACCGATGAAGTCCGGGTTTTCCTCATAGTGCTTGAGCAGCCGGCTCTGATAGGCCGAGAGGCGGAAGAAGTAGCTTTCCTCCTCGACCCATTCCACCGGCGTGCCCTGCGGGCCGTAGCGCACACCGTCCTCGCCGACGGTAGTTTCCTCCTCGCCGTAATAGGCCTCATCGCGCACCGAGTACCATCCCGAGTAGCTGCCGAGATAGATGTCACCGTTCTCCGCCATGGCCTTCCAGATCGCCTGGCTCGCAATCTTGTGACGCTCCTCCGTGGTGCGGATGAAGTCGTCATTGGAAGCGCCGAGTACCTCCGCCATGCGCTTGAATTCGGGCGCGTTGCGGTCAGCCAGTTCGCGCGCGGAGATGCCTTCCTTGCGCGCCGTCTGCAGCATCTTGATCCCGTGCTCGTCCGTGCCGGTCAAAAACATGACGTCCTTGCCGTCGAGCCGCTGAAAGCGCGCCAAGGCGTCTGTCGCAATCAGCTCGTAAGCATGGCCGATGTGCGGCCTGCCGTTGGGGTAGGAAATGGCCGTGGTGATATAAAACGTTTCGCGCGTCATGGAGATAATGCCCGGCGGTCAAGAATTGGCTTGCGCCCAGATAGCGCATCGCCGCGAGCGCTTCAATGCAGCGCGGCGAGCGGGAATCCAACCGGAAACGTCACGGCGGCCCCGAAAAGCCGATCTTACGCACTCTGCGCGGCCTGATGAAGCCGGGTCAGAAGCCCCAGGACATGCTGCCGTCGGTCGAGGTTGAAAATCTCGGTCTGCCGAATGGTCTCGGCCACTTCCTCCCACAATGAGGCAAGGCGCGCGGCGTTCGCGGCGGCACCCGAAGCTGCTGCGTTCGAGGCGGCTTCGGCTATGCGATCGAGCACCGTCCGATTGAAAAGCTCGAACTGCACCTGCCGGTCGCGCCCTGCTGCGGCGTCGGCCAGCTTATGGGCCTGTGCCACGTCGAAGCGGGGCGCGGCCGAAATCCGCTCGACCACCTGCGCGATCTCCAGCCCGCCGAACTGCGTCATCAGGATGGCATCACGCACGCTGCCGCCTGCCTGCTCGATCAGCAGCCGTCTTTCGTTGGCGCCCTGCGGCAGCTCGGCCCCGAGCCGCACCAGCAGATCCTGCAGGATCTCCGGTTCGAGCGGCTCCAGCTTGATCGTCTGGCACCGTGAGCGGATGGTCGGAAGCAGCCGGCCAGGCGAATGGGCAATAAGAACGAACAGCGTCCGCGGCGGAGGCTCCTCGAGGCTCTTCAGCAGCGCGTTGGCGGCACTGGTGTTCATGTCATCCGCAGGATCGACGATGACCACCCGATAGCCGCCATCGGGGGGCGTGAGCGAGAGAAACCGGCTGACGCGGCGAATCTCGTCGACCGTGATCACGGTCTTGAACTTCTTGTCACGCTCTACGTAGGGGCGCGTAAGGTGCAGAAGCCCCGGATGCGCGCCCTGCGCGGCAAGCCTGAAATTCTGCGAAAGCGGCTCCGCGGGTGACAGCTCCTCCGGTGCCCGGCTGTGATCCGGATGCGAAAAGAGATGATGCGCCAGGTGAAAGGCAAGCGTGGCCTTGCCGATCCCCTGCCGGCCGGCAAGCAACAGCGCGTGAGGAAGCTTGCCTGCGCGATAGGCTCGGGCCAGCATGGCGCGTGCCGCTTCGTGCCCGAGAAGCAAGGCGTTTTCCGCCGGTTCGGGAATGTCCGGCAGCGTGTCGTGCTGTTCGGGCGCGGTGCGTTCGAACATCGCCTATCCTGCCGCCTGCTTCGCCGCGCGCGGGCCGCCCAGTGCCGCATCGACGGCTTCGGCGATTCGTGCAGCCACCTCGTCCGCGGGGGCGGTGGTATCCACGACGAGGCAGCGATCGGGCTCCCGCCGGGCAATGTCGAGAAAGGCCTCGCGGCGGCGGCGGTGCACCTCCAGCGTCTCCTTCTCGAAGCGGTCCGCTGTGCCCTCCCCTCGCCTTTCGGTCGCCCGGCGCAGGCCTTCTTCCGGATCGACGTCGAGGATCACCGTCAGGTCCGGCATGGAGCCGCCGACTGTCACACGTTCGAGCGCCGTCATGAAATCCGGCTCCAGTCCGCCGGTCACGCCCTGATAGACGCGCGAGGAATCGACAAACCGGTCGCAAAGCACGACAGCGCCGCGCCCAATGGCGGGACGGATCACCTGTTCGAGATGGTCCAGCCTTGCCGCGGCGAAGAGAATGGCCTCCATCGTCGGCCCAAAGGGTTCGGCCGCGCCGGAAAGAAGAACATGGCGCACCGCTTCCGCGCCTGGAGAGCCGCCCGGCTCGCGCGTTTCCACCACCTCATGGCCCTGCGCCCGAAGGTGATCGGCGAGGCGGTGAATCTGCGTGGACTTTCCCGCGCCCTCGCCCCCTTCGAACGTGATGAAAAAACCGCGAGGCACCGCCGTTCCTGCTCTTCTTGCGTTCTGCGCAACAACTTGTGTTCGCATCAATACATAGTCCGCTGCCGGTGCAAGGTCCAAGGGCGGATTTTTGACAGGGACGGCCCCGCGTCTACCGCATCCAGCCCACCAGCAATTCGCGCACCGCTCCTATGGCGCGCTGGCGCAGGGTCCCTTGCGCCATCGACTGGGCGGCGTAAACTGGCTCTTCCTGGCTCAGCGTATCGCCGATCCAGATTTGCAGTGTCCCGATTCGCGCGCCTTGCTCCACCGGAGCGGGTACCGGTCCTTCATAAACGATACGCGCGGAAATACGCTCCGGTTGGCCGCGCGGCACGAGGACAGACAGTGAGCCCTCCGTGCGGACGCCCAGAGAGCGGCGCTCACCACCATAGACGCTTACCTCCCCGACGATATCGCCGGCAGCCACGATCCGGCGCTTCTCAAACGCGTTAAAACCCCAATCGAGCAGCTTGCGCGTCTCCTCCACACGCTCCTCCTCGCTGGCCAGCCCGCTCAGCGTCGCGAAGAGCCGCCTGCCTCCGCGCGCAGCGGAAACCGTGATGGCATAGCCGAAACCCTCGGCATAGCCGATGCCAAGCCCGTCAACACCGGCATTCAGCCGGATGAGCGGGTTGCGGTTGCGCTGGAAGATTCTGTTCCACTCGAAAGCCTCCTGGGAGAAATAGTGGTAATGCTTCGGATAGCTGCGCCACAGGTGAACGGCCAGCTCCGTCATCTCGCGCGCGGTCACCTTCTGCCCGTCGGCCGGAAGCCCAGTGGCGTTGGCGAAGGTGGACTGGCTGAGGCCGAGGCTGCGCGCCCGTTCCGTCATCATCCGCGCGAAGCCTTCCTCGGAACCGGCGATACCTTCCGCAAAAGCAATGCAGGCGTCGTTCGCGTACTGAACGATGATCCCCTGCACGATCGCATCGAGTGGAACCGACGAGTTCACTTCCGCGAACATGGTCGTGGTGCCGGAGGGAGCTCCTCCCGTGCGCCAGGCGTTCTCGCTGACGAAGAATGTATCGCTGAACGACAGGCGCCCCTCTTCTAACGCTTGGAAGATCATCTCCACCGTCATCAGCTTGGCGAGGGAGGCCGGTGGAAAGGGCTCGTCAGCGTTCTTGGAGAAAAGGACGGCGCCGGTCTCCGCATCGATCAAATAGGCCCGTTCGGCCTTGGTCTCGAAATCCTGCGATGCGGCGGGAGCCACGAAGGCCCAAAGCGCGACAAGCCAAACCGCTGCTGCAAACAATCGAGACAAACGGGCCCCGCTACCCTTCGGTCGGCAGACGTCATTTCACTATTATTTAGTCTATAGCCGCCCGCTGCGGCCGATCAAGCGCGCCAGCAAGAGGATGGCCTGCCGGATGGCGGGTCAATCACGCACGGCAAAAGCGTCAAGAGCGCCCGCCGCCCAGGCGGCACGCAGCATCGCGTCGAGGTCTGCCTCTCCATCCGGAAGAAGCGAAGCGACATAGACCTTTCCGCCAGGTCCCACCGTCTCCTTCAGCACGGGCCGCCCCAGTTCGGCAAGCGCGCGTGTCAGACGTTCAGCTTCAGCGCGCGAGGCCCAGGTGCCGAGATTGATGTAGGGGGCTGCGATCTCATCCGGCGTCTGCGCCCCGTTCCGGCGCTCCCACCAGTCGATGACCGCGCGGCTGTCGAGCTGCGAGTCGAGAACGGCGTCAAACGCACTTGCCGCTCTGCTCACACGCCGGTCCGCGTAGGAAAGAAGAGCGAGCTCGACCGCCCCCGCCTGCACCGGCGGCTCCGTGGGCCGGTCCGGCACGAGGGGGCCTACCGCCGGCAGCGCCACCCCGCCGTCGAGCGAGATCGGTGCTGCCTGTTCCGCAAGTGCCGCGACGGCCTGCGAGACCGGCTGGCTCGGCGTGGGGCCGTTCATCGCAACCATCACACCGGTCGGCAGACCATCCGAAGGATCGGGCAAGGCGCCGCCAGGTCGGTAGGACGCAAGCAGAAATTGATCATCCTGACCGTGCAGCGGTGCCGGCCCGACATATTCCACGCGCACATTGGCGATGCCGGCATTCCGGTAATCCAGGAGTTCGGCCGCCCGCTTCGACAGGTCGATGATTCGGCCGTGCGCGAACGGTCCTCGGTCATTGACGCGCACGATCACAGAGCTGCCGTTATCGAGATTGGTAACCCGGGCATAGCTCGGCAGCGGCAAGGTCGGATGCGCGGCGGTCAGATGCGCCATGTCATAGATTTCGCCGTTGGCGGTCAGCCGTCCGTGAAAGGCCGCGCCATACCAGGAAGCCTTGCCCTCGGCGACATAGTCGGGATCGTCGGCGGGCTTATACCAGCGCCCCTTCACTTGATAGGGCTTGCCCAGCTTGTAGCGGCCGCCGCCGCGCGGGATCTCCGAGGTCGCAACCGAGGCAATCCGCGGGCTCGCCTTCACGCCATATTCGGACTCGGCGAAATATTCGCCGGTCTGACTCAGGGTCGCTTTCGGCGTGGGCGCGCCGCAGCCGGCAAGCAGAATGGACAGTATCGCCGTGCCGGCCAATGCCCAAGCCCAACCGCGCCGCCGCTCATGATTCCCATGGTTTGCCAAGGACTGCGCCCGGCTGTCCCCGATCGCCTGTTCTTTCCCCAACGTGCCTTCCTGTTTCTGCCTTGCCGTCGGCAGAAAGCCCCCTCTCCGCCGCGGTGCGCAATCAATATCGGTGAAACTGTTAGCACGTTGTGAAGGCAATGTGGCGGGAAATGGGCAGCACTTATGATAACGAATGGTATTGCAATTTAACTGAATGTGCGGATTCCCAAACTGGCTTGCGAATGCGTGAACTGCCCTGGCGTTCACTGCAACGCTGTGGTTGACGTTACGCTGGCGGGCACGTAAAGCCGATGCGGGCCATCCGGCAGCAGGATGGGTTACCGGCAAGCCGGGCAAAGGCGTGCCACAGAATCAATGCCGGAGGGGTGGCCGAGCGGTTTAAGGCACCGGTCTTGAAAACCGGCGTGGCAGCGATGTCACCGTGGGTTCGAATCCCACCCCCTCCGCCATTTTATCTTGAAAAACGGCACGATAGCTCGTTTCTTCGAAGGAACACTTAAACTTTGATGTCGGTCCAGTTGCCGGGACAGTTGATGCACCTTCCCGAACAGCACCATCTTCTCACCGCCTCTGCCACATCCAGGAACGGTTTCGCCACATCTTCTCGCCGATCAGGCAGTCATAGGCAGGTTGTGCCTGTACAGGAATCACTTGCGGACGGAATTCGTGCGCTTCGTTTCCGGCGAGCTCGATGATCAGCTTGCGGCGGACCGCTTCGGGAAACTGCGACCAATCGTTGACCGGGATCATGAAGGCGCCCGGCCCGCCGATCACGCATTCGCTGTAGTACCGGTCGAGCTCGGCCACGTCATAGGATGTGCTGAACCCCTCATTGGTCATCAGCGGCAGCCCGTTGATGGTGATGCCCGCAGCGGTGAGTTCATCCCGCGCTTCCGTCACCGGGCGGCCCTGATTGTTGGGGCCGTCTCCCGAAATATCCAGGACGCGGCGTATGCCGCTATAGCCGCTTTCGGCAAACAGGTCGGCGGCGAAGTCGATTGCGCCCGAGATCGAGGTGCGCCGTGCGCTGCGCGGCGGGCTCGCCGTCAGCATCTCCGCCACCCTGATGGCATCCTCGGCGGATGCGATCACCGTCCAGGGCACCAACACGCGCTGGGAGAAGTCGCCCGCCCACTCGAAATAGGCAAGCGCGATGCGGCCGTGCACGCCATCCTCGATGGCCCGGATCACCGTTTCATGCGTAAGCGCTTCCGCATAGCCCCGGCGCTGGATTTCCATCTCGCCGGGTGACATGGAGAGCGAAACGTCCACCGCGAGCGCCAACTCCACATCGACCGCCTCCTGCGCACTTGCCACAGCGGGAACTAGCGCCGCCGCCAGCGCGGCCGCGCGGCACAGGATGGATCGGTGCGGCGTCCACATGCCTCCGAGTTTTACGTGTCGCGAGCCATCGGGCAATGGCATTGCGGCCTCGAAAGGAGCCGCAAGCCATCACATTTGCGCGACACCTGCCATTTCCCGTGTAGGATGTGCCCGACCGGGGCCTACCCGTCGGCTCTCAGAGCTTCGTTCTGCGGGTCGAAGGGACTTTCGGCGATTACTGTCGCCCCGTGGAGCTTCCCCAGGATCTTGATTTCAAGCCCGGTCCCCTCTTCGGCGAATTCTGGCCGCACCATGGCAAGCGCTAGGCTCTTGCCCACACGCCAGCCATAGCCGCCATGGGTGGCGCGGCCGACGAGCCTGCCATCCTTGTAGATCGCCTCGTTGCCGCGCGCGTCGGCATCGGTCACGTCATGCACTTCGAGGGTGACGAATTTCCAGCTCAGCCTCCCGTCGCGCTGGCGCAGGAGCGCCTCGCGGCCGACGAAGTCCCCCTTGTCCAGGCGGACGAAGCGGTCGAGCCCGCTTTCCCAGGCGGTGTATTCGATGGACAGCTCGCGCGGGATGAGCCGGTAGCTCTTCTCGATCGCCATCGACGTCATGGCGCGGATGCCGAAAGGTTTGATGCCGTATTCCTCGCCCGCCTCCATCAGCATGTCGAAAATGGCGTTCTGCATCTCGATGGGATGATGCAGCTCCCAGCCGAGTTCGCCGACGAAGTTGACGCGCAGCGCATGCGCGGTGGCCGGGCCGACATTGATCTTCTGGCCGGAGAGCCACGGGAAGGCAGCATTGGAGAGATCGGTGCGGGTGAGCTTCCTAAGCACGTCGCGGCTCTTCGGCCCCGCAAGGACGAGCACGCCCCATTGCGAGGTGACCGGAACCATCCGAACGCTGCCGTCCTCGGGCAGGAGTTTCCTCAGCACGTCATGGTCATGCGCCTCATAGGCGCCGGCTGACACCAGATAGAAGCCCGTCGGCTGCCGGTAGACGGTGAATTCCGAGCGCACGCCGCCATGCTTCGTCAGAAGATGGCAAAGCGCGATCCGCCCGTTCTTCGTCGGCACGCGATTGGCGAAAATGCGGTTCAGCCACGCTTCCGCGCCCGGGCCGCTCACCCAGCACTTGGCGAACGCCGTCATGTCGAGCAGGCCGACATTCTCGTGGACGTTCTTCACCTCGTTGCCGACATGCTCGAAATAGTTCGACCGGCGGAACGACCATTTTTCCACGATCCGTCCGTCCTCGAGCGGCGCGGCGTGGTTGTGCTTCAGGAGCACGTCGGCGCCGACGCCCAGCTCCTCCTTCGGCACCTCGTAGCCTTGTGGCGCAAACCAGTTGGGCCTCTCCCAGCCGTAGACGGAGCCGAAGACCGCGCCGAGCTTCTTCATGCGATCATAGCAGGGTGAGGTCTTCAGGGGCCGTGCGGCCGCACGTTCCTCATCGGGATAGTGCACCGTGAAGACGTTGGCGTAGGCCTCCTCGTTCTTCTCCTTGAGATAGCCTTCCGTCGCGTAGGGGCCGAAGCGGCGCGGATCGACACCCATCATGTCGATCGACGGCTCGCCTTCGACGATCCACTCCGCAAGCTGCCAGCCGGCACCGCCCGCTGCCGTGATGCCGAAGGAATGGCCCTCATTGAGCCAGAAGTTCTTCAGGCCCGGCGCAGGTCCGATGATGGGCGAGCCGTCAGGCGTGTAGGGAATGGCACCGTTGTAGATCTTCTTGATGCCCACCTCGCCGAAGGCCGGTACGCGCGCGATCGCCGTTTCCACATGCGGCATCAGCCGGTCGAGATCTTCCTGGAACAGCTCGTACTCGCTCTCGTCCGACGGCCCGTCGATATAGCAGCAGGGCGCGCCCTTCTCGTAGGGCCCGAGAAGCAGGCCGCCATTCTCCTCGCGCATGTACCAAGAGGAGTCGCTCTCGCGCAGCACGCCCATTTCCGGCAAGCCCTGCTTCTTCCGTTCGAGGATCGCTGGATGCGGTTCAGTGACGATGTACTGATGCTCGACCGGAATCACAGGCACGTCGAGGCCCACCATCTTTCCGGTCCTGCGGGCGAAATTGCCCGTGGCGGAAATCACGTGCTCGGCAACGATGTCGCCCTTGTCCGTCTTCACGAGCCAGCGCCCGTCCGGCCGCTGCTCGATCCCCGTCACAGTCGTGTTGCGGTAAATCTCCGCTCCCCTGTCTCGAGCGCCCTTGGCCAGCGCCTGGGTGAGGTCCGCGGGCTGGATATAGCCGTCCTCCGGATGCTGGATTGCACCCAAAAGCCCCTCGGTCTCGCAAAGGGGCCAGATCTCCTTGACCTGCTCGGGCGTGAGTACGTTCACCTTCACGCCGATCGTCTCGGCGATCCCGGCGTAGTACATGTACTCGTCCCAGCGGTCCTTCGTGCGGGCAAGCCGGATGTTGGAGCACTGAGTGAAGCCGACATTCATGCCGGTTTCGCGCTCAAGTTCCTGATAGAGCCTCACCGAGTATTTGTGGATCTGGCCCACCGAGTAGCTCATGTTGAAGAGCGGCAGTAGGCCGGCCGCATGCCATGTGGAGCCGGAGGTCAGCTCCTTGCGCTCGACCAGCACCACATCCGACCAGCCCTTCTTCGCCAGATGATAAAGGGTCGAAACACCGACGACCCCTCCCCCAATGACGACGGCGCGCGCTTCTTCCCGCATGCCCGAATTCTCCTTCAAGTGACCGGACGCAGCCGGTTTCGAAGAAAGATTACGCGTCGGCCGCACGCTTTTCCCGGCCTGTTTGCGACATGGCCGAATTTTGACGCGACCTCTGCCTCAGGCGGTGGCCGCCCGGTCGAAACGCGGCTTCCACGAGGCGGTCAGGACGAGCGCGAGGCCTGTGGTGAAGATGAAATAGAAGCGGTCGTCCGGCAACGGGAAACTGGCGAACTTGCCGAGCGCCCCGATCATCAGTGCGAAGGCGAGCGCGTTGGCCCGCGGTGCCGTCATGCGGCCATGTCTGGCAAGCGCGGCCCAACCTGCCACCAGCCCCGCCAGGACCGCCGACCAGTTGTTGGATTGGAGCGATCCCATGAACCCGCGCACATAGCCCTTCATCATGGCGGCAAGCGAGAAATCCGGATCAAAGCCCACCATGGAATTCTGCATTTCCACGCAGGAGAAATAGAAATGCGCCCACCAGCCGGGATGATCGAGCGCCCTGAAGATCATCAGATCGGCGGCTAAGGCGGCCAGGAAGGTGACGATGAAGGTCAGCTTGCGCCAGTTGAACAGGAACGCGGTGATCAGCAACGCGAAAACCAGAACGATGTTGTCCGGCCGGAAAAGCACGGAGGTGAACAGTAGCGCAGAAGCCGCCCAGTCGCGCCCGCGCCACAGCATATAGATCGCCAGCAGGGAAACGAATGAGGCGGCCACATCCGGATAGGCCGCGGCGGTCATGCGCGAATAGTCGGAGACGAGCAGGAGCGGGACCAAAAAGACGCTGCTCTGGAGGGCATCAGCCCGCCACAGCCACCAGAGGCACAGAAGACCGATGCCGAGCGAGGAGAGCGCGCTCAGAACCGTTATGGCCGACAGCGTTCCGACCAAAGGCTCCAGAAGCCGCACGAACGCGATGAAGGCGACCTTTACGCGATACATGGAAAGCTGGGACTGGAAGTCCGCCGGATTCTCCCACTGATGCAGATTGTAAGGGTTGGAATATTTGAGGTGGTGTTCCTGCCACTCGGAGATTTCCGGCTCAATGATCGCCCAGGTTTCTGCGTGCAGCTGCTGAGGATCATCGTAACGGTTCTCAAGCGCAGTGGCCACATAGGCCACCATATCCCAGTTCCTGTAGTCGGGGCGGATCACGCCATAGGCGGTGACAGAAAGGGCCGTCAAAAGGAGGAACAGTGCGCCAAGCCGATCGAGCTGGCTTTGCTGCAACAGCCATCGCTTGAGGGGTTCCGCCGGCGCCGCCTCCAGCACACGGCCGATCAGAGTTCCACCTGCGCTCATTGCCCCGCCCCTGGCGCTTCCTCAATCCATCTGGCTCTTTACGAAATCCCGCACGATGGACACGACGCCGCGCGAAAGCAGTGAATCCAGCGCATCGGCAAAGGTGTCCACATGCTCGCGGCCGACGATCAATGGCGGCTCCAGCCGGATGACGTTGCGGTTGTATTCAGTAAAGGCCACCAGAATGTCGTAATCGCGTAGGAGCAACGCGCCCACGAAACCCGAGAGCGAGCCCTTCAGCTTGTCGTCCAGCATGGCCACCATGGGCCGCAGCACCGCCGGCAGGGTCTGCGAGAAGTCTTGGAACTCCAGGCCCACCATGCAGCCCCTGCCCCGCACGTCCTTGATGATGCGTGGATACTTCTCCTTGAGCGCGTTCAACCGCTCGATGAGATAGGCGCCGATTGTCTCCGCATTCTCCATCAGCGCCTCGTCGTAGAGCACATTCAGGCCTTCAATGGCCGTGATGCAGGCCTCGCCGGTGCCGCCGAAAGTGGCCATGGCATGGATCATCGCCGTTTTCGGCGTGCCATAGGCCCGCATGTAGATGTCGCGTCTAGCGATCATGGCGCCGATCGCCGCCTTGCCCGTGCCGAGCGATTTGGCAAGCGCCGTAATGTCAGGCACAACGCCATAGTGCTCGAAGGCGTAGAAGCGGCCCGTGCGGCCATAGCCGCACTGCACCTCGTCGGCTACCCAGATGACGCCGTACCTGTCGCAGAGGACGCGCAGCGCGGGCCAGAAGGCCGGATCGGCCTCGATGATACCGCCACCGCCTTGTATCGTCTCAAGCACGATAGCGCCGATCTCCGGGTCGGTGCGGAAGGCGTTCTCCACCGCCTCGCTGTCGCCGAAGGGCACGCGCACCGTATTGTCGGTAAGGCGGAATTCACCGCGGTAGAGCTTGCCATCGGTGACCGCCAGAACGCCCTTGGTTTTCCCGTGGAACGAGTTCTCCGCGTAGACGATCTTCGGCCGCTTCGGCCCCGCCGCCCGCTCGGCGAGCTTGACGGCCGCCTCCATGACTTCGGAGCCGGAAGAGCCCAGAAACACCATGTCGAGGTCGCCGGGCGAGCACTGCGCGAGATTGTGCGCGAGCGTCGCCGCGTATTGCGACATGAAGGCAATCGCGATCTCGTGGCGCTTCTCCTCCTGGAAGCGCCGGCGGGCCTCCAGAATGCGCGGGTGATTATGGCCGAAGGCCAACGAGCCGAAGCCGCCGAAGAAATCAAGGATCTTCCGACCGTTCTGGTCGATGTAATACATGCCCTCGGCGCGCTCCACCTTCACCCTGTGGAAGCCGAGCAGCTTCATGAAATGGAGCTGGCCCGGATTGAGATGCGCCTTGAAGAGCTCCGTCATGCGCCCGACATCGAGCGCCTTGGCGTCCTCGACGCTCATAAGCGCCGGCTTGCCGATTTTCGAAGGCTTGCCTGCCCTGGACGTTGCCGTTTCCGTCTTTGCGATCGCGCTCATCGGAATCTGCTCCTATTCGGCCGGCACGCGGCTCGCGGCAGCGGCTTTCCCGGCTTTCTTCGCCCGGTATTCGTCATAGGCCGCGATCAGCATGTCCTCGTCGCGGTATTGCGGTACCCAGCCGAGCTCTCTTTTGCCCTTGGAGACGTCGAGCACGCATATCTCGTCGGCGATGAGGTACTGCTCCGGGTCCATGAGCGGCAGATCGAGAAGATCGAGCAGATCGAGCACGCGCTTCACAGCCCAGGCGGGCGTGGGCAGGAGAAAAGAGCGCGAGCCTGCATGCCTGATCAGGTCGCCGAGCAGCTTCTTAACCGGCGGCGGGTTGAGCGAGCCGAGGTTGTAGGCTTCGTTCGGCACACCTGCCTTCCAGGCCAGCCTTGCCGCCTCCGCGCAGTCGAAGACTGAGATGAACTGGTAAGGATTCTTCCCCGAGCCGATCATCGGTACGGGCAGGTTCATGTCGATGAGCTTGAACAGCTTTTCGAGGATGCCGAGCCTGCCGGGCCCGATGATGAGCCGCGGGCGGAAAAGCGTGATGTTCATGCCGCGCTTTCGCCACTCAGTCGCCAGCACCTCGGTGTCCGCCTTGGAGCGCCCATATTCTCCAAGCGGGGCCACAGGATGGTCTTCGGTCATCGGGAATGTGACCGTGTGCCCGTAGATCATGTCCGTGGTGAAATGGACGAGATTCTTCGCGCCCGCCTTGTCCATTGCTTCGATGATGTGGACGGTGCCGTGATAGTTCACCGGATAGAAGAAGTCGTGCCGCTTAGCGCGCACCTGAATGGGCGACAGCATCTTGGCCGACAGGTTGTAGACCATGTCGTCAGGGCCGATCCCCGCCGCCTCGACGGATGCCCCATCGGTCACGTCGCAATGGACGAAGCGTATCTGCCGGTAGTGCGGCAGATCGCTTTTTACGATGTCGGCCACGACCACCTCCTGGCCGTCAGCCAAAAGCTTGGGTGCAAGATGGCGGCCGACGAAGCCGTCGCCGCCGAAGATGATGTGCTTCATCGGATGATCGACCTTTCGGTTTCAATTGCCTTCGCCGCCATAGAAGTCTCTTCCGCCTTGCGCCCGCTATGGGCGATGAGCACGGTGCCCGCGCAGATGAGTGCGATGCCCGCGATGCGGTAGGCGTTCAGATCCTCGCACCACAGCAGATAGGCCAAGATCGCCACCGCCACATAGGCGAGGCTCAGGAACGGATAGGCGAAGGAAAGCTCCACCTTGGACAGCACGAAAAGGTGCGAGGCCATCGAGATGACGAAGACGCATAGCCCGGCGAATATCCACGGGCTGAAGACGATCTGCAGGATCTTTATGACCGGGTTCACGCCGGCAAAGGTGAGCGGCCCCATCGTCATCATGCCGTATTTCAGCATGAGCTGGGCCGCCGCATTGGTGAACACGGTGAACAGTATGAAGGGTATGTATTTCATGATAGCCCGCCCCCGCTTTCCCCTTTGGAGCGTAAGGCAAAGAAGCTAAGACAGCTTGAACCCCTCCGCTCAATTCGGCGATTTTTCGATAATCTTTCAGAAAGAACCCGCTCATCGCCCTACTCCGCCGCCTGCGCGACCGCGGAATCCAGGGCTCCAGCCGTGCGGCGCCAGAAATCCGAGATGAACGCGGGATCGCGCAGCCGTTCCAGTGCCCGCCACTGCGGGAAGGAAGCGGCAAGGGTCGCGGCCGCCATCCGCGCATCCTTGTAGGGATTGACGGCACCGCCGACTGAAAGCGTTATTTCATCAAGCCTCTCAAAGAGTTCGAGCGTCTTCCTTCCGCGGTTTGGGAAGTCCAGCGTCAGCGTATAGCCCGGTCGCGGAAAAGAGAGGAGCCCAGGTGAGGACACTGCGCCGAAGCGTTTCAGCACGGTCAGGAACGAGACATGCCCGGCCTCCTGCGCCGCCCGTAACAGTGCTTGAACCGCCTTCCGAGCCGCCTCTTCTGGCACAACGCTTTGATGCTGGAAAAACCCTTTCGGCCCATAGAGCCGGTTCCAGTGCCGCACGCCGTCCAGCGGGAAAAAATATCCTGCGAAATGGCTTCGACGCGAGCCTTTGCTCAGCTCCCTTGCTCTCCGGTAGGCCTCGTTGAAGAAGCGGATGGAAACGCGGTTGAGCAGGTTTACGGGCGACCGGAGGGGAATTGCGAGCCGGGGCTTACCAGCAGGGCGAAAGGCGCCGTCAGGCGCGTGGTTTGCGGTGAGCAGAAGCCCTCTGCCCGCCTTCCGGCCGTAAGCAAGCTGGTCGATCCAGGCCACCACATATTCATTGGCTTCATCGGCCTCGGCTGCGAGTTCGAAATATTCCTCCAGCGAGCCGAAGGGAATGACGCGCTCCTCCACATCCGTCGAGCCCACCTTCATGAGCCGGATGGTGACGTCCAGGATCAGCCCCGTTAGCCCCATGCCGCCGATGGTGGCGCGGAAGAGATCCCCGTAGCGGTCGCGGCGGCATTCGTGCAGCGTTCCGTTGGAACGCAGCAAGGTCAGCCTTTCCACATGGCAGCCGAAGCTGCCGCGCCGGTGGTGGTTCTTGCCGTGGATGTCGTTTGCGACAGCGCCGCCCAGCGTGACGTAGCGTGTGCCCGGCACCACCGCTGGAAACCAGCCATGGGGGCCTGCAACATCGATGATGTCGGCGAGCATTGCTCCGGCCTCTGCCTTGAGCAGCCCCGTATCCGGATCGAATGACAGGATGCGGTTTCTGGAGCGCATGTCCACCAGCACGCCTGCCCTGTTCTGACAGGTGTCGCCGTAGGAACGGCCATTACCATAGGCCAGAAGCGATCCCGGCCCCGCTTTACCGCCTTTAAGCAGGGCAATGGCTTCCTCAGGCCCGATCGCGTGCGGCGTCGGCGCGCTGGCTCCGCCAAAGCTCTCATAGCGCCTGGCCATCACAGCCCCGCCGCAAACAGCAGAACCGCGCCGAATGCCATGAACATCTGGCTGCGCCAGTCGCGGATGATGAAGACGATGGGATCGTCGTGCAGCTCGTCGCGCCGCGCCAGGATCCAGATGCGCATGGTGAGGTAGAGCACGATGGGGCTCAGCGGCCAGATCAGCCAGGGATACTCGTAGAGCTGGATGATCGTGCCGCTCTGCATGTAGAGCGCCAGGACCAGCGCGGACGAAAACGCCGCTGCCATGCCGGCATTGCCGATGATTTCTTGATCCTCGGTGCGATAGCCGCGCCCGGCGATGCGCTCGCCTACTGGCAGTTGGATGGAGCGCAGTTCGACATAACGCTTCACCAGCGCCAGCGAGAGGAAGAAGAAGGTTGAAAAGGCAAGCAGCCAGAAGGAAACGGCAATGTCGGTCGCCGCACAACCGGCCAGTATGCGCAGCGTGTAGAGTCCCGCAAGGGTCAGGACGTCGAGCAGCAGCATGCGCTTCACTGCGATGGAATAGGCCGTGGTGCAGATCAGATATAGGCCGAGCACCCCCGCAAACAGGGGCGGCAGAAAGAAGGCCGTGACCGCGCTGACTGCAAGCAGCACAACCATCACTGCGAGCCCGAAGGGAATGGGGAGTGCCCCGCTCGCGAAAGGACGGTTGCGCTTGGTGGGATGGCGCCGATCGTTGGCCAGGTCGAAGAAATCGTTGAGGATGTAGATCGCCGAGGCCGCGGCGCTGAAGGCCATGAAAGCAAGCAGGCAGTCCAGGAGAAGAGGAAGATTGAAATATTGATGCGCAAGCACCACCGGCACGAAGATGAGTGCGTTCTTCACCCACTGGTGCACGCGCACCATCCTGGCGAGGGTCTTCAGCGTCAGTTCGGGGGCGACGATCAGCTCGCCCCCATGCCGCGCGTGCCAGCCGGCTGCATGCCGGTCAGGCGCCACCACGATGGCGCGCCGCGCCGAATCGAATACCGGAATGTCGGCACGTCCGTTGCCCGCATAGTCGTACCCGCCATCACCGAAGAGCTCGGTAAGCGCCTGCCGCTTCGTGTCAGAAGCCATGTTGCAGGCGCGATTTGTGCAGATGACGAGATCGAACAGCCCGAGATGCTCCGCGATCCTTTCCGCGAACTTGCGCGGCGCGGCCGTTGCGAGGATGATCCGCCTGCCCGCCTCCCGTTCCTCGCGCAGGCGTGCCAGCAACGCCTCGCGGTACGGAAGCGCGGCCGGATCGAGATTCACGCGTTCGGCAATCTCGCATTTGAACACCGCCCGCCCCTGCCACAGCCAATAAGGCAGGAGGAACAGGTAGAGCGGCTTTTCACGGATGAGAAGAAAAAGGCTTTCCCACAGAAGATCGGTCGCGATCAGCGTCCCATCGAGATCGACGGCAAGCGGTACGGCGATGCGTTCGGACCGCGCATCCATGACGGTGCCCCCAAACAACCCACTCTCCCCGAAAGGCAAGGCCTTTGCGGGCCACTCCTAGTCTCCAAGAGCTTCGGAAATCTAAAATTCTTCGAGTTTAGGCGCCGGCGGCGCGGCTTTTCGGCGTCAGCGTTAGCCGCGGGTAAAGGCAACCGCAAAAATTGGGATGAAAGCGGGCTATGGCGCCGGCACGTCGCCCTTGTGAAAACGGATGGCGAATTATTTGCCTTCCCAGAAGATGCTGCCTTATAGCTTCCACCATCCGTTGAAATTTGGCGGCTTCAGGCATGGCGGAATATTCGGCCCTTTCACTTCTCAAAAACGCACTCTCCGGCAATAAGGACTGGAAGCCGGCCTGGCGCAAACCCGAACCGAAACCCTCCTACGACGTCATCATCGTCGGCGGCGGCGGGCATGGGCTGGCTACCGCCTATTATCTCGCCAAGGAGCATGGCATCACCAATGTGGCGGTGCTGGAAAAGGGATGGCTGGGGTCCGGCAATATCGGCCGCAACACCACCATCGTGCGCTCGAACTATCTCCTGCCCGAGTCCATCCGCTTCTACGATTTCTCGGTGCGGCTGTGGGAAAACCTCTCCCACGAGCTGAACTACAACGTCATGTTCTCCCAGCGCGGCATCCTTAACCTTGCGCATTCGCCGGCGCAGGCCGACGAATATATCCGCCGGGGCAACGCCATGTGCCATGGCGGGGGCGACGGCGTGTGGCTCACGCCTGAGGAGATCGCCCGCAAGGTCCCAGGCGTGGACCTTTCCGCCTCCGCACGCTTTCCCGTGGTCGGCGGGCTCCTGCAGCCGCGCGCCGGCACCGCCCGCCACGATGCGGTTGCTTGGGGCTATGCGCGGGCGGCCGACCGGCTTGGCGTGGACATCATCGAGAATTGCGAGGTGACAGGCTTTCTGCGCGAGGGGGACACGATAATCGGCGTCACCAGCACGCGCGGCGAGATTCGCGCTAGAAAGGTCGCCATAGCGGTCGCCGGAAGCACGAGCCGCGTCCTTAGGCTCGCCGGCATCGAACGCTTCCCCATCGAAAGCCACGTTCTGCAGGCCTTCGTCTCTGAATCGATCAAGCCCTATCTCGATTGCGTCGTCACTTTCGGCGGCGGCCATCTCTACATGTCCCAGTCGGACAAGGGTGGCCTCGTCTTCGGCGGCGATCTCGACGGCTACAACAGCTACGCCCAGCGCGGAAACCTGCCGCTCGTGGAGGAGGTCATGGGCGAGATGGTGGCGATGTTCCCGGCCGTGGCGCGGCTGAGGCTGCTGCGCAGCTGGGGCGGCGTCATGGACATGTCCATGGACGGCTCGCCCATCATCACCAAAGGCCCGCTGCCCGGCATGTATCTGAATTGCGGCTGGTGCTACGGCGGCTTCAAGGCAACGCCGGCCTCGGGCTTCTCCTTCGCCTGGACGATCGCCAAGGACGAGCCGCACGCCATCAACGCACCCTTCACGCTGTCCCGCTTCGAGCGCGGCGCCGTCATCGACGAGAAGGGCGTCGGACCGACGCCCAAGCTGCACTGAGAGAACAAGAATGCTGATCCCCTGCCCTCACTGTGGCCCGCGTGACCTTGCCGAATTCTCCTATCAGGGAGACGCGACGCGCGTGCGGCCCGATCCGGCATCCACCGACATGAAAGCCTGGTACGATTACGTCTACAACCGGCCCAACCCCTCCGGGCCCCATCGGGAGTATTGGCAGCATTCAGGTGGATGCCGGGCGCATCTGGTCGTAGTACGCGATACGCTTAGCCACGAGATCATCAGCGTCGCCTTCGCTCACGCGGGGCTCAACACCGCCGAGGGCCGGCAATGAGTGCCCGCCGCGCCACGGGTGGCGGTCTCATCGACCGCAGCCAGCCCATCCGTTTCACCTTCGACGGCAAGACCTACACGGGTTACGCTGGCGACACGCTGGCCTCAGCGCTCCTCGCCAATGGCGTCACGCTTGTCGGCCGCTCCTTCAAATACCACCGTCCGCGCGGCATTTTCACCGCCGGGATCGACGAGCCGAACGCTCTGGTGACGGTGCTGAAGGATGGCGTGCGCGAGCCCAACATCCCGGCCACAGGGATCGAAATCTATGACGGGCTGACGGCCGAAAGCCAGAACCGCTTCCCCTCGCTCGAATTCGACCTTGCCGCCGTCAACCAGCTTGCCGGTCCGCTTTTCAGCGCGGGCTTCTATTACAAGACCTTCATGGGCCCCGTGATCGGCCCGTTGAAAGGCACACGGTTCTGGATGTTCTGCGAGCATTTCATCCGCCGCGCGGCTGGCCTCGGGCGGGCCGGCTACGAGAAGGACCCGGTCCGCTACGAGAAGATGAACGCCTTCTGCGACGTGCTCGTCGTGGGTGCCGGTCCAGCCGGCCTGATGGCCGCCACGGAAGCCGCAAAGGCGGGAAAGCGCGTGATCCTGGCCGAGCAGGACCCGCGCCTTGGCGGCAGCGCCAACTGGTCGGGCGAGGAGATCGGTGGAAAGAAGGCGACTGAATGGGCGGAGGTGAAAGCCGCCGAGCTTACCGCCCTCGACAATGTGCAAATTCTCACGCGCACAACCGTGTGGGGCTATTACGACGGCAACAATCTCGCCGCCATCGAGCGCGTCACTGACCATCTGCCGGCCGCCCCCATAGGGGTGCCGCGCCACCGCCACTGGTCGATCCGGGCAGGCACCGTGGTTCTGGCTACGGGCGCTCTGGAAAGGCCCCTCGTCTTTCCCGGCAACGACCGCCCAGGCGTGATGCTCGCCGGAGCGGCCGAACGCTATGCCCGCGAATTCGGCGTGCTGCCCGGGGAAAAGATCGCCGTCTTCACAAATAATGACAGCGCCTATCGCGCCGCCGCGGCGCTGAAGGAGGCTGGGGCCGCCATCGTCGCTATCATCGACGTGCGCCCCGAGATTTCGCCGGCGGCCCGCGCGCTCGCCGAACAGGCGGGAATCGCTCCGCTAACGGGCCATGCGGTAACGGACACGGTCGGCAAGCGGCTGACCAAAGTGATGGTGCAGCATTTCGATGCTGCCACCGGCCGGCTTTCCGGCGATCCGCGGCCGATCGAAGCCGATTGTCTCGTGGTTTCGGGCGGCTGGTCACCGGCCATTCACCTGGCAAGCCAGGCTGGCGGCGCTCCCGTTTGGGATGGCAAGCTCCAGGCCTTCCTGCCGCCCGAGCCGAACCAGAAATGGGTGGGTGCCGGCGCGTTCACCGGAGCGCTCACCACCGCCGAGGCCCTGAGTACCGGCCGCGACGCCGGGTTGAAGGCAACCGGCAAGAAGGCCTCGCGCGTCAAGCTTCCCGAAGTGGCGGCACCGGCGCTTGACCCCTTCCCCGCTGCCGTTTTCGAGATCAAGGCCAAGGGCAAGGCCTTTGTCGACCTGCAGCATGACGTGACCGCTGATGACGTGCGGCTCGCCCATCGCGAAGGCTTTGTCTCGGTGGAGCATCTCAAGCGCTACACGACTCTGGGCATGGCGACCGACCAGGGCAAGACCTCCAATGTACCCGGCCTTGCCATCATGGCCGATGCCCGGGGTCTGCCCATCGAGAAGGTCGGCACTACCCGCTTCCGCCCGCCCTTCTCGCCGATCTCCATCGGCTCGCTCGCGGCGGAGCGGCACCGGCGTTTCAAGCCCGACAGGCTGACGCCCATGCATGACTGGCACGTGAAACGGCGCGCGCGCATGATGGAGGCGGGGCTTTGGCACCGCCCCATGATCTATGGCGAGCCGGGTGAAACGGTTGAGCAGGCCTATGTCCGGGAAGCCGCCGCGGTCCGCCGCTCGGTGGGCATCTGCGATGTCTCCACCCTCGGCAAGATTGCCGTCAAGGGGCCGGATGCGGCCGGTTTCCTCGATCACGTCTATACCAACGTCTTCTCCACCCTGCCCGTCGGCAAGGCCCGCTACGGTCTCATGCTGCGGGAGGACGGCATCGCGTTCGACGACGGCACGACATGGCGCCTTGGCGAGCATGAATTCCTGATGACCACCACCACGGCCAATGCCGGTAAGGTGATGCAGCATCTGGAATATTACCTCGATGTGGTCTGGCCGCAGCTCAAGGTGCACGTGACCTCGGTTACGGACCAGTGGGCGGGAGCGGCCGTGGCCGGCCCCAACGCGCGCAAGGTGCTGCAGGCCTGCGTCACCGGCACGGCAGTCGACAACGAAACCCTGCCTCACATGGGGATTGTGCATGGCGAGATCGCCGGTGCGCCGGTCATGATCTGCCGCTTATCCTTCTCAGGCGAGCTTGCCTACGAGGTCTATTGCGGCGCGGGCCACGGCCGCCATGTCTGGGAGGCGCTGATGGCGGCAGGCGAGCCCTTCGGCATCACGCCCTACGGTCTGGAAGCGCTCGGCGCCTTGCGCATCGAGAAGGGCCATGTGACGGGCGCCGAAATCGACGGTCGCACCACCGCGCGCGACCTTTATCTCGACTGGATGCTTTCCAAGAAAAAGCCCTTCATCGGCTCCGCCCTCATGGACCGCGAGGGGCAGATCGACTGGAGCCGCCTGCGCCTCGTCGGCGTGATCTCGCTCGACGGCCGGCCGCTTGGCGGCGGGGCGCACATTGTGGAGAAGGCCGACGGTAACGGACTCGGAACGAGCATCGGCCATGTCACCGCCTCGTGCTATTCGCCCGCCCTGCAAAAATATATCGGCCTGGCGCTGGTGCGTGGCGGCAAGGCGCGGCACGGCACGCGCGCCTTCCTGTCCGACCCGCTTCGCAAGCGCTTCGGACAGGTCGAGATCGTAAGCCACCATTTCTTCGATCCGGAAGGAAAGCGGTTGCATGGTTGAGCGCGAATCTCCCCTCGGCGCGGCTTTTCGGCCCGGCAGGCACGGCAATCTGTCCGCCGGCCCCGGCCTGCGCATCAGCGAGGTCACACCCTCCGGCATCGCGGAGGCTGCCGCATGGCCCGGCATGAAGGCGGCGCTGGCCGAAGTGATCTCTAGCGTGACCGCCCTTTCCCTGTCCGCCGAACCCAATACCGGCGACGTGGGGCCGGAAAGCTCGGCCTTCTCCATCGGTCCCCAGCGCTTTCTGGTGACGGGCGGGGCGGATTTGCCCGCCCGGCTTGCCGCAGCCCTGCCGCTCGAAATCGGCACCGTGACCGATCTTTCACACGGGCGGACGGCGATTCGCATTGAAGGTGCGCGCGCAGGCTGGGTGCTTTCCAAGCTGTTCGCCATCGACTTTCATGCCGAGGCCTTTCCCCTCACCGAGGGACGGGCGACCGTGCATCACGATATTTTCGCACAGATCCAGCGCATCAGCCCCAACGGGTTCGACATCTATGTCTTCCGCTCCTTTGCCCGGGCCTTCTGGCTGGAGCTATGCGAAGCGGCCGAGGAAGTCGGCTACGAGGTCGCCGGCTAAGCAGAAAAAGTGGAAACCGGTTTCCGTCCGGTATTGCGCAAAGACAATAGATTGGATCCTGTCTGTGCGTCCGTGAAACACAGAAACGATTCATGAAAATCGGCCCGGCAGGCAGCCGGGCCGGGTTAATTTTGTACCTGCAACAGCAGCCTATTCCTCGGCCGGCGCCTCACCCGCTGGAGCCGCATCCCTCACGTGATGCCTGCCGTTCCTATGATGAGCGCGAAAGGCGGCACGTGGCCCCTCCCCGCGAGCGCCATGAAAATGCATCATCCGCCGCGCAAATCCGCTGCGCTGCAATTCCTCCCGGCTCACCTCGCCGTCATTGTTGCGGTCGAACAGGGCGAAACGCTTGTTCTGATGATCTTCGATCTCGGCGAGCGTGACGGTGCCGTCGCCGTCAATGTCGAGATAGCGCGCCGCGCGTTCTGCCCGGCGCTTGAAAGCGCGCTCCATCACATAGGTGAGCAGTTCGTCCTCGCTCAGCGTGCCGTCACCGTCGGCATCTGCCGCCCGCAGCATCTCCAGCCGCTCACCGCCGAACTCGTCCGCCGCAATGGAGCCGTTGCCATCTACATCCAGCCGGTCGAACATCCCCATAGGACGGCGTTCGGTAGATTCAGGCGTGCCCCCCTCGCTCTGCGCGAACGCGGCAGTGCCGGCTGCCAGCGAAAGCGCGATCGCGGATATGAAAATCTTGCGAAGCATAGCGTACTCCTCGTGTTGTGCCGATGCCGAACGGCGAACGACCAACTTTGTGCCACGAGCCACATTACGGCGCGCTTTCCGGGGAATTACATTTTCGTAACCCGCTCCAGCACGGACACTGCTTGCCGAGGGGTTGACATTCGGCATCCGGCGGAGGATCGCCTCATTGTAAGAGCAACAAGAAGCAGGTTCCCATGCCCACACTCTCCAAGCGCATCACCGGCATCATGCCCTCCGGCAAGGATGGCTGGGAGGTCCACTTTGCCGCCCTCACCCGCAAGCAGGCGGGCGAGGACATTCTGATGCTCTCCGTGGGCGACCATGATTTCGACACGCCGGCAGGCACGGTGGCGGCCTGTGTCCAGGCCCTGGAGCGCGGCCATCATCATTATATCCAGCTTGCCGGCCTTCCCCGGTTGCGGGCGGCGCTGGCCAAGCTTTCAACCGACTGCACCGGGCTTGAAACGACGCCTGAAGAGCTGATCGTCACCCAGGGCGGACAGGGCGCGCTATTCGCCGCCTGTCAGGGCGCGCTCGATCCGGGCGACCACGCCATCCTCATTGCGCCCTACTACGCCACCTATCCGGGAACCGTCCGCGCAGCAGGTGCCAGCTTCACCGAAATCGAAGCCCGCGCCGAGCGCGGCTTCGAGCCGGACCCGGAGATGATTGCGGCGGCGGTTCAGCCCGAAACGCGGATGATCCTGATCAATTCGCCCAACAATCCCACCGGAGCGGTCTATTCCCGCGAAACGGTGGAGGCCATCGCCGACATCTGCCGTCGGCATGACCTGTGGCTCCTGTCCGACGAGGTCTACTGGACGTTGCGCGGGTCGCGCGAGCACATCTCCCCGCGCGCCCTGCCCGGGATGAAAGACCGCAGCCTCGTCGTCAACTCGCTTTCCAAGAGCCATGCCATGACCGGCTGGCGCATCGGCTGGCTGACGGGGCCCGCCGACTTTATCCGCCATCTGGTGTCGCTCAATATTGTCTCCAGTTACGGCATGGCGGACTTCGTCTCGCACGCTGCCGCCGAGGCCGTGGAAAAAGCCTATGGCGTGGCCGAAATCGCGGCCCGCTACCGCGACCGCCGCCGGGCGTTCCTAGACGCGATTCGCCATATCAATGGTGTGGCGGCGCGCGGATCGGAAGGCGGCATGTATGTCATGCTCGACATCTCGGCCGTGGAGCCGGACTGCGAAGCCTTTGCCTGGGAGCTGCTCGAGGCGGAAAAGGTCGCGGTTCTGCCCGGCACCAGCTTCGGCGCGGCCGGCGGTCACGTGCGCATCTCGCTGTGCCAGGAAGAACCCGTCCTACGCGAGGCGGCAGCCAGAATCGGCCGCTTCATCGCCGGGCGTACGTCTAGGAAAGCAGCAGAATAGCCGCCTCGGCGAACCGCTTCTATAAGGCGCGGGCACGTCTCGAAGCATTGTCTTCCGGCGATGAAACCGGGGCCCGTCCGATCATTCCGAGCGCGCCTCCTTTGCCTCATCCCCGATATCCACATATGCGACGCACAAGATATAGCGGTCACCATCTTGTCACAAACGATGGCTTGACGCCCCGAGCCGAGTCGCCTCTTATACGTTCTTAAGCGCCCGCTCATGGGCGCGGGTCGCAAGTTCGCAAGTCGGCCGGTCTTTCACTCTGTACCGCGTTCGCGCTCCCGCCCGTTGCCGCCACGGGCGGCGGCCTTGTGTTGTCTGTTTGGATTGGCGGCGGGGGCGCTTTGGTTCGGTATGGTAGGTGTGGCATAAGCATCTGGTTAATGCTATATTTAGTATTTGCCGCCACGCTCGCCACCAAATGATGTGACTCTCCATCGGAGAAATCGCAAGAAGCGTCGCGTCATTGTGGTTCAGCCGGCTCTCCCGGCCCTTGCCGCAACTCAGGGCAGGGCCGCGTGGCGTGGGAGAGGAACCGGATGAGCAGAGCCTCTGCGCCGGCATGGCGCGTGGTTGTGGGCAGAGCGGGGCCATCGTTCGATTGTGACGAGCATTGCCGCGCGATGGACGCTATATTTGGGATCGAAGAGGAACGAAGATGCGCATCGAACGCCGGTTCACGAAGGAAGGCCAGTCCCCTTACGCGGAGATCCCGTTCCGCAAGGCCGTAAGCGAGATCAGGAACCCGGATGGCTCTGTGGTCTTCCGGCTCGAAAATATTGACGTGCCGGCGCAGTTCTCCCAGGTCGCAAGCGACATCCTGGCGCAGAAATATTTCCGCAAGGCCGGTGTGCCCGCGCGCCTGAAGAAGGTCGAGGAGAACGGCGTTCCCTCCTTCCTCTGGCGCTCGGTCGCCGACGAGGAGGCGCTGGCCGAACTGCCCGAGGATCAGCGCTACGGTTCTGAGACCGACGCGCGCCAGGTCTTCAACCGGCTTGCCGGCACCTGGACCTATTGGGGCTGGAAGGGCGGCTATTTCGACACGGAGGCTGACGCGCAGGCGTTCATGGACGAGCTTTGCTACATGCTCGCCACCCAGCGCGCCGCGCCCAATTCGCCGCAATGGTTCAACACCGGCCTCCACTGGGCCTACGGTATCGATGGCCCGGGTCAGGGCCACTATTACGTGGATCCCTTCACCGGTAAGCTCACCAAGTCCAAGTCGGCCTACGAGCATCCGCAGCCGCACGCCTGCTTCATCCAGTCTGTCGCCGACGACCTCGTCAACGAGGGCGGCATCATGGACCTGTGGGTGCGCGAAGCGCGCCTCTTCAAGTACGGCTCGGGCACCGGCTCCAACTTCTCCGCGCTGCGCGGAGAGGGCGAGAAGCTTTCAGGCGGCGGCAAGTCGTCCGGCCTCATGAGCTTCCTCAAGATCGGCGACCGCGCGGCCGGCGCCATCAAGTCGGGCGGCACCACCCGGCGCGCCGCCAAGATGGTAATCGTCGATGTGGACCATCCCGACATCGAGGAATTCATCGACTGGAAGGTGACCGAGGAGCAGAAGGTCGCCTCCCTCGTCACCGGCTCCAAGATCGTGAAGAAGCACCTCGACGCGATCATGAAGGCCTGCATCAACTGCGAGGGCAACGGCGACGACTGCTTCGACCCGGCCAAGAACCCGGCGCTGAAGCGCGAGATCAAGGCCGCGAAGAAGAACGCGGTTCCAGAAAACTACATCAAGCGTGTCATCCAGTTTGCTCGCCAGGGCTACACGTCGATCGACTTCAGGACCTACGATACGGACTGGGATTCGGAGGCCTATCTCACCGTCTCCGGCCAGAACTCCAATAATTCCGTGTCCGTGAAGGACGATTTCTTGCGCGCCGTCGAGAATGACGGCGACTGGACGCTCATCCGCCGCACGGACGGCAAGCCGGCCAAGACGCTGAAAGCCCGGGATCTCTGGGAGAAGATCGGCTACGCCGCCTGGGCGTCGGCCGATCCGGGCCTGCACTTCAACACCACGATGAACGACTGGCACACCTGCCCGGCCGCAGGCCCGATCCGCGCCTCCAATCCGTGCTCGGAATACATGTTCTTGGACGACACGGCCTGCAATCTCGCTTCGCTCAACCTGCTTGCCTATCGCGGCAGGGACGGCAGATTCGACATCGAGGCCTATGAGCACTCCGTCCGCCTCTGGACCATCGTGCTCGAAATCTCGGTCATGATGGCGCAGTTCCCCTCGAAGGAGATCGCGAAGCTCTCCTACGAGTACCGCACGCTCGGTCTGGGCTACGCCAATATCGGCGGCCTGCTCATGACCTCCGGCATTCCTTACGATTCGGACGAGGGCCGGGCGATCTGCGCGGCCCTGACCGCCATCATGACGGGTGTGGCCTACGCCACCTCGGCCGAGATGGCTGCCGAGCTCGGCGCCTTCGCGGACTATGAGCGGAATGCGGAGCATATGCTGCGCGTCATCCGCAACCACCGCCGCGCGGCCTATGGCGAGACGGAGGGCTACGAGAAGCTTTCAATCAACCCGGTGCCGCTCAAGGCCGAAGACTGCCCGGACCCGGCGCTCGTCGAGCACGCGCGCGCTGCCTGGGATCGCGCGCTGGAGCTCGGGCAGAAGCACGGCTACCGCAACGCGCAGGCCACCGTGATCGCGCCCACCGGCACGATCGGCCTCGTCATGGATTGCGATACGACCGGCATCGAGCCCGACTTCGCCCTGGTGAAGTTCAAGAAGCTCGCCGGCGGCGGCTATTTCAAGATCATCAACCGCGCCGTGCCCGAGGCGCTGCGCACGCTCGGCTACACGGAAGCCCAGATCGCCGAGATCGAGGCCTATGCCGTTGGCCATGGCAATCTCGACCAGGCGCCTGGCATCAACCCGGTCACCCTTAAGGCCAAGGGCTTCACGGATGAGAAGATCGCCGCGCTTAACGCCGCGCTGAAGACGGCCTTCGACATCAAGTTCGCCTTCAACCAGTGGACGCTGGGTGCGGACTGGCTCAAGGAAACCTTCGGCTTCACCGATGAGCAGCTTTCCGACTTCTCTTTCGAGCTGCTTCCCGCGCTCGGCTTCTCGAAGAAGGACATCGAAGCCGCCAACATCCACATCTGCGGCGCCATGACGCTTGAGGGCGCGCCGCACCTGAAGGAAGAGCACCTGCCCGTTTTCGACTGCGCCAATCCCTGCGGCAAGATCGGCAAGCGCTATCTTTCGGTGGAATCCCATATCCGCATGATGGCCGCCGCCCAGCCCTTCATCTCGGGTGCCATCTCCAAGACCATCAACATGCCGAACGAGGCGACAGTCGAGGACTGCAAGAACGCCTACATGCTCTCCTGGAAGCTGGGGCTCAAGGCCAACGCGCTCTACCGCGACGGCTCCAAGCTCTCCCAGCCGCTCAACGCCTCGCTCATCGCCGATGACGGTGAGGACGAGGAGGAGGCAGCCGAGGCCCTCCTCGCCCAGCCCGCGGCGGCGCGCGCCACGGAGGTCACCGAGAAGATCGTCGAGCGGGTGGTGGAGCGCGTCGTGCGCGAGCGCGAGAGGCTGCCCAACCGCCGCAAGGGATATACGCAAAAGGCGGTGGTCGGCGGGCACAAGGTTTACTTGCGCACCGGCGAGTTCGACGACGGGCGCCTCGGCGAGATCTTCATCGACATGCACAAGGAAGGTGCTGCCTTCCGCGCCATGATGAACAATTTCGCCATCGCCATCTCGATCGGCTTGCAATATGGCGTGCCGCTTGAGGAATTTGTCGATGCCTTCACCTTCGTGAAGTTCGAGCCGGCCGGCATCGTGCAGGGCAACGACGCGATCAAGAACGCCACCTCGATCCTCGACTATGTCTTCCGCGAACTTGCGGTCTCCTATCTCGGCCGCACGGACCTCGCTCATGTGGACATGTCGGACTTCGACAAGACGGCGCTCGGCCGCGGCATCAACGAGGGCAAGGCCATTCCCTTCTCCAAGGGGCTGACGCGCGGCGCCACGCCCCCCTTCAAGATCGTGAGCGGCAACGAGCCCAGGGGCGAGGCTGCTTCGCCCTCCCCTGCCCGCGCCCAGCCGGCGGCCGCCGTGGGCGGCTCCAATGTGCGCGCCATCTCCTCGGGCGCGACCGTGACGGCGCTGAAGCCCGCCTACCAGGGCCTTCAGGAGGAAGCCACGGCCTTCCGCCGCGACTATGAGGAGCGCGCGCGGGAACTCGCCCAGGAAGCCGCCGAGGAGGAAGGCCTCAACGCCCTCTTCACCGAGGAGGCAGCCAGCGAGGCGGCGGAAGCCAAGAAGGTCGAAACCCACCGCCGCCAGCAGGCGATCATGCAGGGTTATACGGGCAACATGTGCTCAGAATGCCAGAACTTCACCATGGTCCGCAACGGCACCTGCGAGAAGTGCGACACCTGCGGAAGTAC
>ERZ777003.1660-NODE-1660-length-31269-cov-13.509771_pt1 | contig 31269 bp, 18 predicted proteins | sample MGYA00374956_ERZ777003 | MGnify/ENA primary metagenome ERZ777003 (study PRJEB29302, sample SAMN06268252) | bioreactor metagenome | isolation source: Joint BioEnergy Institute, California, USA | place: USA:Joint BioEnergy Institute, California, USA | collected... | reverse complement strand
TAGCGGTTGGCGTAGGAGTAGAAGGCGCCGCTAATCCCAATTCCCGAAGCCAACTAAGTACATCAAATCGTCGATATCCCTGCTCGTTTGTGGATGGAATATATGGAATAGCAAGAGGAACATGAGCATGTTGTTTGGACTTAGAGGTCAAGAGGGTTTTGTTGAGGCTGACTGCATACCCTATTTCTTCCTTATCAAATACTTCTCCTGCATGAGCGATGCGAGCTTTGTATACAACACCAAGGAATCGTCCATAGGCATCGGCAACAGGATGTCCTTGTTCGTCACCATCTACATCCACAATCACCAAGGAATTCCCTGCAGTAAGGCGATCTTGGATAAACTCTTTGACTTCTTTTCCTATTTGATAAGTTTCCTCAAGAGGAATGTAAAATTCCGCAGCATAGTTGAAATTCTTTTGATTTCCTATTCCTTCGCCGCTCTCTTTTGCTTCTGGTATTTGAATGCCTACCAATCGAATCGGAATAATGTTCCCAGATGTAATGCGGATATCCTGGCTAGCTTTGATCCCTGCTTGTACAACTCTGATTTCCAAAGTATCTCCGTCTTTTACTTGGACAAATTCTCCTACTATGAGATAATCCTTGGAACGAAGGGTGTCGCCAGAAGTATCGGAAGGGGAAGTTTCAAAACTGATCACTTCTCGAATACCACTGGACTGTACAATGCCAAATTCATGAGGATAACGATGATAATGGCGATAGGTAGAGAAAGACATTTCAATGTAGGAAGCGGTATCTCCTACCCATTGCACCTGATACTCATTGTGCGGCTCTGCTTTCACATCTTGCCAATGCAACTCATATGGATAATGAGGAATACGTTTTTCAATGGAAGAGAGGACCTCAGCTAACCGAGGCCCTACTACTACTCCACGATTTCCTACAGACACCATGACAACTTTTTGTTGAGAAGGATGGAAAAAGGATAGCTTCCACGCTTCTTTCGCAGAAGGTTTCAGCCAAGAAACCATATGAGTCATGAAAGTCTGCATACAACCACTCCTTTCTAGAAGGCGAATCCTTTCGAAATGGCGTTGGCGACCACGCCTTGAATCCATTGAGGATCAATGTTTTGCGTATTGTCGCTTACATTAAGGTTCATGTTCATATTCACAGCCGTCATCGAAGCCAACTCTTGTTGCACGAGTGCCGCGATTTCATCCTGAGACATGTTGTTGGCGTCTTTGGCTTTGATTTGAATGTTAATATATTCCCCTTGCGGATTCTTCGTGATGCGCGCTGTTGGAGCTTGACTCATAGCTGGTGGAGGAGGAGCTGGAGAAGTGGTTTGTTCTTGCAAAGCTTCAGGAGTTGGACCACTGCGCATCATGGCGCTCATCGCCCATAACCCGCCAAACAGGGCCGCTCCTGCTCGTATTCCTCCAAAGCTTCTTAATCCCGATGGAAGTTGAGAGGTGAATCGCTCAACAAGCTGGCCAAATTTTTCCCCTGCTTCTTCTGCCATGGTTTTTCCTCTGGTGAGGATACTGTCAGTGGCTTCCGAAGTAATGGTTGCTTCCGCTAAATAACTCGATTCATGCATTCGGTCATAGGCTTCTAAAATAGAAGCTGTATGCTGTTCAAACGACGCTTCCAATCGTTTTCTTACTTCGGGTTCTGCATCACGAGCCAGGTTTCTCATGGCGGTGGTGCCGTAAAAGCCTATACCTTTTCCTTCTAACAATTTCCGCCCTTGTTCAAGAGAAAGCCCTTCTGACACACCGATTTGCAAGGATTCATTTCGGAATCCTCCATAAGCTTCGTTCAGTCGGTGAATGAATTGGACTTCTCTAAAGCCGCGTTTTGCTTCTTCATCTGAGAATAATTGAATGACGCGGTTGTTTTCTAAGAAGACTTCCATACTGGTGCGCTGGCGCCCTGATTCATCCTTAAAGATGCGATCTGGATCCAAGATCGCTTCGTTCATTTGATAAACCAGTTCCCAACGACGGTCTAGCGCTTCTCTTACCTTTTTATCCAATTCCTCGCCCGAATAGGTTTGCGCTAGCTCTTGTCGAATTTGATCAGGATCAAATTTCTTTGAGGAAATGAGATCCTGTGAAAACTCCCGCATAAAGTTTTCAATATAGTTGAAGCGAGCTTGCGCTTGGCGTCTTTCTAATCGTCCCTCATTGGCAAGCGTTTCGTAGGTGATTTGCGCGAGGTTCCACACTTTATCCCGCGTGTTGTCGACAATACCAATGAGTTGTTTTCCTAAACGAGCTTCTCGGGATCGTATGTTCTCCCATATACTCGTTGCGGTCTCAAAGACCTCTTGATGGGAAAGTTCCTGTACCGTAAGTCCTTTTCCTTGAAGCTGCCGCTCCGCTTCTTTGTATAGATCAGTCAATGTTTTTTGAGCTTCTCTAGTGGAGTCAACAGCTTCCGCCTGTGCCATTCTTTGCAACTCGCCATGAATGGCCTTTGCATTATCAGAAGAGTAATGAGCCAAGACAATCGACAAGAAGTCTCCGTCATAGTCTGCTTTGAGTCGTTGTGCTGTTCCGACGGTTAGCATCGCTCCTCGGAAATCATTAGGAAGCGTATCATCAATCATAATTCTCATTGCTTGTATAGTGGACTGGTTAATCGTTGGATAACGATTTACAAATCCATATAAACCCTTCTTGTTGTCAGGGTCAAGCATTTGTTGCACAATCGCTTCCCGCACTTGTTCGATGGACATTTTCTTCAACTGCTTTGCATCCATGCCAAAAATGTCTGCTGCAATTTTCCGCTCTTGCCCTTCAATCATTTCCAAGAAGCGTTTTCTTCCGATGTAAACATGTCCTTCTTTGTATTTTCCAACTTGTTTCCAGGTTCCATCCGCCTGACGTTCGTAGTTGGCAAATGGGTTAACCCCCTGGATGCGGAATCGTCCTGACATGTCCATCATGGCGCTTCCATAGGTTTTGGTAATGGATCCGTCTCGCGCGGAGGTGACCATATGATTAATCTTTTCGTCATAGGCGCTAATTTCTGCCTCGATGCGATCCCGAAGCTCTCGCTGGCGCTCTTCGATTTCCTCTGGAGTAAACTCATCGTTTTTGCCTAAATCCATATACTCTTTCGATAATCTCCAGATTTGGCGCTGATGTTTCTCTACTTCTTTTAAGTTGACCGCTTCGGCAATCGTACGGTCTTGGATATCGCCAAAATCCATGAATCGGACATAGCGGCGAGAAAAGGTGTCATCTGGCAGCTCGAAAAGGACGGTTCCCCTTTTCGCTACTTGCTCGCGGAATACTTCATCTCCTGCACGGCCAAAGTCCACAATGGTTTTCGCGTATTCTCCCGCTGTTAACACCTGTCCCTTTTGCGTCACTTGCGGAAGATCCATAATCATATGCATCGGGACTTCGTAATGGCCATTGACAATTTTTGTTTTTGGTCTTCCGTAAGCATCGGTTTCAAAATCGGCGCCGCGAGTGCGGATGATGACATCTCCTTCATCGACAACATCGCGATAGGAGATATTCACTTTGATTAAATTTCGACGAATCTTCTCTGCGTCCCGATTTTGGGCATCGGATACCGCTTCTACGTGAGAGCGCAGCCAATTAACTACAGCAGATTTTCCCTCAAGAATTTGATTGGCCCGTTCTGTCACCATATCGATTTCTTTTCGGCCATAACGAACCAATCCGAAACGGTGTCCTTCCACAAATCCGATGCTGTTTTCCCAAGTGTGGATGTTTTGGATTCCGATTCCCACCTGTCCATAAGCAATTCCTTTTTGACCGAGCAAGTCGACTTTTCCTCGGAAATCAGGGTTTGCATCAAATACATCGCGCTGAATGGCCTTCATCATATCTTTGATTTTCTGGCCTTCAATCTTCATGCCCTGTCTTCCTAATTGGGAAGAGAGGACAATTTGTCCGTTTTCCACTCGAACTTCTTCAGTGCTTAAGTTGAGGTGGCCACGCACATGCTCAGCAATTTTCTCTAAGGTGTCATTGACCAATTGATCTTGAAGGACGGAACCTGCGGTGATCATTTTATTGGAAACGATTTGCCGCTTTGCTTCGTTGGCCGCTAATGCCAACCATTTGTTTAACTCGGTTCCAAATTGCTTTTTCTTTTTCTCGAATTCTGGAAGAATGGCGTGAATTCCTTCCTGTCCTGCGAGCAATTCAATGACTTCTTTTGGAAGAATGGTCGCCGTATGACGTCCTCCTCCATCCGTAATCACCTTCATGGAATCCATCGCAGGAACCCGTTGATTGAGAATCAAGGTGCGCTCTTCCGCGTTCCATCCGATGATTTTAACATCTTTATTCCAGTGGTCATACACATCTAATGGCTGTCCATTCTTCGCACCTTCGGTAACTAGTCGGCTTACCGTGATTTTGCCATCTTTAAATTCTTTAGACAGATCAATTCCTTCTTCAAAGACCATGCTTTGCGTGATGTCAAATTGGCCGCCTCGCTGCTCTACATAGTCTTTCATTAGCTGAATGATGCGGCTATCGAGCTCTGCGTTTTGCTGAAGCTTAATCTTTTTCTCAAAGTTCGCTTCAAACGCCTGAGCAACATCTTCTGCCATGAGCATCATTCCGTCATAAGTGGTGAGGCGTTCCACGTTCTGGAGATGACGAAGCAAGTAGGTTTTTTGCTTTTCTGTCCAACGCTGTCTGTCGTTTTTCACGGTTTCTATGGCGATTCTTGCGCGCTCTTTTAATTGCCAATCTCCCATATAAGCGCTTCGTAAGTTGAGGTACGCGAGCTCATCGCCAAATACTTGTTTGGCTTTATCCGTGACCACCTCTCGATGAAGCGCCATTTCAATTTCTTGATCGCCCCAACCCGCCAACTTGAGACGCATGCGGACAATGTCTTCATTCAATGCTTTGTAGTTGACGGATTTCATGATATTTTCCCGCGCCATTTGGTTAAAGAAACCAAATCCAATCAGTTCACGGGTATCTACAGTGGAACGCATTAAGTTTGCTGCGTGAGTGTCTTTCACCGAATGCAGATCGGTTCGAATGCCAAATCGTTTTTCCAACCAGTCATCGACTTGGCGTTGGAAGACGTTTTTCGCATACATTCCCATTGCCTCTGCAAATGGAAGGCGCGCTTCTCTCGCATACTCGGCTATTTTATCAGGGTCACGAAGCTTCAAGAACTTGCGTCGCTGAGGACTCAAGGTAGCATAGTATTCTCGGTACCAGTCCTCTGCAAATTCTGCTGTATTGATGAATCCGCTTCGCACCCAATTGGCTGCACGAGAACTAGCTTCAAACATCTTATCCACATCGGACATATTGCCAACACGTTGGTTCATTGCCAGGTTTTGAATGGTTGTACGCACTTCGCTATTGAGATACTTTTCTAAATCGATGAAAGTGGTCTTTTGTCCGCGCTTTTGATTCACATCGACCATTTTCTTCACGGTGGAAGCACGGCTAATTAACATGTCAATGACGCGCTCAAACCCTGTCACCATTTCATACTGATGATGGCCAACACGTTTGACGTCTAAGATGGATACGCGGTTTTGCGTTCCTAGCGTGATGGTTCCATCTGCATTGATTTTAGGAAGACGAATAACAGATACTTCATTGTTCTTTTGCAGTTCTGCCAATGTGCCATTTAAGACACGGTTGGAAATCTCTGAAGAAGCCAAAGCCAGGTACAAGGACTTCGATTTTGCATCGTAAATCAATTTAGAATCCATGCCGATTCGTTTATAGGCTTTGACAAGTTGGTCAATCGAGGAAGCAGGATCTCGCATTCTTCTTGTATCAATCTTTCCTTCTAGAGGGATTCCCGCTTTCAGCAGTGCTTCCGAAACCGCTTGCTGATGTTGCTTAAATAATTCTTCTACAGACCCGCCAAGGAGTCGGATGGATTCATTTCGAGAAAACCCTGTTCGATGCGCAAGCCCTCGATCCAATGCTTGTTGGAAGAGGATTTCAAACTCTCCCGTTCTCCAGGCTTCTTTCATCTTTTTGTAACGACCGCGTTTTCCTTTAATAACATTGGTTGGATCTTCGGTGCGAATCGTGGAGAGACCGCGAAGCTCGTTGCGCTCTCTTGCTGCGGCAATATCGTTAGCAATTTCCGTTAAGAGATTGTCGAGCGATTCGCTGATATCCATTTGATTCATCATTTCCAGGTAGCGCTCATATTCTTTGTGCTTGCCAGGATTTAAGGCTTGAAGTTCATTAATCAATTGTTTTAATCTCGTTCTCATCACCGTAGGATGCGGTGTTTGAACATGACCGTGGCGAAGCACGCCATAAAGCTGTCCTTTGATGGTATTCGGGTCCGTCAGTGTGATGTAAGACTCTTTATCGGCAACGTTCACCTTTAAGGCTTGGATTCCTCTTGGTAATCGAACGTTGGTTTCGTTAACTCCAAACCGCTCGTTCAAGATCTTGCCAAAATGCTCCATCGCCACATTCTTTCCTGCGTCGGTCAATTTTGCGGATTCCAAGCGGTTCATAAATTCCCGAATCCATGGCTCTTCCGCTTCTAAGCGATTTCGCATGGTGTAAAGATCGCGAACGAACTCTTTCGTGTTATATTGGTTGACTGCTAACGCGGCTTTCTCAATCTCCAATTGTCTTTCTTTTGCGGAAAGAGGAGAGTTCTTTAATTCCTTCTCTTTTTCACGGATGACATCCAGCGTATCAAATACTCGCTTGGCTAGTGTGTAGCCGCCGCCTGGTTCCGTGCTAGAGAACATTTTTCTCCATCGACGCAACGCACGGTCTCGATTCACAAATTCTCTCGCTCCAGAGACGGGATGTTTGTTTTGATCCAACATCGACAATGCATGGTCTACTGGAGTCAGTGTTCGATGAAGAACATTTTGCAAGTCTTCTAACCGCTCTCTGGCGATAAAGTGCCACAAGCCATCATCAACGTTATGAAGAAGAACACCATAATGCTTCTTACCCTTGATTTCAATTCCTTCATAAAATTGTTCAATGCGATACATTGTATTTCGATAAAGCGGGTTGGTTGGAATATTGTAAGCAGATCGGAATCCGCCTTTGACTTTTTCGAAGACCGCGTCAAATTCCCCTGCTTGTTGAGTGGTTAAACCTGCCTTAGAGAATACATAATCTCCTACCTTCAATTCTCTGGTGTCGAAGGAGGCAAGGAGATTGCTTTTCTTCATTTGTCCACTGGCAAGGGCTTTGGCAATTTCTTGGTCTTGAAGCAGATAGTTGATTTGTTCAATCGTTGCCGTTGCGTCAGACAAAGCATGGTGCGCTTCTAATGTAATGCCTCTCACTTCGGCAATGCGCTCCAGTGTCATCTTCGATCCGTATTTGGTTGCAGGTCTTCGCTCTAATGCCCGTGTGAGATGAAGCGCGTCAATTTGTCCTTGCCTCATTAATTCTCGTTGGCGCCGAATGGCTTTCTTGATATGGCTGTTTGGATTGTCTTTCGCCACCATCTTCTCTGCCTGCTCCAACATATCCAACAGAACAGGCTGGTCGAAGCTTAAGGTGTTGTACCCTGCAAATTTCGCGTTTCTTTCGCTGATAAACGCATCCATAAATGCAATCGCTTGGTGAATAGGTGTCCCGCGCTTTTCTAGGTTTTTCAATCCTTGCTCCATCAAGGCCACATTTTCTCTGGAAGTTAAAATAGATCCCTTTAATGGGTGATATTTGGTACGGTCTGCTTGCTTTTCAATGGTGGTAATCGTAATACCATTAACGGTTTTGGTAGAAAAGGAGGCGGGATCCGAATAAAGCGTAAGGTCTGCCAGTGTCCGCCGTTCATCGTCGGTTAATGCGATATGGCCATGTTTTACTTTTTGCACAAGGGTGCGAAGTTCCTGCAGTGCTTCATCTGTAGGGCGAATAAAGATGGATGCTTGTTTCCCTTCTACAGGAACAAGTCTTCCTTTCTCAAATTTGGTTCCAACCAAACCGATCTCGGTGACAGCATAGAAAGGAAGGTTCTTCGCCCCTTTTCGATGCATTGGGGCTGTCCCTAGAATCTCCGTGTCATAGACATAGATGGTATCCCCATGTCTTAAATTCATGAAAGGCTGGATCGCCGCCTGGCCATAGTTGTTAAAGGAGTTTGCTTGGTCTACCCGCCTCCAAATACCAAGCGATTCTTTAATGATATCCATAGAAGACTTTCCGCTCTCGATCACACCCGTATTTTCTTTTGGCTGAAGGAGGTCCTCTGCCGTAATGGAATGCGCTTTGATTTTATTTAAGGCAAGGGCTGCCCGCTTGACTTCTTCAGGCACCCCTTGCTCTTTTCCCTTCGGAAGGAAGGGGTTGCGGCTGTCAAATACCACATACTCCCCTTCTCCTTGGGTGGAAACAAATTTGCCATATACTTTGACTTTGTCTTTGTAATCCGCCATGTTCTCACCTTCTTTTATCCAAAGATGCTGCTAAAGTTATTGTTCATTTCTTGAATAATCTCCTTGGTCCGATCTTTGATGAGGTCAAACGTGAGGTCGATATAGTTTTCGTTTTGAGAGGATTGTCCAACGGTCATGGTGACTTCCACATCTTTTAATCCTGCGCCATGAAGCACTTTTTCCAGTCTCGCTACATCAATGGCTGAGCTGATGCTTCGAATCGGAACAGGTTTGACACCTGATTGCTCTGCTCGCTTCACATCATCCTGCCACAAGCCAAACTCTGTTAACTCTAGACCTTCGTTTTGCACGACTTTGACTTTAATGTCATCTAGGCTAACGTCAGGACGCCATCCAGCCCAGTCAGGTCCTGGCAAATAGTGCGTCTTAAAGTACGTGGACAGGCTCGGGCGCTCATCTTGCTCCAGCCCCCATTTTGCCTGATAGAAGCGGCGTTGGTTGCGAGGAACAAGTCGAAGGATCTCTTCTCGTTCTTCAGGAGAGGCTTTTAAGAATTCCGTGAAGAACTCCCGATCTTTGGCAGGAAGGGCGCGGAAGATTTGAACGAGGTTGCCATTCGGGTCTGCCCCGTAAAGCGTAGAGGTATATTCCGCGTGATAGCGCAAGGCAAGAAGTGCGTATGGCCCTAATTTGTAGGCAGGACGATCTTCGTCTAGTTTTTTGAAGTCTTCTCGCACTTCTTTGAGTCGTTCTTCAATAATCTCTTTATCACCATAACCTAATTTCTTATTGATGGAAAGCCATTTTTTCATCGTTTGAAGGACGCGACGACGAGATTTGACTTCTTCTCCGCGCTCTTTTTGTTCACGAATGAGTTCTTCGACGTCGATGCCTTCTCTTTCAATGGCGATCTCTCTGGCTCGTTCATAAAGCCCGCGGTACTTGACATATTTTAAGATGTCAAAGTACTCTTCAATTTCCCGTTCTTTTTGTCGGCGTTCAGGAATCCATGTTTCTTGCCCACCTGGAAGAAGTTTTCCGATTTGCTCATCAAAGACGCGAACCGTAGACATCAAGCCAGTAATTGCGGCTCCAATATATTTTCCGTAGAACTTCCCAAATCGTTTCCGACCGATGAGCCATCCGATTCCATATCCTTGAGCAGCAGCAAGGATCGGATGACGTTCCGCAATGGTTTCTACCATTGGAATCAACCAGCTTTTGATTGGCTCATTCCATGGTCTCCACTCTTTGCCATATAAGAGGCGCTTGTACTGCTCCAGTGGAGAGCGTACTTGCAAGAATTTATCGAAGATCGGACCCGCCACTGGAAGGTTCGGGAAGACGTCATGCACCAAGAACTCCCATAGCTTCCCGACAGTAATCTGGTCTTCGCTGTATAGGGCTCGGGTCGCTACGGCGCTTCCATCGTCTCGAATGGAGACATTATTCTTACCGCCGAACATTCCCATAAAGGCACCGAATTTTCGATGAGCAAGCATGTAGTTAATGTTTTGTCCTTTGGTGCTTAGATAGAAAGGAAGCCCTTCTTCGTTGTTTCCTGCGTAAACCACCGCCCGTATCGTGCGCATCGTATCATCACGGACACGGAAAAGTGGGTCTGCATCAATACCGATGGTTACTTTGGCACCTTCATAAATATATTGGCTTAAGAAGGCTTTCGCTTCCTCATCATCGGATTTGACATGAACCCCTGCTAATTTAATTGGCGTGCTTCCGAATTCTTTGGTGAGGAAGGTGTTTTGGTCAAGGACTTGCGTGATGGTGACATCGTATTTAATGATGTCCGCATTGCCAAAACGTCTTGGATACATCAGGTACTTGCGCTTTCGGCTTGCCACCTGATCCCGAATTTCCGCATATTCTTCTTTCATTTCCTCCGTAAGAAGCCCTTGTCGGTTCATCGCAGAGACGATGCGGCGATAGAACTTATACTGCTCGGAATACGGAGCCACATCGGCTAGAATGCGAAATCGGTCAAAAGCACCATATTTTCCAAACGCATCAGGATGAAGTTTGTAGAGGCGCTCGTAGGCTTCGCCAGGTAAACGCATTTCCCCATGTGGGATTTTTGCATACGGGTCGCCATGTTTAAAGTCAATGAAGTATTCGACTCCTGGCAACCAGTCAGGCATGGTGTTGCGAATTGGGTTATAGTACGATTGCTTATTTGGATCCCGAGGTACATAACGGCGGAAAATCTCGGAGAAAGCGCCGTTTAAGAATGGAATAAAGTCCAAGCTTCCCATTTCGAGATCCCACCATGCCCGAGCATAAGCCATTATACGGCTAGAAGGCTCTAAAGTGAGACCGCGACCGCTTTCGTCAAATCCGATTAAGGATTTCAAGCTGAACCCGTAAATCCCCGCTAACTCGGAAATGCTATAGAACACGTCTCGCGCTACGCCAGAGGCACTACCCATGGTTCCAATGTCTTGCAATTCCGCCACTACATCAGGATCTCGAAGATCGTCTAGCGAAGTGATGGATCGGACAGGACTGCCTCCGCGAGCAAGTCCAAGGTTTAATGCGGCAAGCTGCGCCCGAGAAGCAAGATTAACACCTTTTGCGGACCCCACCGCACCGCGTGGAACAACAATGTCTCCAGAGGCAATCTCTCCGCCTGCTGATTCTCCACCTGTGCCATCTTCCGCGCCGATCATCTCTATCCCTTCGCCATCTTCCTCTACGGTCAATTGATAGCTTCCCGCAGGCATAAATTGAACGGTGCCGCCATCGCCCCCTGCGGCATATTGACCGCGGATGTATTCGTTGATTTCTTGGAGATACTGGCGATGTGCTTTTTCCAATTCAGGATGTTTAATGCGAGGTTTTAACACACGCCCAATCGTATTGTCCAAAAGCGGTCCAATAATAGGGATTTGCTCCAATTCAGGAATGCCGCCTGTAATCGGATATGGACGATCCTCTGCGTGTTTTTTCTCCCAGTGATACGGATCGAATAAGAAATGGCGAAGCGGAGCAAATGGATGGGTTAAAGTTGGCACCCAGTGGTTCGCCCAGTACTCACTGGCGCTTCCGTACATCGTATCCGTGTACTGCCAATCGGATTTTAACTTGCGGTACCAGTTTGGTTCATAGCGGTCAATTTTTCCGCCCATCCAAGGAGTATTCGAACCTATTCCCCAGAAGCGGCCTTTACGAATCGGATCTTCTCCTGATTCATAATAACGGCGGAGTTCTTCTTCGCTTCTAGTGTCACCAATGAGACCAAAGGTGGCGGTGCGAAGCGCCTGCATAAATGGCAAGCTCATGATTTGGTCGGTGCCAGCAAAAACTCCTGCCCATTGTTTTCCAATGGCATTCAGGCCGATTAAATCTTTGAACCACGCCATATCTAGGCGCATATTGACATAGGTATCGGCAATGGTGTCGCTAAAGAAGTCTCCTGTCGTGTCATCCAGCCACTTGAGTTGTTGGTAAGCCACATATGGAAGGACAATGCGTCTTGCGAATTGATGGAAGAGAATGCTTTGGGCGCTTCCACGTAGATGTTGAGGAAGACCAAGCCCCACTTTGGCAAGCGCATTGTCAAGACGCTCTGCAAAGTAATAAGAAAAGGCAGAAATCGTTGTGAAGTCTTCTAGGTTCCGACGGCCCGCAAATGGCTGTCCGACGACATCCCAAACCGACTTCACTCCTGCTTTGAGTGGGCTATCTCCTTGTTTGACGTATTCATTGAATTGCTCTAAGGCATATCGATATCCTCGTGCTTTTCTTCCAATTTGCCATCCTACATAACCAAAATAGCTCTGCGGCTCTTGTGAAATCCCTACACCCCACTTTGGATAAAATTTCAAAGCAGACTGAGCAAGGGAAGAAGCCAGAGGGCTATCCGCTTGACGAACAACATCTCGGAATTCTTTTAATGCTTCTTCTTTCGCTTGCGGACCGTTGAGGTAGACATCTTCCCACCATTTTCTCATTTCGGTTAAGGTGGTGAGATTGCGAACCTCATCTAAAGCATCTTTGGTTAATTCACCTGATTGAATGCCGCTGCGAACCAAGGATCCTGCGGTGATTCTTCCTTTCGAAGCGTAGCGGATTTGTTCAATGGCATGTCGATGAATGAGCCGCTTCGCGTCTTCAATACGGCTGATTAAATCCGTTTCATGCTGATCTGCCACCGAAATCATTTCTGGATAGACAGGGCCGTGATCGGTTCGGATCCGTTTTCCTTTCACAAATTCCATTGGATGGCGATAGTATTGGTTCCAGAACTTATCGATTTCTTTAATGAGTTCTTCGTTCCGAACCAGTCCTGAAGAAGCATCTTGATAGGCTTCCCGAATTCGACCAAGCGTTCCCATAATTTCTTCTTCGGTACGCAGCTTGGTCAAGTCTATTTCAACTTGTCCATACGCTTGTCGAACATGCCGCTGCAAGAAAGAAGCAACCCGATCCGAAAGAGGTCCTGCTTGGGTGTCCAACATATTATGAAATACTTTATATACCGACTCCGTTTCTTGCAAATCTGGGACCTCTCCTCTTCGAAGGAAGATAGAGAGCATGTTTGGCGCCCATTCTTTATCGCTAAACTTGGTGACCATGCTCATCATTCTTCGAAGATCAGATACCGTTTCTTGTCCGCCAAGGGCGAATAGGCGTTGGAAGAAATTCTGATTGCGAAGGTCTTTATTGTGGAGATTGGCAATGGATGCCGTGATACGCGGCATCATCCCAAAACGAGCGGAGTTGAGATACACATCCTGATCGACAAGCTCCCCTGTCACAAGGTCATACACCTTGTTATTCATGTATAAGTAATCTCTAGACAAGACACCGACTGCGGCATCTTGGTTATGCGCTTGCAGGACAGGATGACGCACCGCTCCTTTTAAGAGCGGATCAATGGTTCCACGGCGGAGAATATAGCTCGTTGGCGCTTCTTTCCAAGATTGAATCGTGGTGAAATGCAATAAGTCCAGAGGGTTAAAACGAAGGAAAGGAATTTGCGTATTATCTCGTATTCCCGAGAGCATTTTCATGCCTGCGCGCACCGCGCGGCGCAAGTCCACGATTTCTCCCGCGTCGTTAATCCAAAGGTTGCGGTCGACAATAAGTTTTCCGACATCAGGATCCAGACGGCGCAAGGTTTTTAATCGGCTCTCCACATTGGAACGCCGATAAGAACCGTCTTTACCAGGGACAAGCAATTCATTTTCTTTAAAAAGACCTAACTCGATGGCGTCATCCACCGTAACAGGACGATAGCCTCTGGTGGCTTGGGCTTTTACTTGAAAGGCGTACCAAGCGTCTTCTTGTACCATTTTTTCAAAGGTATGATCTTCTTTAAATCCTTGAACATGAAGATCACGAATACCTTCCTGTCCAAAATACGGCTGTTTTTCCTTTCGAAGCTTCCCTGTTTCTGGATCCTCCCTACGAACCCATCCTCGGCGTTCCGCAACAGGAATCTTTCCAAGATCTCGATATTCCTCTAATGTTTCAAGTAGGGTGTCTTCAAACTTCTTTCGCTCAATCTCATCAGTAAATTCGAGAGCCCTAGCTAATCCGTTTTCCTGTGCCTTCCCACTTGGAACACTTCTGCCGCCATACTGTTCAATAAATCCTTGTACTTTTGCCCTAGTAGGATTTAGAAAGAAATCGTCGTCTTTATCCGCTAAAAAGTGGATTAATCCTTGCTCCACCTGTTTCGGAGCTTGAACGGTTAAGTGCTGTACAATTTTATCAAACATTAATGCGCGTTCCTGGGCTCGTATCTCCCATTTATAACTGCGGAACCGATTATAAAAATTCTCGATAATCTCTAAAGACTGCCCTTCTCCTGGAAAAGACCCTGACCGATTTCGGATTCGCTCTGCGGTCATCTGAAGGGACTCTTCCATTTTCCCCATCATTTGTTTGCGGTTTCTGATCATGGAGCTAATCGTTGGACGTCCCCCTTGGGATTCCACCGCATGATGGATCGCTCTTGCCGCCGCTGTGACCGCAGCCACATTTTCACTGTGCGCTAATCGACTAATGGCGGACATAGTAAGGGAAGTCCCATATCCTGCTATCTTCACCCCAGCGGAAGCAATCTGTCTTCGATAGCGAAAGGCAAGGAACCCAGCCCCTGCGACAAGGGAGGTTTTTGCTGCCTGTTCGATGATACTATCCTCTTGTTTTTTCTGGGAATGTAAATATTCTTGATCTGCCATGGTTGGTCCCTCCGCGATCTTATTGAGGAGTTACTTCTTCTCTATTGATCATGACTCCTCGCAAGTTCTCTAGCATCCATTTTGCCCGTGCGTAATGCCATAACATTTTTTCCATCGTCCAGGATTCAATTTCCTCAATGGTGTATTCAGGGAACGCTTCTTTGATAATGCAGGCGATTTGATTATCAAAAGTAGTCATTTGTGCTTCGTATTGCTGAATCATGAGGTCCAGTTTTTTGGTATCGGAAGTAAATCCTGATTCACGCAAAATATTTTCCGTCAGTACTTCTGGAATCCCTGCATAGATTTCATCACTGTAATCTTCGATTATCGGCTCTAGGACACATTGCTTGCATACATACTCCGCCCGTTCGTAATCATCATCAAACCATTCATTTGCTTTTCGAAACTCGGATAGGGAGAGCCCTCTCCAAATAAAGACGATACCTTTCACTTCGGTCATGTAAATGGCGTGATATTTTTCTTTCCACTCTCGAATTTTTCGATCCAATTCTTCTTTGATTTGTTGTTTTTCTTCTTTAGATAGGATGTGCTTTTCTTCCATGAATAATCCTCCCTTCTGATTGAAAAAGGAGGGGACGTTTGTCCCCTCCCCGATGTTCGTGGGTCTTACAGCTTCATTGCTCCTGTGCGAGCTTGGAATCCCGATTTTTCCATGATTAACTCCGCAAGCAATGTCGGAATTCCTGCTTTTCCTTGTGTCATGGCCATGAAGTTGTAGTTTTCAGGCCATAAGACGCAGCGTTCACAGATCCGTTCTTCTTTGTAGAAGCTGTCTGCATTTTGCAGCTTCATAATATCTTTGTATTCTTTCCGTTTGATTGGTCGCCATAAGAATACTTCTTCGTCAAATTCCGTGAGATACACTTCTCCTCCGAAAAGTGATTTCCATTCTTCTACTTGCTCCAATGTCGGGCCATTTGGAAACAATAATTCTTTTCCATCAGGACCGATTAAATCAGGATGAATTTCTTCTGTTGCTTCTTCTACTTCTTCCACTGCTTCCACTTCCAATACCTCTTGCTCTACTGGTACTTGCTTTTTCTTTGCCATTTTCTTCTCCTCCTATATCGTGATATTAATCTTTTTGTACGACGTTGACATCCAAGTCTTTTGCAATAAAGGTGTATTGTTCCTCAACAGGTCTCCCGTCCAATCCAATGATTTGGGATACACCTGTTAATTGGACATTGCGAATGGTGTGAACAGTTCCAGGGCCTCCCGAAGCGCCGCCACCTTTGATATTGTAAGGGCCATAAGCAATCACAATATTGAATCCGTGTTCTCTTAAATGAGGTTGGGAATAAGAGGCGTAGTTTTTCTTCCCATCGTCACCAATGGCATAGAAATTCGGGTAGAAGTAGGAGTTTTGAGATCTGTCGTTGGTTTGAGATTTGATTTTCTCGTTTTTGGTCGATCCCCATAAGGACTGCTCAAACTGCATGGCGACCTCTTCAAAAGTCTGTTCATCGCTGCTCAATAAGTGTTCAATCGTGAGCCCATTCAGGAACTGTTTATAACTGAATACCGCATTGTCCTTGGATTTTCGCTCTTTCCACTTTGACTCTAAGCGATTCAACACAGAATGTAAATAGTAACTTTCTTTAAAATTGATATTAAATGTTCCCTGAATGATTCGATTTCCTCTCGCCACTCGATCCCATGTGTAGGAAGCATACCCATAGATCGGCGCTACATTTTCCTGCATGGTAAATTGCAGGCTTGTAATCTCATCTACCCAAATATCTTCAAAGTAGATGCGAATATCCGCGCCTGTGTAATAATCGCTGTTGAATCTTCGATACTCGGCATTTCCATGATCAGGGTATTGATACGTCCAAGTAGGCATGGGTTGCTCACCGCCTTTTTAATAGTTTTGCTTAGCCTTTGCCACGTTCTCCATCAAGTCAATATCCATTGCGATATATTGCATCGTATTCTCCGTGATCATATCCTCAATGGACATGGTTTGTCCTTCTGTGAGGATATGTACCCCATAAATGTTCAACGTGGCTTGATGGCCATATTCATTGAGAAACGTGATGTTGATATCAAACGGCGGCATTTCATCGGTCTTTGCATTCCTTCTTAAATCTTTTAATTCATCATTCGTGAATTTATAGATGGCGTTTTTCCCTTTTGCCGCTTCTGCGTAAGAATCTATCACGGAGCGCAGCACATGGCGGTCAAATACGGTAAAAATCAAGGATCCCGCGATGGTTCGCTGGCCGCGAACAACTCCTTTTGGATTGATTCGTCCTAATGTATAAACAGGGGTCGTTGGTCGATAAATGCTATAGGAAATGGTTTGAATCTCTGCAAATACGACAGGCTTCCCGTTTAACGGGGTAATGGTCGCCACAATATCTGCGCCCGAGAAAGAAGAATAGGTTGCTTGATAGATATTGTTCATTGGTCATCACCCTTTTCTGATCCTCCTAGAAAGAAAGGGAAGCCTCTTTATGAGACTTCCCCTATCCAAGAGGCGTGTTAGTTTTTCTCATGGCTGTCGCTTACCATGTCATCGATGGCACGAGCGACAAACGTGCAAGCTTTTTCGGTGGTAATGTCATCGATAGACATTCCCATTCCTTCATTCAGGATCTCTACTCCGTAAATGGTCATTTTTGCAGATTGGCCATATTCGTTCAAGAAGCTGATGGTAATATCAAACGGAGGAATTTCGTCACTGTATTTTGGAACTTGCGGTTGAGACCATTTGCTGATCACTTCTTCGCTGTTCCATGGTCCATGAACAGGAGTAGGTTGCGAAGCGGTCGTATTCATTCCGTGGCGATAGATTGGGTTGTCTGCGTTTTTGAGCGCAATTAAGGTGTCGCGGTCAAAAACTGTGAAGACAAGGGATCCTGCGATACCGCGTTTTCCACGAGAGAAGCTGCGTGGGTTTGGATCTCCCATCGTATAGATCGGCGCTTTTTCCCGTGTAACAGAGTAGGTAATCGCTTGTAATTCGCCAATTACTACTCCATTGAAGGTTGCGATAATATCAGCGCCTGAAAACGAAGTATACGTTTTCGTGTATTGAGAAGTAGCCATAGCTGATATCCTCCTTTATCTTATTGAGTTATAGAGAGGGGGGTGCGCTTATTGCTCCAATTGAGGACGCAAAGCAACATCCACCGAAATCTTACGCAATTCGAAGGTTGGTACGATTTCCAAGGTGACTACAGCTTCGTTCAAGGAAGCTCCGCGAGCAACCACAGTAAAGCGATAGTCCATAATCGCACCAGAAGATTTCATTCCTTCTAATGCCCCTTTAATGGTTGCGTTTAACGCATTGTATTGAGGCATACGGTTTGGTTCTCCTAAGAACGGTTCACATACTTCACGGATTAGCTCAATCGCAGCTTGGGTAATGCGAAGCGTGGAGAGGCGGATAAAGTCAGAGGACTTGCGTTGACCAGAGATGATAAGGTCTGGAGCAGTCGTAATGCCATCTGTTACAACCACTTGATTGTTTTTTAAGCGGAAGGTGACAAATTTGTTGCCTGTTAACATGTTTAATTGACGGAGCGACAGTACATAATGCATACCCGCTACGCCATAAACAGGTTTATTGGTTGGCGCGGACTCAGGACGCAAAATCGATACTAATGCTGCGTAAGTGACAACACCGTTTGTATAGTAAAGATCGTTCTTGCCTGGAATACGGTAACCCAATTCAGGACCCGCAACGACGCTTACATATGGGCTGTATTCGTTATAGAGTTGGACAAGAGCATCAACTTTTGCTTTTACTTCAGTTAAGGTGTTTCCTGTTGGAGCAGCAACACCGATGTAAGCAATCGTTGAATTGTGGTTTTTCGTTTGCGTCTCTGCATAATCGCCTAATAATTTTGCGAAGTTTCCTGCGTAGATAGTTCCCTCATCTTCTGCTCGTTTCACCGCAGCTGAGCCAGAGGCAAGTCTTAATGCGGTTAATGCGGTGCCGCCAGTGATGGTGAAAGCAGCATCTCCGATGATAGCGATTTTACCGCTACGAACGATCGCTTTGAAATTCTTCAATTCTGCGGTGCCTTCGAACTCTGCGTTAATATCGTTCGCTAAATCCTCTAGCGTTTTTCCAGGCATGCCATCGTATACTTTTGCAGTCAAGGTGATAGTATGCTGTGTACCGCCTTTATTGATGATAATAGTATCGGCAGTCGTAGCAGTAATGGCGATATTGTAGTTTAGTACATCTGTTTCTACAACATAGCCGTAGCGCATAACGCCTGGAAGGTTCGGGAACGCAGCTTGGTCTTCTGGATTCGCAAAATCATTTGCGGTAACGTTGCTTGCTTCTTCATCTGCATATACTCCGACTGCAACCACATGGTCGACTTGGAAGTCTGCTAAGATGCCAAATAGCTTGTCATAGAGGTACATGAATCTCGATTTCGTATCATTGCCCTCTAAAGCCATAACAAAGATGCGGCGGCAACCTCCGTCATACGCTGCTTTCCAAGCCGCAACAATCGGGTTTACCACCCCTGCAGAGTTGAGGAAGTCCCCGAAACCAAAGTCCACCAAGTCGGAATGTTGACGGATGAGAACAGGCTCTGTTGGCGCTCCTACCTCTGTCGAGGGGGCAATAATCAACATGCTTTGGCTAGCAGCGTCTTCAGGAAGAATCAATCCCCCATCTGCTACTTGCACTTCAATACCTGGTAAGTTTGGATACTTAGACATTCGATTTCCTCCTTTTATGGTAATGTAAAGTCAATACGACTTTGATCTATAGAGTTATCTGGCAGCTGATCAGCAACGCTGATACTCCCAGTAACTTTTTTGATAACATCGCTTGGCACTTCAAATTGTTCTTCGAGTCGCAATAGGTACTCAAGTTTTCGAACCACAATATCTTCTCTCCATTTTGGAGAAAGATTTTCGTTGCTCATTTTGACGAAAATCAATTGCTGGACCCCGTTTTTCATGAGGTACCCCGTATAAGTGGAAAGGAATTGGCGGAATCGTTTGGCTAGTTCATTGGCCTTTTGGTTGTTTTCCTCCCAAATTTCAAAGCACACATCGTATTCGAATACCTGGGAAAACACAGAGACCATCTTTGGCTCCGATTCATCATTGGAGTGAATCGTATAGCTGTCTCGGAACCTTGGTTTAATCTCCTTGTTTTTTCCTACCGCTCCTGGCCTCATTTCTTGGAGGGTGTACGTAATCACAGGGAAGGAAAGGTGACGAGGGTCTCTTCCATTGGGGAAGGCTTCGCAAAAGGTCCCCCAATCTTCTCCCCATGCCGCTTTTAGCAACCGATGAACGATATCCGTAAATCCATCGAAGTCGCATGTTTGATCTGACCTTAACATATGATTCATAGAATCATCCCTTCTGGGTAAATAATCGAGGAGGAGGTGGTAATGGATTCTATTTCTGAATAAGGAACAAGGGTCAGAGTGACATGAAGAGTGGAGGAAACTGAATCTAGCTTACACAACAAATAGTAATCCCGCAGTATCTCGTCTCCCACGAAACCATCCAGCACTTCTTCTAATGACTCTTGAATATCTGATAACGACAGCCGTTCATAAATACTACCAATTAAGGAGTCTAAGTGGTGGGAGATGGCTCTGGTGACGACTTGCATAATGCGGATGCAATGTGGCTTCGCGTACATCGAGGACGAATTGGAGGTAAAGGTAGTGGCTCGGTATGGAACATAACCTCTTCGTATAGAAGGTACAATACAGATATAACCTTTCTGGGTCAAAGAATCAATCATTTCTTTGGAGAATTTATAGCGGAGCCCGCCTACTCCAGAAAGAGATTTATTGGTCATCATCGTATGAGGAGATAATGTCACTTGTGCGCCTGCGTAAGCATAAGCTAGCGAAACAGGTCTTCCTGCGATATGGTAGTACGTATCCCCCGTAACCACCTGAACATATTCACACTCTCTCGAAGGAGTGTATTGCAATAACTGATTCGCTAATGTGTCCAAAAATGTTTCATCTTCCAACGATTCCTCCAAAGGAGAAGCGGTGCCAATGACTCCTATACAACCATCGTTATGGGCGAGGGTTTTTTGCTTGCAAAACTCAGAGAGGATTTCGGTAAACTCCATTCCGTCATCATGAAACATATCGACGAGAGCAATGACGCCATAAGAAAGTAAACCTAATTGGCCAACAGGATGAAATGCCGCCTGATCTTCAGGATCTTCTCCAAAAAGACCTTCCAATAAATATTGCTTGATTTCCATTAAATGCTCATCGGTATAAGTGTCTGCTTGACGATCCAGCACCAGATGGGACTCCGAATCTCCGCCTTGAAAAGGAATGTCCAATACATAATCGGAAGGGAGATCTTGTAGGCGGAATTCGCTATCGAGCGATTTAGCTGTAAACGAAATGAGTCCATAAAAAGCGTCTTGGTTTAAAGCGTAGACAAGATCGTATACAGTTGGATATCGGTCATAATAATAGGTCCGAACGCCGCCGCCAATTTGCGTCTCATCTACATATAAGTGATCTCCGTACATAATGAGCTGAATTTGGTGATATTCATCGCTGCCGCCGACAGAAGTCAATTCCATGATCGGGTGATTTTCTGTATCCGTAACATAACGAACCAATGCTTTGGCAGGCTTTCCATTTAGCCGATACAGGATAATATCAGTAGCTCCCGCTAAATGAGCAGCTTGATACGCGTCGCTTAATGGGCAATCTCCTAAGATGCGGCGAACTTCTCCTGGCTTTTTGATGCGAAAAGGAATGCGAGAGGGTCCATCGAGTGCCGTACCTACTAACATTAATGTATATTCAGGAAATGAGGAGGATTGATGGACAAAACCAATATCCGATTGAGTGATTCGCATAACAGCTCACCTATCTTCCTACAATTTCATAATTACGAATCCCATTGGCTTGGGTGATTCGTATCGAGCGAATCTCTTTTTCAATAGGTTGATCTTTCACATATACCTTGTAGAAAACGACTTCCCCTCGCTGGAATTGCTGAGGATCCACGTGGTTGACCTCATAAATTCCTCTTCCTGTGTATATGGGTTTACCGCCTGGTGTCCAATCGACATCCACAATGAGATCTCCTGTGGACACAGGGGCGTTGTAACGGAAATAATAGACGCGGCCTGGCATGGCCATTTCTCCGAATTCGCCTTTTTGCACCAGTCTTGTTAGCGTCTCAGGAACGGACGTATCCATGTCTCGCACGTAATGCTTTTCAATAATAGGGACGCGGCCAAGCCCATAGCAAACAGGGCATTCCCGATCTGCTTCCTGATTCTTTTCATTCCAGCAGGAACAGCGAACTTGTTTGCTCTGCCGAACCAATAAAATGGGATACCCATATTGAGCAATGATGTCATCAAACTCTTTTCGCAGATTCATGACCTACCGCCCCCTTATTGACCAAATTCTTTAAACTCTGTTCGTGTGAGGAACTCAGGATATGCCGCTCCTGTTTCCCCTTTCACGGCGTAGACTGGTTTTGCGTATCCTCGATTATGGTGTCCGTGAAGCAAGTCTTCCCATGTTTTCAGTTGTTGCTCTAAAGCGCTAAGCAACGAAGTGACATTTAAGGAGCTGGTGTTATCCTGCACCATTAAATCGCCCAGCTGAACGGTTTTTCCTGCGCCCATGCTTTTATTCATGTAGCCGTTTAACAACAGATCATAAGCGGCTTGGCATTGTACGTATTCATGGACGTAATAAGGCGCCTTCCCATCTTCGTAGTCCGCAGCATTAAAATCATTTTGCTGAGAGACAATATCGTACGCATATTGGCTGATTTGATGCATGGTCTTATATAAGAGCAAGTCTCCGACAACAAGAATGTCCTTGAGTTTCTCCCGCACGACCTCAGGATCTCCAAAGAATGGAGTGAATGCAGTATGGAAGGAGATTCCCTTTACTTCTCCGAGGGCGGAAGAGCCATCAGAGGACTGTACGGTTTCTCGAACAATAACCGTATACATTGTCGAAGAATCCAGTGGTTGTGACGGGGTAATCACCACCACATTCGCATCTTGTACCGTGACCTTAGCAGGGACTTGTTTGGAGTGGTCGTATGTCGTAAGAAGGTCGATCTTGTTGTAAGTTTCTTTTCCTGGAGCCATCACCAGATAAACTGAGTCCGTAGTCACCGACGCAGGGTCCACTGGAAGAGAGAATAATAAGTAGATGGCATCAGGCGTTATATGGAATTGTTGATGCTTTGGGTACGAATCCGCAATGTAAAAGTCGTTCCAATCCGATGAAGGATCAGGATTCACCGAAGGAGCAGGCTCTTCTGTAACCACAAACGAAGCAAAGCTCCAATCGCTTGCCTCTTTCCCATTTTTGGCTCGTACGTACGCGACATAATCTCCTGCCTGTAGTTTCATTGGAATCGCTAGCGTTGTGGAGGAGATAGAGAGAACATCCGAAGAAGACGGCCAAACCACTGCTCCTGGGTCCGATTCAGGAGGAAGCAGGCTGGTGCTAATCTTTACTTCATATTCCAATGAAGAAGGAGAAGTCGAAGGAGGATTCCATGATACGGTTGGATATCCATCCGACACAGAAACAGATACCGAAACAGGAGGAGAAATAGGATCTACGGAAGCAGTCGTAAAATCATACCAACGATCCGCTGCCATGTAATCTCCCGTAATGGTTCGAATGCCTGACTGCCCGCCTACAATCTGAAGCTCATATTGCACCCCTGGATTTAATGGAGCAGACGGACGAATCGTTGCCTTTCGGTTCGCATAGTCGACAGAGACGGTGACATAAGATCCATTCGCCTCACGAAGACGAAAATAAGATGGAGTCATGGTTAGGCGATCCATATCCATCGCAAAAGTAACGACAATGGAAGCATCTACGGAAACTTCTGTTTCGTGGTTCGCAGGAGTAATCCCTACAATTAAAAAAAGATTCATCGGCATCGGTATTCACCTCACCATAAGGCTTAAAAAAAAGTGGGAGTCATTTGTGAAATCCCCCCACTATCGCTGTACTATTTTTTCCCCTTAGATCGCTTTGCTTTTGCTTTTGGTTTCTCTTCTTTTCCCGATGCTAAGGATTCTGTTTTTTCTTCTTTTGCCTCTATCACTTCTTCTTTCTTCTCTTCCACTGCTTCTTCTTTTGTGAGGTCTTCTAATTCACCTTCGACCAAAATCAATGTGTTTAAGCGAATAGCTTTTTTGATATTCGTTAAATCCAGATTTTTTGGAATGCTATAAATGGTCATTCCTTTGTCATCGCGACGAAAGGTAATCCCTGTTAATTCATCGGTCCAATCTTCTCCACGATAAAATGGAGAGACAGCGACTTTAATTCGGGACATGAAATTCCCCCTCCTTAAATAAGAAACCTATGATCAAGAGCTATGCGGCTCTAGATATGAGTATAGAATGGGGCCCCTTGTGAACTACTCCCACTTAGCTCTGCTTGAAGTGGGAGCTTCTCAGTTCCACGACGAAAGCAACCTTTCGTCTCCCTGAGCGTAACTTCGGGTCGTCCCAACCCTAGCTTGGCTATTTTACGAGTGGAAGAATCTGCTTGGTTTTCGCCGACTCATTTGTCCACTCAACCTCATATAGTCACTTACCAAGTTTGTCATGCGTTTTGGCTAACGCCAACCGAAATTCATCTCCCACTTTCACTGGTACTGGCGCACCCTCACGTTTAGAAGTAGGAGACTTCTTTCGGAGGGAAGTTAAACAAAACCGACCGATTCACCCCCACTTCCATAAGTGGGGGTCTTCTCGGTCAGGCTGATAAAAAGGGGCCAACGCATTCATCAGATTTCGTCTTTCTTCGCTGCTTTTGCTGGATCCGTATAGTCAGAAGGAAGCGGCATTTCTGCGAAGCGACGTTCTGGAGCTGGGTAAGTTTTCGCGAATTTGATGTTGCGAGCAACCGCAATACCTAAACCGCCGTTTAAGATGCCGACGCCGTAGCGTTCTTTGATTTTCAAGGTTTGAATGTCACGAAGCGGATCGTCGAATTGCTCTGTGGAGATTTCGTCTTTCACAACAATCACTCCAACGTTGTTGCGGTCGATAATATAGAAGTCGAAGGTTTTGTTCACTTGGTCGAATGGAACAAATGGCGAGAAGATGACGTTGAGGCCTAATGCATTGGTTGTATTGAAGTTGCGAGGATCTGTAAATGCGGTGCCTTGACCGAATGCAGCAACGCTTGCGCCTTCTAATGCTGCGTTTTTCGCAAACAGGCTCCAGCAAAGCGGATGCATGATGATATCCGTTGGCGTAAAGCCTGCAGCCATGATCGATACCGCCATATCGATAATATCTTCTGCAGAAAGCGTACCATTGTATTCGCCGTTGAAACCGCGGCCAGTTGGATAACCATCTTCCCCTGGTTGATATTTCGCAGCATCGAATACAATGTGGCCGTGCTTGTTAAATTCTTCAAAGATTACTTCTTCTTTCTTACGAGCCATTGCGCGGCCTGCCGCTTTTAAGTGAAGACCGATCATATCCCATTGAGAGTCTGCAATCATTTCGTCCGTGATTTGCACTTTCAAACCGTATTTTTTGACTTTGACGTCTACGGTTCCGATACCTTGGTTGACCAAGTTGAGGGTTTGGTTCGGATATTCTTGACCTTCACCAATTTCGAAGGCGCGAATCGCACCGAAGTGGATGAACTCCATGGAACGTCCTTCGTTCAATTGCACCTTTTGGAAGAATTGAGAAACGGTGTAAAGTGGTTCTGCTGCTTCTAATACCACCTGAGAAATTACTTTTGGAATCAAGATATTCGCATCAGCAGTAGTTAATGCTTCCGTTACGGTAATACGAGATTCTTTGTCTTTGCGACCTTCAAAAGAAAGCATTTTCGCATATTTTTCCACTAATTCTACACTCATGCGAGTAATCCTCCTTTAATCATTGTCGAGTCTTTCTTTTCATTTGGGGGAGAGGGGAAACCCCTCTCGCTGTTTAGCGTTGAAGCAAGATGCGAACCGCACCGACAGCACCAGAGTAATCCCACTCCGTTGGGATACCTGCTACTGGATCCACAATCAATTTCGCATCGATGGTCAACTCGTTAACGGTGATGCCTGGTTCGAGGTAAACGACAACCGTGTTGTTCACATAGTCAATGTGCAAGTCTGCTGCTGCTACTGCAACGCCGTCTAATTTCACAACGACTGGATCTGCTTCGGTTTTGTCAATTTGATGGCGAAGCTTGATGAACAATGCGTTGTTGCGGCTTTCTGCAGCAGTTTGGAAACCTTTGTCCACTGCATTGTTCGCAGACGGAGTGAACGTACCAGCATCGTCATGACCGAAAGTGATTTGACCAGAGAATACAACACTTTCGATATGACCATCGTTGTTGGTTTGTGCATCGTAAATGTCGTCTAACGCGATGTTCGTAACGACTTGTTTTGCACGGAAGTAACCGTCTGTTAAGAACGGAATACCTTTGTTAACCGTTGGATTCAATAATTTTTCGAATTCGCCTTTCCAACCTTGGTGTTGGTACGGATATCCGTATGGATATGCACCTGCGTCTTTACCATTCGAACCTGGAGACGGAGCATAAGATTTCGCTTTCAAGAAGGCTTCGATTTCTTCCACTTTCATATCCATGTAGTATTGTAAGAAGCCTGCTGGTGGCAACTCGCGCTCCACTGCTAATACTTGACCAACGATTTGGAATGGAGAATCATTCGCAGTGTCCAATTTTACGAAGTTGCCATCTTGACCTACTTTTACGAAGTCGCCAGGTTTGATTTTGTTTGCGTTTGTGCCATAAGCAGCACCGTAGTGCATGGCTCTTGCAAATTGAGCCGCAGTTGCTTCTACATCGTGTTCGAATAAAGGAACTTCGATGTAAGAGCGAGTCAATACAACAGGTTGGTTACCAGAGAAGCGGTCGCGTTTGCGCTCATAGATGTTGTGATGGTTTACACCTACCGCACGCATCGATCCTGGAGCCGCTTGCTTAATGGTAGTAACCATACGGCTAGTTTCATAATCGAATTCAGGGTCGCCTAACTCGACGATTTTCCCTTTTGCTAAGACAACGTTTTGGTTGCCTTCTGGACCAAATGCGTAAGTGAATTTCACACCTTCCGTTTTGGATACGATCCATTTCTCGGCAGGAGCCGCACCTTCTGATACGACAAGGTTGGTATGCGTACGGCCGCCAAATGTGTAATCAGATTCGACATTCGGGAATAATGCCATAGCAGATAATCCTCCTTTTTATTTCGATAGATGATTATTTACGAAGAAAAGCTGGTCCTGAGAAAAGATTCTTCAATACTTCTTCTTTCGTTAATCCTTCGGTAGTTTGGTTAGTCACAGTTGGAACAATATCGTGAACAGGATTTTCAATGCGCTCCACGGTGCGAATCGGCTTCATTTGAGCAGATTCTGCTAACAGATCTTGGAGTGAGTCGCGGAGCGATTCCGTGGTACGAGTGGAGTATTTTTGGAGGGCTTGTTCACGATCTGACTCTTTTCCGAGGAATAAACGGAGATCTACCACTCGTTCTGCTAATTGTTGATGCATGTCTGCTACTAATTTGGTGTTTTCTTCTACCATTTGCTCGCGAGCTTGTTTTTCTTCTTCTAACAAGGACTCTAATTGAGCCACTTTCGCTTCTAGATCTTCTTTCGTAGCAGTTAATTGGGACAACGCTTCTTCTTTTTCTTGGACTTGGGTTTCCAGTGAAGCGATTTGTTCTTCTAGAGAAGTGACTTTCGCTTCCAGGGATTCTTTTTCTGTCTTTAGCGATTCTACTTCCGAAGTAAGAGCGGTATTTTGCTCTTCCAGTGAAGCAATCTTCGCCTCTGCTGCTTCTAATTTTTCTTGCAGCTCTTTCACTTGTTCCTCGTTCACAGGAGCCTCTCCTTTCTCTGTGGATTCTAGCTGGCCTTGTCCAGAAACAGGGCCGTTAGTAGAAATAATGTACCCACTACCAGTAGCAGAAGAAGAAACAGTAATTAATGAAGAAGTAGGGGAAGTTACAGTAATCGTCGGGCGATAGATCGTCGACGCAACCATATGTTCCGCAGAAGTGGCATCGACCGTCATCTGCATCACTCCTGCATCCACAATCATGGCATGTTGATCGGCTGGGACGTTTACCCAACTTAATTCATCAAACCAAAGATTTCCGACAATCCATTCTGCTTTTTGTCCATCGTATTCTTCACCTTTCATGTGACCGCAGAAGCCTTCTTGGATAATGTCCGTTCCACAGATACTACAGATGGCAGCATCGGTAGTGGCACCAATACTAACCGTCAACAATCGGCCTTCTAATATGTCTTCAATGGCTTTTGGAGAAGTGATTTTTGGAACAACCACAATTCCTGGTTTTCCTGCGGCGGTAAATTCTGTGAAGTAAGCGGAATGGACGCGTCCTGTTGCTTCGGTTTCAACATCATGATTGTAGATCACAGGCTTTGGATAAGGGTGTGTCCAGCTATACACTCCGCTTTTTAAAGACTGGTCTCCTCGGAGTTTATCTGCGGGATAGCGGGTAAAGTTCCTAGTCGTCCCCTCATGAATGGCTTCAATGCGAGGAAGGAGAAAAGTTTGATTGTTCATCGCTTGCTCCATCAAAGAGGAGACATCCGTAGAGGAGAGCTGAGGCTGAACCACAATGGATTCATGAATTTTGGAGGGATCCACCTCTAATCCTTTGTACTTCATTTCATCTCACACCTCCTTTGTCGCGGCGGCAAGGGTAATCCCGCATTCACAATTTGGATGGTGAGGAGGAAGCTGTTCCATCCAATCAGGGGTGTCTAACGCAATCACGGTTTCCGCTTTTTGCTTGCATTTTTCACAGGATCCTTCCGCTTGCACCGATACCGATGTCACTCCCATTTCTTTGGCCACCATGGCTCGGCCTATATGATAGGCTCGATACAATTCGGTTTTGGCAATAAAGGAAAGTCGATATCGATTAGAGTCAAAAGAGGCGAGGATCCGTTGAATTTTTTGCGCCTCGTCTTTCTCTTCCCACGCTTGTTGCAATAGGCGATGGACATCCTCCAATAGTCGATGAATATGAGATTCGGACATTTGGAGCACCCGTTCTACCGAGGATAAGAAAGAGAGGTTCGTCAGAGGGACGGAGGAGGACAATTCTTGATTGCCGCTTTCCAATCCTTTCGCCAAGGCATCGTAAACATACCGTCGGCTGTATTGACGTAATACTTGTCTTGCTACTTCGATGCCAAATCCCTTCGCGAAAGACGGTTCTCTTCCTGACTTTGCGATTTGTACGACATCATCACGAAGGCGATTCCATGTCTGCTCCAATGAAGCAGCGTAAGCGGAAACGTTTAACTCAGATGTTAAAGTAACCATTCCAGAACGCTCCGTCAATACATTTTCCTCAATTTTTTCCGAAACTGGGAAATGAGGAGTGGATTCTCGTTTGGGATTGCCTGGCGAATTCTTTTTTCCATACTGATTTTCTGGCTGATTGTCATTGGCCCCCGCGTTCGCAGCGGATTGATGAGAAACGCCAACAGTTCCAACCATATTAAAATATAAGCGAGATTCGTCGGTCACTGGGTCCAATCCCATCATGGCGCGCATCTCTTCATGGGTAATGGCGCCTTGCAAGAAAAGCTGCACCGCATGATTTTCTTTTTTGATTTTGGCGTCCAGTTGAATCTCGTTAAAGACAAATTTCACTTCATCATCAGGGTTGGCAATCGGGTCGAATCCGCCTTCAAATAATAGCTCATTAATCACGTGGTGCTGGAAGGTCTCTGCAAAGACCCGCTGGAATTCTTTTACTCCGTCAAAGAGGTCTGCGGCTTGGTTGTCCGAAGTCGATTTATTGGCAGTGCCTCCAATTCCCATGACGGTTTCGGAAACGCCTAGTCCTGAGAATACGCGCTGACGAAAATATTTAAGATATTCACTGGCATCAATCGCATTTCCTTCCGCGCCAATGACTTTAATATTATGTCTTTCAGGAACAACGATACCGCCGTCCATTGGCATATCGCGAATCTGGTTCCGAATTTCTTCGATTTCCTCATCCGTTGCCTCAAACCCTGGTTTATCCAACCCCACTTGATACATATAAAGCGGGAAGAGATTGCGATAGATGAGCCTTGCCACGTTTTCTTCAATCTGGCGAAGGATTTTTACATCATCCAGTACATTGTAGACAAAAGGAACCCCATATGCGTACCCTGTTGGACGCTTGTAGGCAAAATGAATCATATCTTCTGGCTTAATATCAATCGGAGTTCCGCCGTCCACGCTTTGCTGATATCCTAATACTTTCCCTGTTTCATCCCGTGCAATCGTCACGGTGGTTGGAGGAAGAGCAAAATATCCTGCAACAGGCTGTTTCCCTGTATATCCTTGCGCATTTACGCCTGGAATCGGCACCTTCGTCTTTTGTCTTGCCTTGATGACAAACGCATTGCCGAATAACACAAGGTCATGCGCAATTCGATATAAAAACTCATCGGTAGGGATGCCTGTTGCCTCCGCCATAAACTTCAAACGAGTCCATACATATTGCGTCGCCTTGACATTTCTTCCGATAATATCCCAGCTGTTTTTAAACATAAGATCGGCGTATTTATCAACCGCCCGTTTAATATAGGAATCGGTATGGTACGCGCGGAATATTTCATCGAGGTCCACATTCGGATTTTCAAATTCTCCCGAGCCTCTTCCTTTAATGGCTTGTCCTAACTGCTTGACGGCAATCTTTTTTGGGTCTCTTGGGGCTTCTTGTAGCGGCCGCCCAAATAATTGCCGAATCGTTTTTCTAATGTGCTCCCACAATCTTCGTCACCTCCTCACACGATGACTCGAATGTCTTTTTGGTCAGGACGCAACTCGCATCGAATGAGTCCTGTAATGGAAGGAGGGAGAGCTTTCATTTCAGGATAGCCGCCCCAGTACTCCACAAAGGATCCTCCTACGACATACGTTCGAATATGTGGCACCAGCGCCTCTTCGTTTTCGTCCATTAAATAAATAATATCTTGATGGAATTGACGTGCGTGGGTATGTCCGCTGATATATAAATCAGCGTTAGCTACGACCTTATTCATTTTCTCGGAACTGTTTGTCTTGGAGCCGCTGGTCGCTCCGCCGCCTGTACCATGATGCAAAGCAACATGATACGGAATTCCATTCACGACAATACGGAAAAATCCTTGATACCCAAAATAAGGGACACCCAGTCTTTCTGCCAAGATCTGCATTGGGTTGATTCCAATCATATTGGCGACGCGTTCCTCGTGGTTTCCTGGACCAATGCCTAGAATTTTTCCTGCTTCCGCTAATGGGGACAGCATTTCCGTTAGAATATCCAATTGCTGAGGCAAATGGGCGTCTTCTTCAAACATGGCTTTTCCTACGGATACTTTGGTGGCGGTTTCGGCTAAATCGCCATTTAAGATGGTAAGGGCATTAGGGGTTTCTAAAATGTAGTCGATGAATCGTTGGAAATAGGGGATATTGGCCTGTTTGCTCCCAAGATGAACGTCGGTAATCGGGATAAGGATAACGCCCTCTTCTTGATAAGGGCTTTCATTGTAGGTATACGTAAAAATCTTTTTCCCTTTTCGGGGATTCGAATTTCGTACCTGATAAAATTGTTCTAATGAGTTGGATTTCGACGGCGCGGGCGCAATCCCCATTTTTTGCAAGAGTTCCTGCACCTTCTTTTCGTAAGACATAAAAAACCCTCCTCCTCTTTACGAAAGCGG
>ERZ777003.1659-NODE-1659-length-31276-cov-6.502931_pt1 | contig 31276 bp, 22 predicted proteins | sample MGYA00374956_ERZ777003 | MGnify/ENA primary metagenome ERZ777003 (study PRJEB29302, sample SAMN06268252) | bioreactor metagenome | isolation source: Joint BioEnergy Institute, California, USA | place: USA:Joint BioEnergy Institute, California, USA | collected... | reverse complement strand
ACAGCACCAGAAGGCAATGAAAGTTTGAAGGTTGCTGAATATTTTTGCCATGTCATATTTGTTCCCGAAATATATAACACTCTAGGATAACTATAAACTTTTGTACCATCTGTTTTTTCGCCTTCAATTACAAGTTCACCAAAACGCCCCAAATTATAAGATTGTGAGCCTTGAACAATATTTTGATATTTCAACCAGAATGAAACCGTGACCTCTTTATTAACTAAGGATTCGGCCATTTTGCCACTCCATAGAATAGGCGTAAAAATACCACCATTAATATTTGAAGTGTTTTTCACATGTAGAGCAAACTGAAATGGTGGCTCTTCTGTTGAAATATCAACAATCTCTTTAACACTACCAACATAATGGTTCGCCCATAACCCTTTATTTAAGGCGATTGAAAAATCACCGTTACTTGCATAGTTTGTTCCACCAACAGTAACATTATCGACATTTTCTTTTAATTTTTGTGCTGTCGCTGTTGCCAAATCATTTACAGCATTATAATATTGCAACCACTTATCACGAAATGTTGCTTTATCGACATTAATTACTACATCCTTATTGGCAGTTGATGTATCCCAAGGTTTAATAGGAGTTAAGCTCTCTAAATAAACTTTTAAATCTGTATATTTTGTTGCAACAGCAGTATATTTAGGGTCTGTTGCTTGAATACCTGCGGCTAATGCCGATTGTCTTACTGTATAAAATCCACCTTTACCACTAGAATCTAATGTGGTATTTGTAGGTAAAGTGGTTGCAGTATCAGCAATTACATAACCTAAAATTTCAGTTAATTTATCTTTAATTACTTGACGCTCATTAACATCAAGCATATTGTCATTCGCCATATTGCCCAAAGTTTCTTGAATATCAGAAATAGTTTCGCTTAAATTTGGGTCTAATTCCCCTAGAACTTCCCATTGTGATCCATTCCATTTTTTAAGTAAATTTGGATTAGAGCTTTCATCTATCCATAACGCACCCACCGTTGGATTAGCAGGTGGTGTACCAGAGACAATGGCATCATTCAAATCTAAAAGAGATAATTGTCCGACACCTATAACATTAGACAATTTCGACACCCCTTTTATTCTTTAATTAATTTAAGAAATATATGCAGAGATAAGTATTTTCATTTATTTCCCTGCATATATTATATCATTATTATTTATATTTGTCAAATTTTATTATTTACTTACTTCACATACAATATTTCCACGAACATCAACTTCGGTAGCATTAACAGTAATTGTTTTTCCAGTTTTAGTTCCGCTACCGCCGAATGTCATATCTCTTGTTCCGTCATTTTTGTATAAATACCAAGTATAAGTATATGTCGTACCAGAAGCGTCAATTTCTTGGCCTGCTTGATATAATTTAGCAGTTAATTGTGTACTTCCTTGACCATTTTTAAATATATTTGTACCAACGATTGTAACCATAATTGGATCGGAAACGTCAACAACTGTACATACATCAGAATATTTTTTGCCTTCATACGTGGCAACACATTTAAATGATTCAACACTTTGAATGGCTGATGCAGGAATAGTTAATGTGTCTGTATTGTATCCACTAGTGCCTGCGTTATATGTTGAGTTTAATAATCTCCATCCATTACCACCGTCAGCGTCACCGCCAGAAGATGTTGTGGCAGTAGGGTCTTGAATATACCATTTATACGCTGATGCAGTGACTTTAACTCCGCCTTCATATATGTCACATTTTGCAGTTAAGCTACCAGATGCGTTTCTAACAATATTTCCGTCTGGAGTCCAAACCATAACATAAACAGAATTTGCCCCGTCTGCAACAATCGGTATAATCTGTTCATCTAACAAAGTACTTGTTCCACCTGCAAGATATAAACGAACTCTTACTGCTTTAATATTTGCTGACGGCGTGTAAGTTTTAGAAGATTCGTTTGCAGAAGAAGTATATTTATCTGTATAGTTAGTTCCGTCAGTTGTTTCTGCAATAATAAATCTTCCTGCATAAGCGGCAGGCGCACTTGCACCTGTTTTCGACATAGCCTGTACTGTTATGGATGCTGGAGTATAAGCACCTGCGTCATTTTTTTGTATAGCAGGCGGAGCAATTAACCAATATGCAGTAGCATTTTGACCTGCTGTACCCTGTTTACTTTTAGTGAGCGTAAATCTCTTTGTAATAGTTGGGAATCCACTTCTCGTACAAGTAAAATCTACATAACCTGTATCTACAGTCATATTTGTAACTGTATATGTTTTAGTAGAGCTATCCCAACTTCCCGTAACACCAGATGCAGGTGATGGTGTAATTGTCCAGTTGGCAGTATCATCCGTAGTTCCGTTATAAATTATGATTTTCGTGGAAGCACCAGAATAGTTTCCGTTATTCCCGTTAACATCCGTTGGAATTGTATGTGATTCATTTGTTAAAACTGCCATCAAAGTATTTGATCCTGTTGAAATTTTTACAAGTTCAATTTCTGCTTTCGCCGTAACTGTAAATCCTGTGTCTGGGTCTGGATAATCCATTTCACAAATATATCTCATTGAGTTATTGTTAGATAAAACATTGCTTTTAATAGTTAAAGTTACAGGATTTCCTGTACCTAGAGTATACGTTGAATCACTTGCAGTAATCTGTGTTGGTGTACCTGTACCATTTGCTTGAACATACCATCTTGTTGCTATTGTTTGATTGGCTATATCATTAGAAGTGCCAGAAATATATAATTGCGGAGTCAAAACATTGTTAGTTGATGCATAGTTTGGAGTATAACTCCCGTTATTTGGATTGTAAAGAACAGTTTTTGCTTGGCTTGCGCCAATGTAAGCCACTAATTGTTTGGAATCGTTCAAATCTACAAGTGTGAGTTGTCCAGAAGCAACTATGGCCATCCTTAAATCCCCCTTTTATCATTATTTTTTATTCTTGATATAAATGCGGTATTGTTTCATACCACATATTGCAATATTTTTATTTATTCATAATGATATTTTACTATAAATGGTTTTATCTGTCAAATTTACACAATATCAATTTCACATTTAAATGTTGCTCTTTGTTGTACATCTAATTCGGTAACAGTAATTACATTACCTACGCCAGCATGAGCATTAGTCCAAGCAGTATCAAGATTTCCATCTTTATCATATTTTTTCCAGATAAATGCGGATGGTGGAAGCGTATCTGTAATATCATCTTTTCCACGATATACTCTAGCTGTAATTGTTGTATTAATATTATTATTTCTAAAAATTAAACCATTTGATGATGTTAATTCAATTTTATAAACAACATCATCCATTACTTCGTTGATATTTTGTTGCGCTTCTTGCGCTATCTGTGTTGCAGTATTAGCCAAATCTTTATATTTAATACTTAATTGTTTCTCTAACTCTGATTCTGCTGAATAATAATTTCTGAATTTTTGTTCAAATGTATTATTATCTATTCTTGTCGAATAATTCATGTTGTTGTCCGCTAATAACGGCTTATCTCCTTGTAAATCAACAAACAAATAATTATAAAGTTCTTGGTAAGCATTATAATAATCATTGATAAATTGTAAATTTTGATTTTGCCCATAAAAGTATTGAATTTTTTCATAATTTGCGTTATAATTATCAACGATCTTATCCCATTCTTGTTTAATCATTTTCTTTTCGTAAGGTGTAATAATACCGTCATCTTTAAATTCATCAATGAAATCAGATGAATTTATCCATTTTTGAACTAGATTATTACCACTTTGTGATTCTACTATAAAAGAATCAGCAGTAACTCTAATTCCATTCGTATCAATTGTTAATGTTCCGCTACTATTCGTAATAATTAACTCTTGACCTGCAATAATTTGACCAATCAATCGTTCAGCGACAACGCCATCTGGTGTAATAGCTGTCTTCCATGTTTCACCACTATCTTTAGATAAAGCTAAAACACCACTTTGGATGATAATCATTTCGTTTGGGAAATCTGGATTTGTGATAATAATTCCTCGATTTCCAACTTCGATACTATTGTTGACACCTGCAACAATTTTATTTTTTGTTGCATCCCATTCATTTGAAATAATGTCAATAACTTGTTGCTCAACAATATTTATTTTATTCCATTTATATTTATTATTTTGAATAAGAGTGGATGCGCTTTGACTTTGATACAATAGTTTTTTAAGTTCATCCATATCATTTAATAACTCTTTTGTGTTAGCAATCGTTAAATTAATTTCTTCATTTTCAAAGTCATATTCAATTTCAATAATTTTCGCCATATAATCAATATCCATTTGCGGATATTTAACTTTGATGTCATCACCTAAAACAATTTTATCCCAATAGTATTGATAATCGAGACTATTAAATAAATTTTCAATACTAGCTTCGATGACTACTTTTGGCTGTCGAATTTCATTAAATTTTTGTAAACCATATTCATAAAGCTCATGTTCATCTACGTAATTATCATCTCTAATTTTCTTTTCGATAATATAATAATTCAATTCTTCTAATAATTCTGGAGTAAAACCGCTTTCTAATTGAATTTGTTGTTGCAAATCATTAATATGTATATCAATGTTTTGAATTTCTGTTTTTAAATTATTAACAATACCTTGTTGAACAGTTACTTCCATTTCCTTTTGTAGTTTTTCCTGTGTTCTTTGTAGAATTAAATTATTGTCACCTGTTGCTTTTGCTATGTCTAATAATCCTATAATATTATTTAACTCCAATTGCAATTCATTAAGTTTTGTTTCTTCCGTTAATAATTGTGTTTGTTTTTGGATTTTATCATCAAGATAGCTTTTAATTTGTGGTGTAATTGTCGACACAATAGATTGATGATTTATAATTGCTTTACACAAATTATCTGACATATAATAACTACTTTTTATAACATTTCCGTTTTCATCCATCTCAAACGGATACATAAAGAATGAAAAATCTTCAATATATTCCATTCCTGTCGGGTTAGCATTAGAAATAGTTAATCCGTCATTGCCGTATACGTAAAGCCTAGTTACCATTTCATCAGTTGTTCTATTGCGTTTAATGGATCGTAACAATTTTCCGTAATTGATCGTTAAACCTCTAAATTTACCAATATTTGCTATATCACGAAAATGTATTTGTCGATTTTCAGTATCCCATACAATTACAGCATTAAATGTTTCTGCAACTTTTCTTATTGCATCTAAAACATTATCATCATCATTGACTTCAAATGATCGATACAGGTTTAAAAATATTGGATCAACCTGTCCGACAGTCCAACTTGTTTTTTCTAAAATTTTATTAGCTAATTCAACGATCCCAATAGAATCTTCGGTAAATTCATATAATGTTTTATTTCTTAATTCATAACCACGAGAGAAAGCGGTTATATTAAAAACATCATCTTCTTCCCCATCTTCTTCAATTTCATCAACAATAAACCATTCTTCATATTTATTTAATTTTACTTTGATTAACATTTTTTCTCTAATTAAATCTATATGTTTATTTTTAATTTTCACTCCGTCATCATTTACAATATAATAAGGAATAGAGAAATTTAATTCATTGATGTCGCTCAATTTAATTTTTAATTTATCATTAAATTTCTCACCAATATGAGAAATAATTGTTTCATTCGGTTTCGCTAAATAATAACGTGCTTTTTCTTTCCTTTTACTGAAATCAATTTCAAGAAACAATTATTACACCTCCTTTTTTACCTCGTATTCTTGCAAACCATACAAACAAACATTAGCACCACCATCTTTCTAAAATCTATATTTTTCACGAAATCTAAACTGAATTTGACAATCTCCAGTAATTTTAATTGTATTGGTAGTGCGTTTTATTAATTTTGGAAAATCACCAACAATATCACCATAATGATAAACACCGATGGCATCCGTTTCTATAATTTCTTGCTCGCAATTTAAATAAATATCTTCACCATTCACAAGATTTTGTATTAGAAATGTCTTATTATTATCAGTGATATTTTTAATCTCAATATTGCCGCTACCTATTTTTTTAATTGATATTTCTGGATAAATATCTTTAAAACCGTTATTTGTGATTGTGATAGTTTTTGATGTTGTCACTGTTTCCAAAGGTGTCAGAATGATAGGCGAATAAATATATGGTGAATTACATCTCATTGTTAATGTTACATATCCTTGCTGTAGGCCATTGTGTATCAAATTTGTATCATCGACAGGCATACAAATAAACACCCTATTCTCTTTACCTTCAAAATATAGTTCGCAATAATAATCTGTAAAAAGCCAATCAATAACTTCTTCAATTAATTCATCTGTAAACTCACCCTCAAAAGCAATCTCCATTGGAAATTCAATTGGATCATGTTCTACTTCATAATGAATAGGTTTATCATTACCTCTAATTTTTGTTTCTCTAATATTTCTTCTTGGTACTAAAGTTTCCTCAAACATCCCATTGTTTGTGTTAATGTGAATTAAACCAAAATCTCTTGAAGATCGACCGTTATAAGTGAAATATAATTTTTCTTTAATTGTTGGCAATTACTATCACCATCCTTGTATTCATATAAATTTAATTAACCTCTCCCACCTATATTATATCATTATTTTTAATTTTTATCAAATACAAGGTGGGAGAGGTGAAGATTGATATTATTTACCCATCTTTTTCAAACCTTTAACAATTTCTTTCACAACAAAGTTGGCGTCATCTTTTGTTCCATTCAATTTATTAATGTTAACTGTAAGCTCATAATTGTTTTGAATGTTTACAGCCTTATTTGCTACTAAAGATTTGATAATATCTGTATTAGGAATCATGTTTGGTAAGAATTTACTAATTTTATCAACGATTTTTGCAGTATCTAAAATATGTTCTGTTTGTTTTTCGTTTAATACTAATTCTTTCTTATCTAGGATCGCCAACTTACCAACATTTCCAATCCAATCACCTGTATAACCACCTGTATTGAATCGTTTTAAGTAATCTTGGCCTACATAACCAATTTTGCCTTTATATTTAATTTTCGCCCATCCCTTTTCGACTCCTAGATACTCGACAATGGCGTCTTTAGGAATAACTGTGATGATGTTATTACCATAAGCTGGCGTACTTCTCATGTTAACAGCACTTGTTGTTTTGCGTTGATTGCTAGAAGACGAAGAGCTTCCTTTACTGCTTCCACTAGAAGAAGATGAGCCTTTCGAGATAATAATACGTTGACCGACTTGTAATTTATTCGGATTCACATTTGGATTTAATTTTTGTAATGTTCCATGTGGCAATCCAAATCTATTTTCTAAATCCCAGAAAGTATCGCCTTTTTTAATTGTATAATATTGTACACCACTATTAGAAGAACTAGAAGGTTGTTGTTTAGTCGTATTATTGTTGCTCGACGTTTTTGTTGAAGTTGATGTTTTTGGCGGTGTAGTTTGGTTTGGTGTTGGAAGCGGATTTACTTTAACTTGCTGTTGTCCGTTAGTATCTTTATAAGTATTAGCACTTGCCGCCTGCTTCGCTTTGTCGATAACATCCTGCGAATCATATGTTAAATTATTCAAAATCATATTATATGTTTCTTGTAAATGTTGTTTCGTTTGTTCGGTAAGTTGTTGTAAACCTAATGCTAAACCATCAAATATACCTTTGTGTAAATTATCGAGGTTTGTTTTCATGTTATTTAATTCATTAGTGAGTGTAGTAAAGCTACCTTTGATAGCTTCCTCTCTCATTTGCGCCCATTTTTGTTCATTATTAATAATGTTATCATAATATTGAGAGATTTGATCTTTTTTCTTATCAAGTTCTTCTACTTGTTTGTTATAATTATCATCTTCTAATTGTTTTTGTTGATTAATTGCATCAATTTGAGCTTGTTTTTGTGCTTCCACTTGTTCTTTAAATAATTGATCTTGACGTTCTTTTTGCATATCAGCAATTTCTTTATTCAAATCATCCAATTGTTTTCGTAATTCCTCTATTTTCTTGCGGCTTTCTGCGGTATTATTTCTTGATAAAATCGCAATTTTATTCATTAATTCTGCACGTTGCTGATTCTTTTCAGCTAATTTTTCTTGATATTCTTCTTCATCTCTTTGTTTTTCATATTGTTTTAATTTTTCATCATAAACTTTGTTAATTCTGTCGATTTCCTCATCGTACATTTTCATTTTTTCGTCATGTGCCCGTTTTAACAGTTCTTTTTCGTTTTCAATGGCATCCATAGCCATATCTTTCATTGATTTATAGTATTCTTTCAGTTGGTTAATGGAATCATCAGCTACTTGTGCTCTTATGTCACGTATTTCTTTTTCCGTTCTCACAATTTCTAATGTTATTTGTTCATATTCTTCTTGCGCTCTATCTAATTCTTCCTTCACTTTTTTAGCCTGTTCAGAATTAGCTCCGTATTTCTTGACAGCCGAATTATATTGAGATTGTAAAGCGTTTACTTTATTGATTGCATTAGCTTGTTGTTGTTGCAATAATTTAGCTTTTTCAATGTTAGCATTTATCAAATCCTTAACATTATCTGGTTGTGTTAATTGCAATATTTCAATTTTAAAACCAGCATTATCAATTTTAGATTTAATTGCATTGATCGCATCATCATATTTACGTACAATTTCATCAATGAAATCAGTGAATATTTCTTTTGAACGTTCGGCGACACTATTTTGAAGCGATTCAATTTCAGATTGCAAACTTGCAATTTTACTCAAATTTTGATCGTATTCTTGTTGCAATTTATTATATTCTTCACGTTGAGCTTTTGTATGTTTTTTCGTATTTGCTAATTGTTTTAAACGTTTGTTAATTGCTTCATTTCGTTGTTGTGTTTCTTTAAGTTCTTTTTGGGCTAGTTGTAAATTGAGTGTTTGATAATAAATCACTTGTTTCAACGCATCACGATATGCTACTGTATTTTTAGCGATTCTTTGCATACGTGTTTCTAATTGTCTTATGATACCTTCATATACTGTCATTTTACGTTCATCTGGATCATAAGTATACAATTCTGGCAATTCTTCTTTAGAAGCTAAAGCGGCAAAATAATTGCCAAACATATCTACTGCGCCAAGATATGTTGATTGTGGTTGCCTAATGATACCAGATGTACCCATGCCACCGCCAGCAACTCCAGTGCTTTCTCCAGCAGACGCAGTAAAAGTATTTGTTAATGCACTAACATTGCTTACTAATCCTTGACCAACTTGTGTTTGACCGACTTCTTGATTAGTCATTGCAACATAACTACTTGCTGATGCTGTCGGAACTTTCGGTATACTAGAACCTACGGCTCTAGCGGCTTTTGCTTTAGCAATATAAGCATTTAATGTAGACATTGCGGCTCGTGCCGCGCTATTTAAATTTGCAATTGCTCGTCTTGCATCGTTCGCCGCACTCGCCAGTTTATTAATTGCACTTCTTTGACTGTTATGAGAAGAAATCATAACAGATGTTCTACTTTTTACTGCACTAGCCATACTGCTAAATGCTTTTGCAACACTACTTCCTGTTTTCTTATATTCAGAAGCTAATTTGTTTAATGTTGATTTGTGGGATTTTAATAAACTTTCAATTTTTCTTATTGCCGAATTAGTTTGTGATGTCATCGATCTAAATGCCGATGGTACTTTTGTTACAGCTTTAGGTAACGAGTTTATAGAATTTTTAATTTTATTAATGTTTTCCTGAATTGTTTCAACACCCGTTATTTTTAGAGCAATTTTCGTTTTATTTAGTTTATTAATAGCGTTTCTCAATGATTCAATTTTATTTTTAGCGTCTGTTACTTTTTTAATTAATGATCCAATATCTGTTTTGCCGCCACTCAACATGTTTTTCAAAGCATTTCTTACTTCTTCTGCTTTTGCTTTTAATGTTTGTAATGCTCTTTCTACCGAACTAACTGCTTTTAAGTTTCCTTCTAATTTTGATAAAGCATCGGCTAATAATTGTACTTTACCAAATACATCATCAATTCCAGCCGCTAATTTCTTAAAGTTAATACCAGATAAATCATTTGGCATTACCTTTTTCTGGTTAATAACATCAATTTTTTGAACAGTTTCATCTAATTGAACTTTTGCATCTTTGGCTTGTTCATTAATTGTTGTTAATGTTGTCATACCTTGTCCGTCAGACAATGCTAGTTTTAATTTGCCAGCATCATCACGAACAAGAACAATTTTGACGCCCAAATCTTCTAATTGTTTATTTAACTCATTTAAGAATGGTGAAGTTGATCCATCAGCCATTGCTAGTTTTAATTGTCCTGTTTTATCTTTTGTTACAAGGATTTTACCATCTAATTCGTTTAATTGTTGTTTAATTGTATCAAAGTATGCCGCACGTGTAGTTTGATTCATGTTATTTTTCAATTCTTGATATTTAACTTTCAATTCATTAACAGCACTAGCTTCTTGTCTAGCGGCATTTGCACTTTGCTGTCTTGCATTAGCACTTTGTTGAGCCGCATTTGCACTTTCTTGATTTTTAGCCGCATTTTCACCTAGTGCCTGATTCTCTAATCCAAGTAAGTAGATTAAAGCACTTAACCAATCACCTTTTTCTTTGATTGCGTTGATGACTTGTTGTTCAGAAAGACCTAATTCTGTCAATCTTTGTTTTTGTTCTGCGCTTAAATTATTAATTTTAACCATTACGTTACCTAAATTGTCATGTTCCATCGTAACGTTACTCATAATATCTGTCAAGAATAAGAATTTTCCTGCATTTTGTTCAATTACTTGAGTTTCGAGACCTATATATTTTGAAACTTGTTCAACAGCTTGTACATATTCCCACTTATCCTTCGCGGCATCTTTATATATATTTTGATACCCTTTAATTAATTCAAGATTACTTATAAATGCACTCATATCTTGTGTTACTTCTGTTCCACCTAAGAACTCTTGTGTTGCATCGACAGCGTTTAATACTGCTTGAGAATATTCGTCTGCCGCATTTGCACTTTCTTCAAATCCTTGAGCAACAGCTTGTTGATATAGCGTTAAGTTTTGATTAGCTTTTGCTAATTCACCAGCGGCTTGAACAGCTTGATCGTGACTCATTTCCATACTTTCTAATTTTGCAACATAATAATCAATGTTTTGTCCTGCGTTTGTTCTCATTTCATAGCTTACATCAATAAGTTTTTGAATATCTTGTGCCGCTTCTTCTGCCGATTTACTTTTAAAGAAATCTTCATCTAATGTCATTGCAACGGCATTAAGAGCATCTTTTACTTCTCTAATCTTATTAACGTTTCCATCTAAACCATCAGTCATATTTCTGAATGATTCAGAGAATACTCTTGCTATATCTTGGCTTTGTGTTGCAATTTTCATTGATGTATTTTGGATTGCCGCTTGAATTTCTTCTTGCGACTTTTTCTGTTTTTCCATGTTTTCAATCATTGTTATAATACCTGTTTTTTGAGTTTCAATGAAGTTTCTAATTGCTTGTTGTTGAGCATCATCTAAATCTTTCGCATATCCTTTAACTTCTGCATAAGCCATTGCTTGGTCGTAAATTAAGTCGGCAATTTTATCAATTACTACTGCACGTTCATTTTCTAATGCTAAAATTTCAAGCTCTTTTTGTTTTTGTTCTGCTAAAGTGTCTACTTTAACGAATTGAGTCATGCCTGTAAATCCATCCGTTATAGGCATACCCGTTTCTTGCCATTGTTTTAGCTCCCTAAGTTTTGCTTGCGCTTTCGCAATTTTATCAGTTAATTCTCCCCATTTAGCAACTTGTTTACCTAACTTATCATTAAATTCAGCAATCTTTAATTCAGCTTGTGCTTTTGCCATTTTTTCAATATATTCAACTTCACGTTTTAAACCATCTGCGCTTTTTAAATGAGCATTTCCTTGTGCATCAATATGTTTAATTAAAGTTGGAAACTTATTTTTTATATCAGAGAGAATTTTTTGGTATCTTTGTTCTTGTTCAATTGTTCTATTTTTGATATTATGTAATTGTTGATATTCCGCAATTAATTGATTCAATCCTTCTGTTCCACCAATATCAACAAAAGATTTATACATTTTTTCTTGTTGTTTTCTCAATTCTTCTGCTTCCTGTTTAACTCTTTGGAAATGTTTAATTAATTTTTCAATTCCTATTCCTAAAAGAACAAAAATTCCGCCAACTATAGTAGAAGCCGCAAGAGAAGCTAATTCTACTTTAAATGCTCTTAAACCGTTTTTTAATGTTGAAAGTTGTGTACCAACCATCGTTACCGATGTAGTAGCGAACGTACTGAAAGATTGGAAAGCACCTTTCATGCCACCAACTTCTTGTTTTACACGCTTAGCTTCTTCTGCCGCCATTCTAAATCCTTCGGCGAGATCCATTCTAAAGTTTTTCGCGAATCCCATTTTCATCAATGCAACACTTACAGCACCGAATACGACAGGTAAAACGCCAAATTCTTTAGCTACAAAAGCGGCGGCTTCGGCTAGTTTTTGCAACAATCCAATAGTAGCTAACACAGAGTCGCTTAAAAACGCCTCTCCAACAGACAATGACATTTCAGTAAATGTTGTTTTAAGTTTGTTAATACGAGCTTCAAATGAATCTAAATATCTACTGTTTTCTCTAAACGCCGAACCTTGTGATGTTAATGCTGTTGTAGTTGCTTGAACAGCAGTATCCCAATTGTTCATTAACGCTAGGAAGCGTGACAATTGGTTACGACCTGCGATTGTTACAGCAACTTGTTGGCGTTGCTTGTCTGTTAATGTTCCCCATTTGCTTGCTAAATCTCCAAGAATATCGTTTACAGGGCGAACATCACCATTTAGATCACGTATAGAAATACCAATACTTCTTAATACTTCATCTGCATCATCTAATGTTGTAATACGAGAATAAATAGTTTTTAAAGCGTTACCTACAACATTACCAGATTCTTGCGTAACTGCTGTAATAGCAGTAATATGACCAATGTTTTCCTCTAACGTTACACCAAATGTTTTAGCTGTTGAAGCGGATTTTGATAGACCTTCTGCTAGTTGTTTCGTTGAAACACTATAATTATTATCTACCTCGTTGAGAGCGTCAACAATATGAATAGATTCTTTTGCTGTAATATTAAATGCGTTCATTGTACCAACTAATGTTTCCATTGCTTCGGCTGGCTTTAAGTCGGAAACGTTAGACATAAGGATAACTGTTTCTGCAACAGCTTTTAATTGTTGTTCATTAAAGTTACCAAAAGTACGTGCAAGATCGTTGACCGCATCCATCACATCGGTAATGTTATTGCCAAGTTCTTTAGATAAGTTGACAGCATCTTGAAATACCCTATCAATATCAATATCATCACTTGCTACACGTTTCAATTCAGTTAATTGTTTGTCAACTTGTAAAATTTGATCTACCATTGCTTGAACAGCACGAATAGTGCCATAATAAGCTGTCATAGCACTCATCCATGTTGGTACACGTTCCATAGCAATGCGTAATTGTTCAAAGAAACCTAAGTTTCGGTTAGCGTTGAATGTTAAACCTTGTTCAACTTGCCGCAAAGCACCTGTCAGTTTTTCCATTTGTAATGTATATGTTCTTGCTGTTTTACCAGAGCTTTCCATTTTGATTGTAAATTCAGTGACCGCACGACCCAATTTATCAACAGTATCTTTTGTTTTAATAGTTTCAACTTGTCCTTGATATAATCTACTAAAGAATTGTTTTACACGATCAATATCTCCTTGTTTTACAACGCTCATAAAGTTTTGAGCGTCTAGCGTATTACCTTCAAAAATCGTTTTTGTTTGTTGTGCAATACGTTTTTGTTCTTGTTGAGCTTCCTTTAATTTTCTCGTAAGACTTTCATAATGACGCTCTAAATCACGTAAACTAGTTTTGCTTCTATCAGCCATTTGTTGCATATTTCTAGTAAATTCATTTTGTGTTATTTTGCCGATGTCAACTAATCGTTTCATTGTATCTTCAATTTTCTTTAGCATGCCGTTAAATTTAAGGTTAACGTCTGTTTGCCATTTATCGAATTTAATTTTATTGAGTCGATTATACGCTTCTTCAATTTGCTTTAATGATTTAATGCTATTTACATATTGTCTTGTATCACCAATATATTGCTTTAATTCTGCTTTCCCTTGCATCGGAATTTGTTGCTCTAATTTTCTCAATTCACGCAATAATTTTAAACGTTCTTTGTTAACTTTAATAATTTCGTCTTCATATTGTTTTTGACGTTTGACTGCATCTACAATAGTATTCAGTTCAAAACGAAGATTTCTAATACCATCGATGTCTGCAACATTATTAGCTTTCTCCAACAGGTTTCTAAATTGTTCAATTTGAAAGGAATCTTTAGCTTTTTGAGATTGTTTTTTAATATCATAAATCAATTTCTTTTGTTGAAGCAACAAATCATTTTCATTTTTAATTTGTTGCTGTAAAACTTGTTCTTCTTTAATTCTGCGTTGCAAATCACGAACAGCATTTTGAGTTAGAGTACCATGTTCTGCACGTTTTTCAAGTTCTTCATAATACTTAAACAAGCCTTCTTTTGCCATACCATCATTTAAACGAGCAATTTCAGCGTATAAACTCATTAAAGACTGTTTCGCTTTATTGATCGTTTTTTCAATATTATTAACTGTTTCTTGGTTAATTGGTAAAAAAGCTCCTACTTCATTATTCCATTGGTAACGAATTTTTTGAATGATACCGTTAGCTTTTTCTAATTGAGCAATAAATCCTCTCAAATTACCTTCGGCATCTTTAAATTCAATAGAACGGAATAAACCTTTACCATAAGTTTCTTTCATCATCCGTTCTACTTCTCGTAATTGTTGCACATATACTTGACCGATAGCTCCTTGAATTTTACCTGTACCTTGTGTTGATTTTTGAATATTTTGTATTTGTTTTTTGACGTCACCACTTAATCCTTTAATGTCAAGTTCTGCTTTCAATTTGATTGGTTTTATTTCTAATTTTTTAATTGCATTATTGATTTGTTTATTTAAATCTGATAATTTAGTATTGAAACTTGCATTTAATTTAATGTTTTTAGAATCCAATTGTTTAGTTATTTCATTAACTTGCTTTCTTAAATCATTTAATTTAGCTTCTAATTTTACTTTTAATTTAATCGGACTCGATTCAAGCATTTTATTGATAGCTTGAATTTGTGGTTTTAAATCTTTCGCTTGAGTATCAAGTTTAACTTTTAATTTCACTTTTGTGTTTTCTAATTTTTTCGTGATAGCTTCAATTTGAGGTCTTAAATCTTTTAATTGTGCATCTAATTTAACTTTTAATTTAACAGGTTTATTTTCTAATTTTTTGCTAATTTCATCAATTTGTTGTTTAATTTTAGGTAGAGAACCTTTAACATCTAACTCGGCTTTGAGTTTAATAACTTTAGTCTTCAATAAAATATTTAAATCATTGCTACCTTTAGCCAATGATATTCACCCCTTTTAATCCGAGAAGTTAATCAAATAATTCATCTAGATCATCTTCATCATCCCGAACTACATAGATTTCAGTTGTCTGTGAAGATTCATGACCGAGCAATTTTTGTACGGCTTTAATATCTTTACCTTCTTCGACAACTGAAATGGTAGCTCGTGAACTTCTAAATAAGTGAGGGAAAACAGGTTTACCCAAAATTTCACTAAATTCTTCACACCATACATTAAATGTATCTGGATGTATTTGTTTAAATTTACCATTACGTTTAGAAACAAATACATAAGGACAATCATCGACTTCCACTAGTGTTTGCCGATATTCGATCCATTTTTTAATTGCTTGCATTGCACGTTCATTAAATTGGAATCGTCTAACTTTACCTTCTTTACCACGACCTTTAGCACGTATAGGATGTGTAACATAGAAATTCTTTTGATTACCTCTTTTATCAACATATTTATCATATGTAATTACTTCTTTTAATAATTGACATGATTCACGTTTACGACAACCTGTACTATATGTAAAGAGAACATAGGCAATCTTTTGCCATTCTTCTCTTTTTTCTAATTCTTGAAGAAGATATTCAATTTCTTGGCTCGTTAATGGATTCTTTTCTTTTACATTAGTTTTTGGTATACTAGGAATAGCTTTATTGAAGATATTTCGGAAATTAGGATATTCATCTGCATAGTATAATTCTAAAAAACTACATAAGCTACTTACGGCACTACGTTTAAATTTGACGGCATTTGGTGATAAACCGCTGGCAATTAAATAATTTTGGAAACTTAAGGCATCTCTAGGTTTTAATTCATAAAGTGGTTTATTCATACATCTTTTATAAACAAAAGTAAAGAAAATCATAAGAGCAGAACGATATTGTTTTAAAGTGTAATCAGAAAGATGTTGTTGCTCTAAAAATTGTTCCATAATCATTTGATTAAAAGGATGAATTTTCTCTTTAAACTCATTTATAGGAAAAGAATAAAGAGCTTTTTTATGCTCTTTATTCATAAACATCACCTCTATATTATCTTGTAAACGCACCACTCCACTGCAATTCAAGCGCGACATTTTTGTCTTTAACGGCTTCATATCGTTTAATCACATTATCGATATATCCATCACCTTGATAATATGTAAAACGATAAATACGTCTTTTAAGTTTTTTCTCTAATTTAACACTATGCCATCCTCTACTAATCAACATTACTGAATGACCTTTCTTATTTTTACTTGTATAACCCTTTTTATAAAGAACTGAATCATGATAAACTAATTCATTTTGCCATGTTAATTCTATTCCTAATTCATCAGAAGAAACTTGTTTAATGTTATTTAATTTAATTGCTTTTTCTGATTTACCTGTACGGATGTACTCTTTCGGAGAATAACTATTCAAATACTTTCGCCACTCATTTTTGGCGATCTTTTCTAATTTTTTACCTTCTTTTTGTAGTAATACTTTAGCTTCATCAAAAGAAAGACCATTAAGAGCCTTTTCAAGATTATTCTGCGCCATCACCATTCACCAACTTTTTGACTTCCTCATTTTCGACTTGCGCAAGAATTTCTTCTGTTAGTTTTTCAGCTTCTTCTGTATTTTCTTCAAGATTTTTCAATACCTTATCCAAGATTTCATAAATTTTCATAAGTTCTTCTTCTGGTAACGAATTTAAAATTTTGTCAAGAATCTCTAAATCAATCATTACTTCCAATAGATTTAATGCTTCATCGATGTCGTCTGGCACTTCGATGGAAGTAAAGTGTTTAATGATTAACAGGCTAATGTACGGTGTTAATAAATCAAACATTTCTTCACGATAATTACCTTCATTTAAGAAATCTACGAAATCATCTAACATTTTGTAAATTTTGCTTTTGCGGAATACAGCATCATGTGTAAAGCGATACATTTCACCATTAGCTTCTACAAATACTTCAACTTGCTCGTCTAATTTTTTATTTTGCTTTTTAAGTTCTGCAACAGTTAAATTTTTAACTTTTTTTGTTTCCTCTTTTTTAGCCATTCCTCATTACCCCTTTTCTTCATTATTTTTTATTTTTATCGCCCCCATAATTGAGGGCAATTCAATTATAACATATAATTACAAAAAAGTCAAGTTTATATGAAAAAAGAGGGGCAGAAACATAAAAATATTATGTTTCTTGCCCCAAAACACTTGATTATAAACGGATAATGTCGTATAATTTGTTTGTACCTGCTTCAACAAGTACGTCAAGGTTGAAGTCAAATGTAGAAACTTCTTCAACATTCATTGTTAAGCTGAAACCAGATTGTAATTTAGCTTTCGGGATAACAAATTGCATTTTACGGTCAATACCATCTTGACCACGAACAATCGTGTCACCTACAACACGATAAATAGATGGGAACTTGTCAGCAGAGAATGTAATTTGTACTGCATCTGTGCTAGTTACATTGTATTGATAGAATACCATAACTTGATCGCCATCAGTTACTCCAGCAGAGAAATCAATATCTTGACCTGTAACAGTAAATGAAGAAACTTCATCTTGAAGAACACCATTAGTTACTTTATAAACATGGACAGTTCCATTGATTGGAGCTTCTTTAAGCGTAACTCCATTACCAGAAACAGTTAAAGTTTCACGACCATGAGCAACAATGTTGCTAGTTTTTACTGCTGTACCTGCTAACATTGCGAGAGATACATCAGAAAGCAACGCATCTTGAATTTGCAAAGTAGCAGTACGGTTGTAATCCCAAGCAATCAAGCGACCGTTACCTTGACCGCCACGAGCTTCTGCGGATTCAGATTCGTTTTCGATTGTCGATACTTTCAAAGTATCGAAGAAAATAGCAGGCTTACCTGTTGCAATGTCGAAGAAAGTGACGTTAGCAACTTCCTTCAAACCATAACGCATATTTGCCATATTCAATTCCTCCTATTGATTTATTATTATTTATATTAATCAAGTAAACTCTGATAATCAGAGCTTACTTGACCAATGCTTCAATTCTACATTTTCAGCACCAGCCATTATAGCTTTAATACTAAAGTCATAATTATCAATTGCTTGTAATCTTTTATATTCATCATACAATTGATAAAGTGTCAAATCCCAAACATTAAATTTATTAATATTATTACTTTTCGCTGTAACAGCACTAATAATTTCATAAATAGTAACAGGTTCATTATTTTCTTCATTTTGTTTTTCCTTAATTTCTTCAACTTTCTTTCTCATTTTTTCCATCTGCTCAATTAATTTTCGAGTTTCTTCATCAGCAGGATTAAATTTATATTCATCACCTTTCTTGACTTCCTGCAAACAATTTTGCAATTTAACCACTTCAACAATTTCATCAAAATTATCTTTTGTTACAATTTTTAAATCTTTTTCATCATATTCAACAAACTTTTCCTCATTAAAGTAATGTGTTTGATTTTTTTCATCGAAAACTATGATTCCATACTTTTCAAAATCAATGGCAATCATATTTTGATTAATTAATTTTATGTCATCTGTTTTAAACACTAATGACATAAAATCAATTAATTTTCCCAAATATATATTTGGAAAAACAACTGTATAAAAGTCAAAATTAGTCAATGAATGACTCATACTTTTTAAAATTTCTCTTTTATCGAAATCATCAATTGCGTTTATGAAATCATCTTTTTGAATAATTCCCCACTGTAGGGTTTCCATAAATCGAATATAACCATAATCCTTAATTTCTCTTAAAGTATATGGTTCAATAATAAGATTTCCTACTCGTATAGGAGAGCCACTTAATAGATGTAATTTTAAATCAACTTCACTTAATTCCTTGTATTCAAGCATATTTTAATCACCCTTTTTCGGGTGGTTTTGCTTCAACAGACATATAATTAGCATATAATCGAATAGCATCAAATTTAGCATTTACAGCCAAATGTTGCCATCCTTCAAACTTCAATTTAATTGCGGTACTTAAACCACGCCGACCTATAGTATCGATTACTCGACCCATAATTTCGTATGGCCGAATAAGAGATCGTTCTCCATCATTAATTAACCATAAACTTTTTGCAACTATAATGTCGATATGTAATTCTGATTGTGCAATCACTTCATTTTCATTAAATTCTCCCAAATTATAATATACACGAATAAAAGAGCCATCTTTTATTTGTGCTTCTGGATCAAATGGGTATGGAAAAATTCGTGCCGATGGAGAAGTTGGTTTAATTAAATCATTACCATTTACATTCGGTAAACTTTGATCGAATGGATTTGTCTTATTGTAATAAAGCAATCTTGCCAAACCTTGATTCATTGACAATTCTTTCATTATTGTAACAATATTTTTAGACATAGTTTCTAATTTCATTACCAAATGATACCTCCTGTATCGGTATCACCGCCAGAGTCATATTCAGCAAAGTTATTGTAAGCGATTCCATTCTCAAAGTCATCTTCTGGATGTTTAGTCGTCAACTTAACAAAAAACTTGATGATACCATATTGTCCATTTTGGGTAGTATTAGTGACATCATCAATACCTATAACTTCATACACATTGCTACCAAAAATAAATCTTTGATTCATTTGAATGGTTTTTGTTAAAGGATTTTTTTCGACAAATACGAACAAATTACCTAATGGCAACTTCACATCGTATCTGTTCCATTCTACACCAAGATTATCTTGCTTTGCTTTTGATCCAAGTTCCATAGAACTTGCAATACATCTTATTTGCTGTACGTTGCCATCTTTATCCTTCCATTTTAAAATATAATTACATCTTGAAACTAAAACCTTTGTTTTGATTCCAGCCGTATATCTATCATAAATCAGCCAATAGTCTTCATCAAATTCCAAATAAGTACCAATATCCAGATATTGGTTTGGTCTAAAAATAACTTCACGTAAACTACCCAATCTTTCAACTTCAACTACACGAGCATCAATTTCTGTTATATGAGGAAATTGTGTGCTATAAACTTTCATTAGTCGATAAGTTGGAGCTTTTTTAAAGGTTGATTCAATGAAATTAACTGTATTATTATTATAGGCTTTACCAATATCATTGCCATTTCTGGCTACTCTTTGACGATATTTATCGATGTAATCCATAATATCAACCTTCTTCCAACTTCTCGACTAAAGTTTTAATCACATGGATACATTTAAAAATTTCTCTTTTAATTAAAGAATGATTTTCTGTACCTTTATTAATTTCATTTTTAATAGATGCTAGAATAGATAGAATCGTAATATATTCTGTACCGTATTTTACGTGAACAACAGAATTTAAGCCTTTCAATTCAAAAAGCAATGAATCAATATATTTAACTAAACCTTCATTTTTATTTTCGTAAAGAGGTAAAATTTTAAACACATTATTAACAAGATTGTTCAAGTAAACAATCAATTTTCCATCATCTTTAATCATTGAAATCATCCTCTATATCAAAATATGTATATTCAGTTACTTTTTTATCTACCTCTCTACGAAGCATACGATATAGAAGGTTTAGTTCTCGCAATTGATTGGCTTGCGAATAAATTTTAAAGTCTTTATCGCTTAAAGACTGCTCAATAATTTCATCGGTAACAATTCGAGGTTTTAAATATTCAATTATCATATACATAGCTAAAATTTCTTGCTCATATGGTGTAAGTTCTTCTTCAAAAACTTTTTCACCATTTGCATCATCAACAATATTTAAACTCTTTTTACATTTATGGAAATTTGCAATTGCAGATCGCAAATAATCCATTAATGTTGCTTCAAGTTCCTCTTTAGAAATTGTTAAAAAACTATAATTGGTAATTTTTGACAAAAATCTTTCAAAAACATCTGTAACTTTTGTCATTGGCTAACACTCCTTATACCACATCGTCAAGCGGAGCGTTATCTTCAAATGAGAATCCGAATTTTTCTTCAAGGAAACGTACTAACGAAATACTGTCAATTTTTCTTTCTTGATATAATTGTCTTGCTCTATTAATAAGTGTCTGTTTCATACCAAGCGGCAATTTATCAATCAATTCATTTAATTCATCAATACTTTTCTTAAATACCTCATCAATATTTTTAGGTGTCAAGATATTTTTATAGATTTCCGTTAATCCGAAATGTTGAACTACATCTTTATTTAGAATAATTAACCAACCTTGTGTGAAAACTTTAGGATTCATATTATTAATAGATACCAATTCATGATATGGCATTTTATCCACTTGACCAAATTGTGTAAATCTCCAAATACGACCCGTAGTAATAGAACGATGAGTTAAGCCACCATCAAGACCATTCATTACAAGAATCAATTCATTATCATTAAAAGTTGCTACATTACTTTGAAGTTCAAGAAATTGTTCATCTTCTTCTTCTTTTTTAAGAATTTCTTTCAATTTAGCAAGTGTATATTCTTTTAATTCATCTTCTTCGTAACCATATTTTTCCACAAGAATTTGAATTATATCTTTCTTTTTCATTTGTGCCATAATTTAAAATCTCCCCTTTTTTCCTTTTTGTTATAATCTTGCAAGGAAGGAAGATATACTTCCTCCCCTGCAAATATTATATCATTATTTTTAATATTTGTCAAATCAAATTACCATTTAATGAAACCAAATGCTTTAGAGCAGATTACAGCAATACCGAAACGGTTCATTACCATGTATTCTTGCATCATGTCGGCTGTTTTACCTGCTTGCTGATCTTGGATAATCGGTTGACCTTCGTTAACAACTTTAACCATTCTGTCACCAGATTCTGGCAACAAGAGGATGAAGTTGTTATCGATAGCAAATTCGTCAGTACCGATTTTGTGAGCTTGTGGAATTTCACGAAGCTCAATTCCAGCAATTGTTCCATAATATCCAACACGATTCCGAGCATCAATCATTGCATCGGAAGTAGCATTTGGAGCTAGTTTACGTAAAGCAAGTTTTGTACCGTAAACTACAACGTTTTCACCTGTGCGAGCTTGCAAGTGCATTACTTTTTCAACTAATTGATCTTCTGTTGGCGGATTTGTGAATGTTTCATGATAAGTAGCATTATAAATTCCATAAGAACCCATAATAGCATCATAAATACGGTTAGTTAAATCTACTTGGAAGGATTTGCTTAAAGTTTGCATTAATTCCATCCAATCGACACGACCTGCAAGGAAGCGATAGAAATCTTCACCAATTTTAGCACCGTATGGCGCAACTTGCACCGTAAATTCTTGACCATCTTTCAAACGTTGTCTACGGAGGTTGCCGTTATCATCCGAGATCAACGCAATACGGAACAAGTTGTTTGCTGGAACTCGGAAAACGTTTGTGTCACCATAATTTAAGTTACGATATTCAACAAAGTTAGAGAATTGGTCACGAAGACCTTCTTCAATTACTTCTGTAATAACTTCTTCGATGATCTCAAAGATTTCAATTTTATGACGGCGGAAAGTTTTATAATCAATGCGACCAGAGCCATCTTTAGAGAATCCAGCTAAATCAGCAAACGCATTACGAAGTGTTTCATTTGCTTCATCAAGAGAATATTTTTGAACGTGACCTTTTGCTACATCAACAGCTAACTTAACAAGTTGATTACGGTTTTCCATATTATAATTCCTCCCTAATTATTTTTATTTTTGATTAATGTAATTATTTAACTTTAACTTGAACAGCAATTGCTTTCATGGAATCTGTTAATTCATATCCGCAATCTTCAATTACTTCAAATACAACTTTTGCATTTGCATGAGCAGTATCATCTTTACCTAATTTTCCAGCAGTATGAGCAACAAGCTCGTCACCGATATTGAAGTCAGTACCAAGTGTACCAACAAATAAGTCTTCTGTTAGAGTGATAATGTCGCCATCGAATAAGTGGTAAGCACGAGCAGGTTTACCTGCTGGAATCACAAAATCTTCTAAACGCCACAATCTTTCATCATACATAACTTCTGGGCTGTGAACGAGTAAAACTTTTTCTGCAACATCATCTTTGTCTGCTAAACGAGCTTTTTTAACTTCACGCTCGCCATCTTCTAGACCTTCCAAAACAACAAATACACCATTTGTAGTGGTAACTTTGTTAGCACCTGCATTGTCATACACCATTACAGATTCCAAGTTACCATTATAACCTGCCAACAACTTATCTTTGCGAACAATTGCCATATTTGTATTCCTCCCTAATTATTTTTATTTTTTATTATATTTCTCGAACAAATCCCCATATGGATCATCATCTTCTGGAGATTTGTCGAGGTCTAAATTTACTTTAACTTTGACTCCATTATTTACGCTAAAATCCATTTTTTTATTCATTAATTTTTTACCAAGAATCGCATAACATTTTTCTTCAATTTCTTCTAAAGTGAATTTATGAACATCAATATCAGCAACTTCATCTTCACTCAAACCAAATTTAACAAAGATGTCTTTTGCTTTTTCTTCATGCTCTTTACGCAGAGTGTTTAATTTGAATTGTTTTAAATCTTCCAATTCAGTAGTAAGACTATCAATTTTTTCTTGAGCTTGTTTCAATTTAGCTTCTAAATCAGATACTTGATTTTGATATTCTTTAATTTTTGCTTCAAATTCTGCTTTATCAATTTTTTCACCATCACCTTCTCCAGCTTGTGGATTGGATGGCTCATTACCACCTTCACCATCTTGTACAGGCTCTTGAACAGGTTCGCCATCATTTTGAGATGGTTCTTGTGGTTGTTGACCGCTATCTTGTTGTTGAGGTTCTGGATCATTAACTTGGAAAAGTTCTTTAATTTTTCCTTCCAATTCTTCGAGAGTAATATTCTCGACATCGATTCCCTTTTCAGTTAAATCTTCAACTGTAAGAGAATACTTATCAAGCAATTCTTGTAGAGTCACCTCATTTACCCCCTTTGTGCATGAATATTGGAGGGATTCTTTAAGCTCTTTTAACATTTGATTAAATTCAGCTTTAAAAGAATCCTTATCTAATGTATAAGCATAAATTCTTGCATCTTCAAAAGCAGGTTCTACACTGTCGCCTAAAATACATAGCGCAGAAAATACGAAATCATTAATTACATACACATCTTCTCGGTCATCCCAATAACCATTAGTAACTTCAATCTCCATAGATTGACCTTTACCTTGCTCAATTACTTGCAAGGCTTCTTCATATCGACCTGTCCAAAGGTAACAACCTTTAATAGTCAAATATTCTTTTCCATCAATTTCTTCCCATTCGTATGTAGCTGATTCTGGAACTACACCATAAGGTTTTGTGGTATGAATATATTTGAAGGTATCGAGATCGATTTTACCTCCATGTCCTTTGAAGTCTCTAGATTCTTCCGAATATTCGCCTACAATTGGAATATTTTTTAATGTAGGTAATGCTCTTTCTACAGATTCTTTAGAAATAAATGATCTATTTCTATTTTTACCTGTATACATTACTCTTACGTTACACACTGAAAAAAGTGGGTTAATTTGCACAACATCACTAATTTTTGCTTCAAATTCCATTAACTTGCCGACACCCAACTTTTTTCACCTCCTTTCAAGTGTAGACAATTATGTTTGTGTTTCGGTATTTGGTTTATCTCTATGTCTCAATGTTTCATCACTTATATCTTCTTTTTTAGGTGCACCATCTTTATTAAGTGGATTATTTTTATCAGACATTGTATGAGATGACTGTAATGGAACGAACATTTCATGTAGTTTAAGAATTTCATTTTCAAATTTAGCCATACTTAGTACTTCAATTGGCGACATACCAAGTGAAGCGGCAATATAACTTTTTACAGGAATACCATATTGTCCAGCTTCCATATACATTTTATAAATATCTTGTCTGTTAAAATATGTGATGTGTAAGATGTTGACATTGAAGTATAAGTCCTTGTATAATAGTTTTAGATAGCGATTTACCCAGCGTTCAATTTGAGTTAATACACCGAATACAATTTCTTCGTCTGTTTTAATTGACGCTTTTAAACCTTCTGATGTAGATTTATCAGCATTAAACAACAATTGAGAAGTACCACTACCAGACCAAAAATCTCGTTCTGCTTGAGCAACGCCATCATTGTTTGGTCTGTCTTTATCAAATTTTATAGGCTCAATTGGCATCGGAGATGTGATAACTCCAACGTTTTCTGGTACTGTTTTTGCAATCATATTATGGAAGAACATCATCATATCTTTATCGATTAAGAAATCATTATTTTCTTCACTGTCTTCACGCATTGGTAACTTTTGAACTAAAGCCATATAGTTACCCAATTCTTCTTTATCTTTCCGTAAGCGTTTAAATGCTTCAATATCAAAGATCGCATCAAATATTCCAGCAAATGGTGGAAAGATGTCTAAAATATGTTCATTAACCTTAATACAAATTGTATTTTTTGGGTCTAATTCTACCCATTGAAAATCTTTTAAATTTGTCTTACCTTTATTCTTTTTAAGCTCATTTTTTAATCGCTTCCATCTTTGATATTTTTCTTTAATTTCATCTGCATATAATTCTAATCGATCTTCATTTGCTTCAAAATATGTCATATCGATACTAAAGTTAAAAATACCATCTTCAACAGAACTTATTTTACAAATAGTCGGATCAATTGGTTGGATGTAAAATGAATTTTTATCACGATGAACATATCCATAGAAAATATCTTCACAGAAAGCAACTTCTACAACTTTTTTCATTTCATGCTTTAAATTCATTAATTTCAACAATTCAGCGATCTCAACATATTGTTTCATTAATTTATTTTTACTAATTTTTGAAATATCTCTTGCTGGAACTAATACATGATAAAATAATGCCATGTAAGCAAAGTGTTTGATTAATCGTTGATAGTGTGGTGATTTAGCCCACAACAATCTTGTTATTTCTCGTAACTTTTCTTGATTTCTTTTATCTTTATAATTTTCAATAATCTCTCGTACTTCACTTTGCGTATATTTTTTCAAAAACGCTTGACCGCTTTGTGTTTGCGATAAATCATTAATAATTAGTTTTGCGAACTCAAATTTATCAAATTGCATTGCTACTGATCTTTTTTCCTTCTTTTCTTCACTCATAAAAACCAACCTCACTTTCTATTAATCCCAAACTTTATGTTTTGCAGGTTTGACAGCAAAATATGAAAAAGGATTTTCAATACTTCTTTTTCTTTTCTTATTCTTTTGCTCTAATAAGTAAATATAATACAATCCATAAGATACCGCAGAGTAGCGGTCTTTTTCCATTTGTTTAGAAATTCGTTTGACGCTAGTTTTGTTATTACCTTTAGTTTCATATTTTAAGTTCATTACTTCATCAATAAACAAAGTGGTTTCGATGTGTGGTAATAACAATTCAGCAACTTTTTCTGGGTTTTTCTCATTAAGTTTTTCAAGTTTTTCTCTAACTTGATTTTCATGAACAAGTAATTTCAGATCATGCTTTGAAATTACTGTCATGAAATTATTATGAATATGAGATGCTTCGGTTTGTTTTGTATTTGACATGATATTGAAAATCAATGGTAATGAATTTGGCTGTTTATATTTATCATAAGTTTCATCATTTACAACAGAATATGGTGGATACTTATCTTCTTTAACGAGATAATCCACTAAACCACGACCTAAACCGTTGGCGTCAATAACAACCATAGAAGCATTAAATTTATCAACTAATTCTTTAATGTAAATAGCTTGTTCTTCAAAATGCATATTTCCACGATAAGTATGTAAATTCACAAGATGCTTCGTGTAAGTGCCATCCCCACGAGGGGTAATTTTAAATATTGCAATTGCTGTCGTTGCCGAACTTTTTCGTTCAGAACGAGCAACGTCAACGGCAATAATATATTTATGATTACCTTTAGTTGCTTGAAATTCTGGACTAGTTAATACACGACTTTTTTCTAAGTCTTGTAATTGTACTAAACTACTTTCGCTCGATCCTGTCCATATCGACATATATTCTCTCAATTTGTTACCCTATCGGCTTTTTATCCGATAGCTCTCATGGTTTCCCATGAGTTCGGCGCACATTTTCACCCACCGACCTTTACGGTTTGGGTGGCGGAGACTCGTGGGTGGATTATTGCTCCCTTTAACGCTCACCACCTGCGCTCTACGGTACGGAGTGGTATTCTCCGTTACCTCGGTGTTGGCATACCTTCCCTTTTGGGTGGCTCTAGCCTTCACCGATTTTCCCCACTCATAATTCTATGCGTTTCCGCATAGAACGCCAGAGATATTCCTAGCAAATTGCAATGGCGACATGGAAGGATCAGCTTTAACTTCTTCAATATAATTTAAATCTAACTGCTCAAACATTACAGGTAATGTATAATCATTGCCGATGACGAAAGCTGATTTACCTTTCGCCATATCAACCATTATACTCCATAATTGCTCCCAAGCATAAGATTGTCGAGTGGATGCAGTCGTAATATAGATTAATTGCTTATGAATTTCATAAGGTGAAACTTTACCATCTACACCTTTACGATTGTTGGCAAGTAAAGGCAACAAAACCTCACCAATAATTTCACGATGTCTTTCCATTTGAACAATTTCTTCAAATGATAAGCCATGTCTACGCAGACCACGAGAGCCTTGCGCCGCAACAACAATATCAAGTGTGCTATTATTCCAAAATACTAATCTTGTATAGTCTTTTGCAAACGTCTTATGTTTAACTTCTTTTTCGAGAATAGGTAAAAAATTCCAAATTGCTTCTATATTTTGTTGAGCAATTTGTGATGCTTGGTCTTTTTGTGGAGCTATCAATGATAGTTTTATGTTAGGAAAAAAGATACATTTTAAATACATTGCTAAAATATTTAGAAACGATTTTGATGTACCACGAGTAGCCGTCAGATAAACTTTTTGGTATCTGAAAAGTATTCTTAAATAAATTCGTTGAAATGGATATAGTTCAAATTTAGAATCTGGCGGCTTTATATAATCAATAAAATAATCTGGATAAACTTGAAAAAAAGCGAGCATATCCGCAAAATCTGGTAACATATCAGATAAGTTGCGGATATTAGTACCTTTTATTTGTTCATCCTGTCCAGAGTCCCAATTTTTTTGCACACTCACTTTCACCTCTTATATTATAACATATTTTTCAAAATTTGTCAAATTTCATCTTCATTATTGAAATCGTCAAATATCTCATCATCGTCATCGTCTACATTTTCTGCTTCTTCATTCTGTAAACTTAACTCAAATAGATCATCATAATCACCAATTTCTTCAAATGTATCTCTATCGTCAAAGTATTCTCCCAATTCCTTCTTGATTTCTTCTGGCATTTCTGTTAAAATAGCTTTACCGACTAAACGATGATAATAATTTGCAAGTGAAGCAATCATTTTATCAACAATATCATAATTAAATTCAACAGGCGGTGGTTTACGGAAGCCACGCTTCTCTACTTCTTCAAAAATTTGTGAGAACGTTCTAATACCTGTCATTTCATCGATACCTTGACGGTCAACAGGTCTAAAGCCTGCTGATTTCATCATTGCTTCAAAAGTTCTACTAGCTTTTTCATATTCATTAATGAGGTCTTTTTCTAAATATCTATCTCGTCTAATTGCTAATTTTGCTAATTGGATAAGCATGTCTTTATGAATCGGAGTATGGATTTCATGAGTATCCATCATATCTTGATAAAACTTTTCCATTTTTAAATACTCATCTTTTTTATATCCCCTACCCCATTTAGAAATTAGATATTCTTCATCATATTCAATAACACGACCTCGATCTGTTTTAATTGTATTTGGAAATTCTACATCAGCAATATTATTATCTATTTTAGAAATACCTGTAATATTACTATCAGTAAAATCTTTACCTTTTTCTAATGAGTTAATTTTTCTTAAATATTCACCTAAAGGATATTTATTACTGACTAATGCGCTTTTCCAATATTCCTCAATGAATGGCTTATCAATCTGTCTTAAAAATGCAATAACCTCATCTAAATTATTGATGTCAACTTGCTCTCGAACACATTTCACACAAATGTTTAGACGCCCATCTGGAAACAGTGGGCTATCTACTTGATAGAAATCTCTTAAACGTCTTTCTCTTTGACATGATGCACACACTTTTCTAGGAGTTTCCTCTTGATTTTTCTTTCTTTTACGAGGTTTTAAGTTAGACATTTAATCACCTGCCTTTATTTGCAGTCCAACACAACTTTTCTAATATCAACTTTTCCATCTTCTCGAACAATAAACATAGTTTGTGATGGACTTGAAATTACTCTATTTTTAATAGCGTAATCATCAACACCTTTTAAAGAGCCACAAACAACGATTGATTTGTTCAATCCAACCTCAATTACTCTATGGTGATGATAATGACCCATCACTAAATAATCATAATCGATACCATCCATTGAAGAATGTTTTGCTAACAGATTTTCATTTTTAATATTATCTAAATCACCATGAACGAATTTAAAATTGACACCATTAATTTCTTTGGAGTGTTGATAATCTTGCGCTTCTTCAAATTTAATATTTTTAACGCCTGTATTTTCGATAAATGTTTTAATTGCAAAATTAATAGCTTTAACAACGTGATCCCCATAAATATTTTTATCTTTATCAGTGATACGATCATGATTTCCAGCAATTCCAGCATATTCAACTTCAACATGTTCCGCTAAAGCAAGTAAGAATTTAATAATCAAATCAGAAGCACGTACAATCTGTTCAGAGAATGGAAATTCGACATTATACGCTTGTGCAAATCTCATTACGGCATGTTCAATGACATCACCGAGATTCATTACGAAAACTTTTGAGATATTCAATCTCTTACATTCAAGTAAAATTTCATTTAAATACATTTGCAAACGTCTTTGAGCAATTTCATAGTTATATACATTTAAATGATTGTTAACAATTGCACCTGTATGTAAATCTGCTAACATAGCCGCCAATACCGAACCATTTACTTGTTTAATGTTATTCGTATTAAAACGAAATTGACTAAAATCATGATTTTTGAAAGCGTTTCCAATTTGCTCGAATAAAAATGTATCATCAATAATTTCACGCTGTACTTTATTTAATTCGCGTAAAATTGATTGATTCGTTCTCTTTTCGTATGCCAATTCACCAACGAGTTGTTTGATTGATTCAAGTTTATTGCTTGTGACCATATCTGCATGTTTGGGAGCAGAAGGGAGTAATCCACGTTTTCTCTGTTCATCTTTAATTAAACATCTATATGATTCACAAGTGCAACTATCGAAAAAACCTTCTTGTTCCATTAATTTTTTGTGAAGTGCCCAATTTGTGCGTCTAGAAGGTGAGGCTTTTTGTAATTCAAGTTTTATTTTAATTGCAGTTTCAATGTGTTTTTCATTAATAGTAATTACTTCGCCTTTATCATTTGTATAACTTCTTGTATAACCACTCACAATCTCACCTCTTTCCATTTATCCATTCATCCCAACCTTCTACTTTTACGTTTTTCCAATTCTTATCTCTAGAAATTTCTTTTATTACACATTTATTCACTTGAAATTTTTCTGCTATGATACTATGTTTTATTCCAGCCATCAACATCTTTTTTATTTCAATTACATCTTCTTCAGTTAATTTATATTTTTTACGAATATCTCTTCGTATATATTCTTCCCAACCTTCTACATATACATCTTTCCAAGATTCATTTCGAGCGATGCTAGTTACCGTATTATATTTAACATTAAATATTTCTGCTATATCTTTATAACTCATTCCTTTTACTAACATTTCTTTTATTTGAATCACTTTATCTACTGTTAATATTTTCCTTGTATT